>OCPI01000049.1_pt1 | contig 91485 bp, 94 predicted proteins | sample 1476291 | NCBI WGS metagenome assembly OCPI01 (sample SAMEA2580054, study PRJEB22360) | human gut metagenome | reverse complement strand
AGTATTTATTGAAATTTAAAAACCAAAGGGCTAATAATATTTATATATTATTACGATGATATCAGGAGATAAATAATATGCATTATCTTTCTTTAACTCTGCCCGTCTTTTCCCAAAGAAGTCATGATATCTTTTTCCATATCCTCACCATAAAGGGCGCCCTTAAAATTCAGCTAACATCATATCACTTCCGGTTTTATTTCGTCCTTAAGCATAAATCTACTGCAAAAAAACAACATTTACCACAATAAATTATTTATCATCATTATTCTGTTCCCTGGAAGGGAAATCAGAGCATCACATCAACATTGAATATACGTGACAGATATCCTCTCCCTGTCATAATAAAAAACCAACAGGTTAATATATCAGTTCACATTTTGTCCTGAGCAGACTCCGCTCCGGATATTTTATATAAAACAAAAAATAATACACCTGCATATCTTTAACTCTCAGTCACAAAATCAACTCCAGTTTAGATCTGAACAGATAAAGGAGATGAATAATGAGTAAGGACAAATTTTCCTCCCCCACACCGGGTATGGTTCCGGAATGGATAACCATCAGGGAAGCGGCAGAAATCACACATGATCTGGTAACAAAAAGAGTCACTGACAGTGATATTTACCGCCATGCACTGTATGGTAACATTACATTATCGATTTATTTTCAGTCCCCCGTCATTTTACGAAAGGTCAGAACATCCGAAGATAAAGTGACACTCAGACCCGTTACAAATTCTTTAATTCACCGGTTATGCTTTCTTGATCGAAGCAGTTTCATTCGTCATTCCAGCCTCATGGTCAGTACCGGTGGAAAATATATATTCCCGAGAAACCGGATTATTGACACCCCACTGAGTGGTCATGAATCCCTGCTGATACAGCATTTACTGGCCCGTTCGCTGTCACTCCCGCTACCGGAAGAACATCATGTTAATCATGGTATTTCTGTCATTATTTCCGGGGAACTATTTCAGCTGTTTGAGCTGACAACATGGCGGGAGAGGATCAAGAAACAAATCATGCACCTTCCCAAAAACATCACACCGGATATTTATGCGCACCCTTCATATAAGGAAATGAGACGATGTTCTCATCATACCTTCTTTCCCCTGTATTATCTTCCCGCTGATGCCTGCTTTGTCATCCGCTGTAGTGAACTGGATAAACTCATGAAACCTGGTGGTGGAGAAAATATCTCTCCGGAGAGCCCTTCACGCACACGGATATCTACCCCACTTTCCCGACTGTTCTGGCTTTCCTGTCGGCGTAATGACACTATCAGTCCCCTGATGAATCAGCCCTATAAACTTCTGTCCATTTTTGAGCAGTGGGCATCAGAGGAGGGTATTACCGATCGCCTGAGTGGTGACACACTGAAAACCGCCCTTGAAAGAGGTTCTCCCGATAAGAGGAACTCGCGCAAATAATCCATTCATTTATCCTGCTAATCCGTATTACGGACAATGAGATCCGTAATACGGGTTCCCCCGCTTCCCTCCCCTCCCCCACCTGTGCTTTTTTGTTTTCTCCGGGCATATCCCGTTTCTGCACTGGAGGTAATTATGGCATCACATCAGTTATTACGCCTGAGACAGGTTGAAGAGAAAACCGGTCTGAAACGCTCGCAAATCTATCTGTATATGAAAGACGGCACCTTTCCCCGTTCAATAAAGATTGGCCCGGCAAGTGTTGCCTGGCTCGAATCTGAAATTGACGAATGGATAAACCTTAAATTATCCAACCGCTAAAAAATTTTAGGGAGGGAACAGAATTATGATTCCGTCACTGAATTACGCTGTATTAATCGATACCCTGTACGCGCTGAAAGAAGGGAATATTCGCCACTGTGAAGCGCTGGGATTCACTTTCGACGAAATGGCTGCCCTGAATCAGCTGTCGCTTGATGAACTGTTGATTGTCAGCAGGGCCTCTTCCTTCTTTATCTCGGTCAATATCCGTCATGATACTTTGCATCATTTGCTGGCTCAGGCCCGCAAGGAATACCGACGAAAACAGCAGGTTAACCGGGCGATTCATCTGGGTGGTTCTATTGCCTTGCTGAATCAGTACTTTGGCCTTACCTCCAATGAAGTCTGCCTTCGCCGCCGGTTGCTGGGTGTCAGTGTGCCTTATGGCCGGACGCCTGAACCGGACGAAGAGACAGATGCCGCTATCTGGCAGCAATGGCAACAATGCCGGGTAGACAACCTTGAGTCGCCTGATGCACTGACCGCCATGATGCAGGTGACCGAAACCCTGCTGCCGAAAACCGGAGGGCTGTCACTCACCACGGTCTGGAAGCGTATTGCGCAATGTGAGCAGGAAGCCACTGCTCGCAGGAGGGTCCCCCATGCCAGATGAGATCGACCGCGATCAGGAATTTAATGAGCAGCGACTGGAAGAAATGATTGAACAGAGCCGTTTCAAACCGGGAACAACACCATCATTATTCCACTGCCGTTTATGCGGTAAACCTATTCCTGAACAACGACGGCAGGCACTCCCGGGCGTAACAACCTGTACGGAATGTCAGGATAAACTTGAACGCCGCAGGTGTTAAGCGTAAACAATAAGACATATGGGGAATAAATTCCTCATATGTCTTTATCCGTATTATTAAATAAGAATAAAACCTCCTGCCTTATTTTAATTTCCTTTTCCACTCCCCACGCCTCTATTTTTCCGTCCGATTAACTCTTTCATTTTTGTTTTGAATTTATTGTTTATAGCCTGACCCACCCCCCTTATGCTGAACATGCCATTACAGAATGGTTGCCCTGTTGGACGTTAATTCGTCCGGGTCGGGTATTGCTCTTTAAAAATATGGGCCGGGCTGTCACACAACCACAATTCAGGGTGCCGCTGAATGTTCTCGCTGACCCGTTAAAACCGGAATGCAGGATCGGGATGTGATCGAAAATGTTATATCTCACCATTTCATTAAAGGGGACATTATGAGAAAACCCGTTTATTACGCCTATGTCACCCAGGAAACTCAGCCGGATTTGCAGGGCGACAAAAATACGTACTGGACAAAAGTCGGTGTGGCCTTTTCCCATAACGGTAAGCCCGGCCTGAATATTGTCCTGACGCCCGGTATTGCCGTCTCCGGCAAACTGGTCCTGCTTGAACCCCGGGAGGATAACAATCCGCCACAGAGTGCGGAACCCGGCGAAACCACGCTTTAACTCTTCTTTATCACTCCTTACTCCGCAGCGTGCAGGGTCCGCTGACTTGCACGCTACCTGCAATCCCGAGGCCATCATGCTTTCCACCACTGCCTTTCTGGCGGCGGCCATGCAGTGTGCCGCCAGCATTCATCCGTCCACCGCACTCGATGTGGCACGGGTGGAATCCGGTTTTAATCCTTATGCCATCGCCGAGATAGTCCCCAGGGCCAGAAGAGCCTCCGGTGACAATCCTGTTATCTCCCATCTTCCCGCCAGCCGGGCCGATGCTGAGCGTATTATCCGACACCTTGCCATACAGGGCCGGCGTTATTCCGTCGGACTGATGCAAATCACCAGCACCAATTTCCGTCACTACGGCGTGACGGCCACCGATCTGCTTGATCCCTGCACCAACCTGTCTGTTTTTGAACGCATCCTCAGCGACTGCTACCGCCGGGGCGGCACCCTGGAAAGGGCGCTGAGTTGTTATTACTCCGGCAATTTCCGTACCGGACAACAGCCGGAAGCCACGTTTTTCGGGACGAGCTATGTGCAGCGAATAGGTTTAACACCGGCATCTCCCCGCTATGCCGTACCCGGCACCCGCGAGGATAGTTCCACAACCCCGCCGCCCCTGGAAGCCATCCCAGCCGATCCCCCGTCCCGCCCCCGCGTGATCTGGCCGGGGACCGTCATGCGTGGCGTCCCTGCGAAACTCCGTCAGGACAACATCGCCATCGCACCGCTCTCCGTGCCGTCAGTGCGCCGGAGTCTCTCTCTGTTACCCCGTGAGGAGGAAGAATAATGACACGTTTCCGCAAGCTAAAGGCGGCGGTCAGCCCCGTTTCTGCCGGTGTGCTGACGGTTTTTTCTGCCATTCCGGCACTGGCCGATGGTTTTGAACGGGCAAACACCGTGATGGAGAAAGTCTCCACCGGCCTGCATGGTCTGGCGGCCATCACCATCACCGTGGCCGTGATCTGGGTGGGTTACAAGACGCTCTGGAAAGGCGAAAGCCTGTCGCAGTGCGCCTACATCATCATCGGTGGGATCCTGATTGGCGGGGGCAGTGAGATCGGCGCACTGCTGATGAGCTGAGAGGTCACCTATGGCAAAGCTGCTCAAGGCAATGAAACGCCCGGCGGCACTGTGGGGGGTGCCGATGGTGCCCCTGCTGGGTGTCACGGGATTTACCATCATCGTCGCGGTCTGGACTTCCGTCGCGTTCCTTGCCCTGCTCCCGGTTGAATTTCTGGTGATGAAGTCGATCACCCGGAATGACCCCCTGCGGTTCAGCCTGATTGCCGTCTGGCTCAGGGCAAGAGGAAAACCGGCAGCAAACCGTCTGTTTGGTGCAACTGCCTTTATGCCCGTTGAACATGAAACTGTTGATATCACGGAGTTTCTCACCACCATGAAACTGAATCAGTGTGCCACGCTCAGAAAGTACATTCCGTATTCATCGCATATTCATCAGCATGTTGTTCGCTCACCACACAGTGATCTCTACTGTACCTGGGAACTGACGGGCACCCCGTTTGACTGTGAGTCAGAAGACACGCTCAGTACTGACCGGAACCAGCTGCACAGACTCATCCGTTCATTCGAGGGGATGCCGGTTACCTTTTATATCCATAACGTGCGGGAGCCGTTCTCAGATTCACTGCACAAGGCGTCCGGCAACCCTTACGCCGATGAAATCAGCCGTCTTTATTATGCGTCGCTGGTGGCTGACCCGTTTCGCCGTAATCGCCTGTTCCTGACCGTCTGCTACCGCCCGTTTGTCCGCCTGGAAAAGGCCGGACGCAGGCGCATGAAAGACGGGCAGAAACTGAAAGAGCTGGACGCTGCGCTGCGGGAAATGCTGGAAATCAAAGGTTCGCTCGATACCGCACTGTCGCGTTACGGTGCCCGCCCTCTTGGCACCTTCACCGAAGGCAACGCGGTATTCTCCTCCCAGTTAGCCTTCTATGAGTACCTGCTGACGCACCAGTGGCGCAGGGTGCGCGTCACCCGCGCCGCCGCGTATTCGGTGATGGGGTCAGCGGCACTGTTCTTTTCGGCGGAGTCCGGGCAGATAAATCACGCCAGCGACACGCACTATTTCCGGGGGCTGGACGTGAAGGAGTTCCCGGAGGAGACGGCGACGGGGATGATGGACTCGCTGCTCTACGCCCCCTGCGATTATGTGATCACGCAGTCTTACACCTGCATGTCACGCGAGGAAGCCCGCAAGGCCATCAAACGCACCCGCCGTCTGTTAATGAGTTCGGATGATGATGCGGTGTCACAGCGGCTGGATCTGGATGTGGCGCTTGACCTGCTGACATCGGGGAAAATCGCCTGTGGCAGACACCATTTCTCCATCATGGTGTTTTCCCGCACGCTGGACAATCTGGTGGCCGATACCAGTGAAATCAGCAATGCCCTGAACAACCTCGGCATCACCCCGGTTCCGGCAGCGCTTTCACTGTCAGCGGCGTATATGGCGCAACTGCCCGGCAACTATCACCTGCGACCCCGCCTGGGCGAACTGAGCAGCCAGAATTTTGTGGAACTGGGCGCGCTGCACAATTTCTACCCCGGCAAGCGCGATAACGCCCCCTGGGGGGATGCGATGGCCCTGCTTCGCACCCCGTCAGGGGATGGCTACTACCTGAACCTGCATAACACGCTGGCGGACAAGGACGAGTTCAACGAGAAGAACCCGGCCAGTACCTGCATTCTCGGCACCAACGGTTCCGGGAAAACCATGCTGATGACTTTCCTTGAAAACATGCAGCAGAAATACGGTCGTGCGGACAGTTTTTCACCCGATGCGAAAACGAAACGGCTGACAACTGTGTATCTGGACAAGGACCGGGGCGCGGAAATGAATATCCGGGCGCTGGGCGGCCATTACTTCCGTATCACGCATGGCGATCCCACGGGGTGGAACCCGTTTTCGCTGTCGCCCACGAAACGCAATATCAGTTTTATCAGTCAGTTGATGAAACTGCTGTGTACCCGTAGCGGCGCGACCATCACGCCCCGTGATGAACGTCGCCTGAACGACGCCGTTAATGCCGTGATGAGCAATGAGCCGCAATACCGTATCTGTGGTATTACGCGCCTGCTGGAGAATCTGCCGGAGCCTGCCACCCGGGAGGCGCAGGAGAACGGTCTGAGCATCCGCCTGTCGCAGTGGGCGCAGGGCGGTGAATTCGACTGGGTGTTTGATAACGCTTCAGATACCTTCGATATCAGCCACTGCGATAACTTCGGCATTGACGGCACGGAGTTTCTGGATGATGCGAACGTCTGTGCACCGATCTCCTTTTACCTGCTGTACCGCATTACCACTCTGCTCGACGGGCGACGACTGGTTATCTTTATGGACGAGTTCTGGAAGTGGCTTCGGGACCCGGTCTTTAAGGATTTTGCCTATAACCGACTGAAAACCATCCGTAAACTGAACGGGATGCTGGTTGTGGGCACCCAGTCACCGGCGGAGATCATCCGGGATGAAATTGCGCCCGCCGTGATCGAACAGTGCGGGACGCAGATCCTGGCAGCCAACCCCAGCGCCGACCGGGCGCACTATGTTGACGGGATGAAGTTTGAACCGGAAGTGTTTGATGTGGTGAAAAATCTGGATCCGCAGGCTCGTCAGTATGTGGTGGTAAAAAATCAGTTCAGGCGCGGCGACACAAAACGCTTCGCCGCACGTGTGACGCTCGATCTCTCCGGTATCGGCAGATACACCCGGGTCATGAGCGGCAGCGCCGACAACCTCGAAATCTTCGATTCCCTGTACCGGGAAGGGATGCAGCCCCATGAATGGCTGGACTCCTACCTGGCTCAGGCACTCTGACAACCCACAGGAGAACCATGATGAAAAGGCATTTTCATGCCCTGATTTTCGCGTGCGTGATGGTAAGCCCGCTGGCGCACGCCGGTATTCCCGTTCTGGTGGATGCCGATCCGTTGCGTGAGGCCGAATGGCTGAAAGAAGCGCAGCGCTGGATGCAGACCGCGCAGCATTATCAGAGCCAGATCCAGGCGTATAAAGAGCAGCTGGCAACGGCCACCGGCGTCCGTGATATTGCTGACTTTGTTGACCAGGCAAAAAGCCTGAAATCCGACCTTGAGAAGCTGAGCAAGCCAGGGCAGGCACTCAATGATCTGCTGCTTTCCGGCGGTTCTTCCGGGCAGTTCAACGCCCTGTACGAAAAGTATAAAATTTTCGACACCTGCAACACAGAACAATCCGAAAGTTACGCCAGAGTCTGTAAGCAACAGGTCATCAATAAGGCGATTCAGTTTGAGCAGACTGACGAGATCCAGGGGCTGGTCAGCCAGACGCTGGGGGAAATTAACAGCCTCTCGAACCGTATTGCACTTTCCAGAGACACAAAGGAATCTCAGGACCTTGCCAACAGTATTCAGCTAAAATCAGTGATGCTGAATACACTGACCAATCAATGGGAGATGAGTGTGAAGGCAGCAGAAAAGCGCGAAAAAGTGCTTGATGATGAGCGCATTAAACACTGGAATCAGCAACAGTTAAACGCGCCAACAGCTGACCTTAATAATTTGTGAGGTATTTATGTTATCAAAAAAAATCATTTCAGGCTCAGTTCTTGTTTTATGCTTCTCCATTATCGGATGTAAAGAAGAAGCGAAAACAACACAATGGTATCATGATCATCCCGATGAACTGAAAGTTGTTTATGAAAAATGCCAGAAAACCGGCGATGCTTCGGAAAACTGTAAAAATGCCAATGAAGCTCATGATCAAACCCGGCAATTAAATGCCCCGACTCCTGATTTAAATAATCTGGAGGAGTAGATTATGAGTGGTGGTCTTTTTGTTGGCGTTGAGAAATATCTGATAGGAGGCGTAACCGATACAACAAAAGGACTGATGATGTCATATTCATCGATGATGTTAGGGCTGGCGGCAACGTCAGCCACCCTCTATATCCTGTGGCGTGGATACCAGACCCTGGCGGGTAAGCTGTCCACGCCAATGGAGGATGTCATGTGGGACATCATAAGAATGGCAATTATCCTGTCCTTTGTGGCAAATGCTGGCGGTTATCTTGATGGGATTATTGATGCCATCAATGGCTTAAAGGAGGGCTTTTCCGGTGGCGATAATATATGGCAGTTACTGGACTCATTATGGGATAAAGCAAAGGTATTAGGCAAAACGTTACATGATATGGATAATTCAACCTATATAAAAGATGAGGGTATGACCGCTCAGTTTTATGTCTGGCTGGGGATATTCGTATTAATGATTGTAACAGCCTTTGTTTCAATGATTGCGGAGATCATGATTTTACTTCTGAGTATTACGGCTCCCATATTTATCTTTTGCCTTCTGTATGGATTTTTACGCCCCATGTTTAACAACTGGCTGCAAAATATATTTTCAGCCATATTAACTGTCCTTTTTTCTGCATTATCATTACGGATCACAGTGAACTACCTAAACCTGGTTCTGAAAAAGGCAACTGATGTGGCAAATAACTCAGCTATTGTGGAGTTAGGTGCACAGGTCTGCCTGGCCGGTATCTGCGCGGCAATACTGGTTTATCTCTCTGCAAAACTGGCTGGCGCGCTGGCGGGAGCCAGCGCGACCGTGTCCATGCAGGGGCTGGCAGCAGTGGGTATTGGCGCGGCGGCGTATGGTGCCGGGAAACTGGCCGCAGGAGCCGGGAAGCAGACAGTCCGCGCCATTCAGGACACGCTCCAGGGCTGGAGAGATGCCAGCGCGGGTAAACCTGGCAGCGGTCCGGGGTACAGCGCGGCGAAAGCGCGTAAGTATGCGATTGAGCAGATGATCGCCCGCAACGAAGCCCGGCGGCTGGCGCAGTCAGGAGAAGCCGCCGTTCAGAAATTCCATCGGTAAACCGGCCACCCTGGTCGAAATATCCCCGTTACCCCCTGGTGAAAACATAGTCCTGTTTTCATTCCACTGATCTCCCTGAGGAAACATCCCATGAAACGCTTGATTGCGCTGGCTTTGCTGTGCGCGCTTTCCGGCTGCGCGCAGTCTCCTCGTCCTCCTGCTTTTAGCGGTCAGGGCGTTCCCGTGAACACCCCTCAGATTATGGCGGAGTTAAACAGTCATGAGTGAACAGACCCTCATTGCGGATTCCCGCACCTTTGAGCAGCAGATGATTGAGCGGGACAAACGCGCCACAAAAGCCGGGTTTATGGTGGGCGGCGCGGGCCTGCTCACTGCCATACTGGCGCTCATCGCCGTGGCGCTGATGTTGCCCCTGAAACAGACGGTCATTGAACTGTACACCGTGGATAATCATACCGGGCGGGTGGAGCACGTCACCCGTGCGTCAAAAACCCACCTGACGGCGGAAGCCGCTTATCAGAAGGCGATGACCGCCAGCTACGTCAGACTGCGAGAACGGTATGTCTATCCCTCACTCCAGGACGATTACGCCACGGTCCAGATTTACAACAGCCCGCAGGTCAACGATGACTATCTGGCGCTGTATACCGGTAAAGACGCCCCGGACAAGGTGTACCAGAACGGGGCGCATACCGTGCGGATCGACATCCTGTCAAACCAGCTTACTGATGGCACTGACCCCGATAACGTCGCCACCCTGCGTTACAAAAAGACTGTCCGCCGCCTCGCGGACAACAGCACCCGCACCGAATACTGGGATGCCCGCCTGACGTTCCACTCCGATCCCGGCAAAGAAATGAGCGATACGGAGCGGGAGATTAACCCGTTCGGTTTTACCGTAACCAGCTGGCAGGCAGACCGTGAAATCCGGGGAGGTGAATAAATGAAAAGTCTCATCCTTTTCGCGCTCGCGCTGATGTGCGGCACGGCATGGAGTGCCGCCATCCCGCAGGCGAGTCGCTACGATGCGCGTGTTCAGCAGGTAGTTTATAACCCGCTGAACGTCACCGTCGTCAGTACCCGACCCGGCTTTATGACCACGCTGGTCTTTGACAGAGACGAGGCGGTTATCAGCGCCAGAACCGGTTTTGAGGAAGCGTGGGAAGCCACGCCGGACGCCAACCGGGTCAATATACGCCCGGTGGCGCTGGTTCAGGGCGCGCCCGGCGCGGACGGCGACACCACGCAGGTGGTCATCCCGCCCAACAGCCGGGACTGGCACACCAACCTGCTGGTTGTCACCACCCGGCGACTGTACAACGTCGAGTTGAACGTCATCGATGATAAATCACCGCAGCAGCCCGCTTTCCAGGTGAGCTACCGCTATCCGGGCGAAGACCGGGAGAAGGACCGCCGTAGGACAGCGGCCAGAGCACAGGAACGGGAACAAAAACAACAGCAGGCCGACATTGAGCAGGCCCTGAATAACGCGCAGACACCGCGCAACTGGGACTACCTTCGCTATTCAGGGCGCGACAGCGCCCGGATTGTCCCGGATTTCGCGTATGACGATGGCCGCTTTACGTTCGTGGGCTTCTCCCCGGCCAAATCCATTCCCTCCGTGACGAAAGAACTGAACGGCCAGGAGCATGTGGTTAACAGCAGTATCCGCAGGAAAGGCAACTTCACCGTCCTGGTGATTCAGGAGGTCACGCCCCGCCTCGTCCTGCGTTCCGGTAACGCTGTGGTCGGCCTGGAAAACCGTGGTTTCGGCAGGGTCCAGGTCGCTGATGGCGCCACGGTTTCCCCGCAGGTCGAACGGGTGGAAAAACCCGCAACTCGCTGATAACCCAGGAGTCATGCAGATGAACGACAAACACCCGCATCCTGAACCTGATGAATCCCGGTCCTCCCTGGCGCAACCGGATGACGACATTGCCGCACTGGAGCGCGAGGCCCGTGCCAGGCGGGAAGCGGCGCTTCTCACCGCACAGGAGGATGAAGAGAACGATCCGGTACAACCCGCCGTCAACAGACTGAAAAAGCGCAGGCGCGGGAAAGCCACCGTCTTTCTGGCGATCGCCGCCGTTGCGCTGATTACGCTGGCGTGGGCGGGTAACTGGGTATACCGCAATCTGCTCTGGCAGCCCGGTGAGGAAAAGCGGCAGGATGCCGCGCCGCAGCCAAACCGGAGCGATTACCGGCAGCGTACCGATCTGGGGACGCACGATACCGGCCCCGCAGCACCGGAACCGGCGGACAACAGCCCGCGCAGTACGGCAGTCACCGGGCCGGAGACGCCGCCGGAACTGGACAAAGCCCGTTTTCTGATTCGCCGGGACAGCTCTGCCGCTGCGGCCCGAAACCCGGTCCGGACCCGGCAGCAGGAAATGACGCAGTCAGTCGCTGCCAGGCAGCCGTCAGGAACGCCATCCACTGGCACCGATCAGCAGCCAGGCACCACGCCGCCACAGCCAGAACTATCCCCGGCAGCGGTCCGGCGTATCCCTTACAACCCGGATCTGTACGTGCCGGAAAACACCGCCATTCCCTGTTCACTGGATTACCGCTTTGTCTCAGATCGGGCGGGGAAAATCCGCTGCACGGTCGGCAGCGATATCTGGAGCGCCAGCGGTAACACAAAGCTGATTGAAAAAGGGACCACCGCCACAGGCATTTACCAGACGGGTGCGGAAACCGGGATGACGCACGGACAGGGACGCGCCTTCCTCATCATCACGAAACTGCGTACCCGCCAGCCCCCTTATCTTGATATTCCGCTGGTCGATACCCACGCTGCCGGGGAACTGGGCGAGGCCGGTGTTGATGGCTGGATCGACTCACATTTCAGCGAGCGATTCGGGGGCGCATTACTGGTCGGTATGATCCCCGATGTTGCCGCATGGGCTTCCGACAGCGCGGGTCAGAAAGATCGTAATACGGACTATACCGAAAACAGCCGCCAGGCAATGGCCGATATGGCGCGCACCACGCTGGAAAACAGCATCAATATCCCGCCGACCGTGCACAAAAATCAGGGTGAGATCATCAACCTGATCACCGGACAGGATATTGATTTTTCCGGCATCTATACGCTGAGGATGAAAAATGACCGCTAAAAATATCTCCCTGGACCGCTATAAGCAGCGTTTTTTTGGTGATTTTCTGGCGCTTCCCGGCCTGACGGAAATCGCCGTCAATCGTCCGGGTGAGCTTTTCACCAAAATTAACGGTGTCTGGGCACAGCACGCCGTTCCGCTGGATTATGAGGGCTGCTACAACTTTGCCAGATGCCTGGCGAAGCATCACGGCGACAATATCGAAGATATCAAGCCGGGGCTGTCCGCCACGCTGGAATCCGGTGAACGCTGCCAGGTCATCGTGCCCCCGGCCTGCGAGCGTGACACGGTGTCCATCACGCTGCGTAAACCCTCACAGGTCCAGATCCCGCATCAGGACTATATCGACGCCGGGTTTTATAACCGGGTGACGGGCACAGAAAAAACGCAGACGCACGATGAGGAATTACTGACCTTATATCACGCAAAAGATATTCCGCGCTTTATGGAGAAGTGCGTGGAATACGGTAAAACCATTGCGGTGGCCGGGGAAACCAGTACCGGAAAAACCACCTATATGAAGATGCTGATGGGTTATATCCCCCGCCATCTGCGTATTACGACCATTGAAGATAACCCGGAAATCACCTTCTTTATTCATAAAAACTACGTCCACCTTTTTTATCCGTCGGAATCGGCAGATGAAAAAGGGTCAATGGTGACGCCCGCCAGCCTGCTGCGCTGGAATTACCGCATGAATCCCGACCGCATACTATTAACCGAAGTGCGCGGCGGTGAAGCCTGGGATTTTCTTAAAATCACCGGCTCCGGCCATGAAGGCAGTATGACCTCTGTTCATGCCGGTTCGGCAAGGGAAGCGGTGGACGGGTTTATTACCCGCTGCTATGAAAACCCGCAATGCGCCCGGCTCCCTTACACTGTTATGTTACGCAAGGTGCTGGACAGTCTGGATGTTATCGTCAGCATCGACCTGGACGGTAATATCCGGCGGATGAATGATATTTATTTCCGGCCCCTGCACCGCAACGTTTTTTTTGAGGAGATGAAAGCATGATGAAGGTTATCACTATGCTGCTCTTTTCGCTGGTACTTTCCGGCTGTTCTTCCCCCCCGCCACCGGTTCCTGTTGAATGGGATAAACCGGGCCAGTCCGTCAATACCGGTTTACCGCAATGGCGGGACAAGCCGGGGATTATTCCTTCTCCGGTGGTTAACGATACATGGTTATTATCCATTCACGCACGGAATTATAACGAAACACGCTGGACACCTGCCGTATTTTACGCGGTCGCCCACTCAACGCGTATTGTTGTTGCCGCGCCATCAGGCGCAGATTTCTTTACGGCAAAAAACTGGCTGCGCCGGTATGGTGCAAAAGGCATTATTGCATATCAGCCTGTCTCTGGCTGCCTGACATGCAGCGACACCCATATTTATTTTTCGCATTAAATCCTCCCCTCACATCCTGAATTCATCTTACAGTAAGGTATCCATCATGAAATATTCCGCTATTGCGGCGGCAGTGCTGTGCATTGCTGCCGGGACGCCTGTTTATTCATTTGCCGCTGACCCGTGCGAAGTGGTGCTGTGTATGTACGGTAAAGCAACCGGAAACAGTGGAGGAAGCGAATGCCATTCTGCTGAACGTGCTTTCTTTAATATCGTTAAAAAGAATAAACACGGATTTTTACCCAATCATACGCTCAATGCCAGAAAAGCCTTTCTGGGGGAATGCGTCAGTGCTGCCCCGGAGGCGGTGAATAAAATCCTGTCCAGATTTGGCAGAGTCAGAGGGTAATAAAACCCCGGCCATTATTTTAATAAATTCCCTGCATGGAGAAATAAAAATGAATAAAGAAGACCTGTTTATTGCCAACATTCACTCAACACATCAGGACATAATATCGGTCACGTGTATCTATGATTCCCTGTCGAAAGAAGCGCATCAGGGATGCGGGCTTTATTATGAGATATATGAAGGCCGGTTTATCGGTTTATTGCGGCATCATATTTCACTGCTTAATGAGCCGGACGCAGACAAGCTCAGGCGGTATGCCGAAAGTCAGGGAACGAAGGTCGATGATGAGGCATACCGTGCGGCATTAAATGCGGAACGGGAATGCCGGGCTGAAATAGCCCGCGAGCAGATGTGAATCACAGACATTAAGAATGTATCGAACGACGCCACAGACTGACAGACGGCGGGTTTCAGGCGTGCTTATTTCTGGCTTCAATTTCGGAGAAATTGTTAAGCCGTAAAATAAGCATGTGGCGCGCGGACAGAAAATTCAATTTCGCAGAAATTGCTAATTTTCAGGCACCGCGCCCACCTGCGAACATTCGCCCAAAGCGAACTGAGCAGGCCGGGGGGAGCCGAATAAATTTCGCCGCCCCAGCGAGCGAAAAGCTGTCGCCCACGACAGCGGTTTATTTGGGGGGCTTGCCCCGCACACCGTCAAGCCAGGCAATATTTCCCGCCCCAGCGGGGAATATTGCCGATCAGGCGCGACCAACCCCTTTAAAGCAGCGTTCCCGTTTTTTCGAGCCTGCGAGAAAAAACAGGCGAAACGCGCGTCTTAAAGGGGTTGGTCGCGCGTAGCGTGCGACGGTGTGCCGCCGTTGGCCCCGGGGGTTTTGGCGCGGCGTCCAGCCACGACATTACCCCCATGTGACAGGCAGTAAGGGCGTCCAGCCCGAACGTCATGTCACACGTCGTTGCCCGCCATCCGGGCGTTTCAGGGGACTGACGACCATGCGTCGGCTGTTTTCTGAAAGCGCAGATAGCGGGCATGAGCGTCGGAGACGTTCAGTGCTTTTCATCCGTTTATGGGCGTCATCAATAGGCGTCACGCGTGGGCGTGGGGTTTAACGTCCATCGGTGACGCCCATATGGTGCGCCCGTCACACCGAAATCAGACCGGAGATCACTGCGATGGGAACTCATCTGATGCAAAGGCTGAATGCCTTTTCGGATGCCTTTTCTGTTTTTCTGCTCTGGCTGCAAAACAACCCGGTCATATTATCTCTGTTCGCCGGGCTGACGCTGCCATTCATTTTTCATCTGCCACGCGAAGAAAGAAAAAATGCCCCCTTCTGGTTAAAATCGGTGGCGTGCGTGTCTATCTTCTTCTTTATCTCCGGCACGCTGTCGCCGCTGACCATTCAGGGGTTGAGTTTTTTCTTTACCGTGCTCAATAATCACATTCTGCTCAGATTATCACTCTGGATACTGACGGTCGGATTTACGCTGGCCGGTCTGGCATTTCACATTACCACCCGACGGTTATTGGCCGGAGAAATTGACAGTTTAAAACACAGGATGATTAAAAAAAGCAAACTGGAAAGAAATGTCAGAACAGATGTTCGTGAAGTCAGGGATATGTTACCTGACAGTATTGCGTATAATCCGCTGGATTATATTGACCTGAATAACGGTATTTTCATCGGGCTGGATAAAGACAATCAGCCGCAATATATCACCGCCGAAGAGTTTCAGACCCAGCACGCCGACCTTATCGGCACCACCGGCTCCGGTAAAGGCGTCAGCGCCTGTGTCCTGCTTTATCAGGCAATACTGTCAGGTGAAGGCGTATTTGTCGAAGATCCCAAAAATGATGAGTGGGCCCCGCATGTCCTGCGGGACGCCTGCCAGAAAGCGGGAAAACAATTTGTCTTTATTAACCTGAATGACCTTCATTTTCAGCTGGATTTACTGGCTGATATTTCTCATGAACAACTGGAGGAGCTGTTTAATGCCGGTTTCAGCCTGGGTAAAAAAGGCGAAGGCGCTGACTTTTACCGTATTGCCGACCGACGGGCCGCCAGAAATACGGCAGCGATTTATGAAAAAGGCATGACATTACGGGATTTATTCAATACCGACTTTGTGAAATCTCTCAGTGAAGATGTGCCTGCTTTTTATGGCGAGCTGGAGGAAATCGCCCTGGTGAACTCCATTAATGCCAGTAAGGGGTTTTCGTTAAAGCGCATTTTTGATGAGGGCGGATGCTGTTACATCATTGGCTCGATGCGTAATCAGAAAATCATTTCGGCGCAGCGCATGATTTTAACCCGACTTATCCAGATAGCCGAAACGCGGGACCGGATAAAAAGGAAGCCCCGGCCCGTCGCTATTTTCCTGGATGAACTTAAATATCACCTTTCCCGCCCGGTGCTTGAGGGGCTTGGCGCGGCAAGAGATAAAGGTGTGCATATCATCATGGCGCATCAGTCGGTGAAAGATTTATATGACTGTCCGGCAGATCTGGAGGGTGATGCGGTCGCTGGTTCGGTTATCGAAAACTGTAAATTCATGCTGGTTTATCGCCTTCGCGATCCAGATACCGCCGACTGGGTGGCCAGGATGACCGGCTCTATTCTGGTTGATGATGAGATGAGGAAAGTGAAAACGGATATATCCCTGACGGAGAAAATGGAAACGGACAGGATGATCCGCCAGGCGGAACGCTATTATATCGACAGCAATATGCTGCTTAACCTGCCAAAATTTGTCGGTTTTGTATTTACCTGGAATGATCTGGCGAAGGCGACAAAGCTTTTTCATATACCGGCGAAAAAGCAATATATCGACCTGCTTTCATTTGAGCATAAAAACCCGCTGTATACCGGAAAAGACAATCAGACTCACAAACCTTCCATTAACCTGTGAGGCCATTAATGCTTATTCATAATGTTGCTGAAAGAAATGAAGCCGCCAACCGGAGAATGGAGACATTGCTGAGTTTTCTTAAGGAGGAAACCTTCTCTGATTTCCATACATTAAAAAAAGTTGTCGGTTATAAAGGAAGACATAACCATGCGATGTATAACCTGCTGAATAAAGCGGTTGCGCTGGGATTTCTGAGTAAACATGAGTATCCGGTACTGACCGGGAAAAAGGCATTGTGGGGGATCACCATGCCGGGGCTGGCCAGGGTGGTTAATGCGGATGATCCTGTTTTTCCCGCCTATTTTGAGCCGGGTAAACTCAGGCACTGGACGCTGGAGCATCGTCTGTTAAACCAGCGGATCAGGCTGGCCCTGGAGGAAAAAGGCGGTACAGGCTGGCTAAACGGCGACCGGGGGGCGTTTATGGCGCGGTATCCGGGTGTCCGGCACCGACCGGACGGCATCATTACCCTGAGCAGCGGTGCCATCGTTGCAGTGGAAACCGAGCGCTCGCTGAAAACCCGCGCCCGCTACATCAACATTATTAACAGTCATCTGGCGGCCAGCGACGCCGGACGCTGGCACTACGCCATGTACGTCATGCCGGACGATAAGACCCGCGTGTCCCTTAGCAGACTGTTTGACAGTATCAGGACGGTAATAAGGAACAATGTTCCCGTTCCGTTTGATGCGAAAAACCGGGAAATGTTTCTGTTCCGCACGATAGCCGAGCTGGAACAGGCTCCCGGCAGTCACAACTAAATGCCGTCAATGAGGAAATCGATGGCGGCCTTTACCTGAGAGCGATATTGAGCAGCATCACAGAACACCGTCCCCAGCGCCCGGACAGGGACACTTGCCAGCTCGTGAGTCATGACCGCGTATTCCTGGCCGTCCGTCAGTCTGACCACGGGGACAAGGCGATCCGGGCGGCGGCCTGCCGGATATTTTTCAACAGGCAGCAACGGGATCACGATCCGGCGGTTCAGTTGTCCAATAATATCGCTCGTGACATCGAGCAACAGGGGGTAAACGGCGCTTTTACCGGTGTTTCCGAATACGGTGAACTGCATGATTAAAATGTCCTGTATTCATCACTGAAACAGCCATGCTCATCATGAAAACGGTTTAATGCGTCGATGGCCTCCCTGTTCTCTTCCTGCCATTTTTTCGCTTCATGGCGGCGGAGCTCCACATCCAGGGCGGTTGTCAGGGTTGCACTCAGGTTAATGCCTGCATCACGCGCCCGGACCAGTAAGGCGCGTTCCACCGTCATGGTCACACTCTGCGTGCTGCGTTGTTTCGCTGTCATGGTTTCTCCCCGCAATGAATACGTGCAAATTACACGGCCCAATACACTTATCATAGCACCAAAAACAGGTCCTGTTACCGTTGCAGTCTTTCACATTTAACAGTCAGTCTGTCATACCGGCTCTGTCATCCACAGAAGTCACTGGTGTAACAATGACGTTTGCGGGATGTGCGGGCTCTTTGCCGCCCGCACCCGCAGCCTGCGAATTTACCGGGTATTAAATGCCCGGTAAATTCGCAGGTAAATTGCCCCACCCTGTCACTCTGCCTGCCCCAATATAAGGTTAAAGCCGCATTCCTTTGCGGCGTCCTGTTCTTCAACTCAGACCTTATCCATCAGATAACGATGCGCTTTTGATGCTGCGCTGGCGGCTTTGAAAATATAGCGCTTGTCGTTTTTCAGTGCTTTCAGCCAGGAAGCAATATAGCTTTCGTGCTGAACCTCTCCGACAATCCCCAGATCCGCCATCAGGAACGCGCTTCCCAGCTCGGCGATCAGCTCTTCAAAAGCATAATCCTCACTGCCAAATCTCCCTTTCATTTCACGGTTAAGACGTGTTTTACCACCGCTCCAGTGCACCAGCTCATGCAGGCCGGTGGCGTAGAAATTAGCGGCATCAGAAAAAAGGTGGCGCTCCGGTAACCAGACTTCATCGGTTGAGGGTCTGAAAAAGGCGTTTTGTCCTTTCTCAATGATGTTTGCGCCACTGCTGCGGAACAGGTTTTCAGCCTGCGGCAAGGACTCGAACGTCTCAGCGGAACTCACTGCCTCAGCAGTCAGGGGAAGACCATCAATTTGTTCAACGTTAAACACGGTAAAGGTTTTCAGCATCGGGATATGCTCGATTTCTCCGACGTCGTTTTCCTTCTCCAGCGTGGTGTAGAAAATAGCGGTCGTACCGTGCTCACCCTTGCGAACCTGTCCTCCCTCTGCCTGAGCCTGTTTGTACGTCATCCAGCGACAGTCACTGAATCCCTGTTCTGACGCACTGCACCACAGCAACATGATATTCATCCCGCTGTAAGCCACGCCGGTGGCGTAGTTGGCAGGTAATCCGGACATCCCCTCGGCACGCTGCCATGGACACGCCCAGGGCTTAACGCCTGCTTCCAGTGCGATAATGATGCTGTCGGTAACGGTCTGATAAATATCGGTTCTGATTCTGGAAAATTTCGTTTTTGAGGAGCCTGACGGGTCCAGCGGGGATACGCTGGTCGCCGCTGCGGTGTTAGGGGCGCTGGTCTGAATATGCAGGGAAATTGTCATGATTTTTTCTCCGTCAGTGGTGTGATTTTCGTCTTCGTATCGCCTGACGGTTCGCTTTCCCGGCATCGTTCCGGCCTGCAAGGGCGCAGCATGCGTGCACTTCACCCTTGCGGGACGGGTTATGCCGGGAAACGATTAACCGGAAGTGAATACGGGGAACGGAAAGCACACGGGAGAAAAAACTGCCCCTGCATAGCTGGACGTAGCGCCCCTTGCTCCGCAGTGGTGAAAAGCAGACTGGTGGTGTTGAGTCGGAGACTGGCACTGACAGGAACTTCATGTAAGTGTTAGCATGCTTTCCTGCCGGACGAGACGATCCTGCTAACCTGGGGTGGTTTGTTCTTAAATTGTCTCGTTCCGGCATTAATCACTACCGGGTCCGGGCTATCTCCTCATTAAACGCAGCGTACAGTCTATCAACCACCGCCCAGATCCGGGGTGAGAGATTTCTTGAAACAGGCCACAGCGCCGTAACCGGGGCATCATAATTGGGGGTTGTGACGGGTATAATCCTCAGTTCCCCTTTAGCGATTTCGTCTCCGGCCAGCCATGTTGACAGGAAGGCAATCCCCATCCCTCCGACAGCCGCGTTCCGCAGAGCTTCCCCGTGGCTGACGATGTGGCGGACAGGGGGGGCAATCAGTGACATACGGCCATTTTCACCCAGCACTTTCCAGGGCAATACTCTGCCATCCCTTGAAAAGCCTAGGCAGTAATGTGAAAGCAGCTCTTCTGCACTGCCAAGCAGGCCGTGACGATTAATGTATGCAGGAGAAGCGCATATGACAGAACGCTGAGTGGCGATTTTTCGCCCGGCAAGACTGGCAGAGTTTCCTGTGTCACCAAGTCGCACAGCAAGATCGATATTTTCCTTGATAAGGTCCACCTGGCGATCGGTGAACGTGATATCCAGTTTAAGTTCCGGGTATTCCAGAACACAGCGTAGCAAGGACAGGCATGACACAAATCCGGCCATATGAGACGGGAAGACTAATGCGCAGCGTACCTGAAACCACCTTTTTGCGGGACGCCAGAAGAGATTCTGTTTCATCAAGCTCATCTATAACCCTGAGGCAGCTCCGGTAATACAGCTCGCCCTCTTCGGTCAGGCTGATGCTGCGGGTGGTTCGGTTCAGAAGTTTAACACCGAGCCGTTGTTCAAGGCGGGCGACATGTTTACCGGTCGCCGATTTTGATACGCCCATCCGGACAGCGGCAGCGGTGAAACTGCCTGTCTCAACGGTGTGCACAAAAGCGGCCATGCTGAGTAACTGAGAATGCAGGATGAATGTCATTAAATTGTCCCCATATGGGAGGAAATATCACTCCTTTATATCGCGATACACGCCGTATTGTTGCCAAAAAGATGATTTTTCCAACTTACTGGAGAAATCACTATGGCTCAAATGATGAAACGCTGGCAGTTGTCGTCTTTCGGCACTGAAAACTTCCACCAGGCAGACGTGCCTTTGCCGGAACCCGGGCATGAGTCGTATTGTAAGCACACCCGTTTTAGTTCCACGCATTTTTTGAGGTTTCCGGTTTTCCTGTCTTCAGCCGGTACTCTTCCGGTGTCAGGTTGTTCAGGGATTCATGAGATCGCTCGCTGTTATATTCCATCAGCTAGCGCTCAGTGATTTCCCGGGCTTCATTCAGGGTTCTGAATAGATAAAATTACAGAGAGATCGCCATCCCGCTGCTGGTCTCCGTCAATTCAACAGCCACCTGCAGGTTAGTTAGTCAGGTGCTGACGTAACAACCATGACGACGTCGGTCGCCATGGTTGTTCACTTGCCCTCAACGTTATAATTTGAGGGTAATCTGCGTGCCCACAACCCACGCGTCTTTGACTTCTTTGACACCACCCGGCCCGCTGAGGAACTGCACATTAGGTCGTAAGGTAAACCAGGGCGTTACCGCGATGCTGTAGTGCAGTTCCGCCGCGTACTCGGCACCGCGAACCGGTGTCCAGGTCGGATCGTCATAATCCTCCGCCCCTTTGAGCTCGTTCTGCAAATGGGCTCGCTCCGCCACCCGATCGTTCGCATGCATTTTGCTAAACCCAAGACCGATATAGTCCTGAGGACGGCTGTCAAAGAGGCCTTTATACACGGTGCCAATCTGTGTCTGATAGTCCATGGTCGCCGTCGCTTTATCGTTCATTGCCAGGTGCCAGAATAACGATAATCCCCGATTTGTGCTGCCCTGCTCTCGGGTCACCTGCTGCTGTAAATAGACCCAACCACCATAGCGACCGTCACGAACTGCAGGTGCACGTTTGCTCAGTACATAATCATCGCCATGACTGTCTTTCAGTACATCGTTGGCATCCGCCGTGTTATACCAGGCCCCTACCTTGAACGCTCCCGGAAGTTGCTTGATACCCAGCAGCGGGGTATATCCCAGTTCAACCAGATACATATTGCCAGTGCGTCCGGTATTATCTAACCGGAAGCTGCCGCTACGGGTGGCGTAGTTGGGGTTGTACATAAAGGCCCCGGCCTGGAGGTACGTTTGCGCGGTCATCGCGGTCATATTGTAACGAACCCGCAGCCCCCATTGCCCTATAGGGGTGTTATACCACGCGCTATTCCCGTGGCCCGTCAGCGATCCACACAGTGACAGGTTCTGAAAATAACAGCCGTTATTATCAAAATCCTCCCCCACCGGTATCAGACCGGCTTTAAGATCCAACTTGTTATCGAACCACGACTGGCGATACCAAAACTGCGCGGCATGCCAGGTCTGGCCACGACCATAGTTACTGTTGACCGTTGACCCCATAACCGGCGCTCGCGGGTCCTGAATCCGGTCCTTGGTTAAATCACGACCGTTACGATCGACGACCGACATTTTAAATTGCCCATTGGCTATACCGGCTATTTTCTGCAGATCCATATCGACACCAATAATATATTGGTCGCTGTAACGCACCGTTTTATTTCGGTTATATCCGCCGGAGATATTTGAGGCCAGCATCGAGCCATATTCTAACGTAAAGTCATAGCCTTTATTTTTAAGGTCACTACGGTATCCCCCCCAGTCGCCGGTCATATGTTGGCCGGTCGCGGAGAAAGGTGAATCACTGGCAAATAATGAAGCAGGAAAGCATAAGAAACCCAAAATACAATAATATTGCAATTTTATATATATCATTTCTCGACCTTTTTCTCTGAATGTCAGGCAGTCGACGGCTCATCCACAAAAATTTCTGTGGATGAGTGCGCTGACTGATAACACGGTGGTGATCGGTTCTTTATTCTTCAGGACAGACAAAATGATACGAACTTACACTACGGCGACAGCTCCTCGAGTGATTTACCTTTAGTCTCCACCGCAAACAGTAACGTCACCAGCCCGCCCGTCAGGGCAATCACGGCGAAAGCGATAAACACAAACCGTACACCGAAACCAGAGACGATAAAGCCAACCAGCAGTGGCCCTATTGAGGAACCGGCACGCAGCCAGGCGCTGGAGAATGCTGTCCCGATAGCTCGCAAACGTGTCGGATACAATTCGGCAGAATAGAGGTACAACGAAAAGGCGACCGTCTGCAAAATGGCGTAGGTCATGCTACCAAGAATCAATATTTCGATGGCCGATTTAGCACCTAATACACAGAGCGTAATTAACGGAATAATTGCTAACATAAACGCCCATGAATACCAGCGTTTACGGCCAACTTTATCAATCAGGAAAGCACACACCACCGACGCAATAACCCCGCAGGAGGAGGTAATCCAGCCGTAGGCTAAGCTGGTTTCCAGGGGCAGATGGAATAAAGTTTTATACATCGTCGGGAACCAGGTAATCATCCCGTTATTAACGGTATAGACCGTTAACCACAGTCCCCATAGCATAAATGTTCTCGACTTATACATCCCGGAGAACAGCGCTTTGACACCGGTCTCTGACGATACCTGTGGTGCAACCGGTTTAATGGTCGGCTCCGGTAATTCCATGCCGCGGCGGATGGCCTCATCTTCAAACATAGCGACAACTTTCTCGGCCTGCGCCTGACGACCTTTGGCCGTTAACCATCGCGGTGATTCCGGCATCAGCCAACGCAGAGGCACTGTTAAAGCGGAGGGAATCAGCCCAATCAGGAACATGACTTTCCAGCCATAAATCGGCACCAGAAAAAAGCCGACCAGACCAGCAAACATCATACCGATGGGAAAAATAACTTCATACAACAGGAAAAATCGGCCGCGTTTTTTTGCCCCGACAAACTCATTGATATAAGCGCTGGCGACCGGGACTTCAGCGCCAATGCCCAGCCCTTGCAGGAAACGGATCACCAGGATTGACCAGCCGTTCCACGCAAAGAGGCAGGCGGCATCCATCACCACAAACATAATAATGGTGATACGTAGCACGCCAATACGACCAATTTTTTCCGCCAGTGAACCAAAAAAAAGCGCCCCACATAATTGTCCGACATAGCTTGCAGCAATAATAAGGCCCACAAACGTCGGAGTCAGCCCCCACTCCTGGGTGAGTTGAGGTAACGCAAAGGCAATAGCAATAATCGTGTAAGCATCAAAGAACGTTGATAAGCCCACTATCACACGGATGCCCAAAAGCCGCCGCGTGATAGGTAACCGCTCAAGTCTGGCCAGTAACTCTGCTGATTTAGCCTCAGAGTGACTGGTAATAATATTATCAGAAGCAATAACCTGAGTTGACATAGTGATACCCTGTTGATTGATTTACCGGGGCATACATGCAAGACAACGAATGATGCCTATGTTGCACAGACAGGCAGGTATTCACTTGCAGTTATTGTAGGGAATTTGTACACCACAAAAAATGAATGAAAACGTTTCTGCAATCGTTTTCATGTGTAATAATCGTCAGCGGATTAAGAGGCGATGTCAATTCAACAAAGTGAACAATTGATATCCAGTTCACATTCTCGACAGATGAGACAAAAAAAGTGTGATAGCACTCCGAAAGTCCAATATGAATGTGAAAAAAAACAATCCTGGCGTTGGCATGCGGTAATCAGACACACCATTGCGTACCCGATGTCCCCTGCACAGAGAAAGCAAAATCCGTAACCATTCCTTTGTCAGTGCCGAAAATTGCCGTAACATTTTATAAAGTTACTCATTCTCTCGTCGTGGCCAGTTTTAAGGCGGAGCCTTTCGGTCAAATTTAATCTCCGGAGTCAGATATGGACCAGGAAAGTGAAGAGCAGGATCACTCAGAAAAAAAACTGATAACCATGCGGGATGTTGCCAGTGCGGCTGGAGTCAGCGTGTCGACCGTCTCACGTATACTGGATGAAAGACTTCCGCCTTCCAGAAGCGCCTCTGCTGAAAAAGTTCGCCAGGTTGCGCGTGAACTGGGATACCGACGGGATTATGTCGCCTCCAGTTTACGTCGCGGAGGAACCGGCACTATCGGGGTGCTGGTCCCACGTCTGACCGATACGGTCACCGCGATGCTCTTCGAAGAAATCGCCCGAGCAACCGCTCGCCGTGGCTATTTTGCGGTCGTGGCGACCTGTGGAGATGACCCTGATCAGGAGCGTGAATCCGTAGAATCTCTGCTGGATCGCCGTGTCGATGGCCTCATTTTGTCGACATGTCGGCTGGACGATCCCCTGCCCCAAACGCTGCGGGAACGGGATATTCCCCACGTGCTGGTACTGCGAACGGACGGTATCAGCTTATCTTCCGTTGGGGACGACGAGCTGGGAGGGTATCTGGCGGCCCGCCATCTGATTGATTTAGGCCATAAAAATATCGGTCTCATTGGAGGGCCTGATTTCGCCTCCAACGCCCTCAACCGACGAAAAGGTTTTGAAAAAGCCATGCGCGAGGTGAACCTGCAGATTCAGCCGCAATGGTGCTGCTCATCCGATTTTAACATCCAGTCGGGTGAAGACGCCGGGGAACGGATACTCAGCACCACGCCTCCTCCCAGTGCCATTTTTGCCGTCAATGACGAAATCGCCATTGGCGTGGTGGCCGCCGCGCACCATCGAGGTATCACCATTGGCCAGGAGTTGTCGCTGGTCGGCTACAATGATATCCCGCTGGTGAGTCGTTTACCGGTGGCGCTGACGTCGGTGCGAACCCCGCTGGAACATATTGCCAGCAATGCCGTCGATATGCTGATTAACGGTGAAGACCGCCAGCGCCTGCGTGCGGTGGCACCGACACTTATCCCAAGAAAATCAACAACATCATTTAATAAATAACCGACTTACAACTTCGCTGCATCACACCTTGTGATGCAGCCCCCATAACCTGCAATCTGAAATTGATTTCTGCGATCGGCTTCTCATGTCCCCGAGTTTATACTTTTATTTTGTGACCAGTGCCGCATTTATAACCAACGGGCAATTGACGTAACGATTTTTGGGGTTCAAATTCAAACACGTGAAAACGATTGCAGAAACGATTTCATTTTCGTTTCAAACACTCATCACTCAAAAACAAAATTTAAGTTCATCAAGGAGATAGTCATGATTAATATCGATCTCAGAGGTTTGACTCCAGCACCAGTTACCCCGTTCAATCGTGATGGCAGCATCGATTTTGATGCCATCCAGCGCCTGGGCAGCTGGCTGGGTAGCATCGACGGCGTCAAAGGTCTGGTCGTGCTGGGTCACGCCGGTGAAGGTACCTTCCTGACTCAGGATGAACAGGCAGCGGTTATCCGCGCATTTGTTAAATCCGTGGATGGTAAACTGCCAATCATCGCAGGTATCACCGGCGAAGGGACTGAAGTCGCCGCGCTGGAGGCGAAACGTGCCGTTGCCGCCGGGGCGTCTGCGGGTCTACTCTACCCATCCCACGGCTGGCTGCGTTTTGGCTATCAGGATGGCGCGCCACAGGACCGCTATCGTGTCGTGTACGAAGAGAGTGGTCTCCCGCTGATCCTGTTCCAGTATCCAGACGTCACTAAAGCGACCTATAACCTGAAAACCCTGCTTGATATCTCCGCACAACCTGGCGTGTTCGCGATGAAAAATGGCGTCCGCAACATGCGCCGCTGGGATACGGAAATTCCTGTGATCCGCCGCGAACGCCCGGATCTGCAGATTCTCACCTGCCACGATGAATACCTGCTGCATACTGCGTTTGACGTTGACGGTTTCCTGGTTGGTTACGGTAATATCGCACCAGAACCGCTGATCGAAATGATCAATGCCGGGAAAGCCGGTGATTATAAGAAAGCACGTGCGGTCCACGATCGTCTGCTGCCGGTGACCAAAAGCGTTTACCACCGTGGCTCACATATGGAAGGCACCGTTGCCTTAAAACACGCACTTGTTGCTCGTGGGATTCTGGAACACGCCACCGTACGTTCGCCACTGCTCCCACTGGAACAGGGTGCAGAAGAAGAGATCCATGCTGCTATCCGCGCATCAGAACTGCCGCGCGTAGGCTAATTGCCGGAAACGCGTTGAAAAAGCAGCATTCAGTTATCACCCTTCCAGCGTGAATGCTGCTCTCTCATCCGGACCGACCATCACGGGCCTACCGTCTGCACACGGTAGACCGCCACGCCTTAAACTGATGAGTGTGACCCACTTTTCTAAAACAATACATCAGACGACAACTCTGTATATCCGGGTCGACGGTTATACACCTTTGCCCCGGTCATCCAGGAAGGTATACCATGTCAACATTGGTCCTGAATGCCAGTCGATCTGCCGCCGATACTGCGACAGGTGCTGCCGAACTGGTTGCCCGTATAGAACGCATTCCTGTTACCCGAAAATTAGTTTTTATTCGTCTTGTTACCGGTATTTCCACTTTTTTTGACTCCTACACAGTGCTGGCGATTGCCTTCGCAATGCCAGAACTCATCAGCCAATGGCATCTCTCTCCCCTTTTTGTGGGTCTCATTATCGCCGCCAGCTACGCAGGCCAGCTTGTTGGCGCTATTTTCTTTGGGTCTCTGGCAGAGAAAACAGGACGCCTGAGCGTTCTGAAAATAACGATTGTCATGTTTGTCACGATGAGTGCTGCCTGCCTGTTGGCCTGGAATGGCTGGTCTCTGCTAATTATTCGCTTCCTTCAGGGGATTGGCATCGGTGCGGAAGTCCCGGTAGCCAGCGCCTATATCAATGAATTTATCGGTTCCAAAAAACGTGGCCGCTTCTTTTTATTGTATGAAGTGATTTTCCCGATCGGTCTGATGTTCGCCGGGATCATTGGCTACTTTCTGGTACCAGAATATGGCTGGAAAGCCATGTTCTGGGTGGGCCTGATCCCGCCGATGATCGCGGCCCCGCTTCGTTGGCTGATGCCAGAATCGCCACGCTGGCTAATAAGTCAAAATCGAATTGCCGATGCAGACCAAATTATCCGCAGTCTGGAGGATGAAGTGATCCGTCGCGGTGGTACCCTGGAAGCTCCGGTGGTGAAGACCTTTGCGGCACCAGTAGATACATCAATGGGATGGCGAGAGCTCTTTTCCGGTATCTATCTGAAACGCACCCTGATGCTCTGGGGATTATGGGTCAGCGCTTATCTTGTTAATAACGGCATGATTACCTGGCTGCCGACCCTGTACCGTAGCGCATTTCACTTATCTATCCCGCTCAGTCTGGCCTATGGCTGGATAACCTCGGCCGCCGGAGTCGCGGCGTCGTTTGCCTGCGCGTTGTTGATTGACCGTACCGGACGAAAACGCTGGTACAGCACCGCATTTTGCCTCTCAGCCCTCTCACTGTTGATTCTGGGAGAAAGTGGTGCGTCCAGTGCTATTGTGGTGCTGGTTTTCACCAGTCTGGCGTACGCCATCATGCAGACCGTCACTTTTTCGCTCTACCTATACTCCGCCGAACTGTATCCCACTCGTCTGCGCGCCATTGGTACCGGATTTGGCAGCGCCTGGTTGCGCGCAGGATCTACCCTCGGCACCCTGCTGGTCGGGCTAATTGTTGCAGGACCAGGGGTGGAATACGTTTTCTTCTTATTTGCGGCGGTCGCACTTGCTGGTGGGGTCATCACGATGCTTTTCGGTATCGAAACCCGAGGCGCCATTCTGGAGGAACTGTCTCCCTAGAGATGACAGCGACAACACACATACCGGCCAGATGGCCCGCATAAAATAAACAATCTAACCTCAGGTAAGGTGAACGATGAAACTACTGAGTTTTTCCGTTGATGGTCACGAAAAGTACGGTCTGATCACCCCCGATGGGATTATTGATTTATACCCTTTCTTCCCGGAGTGCCCCGACCTACGGTCGTTCCTGCCCCATCTGCAGCAACTGAATCAGGGGATGCTACTGGGGAAGAAAGCGGACTATTCGCTCGATCAGATAGGCTTTTTGCCGGTGATCACCCGGCCAAATAAAATCATCTGCGCCGGGATGAACTATCAGGAAAAAAGAGCTGAATTTAACGAGCAGGATCCCGACCCGACGCTCTTCATTCGTTTTGCCGACTCCCAGACCGGGCACCGCTGCGGGTTGATCAAGCCCTCCCGCAGTAACGAGTTCGACTATGAAGGGGAGCTGGCGCTGGTGATTGGCCGGCACGGTTCGCATATTCCCGCGGATCAGGCGCGTGGCTATATCGCCGGATACAGTTGCTATATGGATGGTTCGGTCAGGGACTGGCAGCACACCTGGTTTACCGCAGGAAAAAACTGGCCCGCAACCGGTGGGTTCGGCCCCTGGCTGGTCACTCCAGATGAGATCTCCGATCCGCAGAACCTGGAGATCATCACCCGACTCAATGGTCGCGAGGTGCAACACGACAATACCCACAGCATGATCCACTCGATAGATAAACTGATCGCCTACATCAGTACATTTAGCGCCCTGTCACCGGGTGATGTCATTCTGACCGGCTCGCCAGGCGGCGTCGGGAAAAAACGTCATCCGCCTCTTTTCCTGTGGCCGGGGGATGTGGTGGAGGTCGAGATATCGCAGATTGGTAGTCTGGTAAATCCTGTTATTGCTGAGGTCGACGATACCCCATATTCAGCAAACCCTGTCTACACCAACGCATCCTGACTAGTGGAAACCGCATGCCCTGCGGAGGAGGTCCCACGTGATATTGCTGCAATTTATTGTTGTTCTGTTTTTTCTCTATCTGGGGATGCGAGTCGGAGGTATTGGCGTGGGGTTTGCGGGTGGTGCCGGGGTTATCGTGCTTTGCGCCATCGGGGCTACGCCCGGCGACCTCCCGATGCTGGTCATCGTCTTTATTATGGTGGTGATCGTCGCCATTGCAGCAATGCAGGAGGCTGGCGGGATCGACTATCTGGTGAGGTTAACCGAGCGAGTGTTGCGGCGGGCACCGCGTTTACTGGTTATCACGGCACCGCTTTCCACCTGGTTGTTGACGATGATGGCCAGTACGGGGCAAGTGTCATTTGCCTGTATGCCGATTATTGTGGAGGTTGCAAAGGAGAACCGGCTTCGCCCTACCCGAGCGTTAGCTATTTCGGTTATCGCCTCGCTGCTGGGCATTGTTGCCTCGCCAATTTCCGCCGCGGTGATTTTTTTCTCCGGGATACTCGAAAAAAGCCATCAGGGATGGGGGTATCTGGAACTTATCTCGGTGATGATACCCGCCACTTTTTTTGCTCTGCTGTGTACATCCGTGTTTTACCTAGTCTGGGATAACATCCGCCAAACCGACCAACTGAGCGCTGACGCTCCCGGTGCCTCTACGCAGACCAGGGTTGGTAGTATTCCTCCAGGAGCCAAACGCTCAGTGCTGATTTTTATTGTGGGCCTGGTCGTGGTGCTGTTATACGCCATGATCAGCAGCCCAAGATCAGGGCTGATTGCGCACCCGGTGTTGAATAGCGGGCAGGTCCGTATTTCCGTCATGATGGCGGTCGCGCTGATGATCGTTATTTTTTGTCGCATCAACGTGCATAATATTCCGGCGACGTCCGTCTTTAAAACCGGCATGACTTCCTGCATCTGTATACTCGGCGTGGCCTGGCTCGGTTCAACATTTATGGACAGTAATCAGGTATGGTTGCAAAGCAAGGTGTCCGACTATCTGTCAGACTCGCCACTACTGTTGGCACTGATTATTATGCTGGTATCGTGCTTTCTTTATTCTCAAGCAGCATCAACAAAAATACTCTTCCCGCTGGCTCTGGGAATAGGAATTGCTCCCGCCACGCTGATCGCCTGTTTTCCCGCGACTGCGTCCCTGTTTATTCTGCCGAACTACCCGACGTTGCTGGCGGCAGTGGCACTGGATGATACGGGTTCAACCCGTTTAGGCATCCGAATTATCGATCATCCATTTATTCTTCCCGGGTTGATGGCCACGATGCTGTCTATCATGTTCTCGGCGGTTTTTACACTGCTGTTTTACGCTTAACAGAGATGAATTTTCGAATTATATATTACATCCGAATTGAGGCAGTCAAACTCCTAAATAACTTCTCAAAATAATAGATCACGTGAAAGGAACTTGTATCTTTCCTGGTGTGGTGATTAGCTACCATCACATGAAACAGAGTGAGCTTCATAGAGGGAACATCAAAGATCAACTTTGTGGCTGAGTTAAAGCCCTTTGTTTCACCTTTCACGCCAGCATCAACATTGAACGGTTACCAAGAGCATCAACTCTGCATGTACAAGTGAAACGGGCGCGATGGTTACGGTGAAAGGAGAAGATTATGTACTACGTCGGTATTGATGTCAGTAAGTGCTCTCTCGATGTTTGCCTTCTCGCTGAGGGCAGCAAAGGTAGTCGTAAGACCAAAACTTTATCAAACGGTCATTATTCCGCACAGATTCTGGCTAAATGGCTAATACTCCAGAAGTGTGAACCTTTGATAATCAGCGAAATGCAACGCAAGCTTGCCACATGGGCAGCAACTGATCTGTCCCGACGGATTGAACGACTGCTGCGTCTGATAACACAACCAGAATGGCCGGCTGAAGCCGCGCGGATCACGCTTTCATCAAAGGGGGCGCATACCTCCGGCGTCGATGGTGTGAACAAAGCAAAGCTACAGTTGAGTTGCAAATCCTCAGGGATGAACTACTCTCCGGCCACTACCAGCCCTTGCCAGCCAGACGAGTTTACATCCCTAAAAGCAACGGCAAGCTGCGACCACTGGGTATCCGGGTAAATTTACCGAAGACCATCGCAAGAACACTGCAACGCAGATCACAGGAATGGCGGGTCAAAGTCGTCAGAGAGCTGGCCTATAGAACCCGGATCGATGGTAACATTTTATCTGGGGCACCAAAGTAACATTAACTGGTGAAGCAACACGTCGCTCAGAGTAGCTAACGCCTAATACATTTAGTATGACCTTGGTCTGAAAGTGATTTAGTTCACAAAATACGCACAATATTCTCCACCCCAAACAATAACTCTTGAAACGTTAAATACACGCCTGTAACATAAAAAATGTACGCGCGTACATTGGTTTTTCAACGGAGACAAAATGCAATCCAATAAGATTAAAATAAATGACACCTCTTATTTCACGACTTATTTATTGGAGTCTAAGATTTCGATGAATACATATAAAAAACGGCCTGCATTGATTGTTTGTCCAGGAGGGGCGTATCTGTTCAAGGCAACAAAGGAAGGTGAGTCAGTGGCCATCGAATTTCTTTCTAGAGGATATAATACTTTTATTCTCAACTATTCTACACTGTTTCCAGACAGAGAAAGTTTTGAAATGCGATCTGGAGAAAATTCCGATATACTCTACCCTAAACAAGTTATCGAGTTACTGGAAGTAATTAACATAGTCAAAAAAAATAGCGATGAATGGGGGATAGATAAGGATAAAATTTTCATTCTGGGTTTTTCTGCTGGTGGGCATGTTGCAGGCTCAGTTGCAGTACATTGGAATAATAATGCTATGCTACAGTATTTAACATTCATCCCAGAAAATGAGGAACTAAAACCTTCTGGAGTTATATTGTGCTATCCAATGCTGAATGGAGATATACTTAAATATATACAAACAGATGAACGAAAAGAAATCTCCAATCAACATTCATATATAAAAAAAGTGATAGGAGGCTTAGAAAATTCACAAGACCATAAGATGCATGGATTGGATTTAAGTCAGTTCATAACATCAGAAACCCCTCCTATTTTTTTATGGCATACTACAGAGGATAGAATCACAAGAGCAGAAGATACAACATTATTTGTTAGTAGATTATTAAAGGAAGGTGTTCCATGTGAATATCATCTTTTTATGAAGGGGAAGCATGGTATGGGGCTATGTAATTCTGTCGCAGCCAAAAATAGCTCAGATATAAATGAGAGCTGTTCGTATTGGATAAATTTAGCAGATAATTGGATGAGGGGTATTAAAAAATGAATAATGAAAATGTATTGATCCTTATAGATTTGATTGGTGGGGGAGGCAATATAGAATCGCTGACTCACTGTGCGACACGATTGCGTTTTAAAATTAAAGATGAAAGCAAATTAAATATACAGGGTCTTGAGGAGTTGCCAGAAGTACTTAAGGTAATCAACAGTGCTGGACAGTTCCAGATTGTTATCGGGCCGGATGTCAGTCATGTTTATGATAGTATAATTCACAGGATACAGAAAATTCCCTCCCTGAATGAGGGTAAAGATAATGCAAAGAAAAATAACATTATTAATTCAATATTTGATCTAACGTCAGGTGCATTTACCCCACTTCTACCTTGTTTAGCTTGCGCCGGGATGCTTAAGGCATTAGTTCTTCTTTTGGCGATGACGGGTTTTGTTGGAAAAAGCAGTGACTCATATATTGTGTTATCAGCTATTCAAAATTCTTTTTTTTATTTTCTACCTATTTTGCTTGGTGTTACTTTAGGTTATAAGTTAAATGTCAACCCATACATTTCTGGGATGATTGGAGCCGCTCTTTTAGAGCCTACATTCATCACTAAAGCACTTGAAAAAGGAACTTTCGATTTTTTCGGAGCGCCAATCCTGGCATTAAACTACTCTTCTTCTGTTTTTCCTATTATTATTTCAATTATACTCTATGCTGGCCTTTACAAAATCCTGAATAGAATTATACCAAAGACTATGCACATAATTTTTGTTCCATTTTTAAGTGTATTAATCGTTGTCCCATTGACTTTTTTATTTTTTGGTCCATTTGGGATATATGTTGGAAAATTTCTAGCAAGTGGCATTACAGCGCTTTTAGATTTTAATCGAATAATAGCTGGGCTGATTATGGGATTTATTTGGATACCTGTTGTTTTACTTGGTCTCCATTGGGCAATTATTCCAATTGCAATATCTAATATAGCTTCTGGAGGTGATCCTATATTCGCGATCGCTACGGCTTGTACATTTAGCACGATTGGAGCTGCCTTAGGATTTCTGCTTAAAACCAAGGGAACATCTTTAAAGCGAAGAGGTGTGGTAATTGCTGGGTTGATACCTGCAATACTAGCTGGAATAACAGAACCAATTTTATATAGTATCCTTTTGCAGTACAGGAAACTTCTTTTTATTACAATGACTGCTTCTGCAATTGGATCTGGGATTATTGCATTCTCAGGTGTACTGGCTTCGAGTGTATTCTGGAGTATATTTACTCTTCACACATACTCTCCTGTTATTGGATATATTACGGGGGGAGGGGTAGCAACAATATTTGCATTTCTAGCAGCATTACTCATGAACTATGAGGACATATCAGAAAAATAAAAACGATGGCAACAGAAGGAATCTAAAGTCGACTAACCCTGAATTTAACAATTGTAAGCATGATTTTCCTCATGTGAAAGATTTAAAGTTAGTTGAGTTTTTTAATTTAATAACGCGTGAGTTAATTCACATATTTTCTAAGTAGACACACGTCATAAAACATTACACTTTCACTGTAGTGACATATTTTATGTGAATTTGAGAAACCATATTTTTATATAGGTGATATTATGATTGTTAGAAAGGTCGCTCTGATTTTATTGTTCTTCTTGTCTTTTAAAACTTGCGCATATGAAATCAAACGAATGGAAATCAACAGTAATAACATAGACAAAAAATCATATGCGACAATTGTATTGCCAGATAGTTACAGTAAAAGTAATCAAAGGTATTCAACTATTTATTTACTACACGGATGGAGTGGAAATGATAAAGATTGGACAGAAAACAGTGATGTTTCTGTTCTTGCTGACAATTACCAAGTTATTATCGTAATGCCAGATGGAAATTATGACGGATGGTATATAAATAGTCCAATACTGAGTAAAAGCGACTATGAAAAATACATCGGAAATGATGTTGTATCCTTTATGGATAAGAACTTCAAAACAATTCCTTTTAAATACGGAAGAGCCATCACTGGTTTAAGTATGGGAGGATTCGGAGCACTTAACATAGCATTGAATTACCCTCAGAAATTTGGTGCGGTAGGTAGTATGAGTGGAGGTGTAGACCCAAGAGATTATCCTAAGAACTGGGGGTTGGAAAAGGTTTTTGGCGATCCTATTACCAATTCAAAATTCTGGGATGATAAAGCCATCATAAATAATGCATATCAATTTATTAATATGGGAGTTTATATTTTTATTGACTGTGGTGTGGGTGATTTTTTTATCGAGCCGAATAGAAGACTTCATCAACGATTACTAGAATTACGAATTAATCATACTTATTTAGAAAGTCCTGGAGGGCATTCATGGGGTTATTGGGATAATGCTGTTAAATACCAGTTGCTATTTATGAAAAATTCTCTGGAAGAAATGCAAAAGGAAATCAAATAAATAGCTTTTTATCAACTATCAATGACTTCTTTTTTAGGAACCGATGACAAATGTATAAAAAAAGAAAACTTGCCGTTATGATTAGCATACTGGTCGGTAGTACTTCCGTCTTTGCTCAGACGGATATGACAAGTGTAGAATCGCGACTTAGTGCGCTGGAATCACGTCTGAAGGATGCGGAAAACCGTGCAGAATCGGCGGAAAAAAAAGTTCAGCTGCTTACGCTTCAACAGCAGAAAACGCAAACCACTACCCAGCAGGTAACGCAGCGCACTTCGCAATTGGAGAAAAAAGCAGAACAGCAAAGCGGCTTTGAATTTCACGGTTATGCACGTTCCGGCACGCTGATGAATAACTCGGGCGCCAGCACCCAATCTGGGGCTTATATGACGCCAGCCGGAGAAACTGGTGGCTCGATAGGCCGCCTAGGGAACCAAGCCGATACTTATGTTGAAATGAATCTTGAACATAAGCAGACACTGGATAACGGCGCGACGACCCGTTTCAAAGTGACAGTGGCGGATGGGCAAACCACCTATAATGACTGGACGGCAAGCACCAGCTATCTGAACGTTCGTCAGGCCTTCGTAGAACTGGGCAACCTGCCGACCTTCGAAGGAGCCTTCAAAGGCTCCACCCTGTGGGCCGGTAAGCGCTTCGACCGCGATAACTTCGATATTCACTGGGTCGATTCCGACGTGGTATTCCTCGCGGGTACCGGCGGCGGTATTTATGACGTGAAGTGGAACGACAGCCTGCGGAGTAACTTCTCTCTATACGGACGCAACTTCGGCGATATTGATGATTCTAGCAATAGCGTGCAGAACTACATCCTCAGCATGAACCACTTCATCGGCCCGGTGCAGGTGATGGTCAGCGGGATGCGGGCGAAAGATAATGACGAGCGTAAAGATACCAACGGCAATCTGGTCAAAGGCGATGCGGCAAATACCGGGGTACATACGCTACTCGGTTTGCACAACGACAGTTTTTACGGCCTACGGGAAGGGAGCAGTAAAACGGCTCTGCTCTACGGGCACGGTCTGGGCGCAGAGGTGAAAGGCGTCGGTTCCGACGGCGCGCTGCGTCCGGGAGCCAATACCTGGCGCTTCGCCAGCTACGGCACCACGCCGCTCAGCAAGAACTGGTTTATCGCCCCGGCGGTACTGGCGCAGAGCAGTAAAGACCGCTATGTCGATGGCGACAGCTACCAGTGGGCGACCCTCAACATGCGTCTGATTCAGGAGATCAACCAGAACTTCGCCCTCGCTTACGAAGGCACCTATCAGTATATGGATCTCAAACCAGAAGGTTATGATGACCGCAATGCAGTTAACGGCAGTTTCTATAAACTGACCTTCGCACCAACGTTTAAGGTTGGCAGCATTGGCGATTTCTTCAGCCGCCCAGAGATCCGCTTCTACACTTCTTGGATGGACTGGAGCAAAAAACTGGATAATTACGCAAGCGATGACGCTTTAGGCAGCAGCGGCTTTAAATCGGGCGGAGAATGGTCGTTCGGTGTGCAAATGGAAACATGGTTCTGACGGTTCATTCCATTAAGTCGGTGTGAATCGCCACGGCTAATCTAGACACTTTCGAGCCGTTGATAATACTGGTTTTCATATTCAACCGGTGGCATCTGATTACTTGAACCATGCCGACGCCTGCAGTTATAAAACATTTCGATGTAATCAAAAACATCGCTGCGGGCTTCTTCCCGCGTTCCGTAGATCTTTTTCTTTATCCGTTCGCGCTTCAGCAGCTGGAAAAAGCTTTCCGCAACCGCGTTGTCGTGGCAGTTACCGCGACGACTCATGCTGCCTTCCAGAGCATGTGATTTCAGGAATGACTGCCACTCATGGCTTGTGTACTGACTGCCCTGATCAGAGTGAACCAGTACCTGTTTTTGAGGATTACGCCGCCATACCGCCATCAGTAACGCGTTCAGGACAATATCTTTTGTCATACGGGGTTGCATTGACCAGCCGATAACTTTTCGGGAGAACAGATCAACCACCACAGCCAGATACAGCCAGCCTTCATGGGTCCGGATGTAGGTTATGTCCGTCACCCAACGCTCATCCGGTGCGTCAGGATTGAACTGTCGCTGGAGTCTGTTGGGTGCCACGATGCTGGCCTCACCTTTACGTGCCCGTGGACTTCGGTACCCGACCTGAGCCTTTATTCCGGCGCGTCTCATCAGCCGCCAGACCCGGTTCACTCCGCACTGTAGCCCGGTATCACGCAGATCGAGATGGATCTTGCGATAGCCATAGACACAGCCTGACTCAAGCCAGAACTGTTTGATCTGCCCGGTCAGCATCTGATCTGCCTGGTGACGACGTTGTGAATGTGGCTCCTGAAGCCAGACATAAAATCCACTCGGATGAACATCCAGAACCCGGCAGAGCAGACGAACAGGCCAGCAATGGCTGTTGTCACGGATAAAGGCGTACCTCAGTCGGACAGTTTTGCGAAGTACGCCGCGGCTTTTTTTAATATGTCTCTCTCGTCAGTAACCCGCTTCAGTTCTTTCTGAAGTCGCCGGATCTCAGACTGGGCATCGGACTGCGTTTTAGTGGTGGATGAATCAGGGCCATACTTTTTTACCCAGGCATAGAGGCTGTGCGTGGTGATATCAAGACGGGTGGCGACGCTTGCGATGGAATGGCCGCGATCAACAACCTGTTTGACCGCTTCAATTTTAAACTCTTCGGGATAACGTTTACCGCTCATGGGCACCTCTCTTTTAAGTCATCTTAAATGACTCTGAGGTGTCTGTTAAACCCGTGGCGATTCAGTGTGTACATCGAGGTGAAGACACCAGCTACCTCTAAAAACTGAATAGCAACATAACACTGTAGGTCCCGGTAGAGTACAGTACCCAAAGCTCTGCCGGCGATTTTACAACATAACCTGTTTTGCTATTCATCTGTAGTAGCCCCCATTTCAACCGGACACTCCATCAATTAGACATTGCACCGTCACGGGAATCCTGGAGACTAAACTCTCACTGAAAGGAGACTTCAAATGAAATCAAAATCAGCAAACCGTTATCCACAGGAATTACGTGAACGCGCCGTCAGGATGCACCTTGAACATCGTGGTGAATATGATTCAGAGCCTGATGCTATTCGCGCCATCTCATCAAAAATTGGATGCAATTACGCTTCCAGCAGATGTAGCAATCTGGCAGCCTGAGCTTCCTGAATTAACTCCCCCCAGGAAAACCGGAGCGGTGCACTGGCTTCAGCAATGAAGCAGATTAAAGAGCTTCAACTCCTGTGGAACAAAAAAACAATGGAAGTTGAACTAATTAAAGAAGCCGTCTATATTGAGTGCCAGAAAAGGGGGATAGCACAGCCAGAGAATGGAAAATAAGCTTGGTCAGCCGCTGTCTTAGGGTCTCACGTTCGCAGCTTCATACCCGGTTACGACGTCCGAACACCAGGCAGGATCGCCTCCGGATACTCCAGTTGGATGATACCGATGCCCTGTTGCAAATACATACTGTCATCGGTGATCTGCCTACGTATGGCTACAGGCGAGTCTGGGCATTTCTGCGCCGACAATCTGAAGCCAAAGGTCTTGGTGCGGTGAATGCCAAACGTGTTTACCGCATCATACGTCAGAAACATTGATGTTCGAACGTAAGCCATCCATTTCCCTCCAAAACGGGCACACACAGGAAAAGTGGCCGTCAGGGAAAGTTTCCAGCTATAGTGCTCTGACGGGTTCGAGTTCCGCGTTGTAATAACGGTTAAAAACTGTGTGTGACGTTCGCACACGACTGTTGTGGTCGCGAAGAACTGCACTGGGCGGTCAGTACAGGCGGTTTTGACAGTAAAATTGTCCAGAATGTCATGCTGGGTACGGGGACAGTGGAACGGCGGTACCCTTCCGGCCTCGCCGGTAGAGTGTCTGACAGATAACGCTTCAGCGTACTGACCATATTAGACACGTAGGTTCGCCCAAAAACACGGCGGTATGCAGTCCTGGGAGCAATGGAATGGCTGAGAGCTTAGTGATAATGAAGTGCGACTACATCAGCATCATGCTGAAACCTGACAGGTTAACAGCAGTAGTAAACCTTGCGGAAGTCTTCGAGCACTATAACGAATGAAATCCGCACAGTGCCTAGGATATCGCTCACTCGGGAATATCTGCGGCGACGAACCAGTTATGGATTAAGTGATAAAAGGCGTATGGAAATGTATGGGCCAATCCACTTTAGCTACTTGCAGTATTCCGATTATACTTACTGTTCCATTGACATTTTATTTATAATAAGTGTAATTAGAATGTAGATATTAACTGCATTTATGGCTATTTTTTGATAGGAATATTATATGGTTACAATGCATGATGTAGCATCCAAGGCGGGGGTCTCCAGAGCGACGGTTTCACGCGTCTTATCTGATCCTAATTCAGTAAAAGATGAAACAAAAAGAAACGTTTTATTTTGGATTAACCAGTTAGGATACCAGCCGAATAAGATAGCACAAGCACTCGCTGGAAATCGCTCAGGAGTTATCGGGGTTGTTGTTCCAAACATTACTAATCCTTATTATTCTGAATTAGTTAACTTTGCTGAGGAAATCGCTTCGAACCAAGGATACTCAATAATATTATGCTGCTCCCATAACTCCTTGGAAAAGGAAAGAAGAATCTTTATAAACCTGAAGAGTAGAAATGCTGAAGGAATATTGATTTTCCCTGTATCTACAGAAGATGAAAAATATTCAACACTCGATATTCCTTGCGTCACTTTGGGTAGAATCCTGAAGAGTAAAATGGCTGTTGTTTCGGATTTAGAATCAGGGGCAATGAAAGTAGCAAAACATTTTATTCAAAATGGTTATGATAAAATTGGTTTTTTTGGCCCTACTTCTGGGATACCCGGTTTCGATAAATATTTTGGTTTCTCTAATTACCTGAAGGATGCAGGTATTAAGTTGACAGACATCATTGAAATTCCCTCCAAAAGGGAGTCATTGCAAGAATTATTAGAAAATTATCATATGCTACATGGCATGCAGAGTAAAGCATGGTTTGCTCATAATGATGACGCAGCAGTTTATCTTATTAACTATTTTTGTAAGAGAGATGTAAAAGTACCCGATGAAGTGATTGTTGCGGGGTATGATGATACCATTCTGTCAAAGAATTTTTTCCCCGCAATAACTTCTGTTCATCAACCAATCGGTGAAATGGTGAATAAAGCATTTAATCTGCTGCTGGAACAAATTGTTTCTTGTAATACAAACCCTGAAATTTATAGATTTGATAATGAGTTAGTAGTCAGAACATCGACAAACCAACAAAAAAAATATTTTAACAAATGAGTTAGTTAATCCTTGGTTTATCCCGTGACGGTTTAGGATCCACTGTCATATCAGGTCTGGCTCTCGGTATCAAAAGTGCCGAGACTGTAATTTAAATTGTGTAATTGCCTGTTAATGAGATGGTCACCCCCACCTGTGAGCATTACGCTGGCAGGGGGTAATTCTCTTGAGGGTTCCATCATGCAAAACGCCACGCTTATTGGTATTGACCTGGGTAAACATTCCTTTCACGTTCATTGCCAGGATCGGCAAGGCAATGCCCTGCTACGGAAGAAGTTTTCCCGCTCTCAACTTGCCACCTTTCTTTCAACCTGCCCACTCTGTACCGTGGTAATGGAGTCCTGTGCGGGGGCGCATTACATGGCACGAACCATATCTGTGTTAGGGCATCAGGTGAAGTTGATCGCTCCACAGTTTGTTCGTAAGCGTACAGCGTGAACCGTCTGGTCATAATCTGAAGCATCCGACAAAGTGGTGTCCACCAAATAAGTAGTGGGAACCAAAGTGTCAGATATGCAAAAAAATATGACTCCCGGCAGGCGTAAGGGCTGCCCTAATTATTCTCCTGAGTTTAAACAGCAGCTCGTTGCCGCCTCCTGCGAACCCGGGATATCCATCTCAAAACTGGCGCTTGAAAATGGCATTAACGCCAATCTGTTGTTCAAATGGCGTCAGCAGTGGCGTGAAGGTAAACTCCTGCTGCCTTCGACAGACCTTCCTCAGCTACTTCCCGTGACTCTCGATGCCGCTGCCGTACAGCCAGAACCGCTCGCAGAGGCCCCGGAGGCCCTCAGTATCAGCTGTGAAGTAACGTTCCGGCACGGGACGCTCCGCCTCAACGGCACTGTCAGCGAGAAGCTCCTGACTCTTCTGATACAGGAGCTCAAACGGTGATCCCGTTAACCGTCGAAACGGCTCTCAATGCAGAGCTGACTGACCATCTCGGGCATGAGAAGAACGCACCCAAAAAAGGCTCTAATACCCGCAATGGCTACTCATCAAAAACGCTGCTTTGTGATGATGGCGAAATTGAGCTGAACACGCCGCGTGACCGCGAAAATACCTTTGAACCTCAGCTGATTAAGAAAAACCAGACGCGCATCACGCAGATGGACAGCCAGATTTTATCCCTGTACGCCAAAGGAATGACCCCCCGTGAAATCGTCGCCACGTTCAAAGAGATGTACGACGCCGATGTGTCTCCCACACTGATATCTAAAGTCACCGACGCCGTAAAAGAGCAGGTTGCTGAGTGGCAAAACCGACAACTGAATGCGCTGTATCCCATTGTTTATATGGACTGTATTGTTGTCAAAGTCCGTCAGAATGGCAGCGTGATAAACAAAGCCGTCTTCCTTGCTCTGGGCATTAACACCGAAGGCCAGAAAGAATTACTGGGTATGTGGCTGGCCGAAAACGAAGGCGCAAAGTTCTGGCTGAACGTCCTGACAGAGCTGAAAAATCGCGGTCTTCAGGACATCCTGATTGCCTGCGTGGACGGTCTGAAGGGTTTCCCGGATGCGATAAACAGCGTTTATCCGCAGACACATATCCAGCTGTGCATCATCCATATGGTGCGTAACAGCCTGAAATATGTGGCATGGAAGGACTACAAAGCCGTCACCAGCGGGTTGAAAGCGGTGTATCAGGCCCCGACCGAAGAGGCGGCGCTGATGGCGCTGGCATCAGGATCTGCCATGATGATGCGCTGATCGATCAACGCTTCCTCTGCGGCAGCACGAGCGGCCTCAAGAACAAAATCGGTACGATTTTTTCCTCTGACCTTCGCCGCACGATCAATCAGATCTCTTTCTGCGGGCTTGATACGCAAATTTAATGTTTCGCGTTTAACAGAAACGCTGTTCGTCGCTGCCATAATGTTATCCTCCGGTCTACTCTCTGGACATTAATCATACAGAGGACGTAACGCTAATGTCATTACAATTTATTGGCATCATGGGGAATCGAACCAAAGAAACGAACCGGACATTTTTTATCACGCGTGTTACATCATTCTGATCTACATATGAAAATATGGGTCAAGATAGGGGTCTTGACAACAAGTGGAAATAAAATTTATGATGGAATTCAGCTTAATACATGACTGAATGATCCCGAGTCCGGGCACCACTATTTAGAGAACCCAGCCTATGGCTGGGTTTTTGCTTTTCTACGATCGGACTCTCCATCGAACTCCGTTCGATTATTCGCCGTACAGCGGCTCACCCCTTCGGGGCCAGCGCGACAAGCGCGCTGTTCAACGCCTGCGGCGTTAGTCCGAGTCCGGGCACCACTATTTAAAGAACCCGCCCAAAAGGCGGGTTTTTGCTTTTCTGCATCCGGACTCTCCATCGAACTCCACTCTATGATCCCCTACCCGGCGGCGCTGCGCTTGCGCGGGCCTACGCTGTTTGAGCCTGCGGGGGGACCCGTAGGCCGGATAAGGCATTTATGCCGCCATCCGGCACAACCGCGGGTACGGCGTCTGATGTATATCGCCTGGCGGCGCTGCGCTTGCGCGGGCCTACGCTGTTTGAACCTGTGGAGGACCCGTAGGTCGGATAAGGCATTTATGCCGCCATCCGGCACAACCGCGGGTACGGCGTCTGATGTGTATCGCCCGGTGGCGCTGTGCTTGCGCGTGCCTACGCTGTTTGAGCCTGCGAAAGGACTCGTTGGCCGGATAAGGCATTTATGCCGCCATCCGGCACAACCGCGGGTACGGCCTCTGATGTATATCACCCGGCGGCGCTGCGCTTGCACGGGCCTGGGGGATGAGGAAACGCCTGCGCAAACGCAGGCCGGATAAGACGAAGACGTCAGGCAAACGCCATGAAGAAAGGGATTACTCGGCGGCCGTTTTCCCTTTGCCGGGCAGCCTGAACGCTTCGCCATAGGGCTTCGCGATACCCATGCGATATTGTGTCTCTTTGGCCGCCTGGTGGAGGTCGGCAAACTCCTCTTTCGGCGCTGGCGGACGTTGCGCCTTTTTCAGACACTGATTACGATGGTGACGGATCCACTCTCTGTCATCATCGTTCAGGCAGCGCTGCATCACCTCAATCCATCTGGATGCCGCCCGACGGTAGAGCCCACTCGCCTCTAACCGTTCAGCAATACTGTCCCTTATTCTCATCCACCTCGCTCCTCTGATGCTTTCACGATATCCCATGGTATTCCGACACCTGGGCCGGAATACCATAGTAGAGTTAATTTATGACAAAACTATTCCTGTGCAGCGCAAGGAATATATTCATTATAATAATCGCTGTGCATAGCAAACCGCATACGCGGTAATTACTTCCAAAGAGCTCCGGAATTATATGTCGAACGCCGCCATGGATACCGGACGGTATCGACGGTTGTACCTATCAATAGCTATTTAATTTATTATATTTCCGTTATCAAATACCTTGCGATGTCATCCACTCCCTGTACAACCAAGCCTCATGGCGACCTAACGGAGTGCTCCAGCAGTTTATTTCTGAAGATAAATAAGCAGGCTTCATTAAAATTATCTAACCCCAGTCGCTCATAAAGCGCAGTGCGCTTCCGGTAAAGGCTTTTTACCGAGGTATTCAGATTCACCGCCACCTCCTCCATGGTCATACCCGCCCCAAGCAAACGTAGCATTAACTGTTCAGACAAACTTAAGCGCAGATCGTCAAACCACTCTTTGGTCAGCCGCTTGCTCTTCATCTCCAGAAAAAGCCCAAATAATGTCGCCATATCGGCGGGTGATAATGACATGTTTAAAAACGATTTCAGACTCAGTAAATGCTCTTCCCGATGGCGCATATCGAGGACGATACAACATATTCGCTTTCTGGATTGTGCCGCCTCCATCACCAGGTAATCGTAATGACAAAGCGGCGAACGGCTATCAACCAGCAGAGAGACCTCATCAACCTCATTATCTAAAATCGTTTTTCCGCTAGAATCTAACTGAATGATATCAGGAAAGAAATTCTTAACTCCTTGAAAAAGATAGTAATCCTGAGTAACCAATATCATTGAAGTTGCCACAAATCGTCCCTTTAACATTTAATCAACAAATTCTCGTCAACCAGACGTTTTCCTTCCCCCTTTGGACGCTTCGCATGGCGGTAAAAATAACGAGACCTGTGATTTATCAGTAGCGCGGCATCTGACTCTGGCTGTGAAAACCCTCCTTGCGTTCTGATGGAAAATAAACGGATTAATTATAAATAAAAAAAATCCACAGAAAAGATGCATTTTTTGGCATTGAGAATTTTTGTCAGAAATCATCTTAAATATCCAGTGAAAACCACCAACCTCTTCACAATATAAGCAGCACATCAATTTTGAAACAAAATTCCAACCCTCTTTCTTTTTTATTTATTTCAGTAAGTTAAAGAAATCAACTTCAACAACGCCGTTCAAATTAAGTCGATTTTACAGAATTATCTTAAAACGCAGCTCATCATTTATCCATATTTATCCGCTGCCGTATCGGGTATAAATTATCCATTCAATTATCAACAGGAGATATGTTTATTACTTTGCAATAAGTCATTCACCTGCAGTGCCAGTCAGCTAAATGGGACCATCCTCATCCTTTAACTCACCGTCAAAGGACGGTCGTGTTGTGCAATGGATTCTTGATGAACATATGGCAAATAGAAATGGAAAGATCACCTTATTCAAATACGTTATTGTTTAATCGCAACACGAAACTCTCGCTGTCAATCGGCTTGCTTTTGCTCTTCCCGGCGCTGGTTCAGGGAGCAGATTCGCTCTATGACCAGCAGATCCTGCAAGCGCGTCAAGGCCAGTACGCCCCCTTTCTCTCTTATCTTCAGCAGTACCAGCTGCGGCATGCCTTAACCCCTTCTCAGGTGGCGGACTGGCTGCAGGTAGCTCTCTGGGCCGGCCAGGACGATGAAGTGGTGAAAGTCTGGCGACGCTACCAGGTCTATATGCCGCTTCCCGCACGCGGTACTGCCGCGGCGGCACAGGCCCTGCGTAACCAGAAACAGTGGCAAGCCTCGCTCACTCTCTGGCAGCAGGCTCTCAGCCAGGCCCCTGACAGTGACGATTATCGTATCGGCTATATCAAAACGCTGGCCGATGCCCGCAAGGACGGCGAGGCGCTCAGCGAAGCGCGTCGCCTGGTGACGGAGCAGGCGAGCGTTGCGCACCTGCAGACGCTCTCTTATGTCTACATGCGGCTTGGCAAAAGCTGGGACCAGCTGTTGGTTGACACGCAGATCCTCGATCGCGAACCGCAAAACAAAGCCGCGCTGGCCAGCCTGATGGCGACCCTGACCCGCAACCGGATCGATTCCCCTGCTCTCGGCCTGGCGAATAGCGTCGAACTGACGCCTGCGGAAAAGCGCAATCTGCAGTTGAACGCCGCCGCCGAACTGGTGCGCCTTGCCGATACCCCTTCCCGCGAAGAAAACGCGCGTTACGCGCTGGCCCGCACGGCGCTCACGCAGTATGACGCGATGATTGCCGCCTGGCACCCCGACCCACAGGCTGCGCCCGACATCATCCGGGCGCGCATTGATCGTCTGGGTGCGCTGTACGCCAATGCAGATTACGCGCAGGTCATCCGTGAATACCAAAATCTCATCGCGCAGCAGCAGACCGTTCCCGACTGGGCCATCGGCTGGGTCATCTCCTCTTATATCGCCCTTAAGCAAATTGAGCCTGCGCTGACGCTTATTCACCAGCATCCCTCGTGGCTGACAAGCCAACAGAATGAGGAACACGAGCTTTTCTACGCCCTGCTGGACACCGGTCAGTACCCGGCGGCGCAACAGTATGTCGCCCGCTTCACCCGGAATGCACCCTACATCCGTCGTCTCTACGGTTCGCCGACGCCGCAGCCGAATGACGACTGGCTCACTGCACAGTCGCTTAACGTGCACTATTTAGCGGCCACCAACGCCCTGCCGCAGGCCGAAGCCCGGATGCAGCGCCTGGCGGCAACGGCCCCCGGCAATCAGGGCCTGCAGATAGATTATGCCGCCCTTCTGCAGGACAGAGGGCTACCGCGAGCCGCCGAAAGCCAGCTAAAAGCAGCGGAATCTCTGGAACCCGCCAGCCTGCAGCTGGAGCGCCAGCAGGCCTGGGTCGCCCTCGATCTGCAGGAGTGGCGGCAAATGGATCTGCTGACTGACGACGTCGTCGCCCGCTCGCCACGGGATCTGAATACCCAGCGCCTGGCCAGAGCGCGCGAGGTCCATCATCTTTCCGAACTTAGCCTGAGCGTTGGCAAAGGGCTGCACTCCGACAACCCGGTGAGCGGCACCCACGACCTCAGTTTTGAGACGGCGATCTACAGCCCGCCGCTAGCCGACAGCTGGCGGTTGTTCGGCGGGCACCGCTTCGCTGAAGGCAATTTTGAAGAGGGGAAAGGCAGCCGTCGCCAGCTGTTCGCCGGCGTTGAATGGCGCCCGCGCGACTACTGGGGCGAGCTTGAACTCTCCAGCGTCAATTTTCACGGCGAGAACAAGCCCGGCGTCCGCCTTTCCGCCGCCCACGACGTCAGCGATCGCTGGCAGCTGGGCGGCGAACTGGAGCGGATTTCGCAGCAGACTCCGCTGCGCGCGTTACGCAACGGCGTCAGCGCCAACCGCGGCGAAGGCTGGCTGCGCTGGTATCAAAACGAACGCCGGGAATACCGCGTCAGCGTGGCCGCCAGCCGGTTTACCGATCGCAACCGCCGCCAGGAGTACACCCTCTCCGGTAAAGAGCGCCTCTGGCAGACGCCGTGGTTAACGCTGGATCTGCAGCCCGGTTTGTCGGCCAGCGCCAATAGCCGCACCGACACCGCCTACTACAGTCCGGCACGGGACCTCGCCGCCACCGCGGCGCTGGCCGTCGATCACACGCTTTACCAGCGCTATGACACCGTCTGGAGCCAGCAGCTGCTCGCCGGCGGCGGCAGCTACTGGCAAAAAAATCACGCCGCCGGGGCGATCACGGTGCTGAGCTATGGGCAGCGCCTGCGCTGGAACAACGTCGTCGACACCGGGGTGATGCTGAACTGGGACAAACGCCCCTACGACGGTAAACGCGAAAACAACCTCGCCATCACTCTTGATGCAAATATACGGTTTTAAGGATGACCATGCTGAACACGACCCTGCGCAACGGCCTGATGCTTCTCGTCTGGCTGTGCCTTATCTTCAGCGTGCGTGCTGAGGAAGTCCCCTTCCTCGCCCCGCAGCAGCGCCCCCAACCGGAGGCCAATCAACCCTGGCCGGCGGATCGCTTTCTGGTGCTGGCCTACCATGACGTGGAAGACGATGCCGCCGACCAGCGTTATCTTTCAGTGCGCACCAGTGCGCTCAACGAGCAGATCGCCTGGCTGCTGGATCACGGCTACCATGCGGTGAGCGTTCAGGACATTCTGGATGCGAACCAAGGACTTAAGCCACTGCCACCTAAGGCTTTTCTTCTCAGCTTCGACGATGGCTATAGCAGCTTTTACACCCGCGTCTGGCCGCTACTTAAAGCCTGGAATGTTCCGGCGCTGTGGGCGCCGGTGGGCAGCTGGGTGGACACTCCCGCTGACCAGCCCGTTAATTTTGGCGGCCTGATGACGCCGCGCGAGCGCTTCGCTACCTGGGAGATGGTGCGCGAGCTCAGCCGCTCGCCGCTGGTGGAGATCGGCGCGCACACCTGGGCCTCGCACTACGGTCTGCCGGCCAATCCGCAGGGCAGCCGCGAGCCCGCCGCCGCCAACCGCGGCTGGGATAAAACCACCGGCCGCTATGAAAGCGACGCGCAGTTTACCCGGCGCATGGCCGATGACGTGCAGAAAGTGACGGCGAAAATCCACGAGGTCGCCGGGAAAGCGCCGCGCGCCTGGGTGTGGCCCTATGGCGCCGCCAGCGGCAGCACCCTGGCTATCGCCAAACAGCAGGGGTATCAGCTGGCGTTTACGCTGAACGACGGCCTGGGCAATGTGAAAGATCTGGACAATATTCCGCGCATGCTGATCGCCGGTAACCCGTCGATCAAGGCCTTTGCCAACGCCGTAACCCAGATTCAGGAAGCCGATCCTGTTCGGGTGATGCATGTGGATCTGGACTATGTCTATGACCCCAATCCCGTCCAGCAGGCGAAAAATATCGATAAGCTGGTGCAGCGCGTCTATGACATGAAAATCAGCCATGTCTTTCTGCAGGCCTTTTCCGACCCGCAGGGCGACGGCACGGTCAAGTCGCTCTATTTCCCCAACCGCTGGCTGCCGATGCGCGCCGACCTGTTTAACTTCGTCTCCTGGCAGTTGCAGACCCGCGGCGGGGTGAAGGTCTATGCCTGGATGCCGGTGCTGGCCTTCGATCTCTCGTCCGATCTGCCGCGCGTTCAGCGCTGGGATCCGCAAACCGGGAAGGCGTTACTTGCCCGCCAGCCGTACGTTCGCCTGTCGCCCTGGGATCCCCGGGTTCGCCAGCAGATCACCGACATCTACGAAGATCTGGCCCGGCACGCCAGCTTCAGCGGGATTCTGTTTCACGATGACGCCGTGCTGACCGATTTTGAAGACGTGAGCCCGGAGGCGGTCGCCGCCTGGCGGCAGACGGGTCTGGGGCACGATGCCGGCCCGGTGCCCCAACGTCCGCAAGAGCGCCAGGCATGGATGCGTTTCAAAAGCCAAACCCTGACCCGCTTCACTCTGGATCTACGCCAGGCGGTGCAGGCCATCCGCGGCCCGCAGGTGAAAACGGCGCGTAATCTCTTCGCCCTGCCGATCCTGGAGCCGCAGAGCGAAGCCTGGTTCGCGCAGAATCTGGATGACTTCCTTGCCGCCTATGACTGGACGGTACCCATGGCGATGCCGCTGATGGAGTCCGTACCGATTGACGCCAGCCAGGCCTGGCTGACGCGGCTGGTCCAGGCCGTCGCCAGCCACCCGGGCGCGCTGAAGAAAACCATCTTTGAACTGCAGGCCCGAGACTGGAACCGACGCCAGCAAAACGCCATTCCCGACCAGCAGCTGGCGGACTGGATGCGTTTGCTGCGGCTGAACGGCGTCAAAAACTACGGCTACTACCCTGACGATTTTATTAACAACCAGCCTGATATCTCCCGTATCAGGCCGCAATTTTCTTCCTGGTGGTACCCTGACCATGACTGATCGCATTATCGCATTGTGCATTTTATGCCTCGTATTCGGGCTGCCGTTAGGCGTCGCAGCGGTATTTACCGGCGAGCTTATCCTCGACTTTGTCTTCTTCTGGCCGCTGTTTATGTCAGTGCTGTGGATCACCGGGGGCCTTTATTTCTGGTTTCAGCTGGAACGCCACTGGCCGTGGGGGGAGGATACCCCGCCGCCGACGCTGCCGGGCAATCCGCTGATTTCGATCCTGATCCCTTGTTTTAACGAGGAGAAAAACGCTCGAGAAACCATCAGCGCGGCGCTGGCCCAGCGTTACGCCAATCTCGAAGTGATCGCCATTAACGACGGCTCTTCGGACAACACCGCCCAGGTGCTCCAGCAGCTGGCGCAGGAGGAGCCGAGGCTGCGGGTGATCCACCTTGCTGCCAATCAGGGAAAAGCGGTAGCGCTCAAAGCAGGCGCCGCCGCCGCCCGCGGCGATCTGCTGGTCTGCATCGATGGCGACGCCCTGCTGGACCGGGATACCGCGGCCTGGCTGGTCGCGCCGTTGATCCACTATCCGCACGTCGGGGCGGTCACCGGCAATCCGCGGATCCGCACCCGATCCACGCTGATCGGCCGCATTCAGGTGGGTGAGTTCTCGTCGATCATTGGGCTTATCAAGCGGACGCAGCGGATCTATGGCCGGGTCTTTACCGTCTCCGGTGTGATTGCCGCCTTCCGGCGCCAGGCGCTGGCGGACGTCGGCTACTGGAGCCCGGATATGATCACCGAAGATATTGATATCAGCTGGAAGCTTCAGCTCCGCCACTGGGACATCTTTTTCGAGCCGCGGGCGCTGTGCTGGATCCTGATGCCGGAGACCCTCAAAGGGTTATGGAAGCAGCGTCTGCGCTGGGCGCAGGGCGGCGCGGAGGTTTTTCTGGTCAACCTCCGTCGCCTGTTTCACTGGGAGCATCATCGGATGTGGCCGCTGTTTCTGGAGTATGCCTGCTCCACGCTGTGGGCCTTTGCCTACGCGGTTACCATTCTGCTGTTTATCCTCAGCCGCCTGATGCCGCTGCCTGACAATCTGGCGGTGCACAGCCTGTTTCCGCCGGAGTTCACCGGCATGCTGCTTGGCGTGATGTGCCTGCTGCAGTTCGTCGCCAGTCTGTATATCGAGCGACGCTACGAGAAAAAGGTCGCCAAATCACTGTTCTGGGTGATCTGGTTCCCGATGGTCTACTGGATGATCGGCCTGCTGACCACGCTGGTCGCTTTTCCGAAAGTGATGGTGAAACGTCAACGTTCCCGCGCGCGCTGGGTGAGTCCGGACCGGGGAAAAGGAAGCCTGTGATGAATGAAAATACGCTCATCTTAACCGAACACCGTGTGCTGCCCCGGCTGGTCGACGCCGGTTTAACGCTGCTGGCCTGGCTCGGTTTTCTGTTCTTTCTGTACGCCAATTTGCTGATGCAGTTCATCGCGCCGCCCTCTCCGCGCTGGGAGTCGCTGATGGCTTCACTGAATACGGCGCTGGTGTATCTGCTGATTGCCGCACTGAACGGCTGGCTGTTGATCCTCTGGTATCATTACAACCGGCGCCGCGCTCGCACCCGGCATCATACCGCGGTGCTCACCCTGCGACATGATGAGCTGGCGAGCAGCTTTAACGTTGCGCCGCAGATTATCTCGGAGATGAGCCGCTATAATTTGCTCACCGTTTACCACGATCAAATCGGGCAGATTATTGATTTAAAAAGCCACGCGTTACCGCCGCCGCAGGAAGAGAGCGATCGCGCATGAGAGCAAGGCCGCCGTCGGCGGCCTGTATGGGTTACGACGCCGTGGATCAGCCGCCGGCTTTTTTGATGGCGGCTTCCAGCGAGGCCTGATCCGCCAGCCCCGGGAAGACGGTGATGCTGGCTTCCGTGGCGCCGGTGGTCGGCATCACGATCACGCCCGGCGTGCCGCTCAGACCAATCTCCTGCGCCAGATCGTTAATGCTCTGCAGCACCGGTTCGACGTCGGTGGCCTTCTTCGCATCAAAGCCGGCTTTCTTCGCCTGCTGCTGGATATCCGCCGTCGTCAGCTTACCTTCGTTATGGCCGGTAGCGTAAATCCCGTTATGGTAGGCCAGATAGGCATCCGCCCCTTTCTGCTGATAGATCTGCAGGCCGGTTTTTGCCGCCTCCAGCGAGCTTTCCCAGCGGCCGCCGAAAATCGGCCACTCTTTAAAGGCGAAACGGGTCTGCGGGTGCGCTTTAATCACCTGCTCCATCACCGGCGCCAGACGGCTGCAGTACACGCACTGGTAGTCGAAGAATTCGATCACCGTGACTTTGCCGTTGGCCGGGCCGTAGGTCGGGGTATTTTTATCCTGGGTCAATACAGCCGCGTTTTTCAGCACTGCCTGAGTGGCCGCGCTGGCCTGCTGTTCAGCCTGTATTTGCTGCAATTTCTGGCTCGCCTGCAGGAGGACTTCCGGGTGGGCGACCAGGTAGTCGGCGGCGATTTTGCCGATTTTCGCCTCCTGTTCCGGGGTGAAAGTCGCCGGCGCGTCAGCGGCAGAGGCCATCGCCGGCAGTAAGACAGCGCTCAGCAGGGCGACAGAGAGGTATTTCTTGTGGCCAGACATAGTGGGGATCCTTGCGATAAGTGAACGGCAGGTGAGTCTGGGTGACAAAATATCACCCTTTTTCGCCGAAGCCTTGCCCAACGGCGCGTTGATTCGTAACTTTATTTTTCAGGCACGCTTTTCCCGCGCGACGGCGTGGGTCTGCGTCAGTGGTCAATGCGCCCCAGGCGGAGTACCCTGCGCAGCGGTTTTTCTTGCTCTTTTTTCAGGTGGTTTCTCTCGAAATGAATGCGTTATTCCAACAATGGGACATGGCGGTGATTATGCTGCAGATTGTCGCCATCGATTTACTGCTGGGCGGCGATAACGCCGTGGTGATAGCCATGGCTTGCCGCAAACTGCCGCCACAAAAGCGCACCAAAGCGATCATCATCGGTACCGTGGGGGCGATCCTGGCGCGCGTGCTGCTGCTGGCGCTCGCCCTGTATCTCCTGTCGCTGCCGTGGCTGAAAATAGTCGGCGCGTTGCTCCTGCTGTGGATTGGTATGAAGCTGGTGAGTAATGAGGAAGAAGAGAGCGAGGTCGGCAGCTCCGCGAGCCTGTGGCGCACCGCGATCACCATCACCGTCGCCGATGTGATCATGTCGCTGGATAATGTGTTGGCGGTCGCTGCGGCGGGGAAAGGGCACATTGCGCTGGTCGCCCTCGGCGTGGCGATCAGCATTCCGATTATCGTCGCGGGCAGTAAACTGGTCCTGGTCCTGCTCACCCGCTTTCCCGCCGTGGTGCTGTTGGGCGGAATGCTCATCGGCTGGATTGCCGGCTCAATGCTGGTCAGCGATCCCACCATTCAGCAACTGTTTCCCGCCGCCGGGGACGGCACCGCGCGCGTGGCTGGCGCCGTCGGCGCGCTGCTGGTGCTGTTTGAAGGATGGCGCCGCCGCCCACGGCCGCAGGCGAAAGAGTAGCCTCGCCCACGACGCCGCCGACCCCGACGGCGTCAAGTTTCCGCCACTTTTCTTCCCCTTCAGGGCGCATTTGCCCTACGCTTTATACTGACGCCTGTTCCAGGGAATATGTAACCACCGCACTGAGCATAGATGAGATAAAATCATGGAATTGAAGGATTATTATGCCATTCTCGGGGTGCAACCAACCGACGATCTGAAAACTATCAAGACCGCCTACCGCCGCCTGGCGCGCAAATATCACCCCGACGTCAGTAAAGAAAGCGATGCCGAAGCCAAATTCAAGGATCTCGCCGAAGCCTGGGAAGTCCTGAAAGATGAGCAGCGGCGCGCCGAATACGATCAGCTCTGGCAGCATCGCAACGATCCCGGCTTCGGTCGCCAGCAGCAGACACACGAGCAGAGCTACAGCCAGCAAGATTTCGACGACATCTTCTCCTCCATGTTTGGCCAGCAGGCGCATCAGCGTCGCCGTCAGCATGCCGCACGCGGCCACGATCTGGAGATCGAAGTGGCGGTGTTCCTTGAAGAGACGCTGGCCGAGCAGACCCGCACCATCAGCTATAACCTGCCGGTGTACAACGTGTTTGGCATGATCGAAAGTGAAACGCCGAAAACGCTGAATGTGAAGATCCCCGCCGGGGTAGTCGATGGTCAGCGTATCCGTCTGAAAGGCCAGGGAACGCCGGGCGAAAACGGCGGCCCGAACGGCGATCTGTGGCTGGTTATCCACATCGCTCCGCATCCGCTATTCGATATTGTCGGCCATAACCTGGAGATCGTCCTGCCGCTGGCGCCATGGGAGGCCGCGCTGGGCGCGAAAGTCACGGTGCCCACCCTGAAAGAGAGCATTCTGCTGACGGTGCCGCCGGGCAGTCAGGCAGGGCAGCGACTGCGTATCAAGGGCAAAGGGCTGGTGAGCAAAACCCACACTGGCGATTTGTTCGCCGTCATCAAAATTGTCATGCCGCCAAAACCAGATGAAAAAGCGCGTGAGCTCTGGCAACAATTGGCCGCCGCCGAAGCCAGCTTCGATCCGCGTAAGACATGGGGGAAAGCCTGATGGCTACAGTAACAGTGACGTTTACCATTACCGAATTGTGCCTGCGTACCGGGGTATCGGAAGAGGAGCTGACGGAGATCGTCGGCTTGGGGATGATTGAACCGCACCAGCCGCAGGCGGAAACCTGGCTATTCGACGACAGCGCGGTGACGATTGTCCATCGCGCGGTGCGCCTGCGTAACGAGCTGGAGCTGGACTGGCCGGGGATCGCGGTGGCGCTGACCCTGCTGGATGAAAACGCGCGGCTGACTCGCGAAAATCGCCTGCTGCAGCAGCGCCTGGCCCGCTTCCTCGCCCACGGATAGGGCGACATCCCGGGTGGCAGCGTTCCGCCTTCGTGCCGGATGGCGGCTACGCCTTATCCGGCCTACAAACTAAGCGGAATTTCCCGGGTCGCGGCGTTCCGCCTTACCCGGGCTACCGGACTGGGCCCACCATTGCACTGGATCCGTAGGCCCGCGCAAGCGTAGCGCCGCCGGGCATGGCCACAGCCAGGGAGCCGCCTGTATGCCGGGTGGCGGCTACGCCTTACCCGGCCTACAAATGACATCGAGCCCACCCATTGCACTGGATCCGTAGGCTCGCGCAAGCCTAGCGCCGCCGGGCATGGCCACAGCCAGGGAGCCGCCTGTATGCCGGGTGGCGGCTACGCCTTATCCGGCCTACAAACTAAGCGGAATTTCCCGGGTCGCGGCGTTCCGCCTTACCCGGGCTACCGGGCAGTGCAAACAGTAGCCCGGCTAAGCGCAGCGCAAGCCGGGGAGTTTCCCGAATAGCGCAAACCGGGAGTAGCGCTTAATCCGGTAACGAACCGGCGAGATTACGCGCGGAGACGCTCTCGCTGACCGGCGCGGGTGGCTCCGGCGCCTTAGCTGGAGCCGCCGCTGGCGCAGCTGCCGGGGCGGAAGAGGCCGGCTGGATCTCAAGGAACGAAGCCAGCATCTTACGCAGCGTTTCCGGTTTAGTATCTTCCGCCAGCAGCGCCGCCAGCATCGACGGCAAACGGCTATCAACTTCCCCTAACGCCAGCCCCGCCAGCAGCGCCGTACGCGACATATCGCCGCGGTCGCCACGGTGATGGGCCTCAATTTTTGCGTCCGCGAAGCGCTCGCTGGCGCTGATATCCGGGCGCAGGTAAATCAGCACTTTTCTGCGATCCAGAGTCATAGACGCTCCTTAGCCAATAATTTTCAGACCACGCACCAGGGCAAACTGCGGCTCTTCAGCCACCACGAAACGGTCCTCGCGCAGCCCCATACGTTCACGAATCGCATCGGCCACCAGCGGCGCGCCGCCGCCAATCACGATGGCGTGCGAATAGCCTTTAAAGCTATCAATCGCCGTCAGGACGCGGGTGGTCAGACGTTCAATGCTGTTATTGATCACCTTCTTCACCTCAGAAACCGCATCCGGATCGTTGATGTTGTCGGTCAGGTATTCTTCGTCGTGGCGGTTGATGATTATCTGGTCAACGTTATAGCTGGAAGTGTCGGTATTCGCCCGGGCCAGCGCCAGCTTAACGGCATCGGTCACCAGCGATACACCCAGCTTCGGATCGCCGTAAATGCGCGAAACCGAGGTCATCTGCCCGGCGACCATTGAAATATCCAGCGTGGTGCCGCCAAGGTCGATAATCAGCACCGAATGCGACGGTTTCAGTTCATCGCACAGGCTGATCCCCGCCGGAATGGATTCCGGACGCACGGTAACTTTCGTGATATTGAACACCACGCCTTTGTTCAGTTTAACGTCGCGCAGCAAGCTCTTTTTCTTACGCTCAATGTTATCAAGACGATATTGCGCATCTTCGTCGTAAAATTCGGTCAGCGGCAGGGTGACCACAATCTCGACATCCTGCGGCTCAAGACCGCTGGTCAGCAGCGCGTGATGGACAGCGATGGAGTTCAACGGGCTATATTGCCAGTCAATGTTATTGGTGGGGAGCGCATCGGGAGTGATCAGGTCGAATGAGTACTTTTCATCATCCACGGTGTAGTTAAAAGGCTTCCCGGAACCGAAGGTGGCAGACCAGCCGCGTTTGAAACTGTTGGGGCTGATATGGGTGAAAGTTTCGCCATCTTGCTCCCACAGCATTTTGATATTGGTTGAACCATCATCGATAAAAATGCGCATCGCATTGCTCCATCACTGAGACAAATAAGAGAAAAATGTAAGACCCAAAAAGAGTAGCAAGAGTTAAAAAGCCGCGCAAGTGCACGAAAAAGAGACAATTCCGAGTTTTATTTGAGAACAAATGGAGAAACGAACAATTCAATGCGCCCTGAAAGAGAAATAAATGAGACAAAATAGAGAAATACAGTTTCTCTCTTTCTGTCTGTTTCAGACACTGTTCTTGTACAAAAAGAGAGCATCCCTCCCCTCTTTCCTCAGCGGTTTTCGCACGCTTTTTACACCTGGTTGGGTACCACAATCGGCCGTTCCGGCTCGACGACATTTTCCGGTACCCGGCGATATTTATCCAGCAGGTGAATCTGAATACGGCGCAACATATCGCCATTCAGTTTGTAATAACGGAAATAGAGAAACAGCGTCAGGGCGAAAAGAGCGTCGGCAGCGCAATCATAATCGCCTGCATCCCCAGCAGCGTGTGAGATGACTGCACAACATTCGGCACGTAGCCGATGATACCGAGCACGATGGCAATAAACCAGGCCGCAAACGCCGAGCCCGCTTTCACCACCAGCGTCTGTACCGAGTAGGCGATGCTTTCGCAGCGGATATTCATCGTATATTCGCCGTAGTCGACGGTATCGGCCACCATAATAACCTGCAGCACCCAGAACAGCGCGGTGCCGATATTCAACAGCACCCCGGCCAGCGAAATCAGCGCGATGTTGTAAACGCCGCTCAGCGCCATCAGCAACAGCACGCCGCAGCCCAGCACGGGCATGATCGAAGCACCCGCCCACAGAATGCGCCGCGACAGCCCTTTCACCAGTCGTGGGAACAGGATCAGCGTCAGCAAATTCGCCGCCCCCGCGTAGGACATGTAATACGGGAACATCTCCGCGCTGCCAATCACGTAGGTAAAGTAGTAAATGGCAAAGCCAGCGATAATGTTCGCCGCCGTGTTATAGGCCAGCGCCATGCCTAACAGGCAGGCCAGCTGATCGTTTTTATAGATGAGCGCCACCATCTGGCGCAGTGAAAGATGGCTGGAATCCTCGCTCACGCCGCTATCCGAGGAGTAAACCTCATGCACGTTACGCAGGGTGACCAGGGTGGAAATCACAAAGAAGGCAATCAGCACCAGGGTAAACATCTGGAAACCGAAACCGCGGTCGGCGCCGCCCACGGTGCTGACAAACGGCAGCGTGACGCCGGCCGTCACAAACCCGGCAAGGCTGGCGAAAAAGCGCGGGTAAGGCACCAGTTGTTCACGTTCACGTTTATCGAGGGTAATGGTCGGCACCAGCGACCAGAACGGCACATCCATGATGGTATAGGTGAAGCCCCACAGCAGATAGGTCAGCCACACCCACGCCAGTAGGGCCCCGCCGCTGAAGTGATGGGCGCTGAACAGCATATACAGCACCACCGAGTTGGTTATCGTGCCGATCAGGATCCACGGTTTGAACTTCCCCCATCGCGATCGCGTGCAGTTGACGATCCATCCCATGATCGGATCGGCTATCGCATCGAGGATCCTTGCCACCAGGAACAAGGTGCCGACCACCCCAACCGACAGGCCAACAATATCGGTGTAGTAATACATCAGATACATGTAGACGATACCGATAGCGAAATCTTTACCAAAGGCACCAAATCCGTAGCTGAGCTTTGTTGTCATTGAAATACTCATAGGGTACAGGTCGCTGTCGCCAGCGCCTCCTTCAGCGTTTGATAGAGCGTGACAGGCACCGCCGGGTTCGTTGCCCCCGGCGGCATGAGAGGATTAACGGTGCAGCCAGGCCGGCAGCCAGTCGCCGTGGCTGGCGATCAGATCGTCCACCAGCGCGTAGATCTCTTCGATCCCCAGCACCGCGGCGGTGTGCGGATCCATCATCGTGGCGTAATAGACGTAATCGCGATTTTCAGTGAGGATCGCCTGCGTCAGCAGCGTCTGCACGTTGATATTGGTCTGCATCAGCGCCGCCAGATGCGCCGGCAGCGCGCCCACTTTGGTCGGCTGAATGCCGTTGGCGTCCACCAGGCAAGCCACTTCCACGCAGCAACCCTGCGGCAGGTTGTCGATGAGATTATCGTTGCGCACATTGCCGTACACCACGCTTGGCTCGCCGGTCCAGATGGCGTTCATGATGGTGCTGGCATACTCGCGGGATGGCTTCACCTCGATGCGCTCGCCGCGCTGATAGCTCTCCAGCTCCTGATGCCAGTTGGCCAGCTGCTCGATGCAGCGTTTAGGGTATTCATCCAGCGGCACTTTATAGTGAGCGATAAGGTCATCGCGGCCCGGCTTGATAAACCATGGCGTATATTCCGCGAAATGCTCCGACGATTCGGTGACAAAGTAGCCCAGCTTTTTGAACATTTCGTAGCGGACGATGTTTTCGCAGCGCGGGTTGCCGTGCAGGTTAGGCTTCGGCGCCCGGCCCTCGGCGTAGGCCTGCAGCAGGTCGGGATAGAGACTGACGTAGCTGCCGTCAGCGAGCTTTTTCTCCAGCGACAGATAGAACGCCATATGGTTAATTCCCGCGCAGCGGTAGCGTAAATCCGCCGGATCGAGATCGAGGTCGCGCGCCAGCTCTTCCGCCGTCCCCTGTACCGAATGGCAGAGGCCAACCTGCTTGATATGCGGGTAGCGGGCGTACATGGCCCAGGTATTCATCGCCATCGGGTTGACATAGTTAAGCAGGGTGGCGTCCGGGCAGACCTCGGTCATATCGTCGCAGATAGCCCACAGGTGGGGGATGGTGCGCAGCGCGCGCATAATGCCTCCCGGCCCCAGCGTATCGGCAATGGTCTGCTCCAGGCCGTGGCGCTTGCAGACGGCAAAATCGGTGACGGTACAGGGCTCATAGCCGCCAATCTGGAAAGCGACGACGACAAAATCGGCGCCCTGCAGGGCGGTTTTACGATCGCGATGGCAGCTGATTTCGCCGTTCGCGCCCACCGAATCCATCAGCTTGCGCACCACGATATGCGACTCTTCCAGCCGGGTTTCATCGATATCCATCAGCGCGATATGCGCCGATTTCAGCGCCGGGCGCTGGAAAACATCACCGAGAATATTTTTGACGAACACCGTCGAACCGGCGCCGATAAAAGTAATTTTTGGGGCGGTCATCACGCACTCTCCATCAGGTCATTGAACACTTGCAGAGTGGCACGCCGTTTAGCGTTGCGCTGCCCTGTTCCCACCGGAGCATTCCCGGAAACTCAGATCGGCCATTAAGCGCCACAAAATCTGAGTTTTTGGCAATAGATCGACTTAAAAGGAGAGAAAACGGGCCGGTTATTCCGCTAAGCTGTAGTCAGTTCTGGCGAAAAATGCAGCCACTCTGACAATCCAGGAATACGTTAATCATGGAACACCGCTTTACTTCCCTGCCCCCCGATCCCTTTATGTGCAGCAGCGACGAAAAGCAGAGCCGCAGCCCGCTGGCGCTCTACTCCGAGTATCAGCGTATGGATATCGAACTGCGCCCGCCGCACGCCATGCCCACCAGCCACTGGCACGGCCAGGTGGAGGTCAACGTGCCGTTCGATGGCGACGTGGAGTATTTGATTAATAACGAAGTGGTGCGCATTGAGAAAGGCTATATCACCCTGTTCTGGGCCTGTACGCCGCATCAGCTGACCCGCCCCGGCGATTGCCAGCAGATGGCGATATTCAACCTGCCGATGCATCTGTTTCTGTCGTGGCCGTTGGACCGGGAGCTTATCAACCACGTCACCCATGGAATGGTAATTAAGTCCCTCGCCGCGCAGCAGTTAAGCGCCTTTGAAGTGCGCCGCTGGCAGCAGGAGCTGAACCACGACAATGAACAGATTCGCCAGCTGGCGATCGATGAAATCGCCCTGATGCTCAAGCGGCTGAGCCTCTCCGGCTGGCAGCCGATTCTGGTCAACAAAACCTCGCGCACCCACAAGAATAGCGTCTCGCGCCACGCGCAGTTTTATGTCAGCCAGATGCTGGAGTTTATCGCCGCCCACTATGACCAGGCGCTGACCGTCAATGCCGTTGCCGAGCACGTGAAGCTTAACCCGAACTACGCGATGGGGGTCTTTCAGCGGGTGATGCAGCAGACCATGAAGCAGTATATTACCGCCATGCGGATCAACCATGTGCGGGCGCTGCTGAGCGATACCGACAAGACCATCCTGGATATTGCCCTTACCGCCGGTTTTCGCTCAAGCAGCCGCTTCTACAGCACCTTTACCCGCTACGTGGGCATGCCGCCGCAGCAGTACCGTAAACTTAGCCAGCAGCGACGTCACGGGCTGGCCTTGCCGGAGGCATAAAAAATGCCGCCGGGGTCTCCCCAGGCGGCATGATTAACAGTGAAAACGGTTAGTCGTTGATACGCGGATGCTGCTGCACCAGACGCGACCGTTTTGCCTGCAGATCGGCGATCTCCTGATCGATATCTTCGATTTTTTGTTCGATGTTATCGTAGTGCTCGCCAAGGATTTCTTTCGCTTCCTGGATATCCGACGCCGCCGGGGTCGCCCCTTTCAGCGGGCGGTTAGCCGTCTCTTTCATCGACAGACCCGTCGCCATCCCCACCACCGCGATGACCATCAGGTAGTACGCCGGCATCATCAGGTTCTGAGTGGTTTCCACCAGCCACGCTGCCAGGGTTGGCGTCAGACCAGCAACCAGCACCGAGATGTTAAAGGCGCTGGCCAGGGCGCTGAAGCGGATGTGCGTCGGGAACATCGCCGGCAACGAGGAGGCCATCACCCCAATAAAGCAGTTCAGCACGACCGCCAGCAGCAGCAGACCAGCGAAAATCAGGCCAATCACGTTGCTGTTAATCATAATGAAGGCCGGGATCGCCAGGGCAAACAGCGCCACGCTACCAATCAGGATGAACGGACGACGGCCAAAGCGGTCGCTGAGCATACCGATAACCGGCTGCACAAACAGCATCCCGACCATGATGGCGATGATGATCAGCACCCCATGATCTTCCGAGTAGTGCAGGTTATGCGACAGGTAGCTCGGCATATAGGTCAGCAGCATGTAATAGGTCACGTTGGTGGAAATCACCAGACCAATACAGGTCAGCAGGCTACGCCAGTGCTTGGTGGCAATCTCTTTAAAAGAGACCTTCGGCCCGTCCTGCAGTCCTTCACGGTCGCCCTGCTCCATGGTGTCCACATGCTGCTGGAACGCCGGGGTCTCTTCCAGCGCATGGCGCAGATAGAGACCGATGATGCCTAACGGCAGCGCCAGGAAGAACGGGATACGCCAACCCCAGTCGAGAAAGTTCTGTTCCCCCACCACGCTGGAGATGAGAACCACCACGCCGGCCCCCATCACAAACCCGGCGATGGAGCCAAAGTCCAGCCAGCTGCCCATAAAGCCGCGTTTACGGTCAGGAGAATATTCCGCGACGAAGATCGATGCCCCGGTATATTCACCGCCGACCGAGAAGCCTTGCGCCATTTTACACAGCAGCAGCAGGATCGGCGCCCAGATGCCTATCGTGGCATACGACGGAATCAGGCCGATACAGAAAGTACTTATCGACATGATCACGATGGTTATTGCGAGGATTTTCTGCCGACCATATTTATCGCCCAACATCCCGAAAAACAGGCCGCCTAACGGACGAATTAAAAATGGAACGGAGAAGGTACCCAGTGCGGCAATCATCTGCACGCTTGGGTTGGCATCGGGGAAGAAGACTTTACCTAAGGCGTAGGCCACAAAGCCATAGACGCCGAAATCGAACCACTCCATCGCGTTACCCAGGGAGGCCGCGGTGATCGCCTTTTTCAGTTTACCATCATCGATGATGGTCACATCCTTAAGGGTGATGGGCTTTATTTTTTTCCTTTTAAGCATATTTTTCCTCTGCTACTCCGCCTTGAGTACACGCATCATCGCCGAATGACAAGGCCATTCGTATCGTGCGTCAGGAGCGGTGAATTGCTGTGCTCCTCATTTCAAGCGTAGCAGGTTTGCCTGCACTGTCTGCTGACAGAATGTACAACCGAACCTGTTGACGCCTGCTCTGGCTACTGGTGAATAAATAGAGCGGCCGATCGTGATACCTGATGAAATTGACCTGCTCCCCTTTTTTACCCTAACAGCGTTTATATCTGCGATCAACTTCACATAAATTTACCGCCCTATTACAGAGTGTCCGAAAATAAATAAGTTCATTTTACTGGCTGCTCGCAAAAATTATTTCCTCACTCCCCCTTATCCTCTGGCGGATAATTTTGGCGGTTATTCTGCTTTCACCCGAATAGTGTGATGGGTAATTTTTACTAAAAAAACACCCGACAAAAGTGGGTGATTGCGCTATAATCAGCCACACTTTCGGCTATCAGCCGCTGTTTAGAGGACCAACGTCCTGTTTTCCGACGACATCACGAGGAACGTCATGCAACTGCCACACTGCCCAAAATGCGATTCGACTTACACTTATGAAGATAACGGCATGTACATCTGCCCGGAATGTGCCCATGAGTGGAACCCTGCCGAGGCGACAGAAGAGAGCGACGTTCTGATCGTTAAAGATGCCAATGGCAATTTACTGGCCGATGGCGATAGCGTTACCGTCGTGAAAGATCTGAAGGTAAAAGGCAGCTCTTCGATGCTGAAAATCGGCACCAAAGTGAAGAATATCCGTCTGGTCGAAGGCGATCACAATATTGACTGCAAAATTGACGGTTTTGGTCCGATGAAGCTCAAGTCGGAATTCGTCAAAAAGAACTGATTTATTTCCGGGAGGTCGGCGTCATTATTTTCCTGCACCACCGTCGCCGCTCCCGATATCATCGTGCCCCACCCGCTCCCTGTGCAACCTGTTATTTTCCGCCTCAGTCCCCGCTATTTTCACTGACCATTTCGCCGCTATGCCGCTACACATTTTCGCGCTGCCGTCTGGCTCAACAGCGTCCCCGGCGACTACGCTTTACGGGTTACGGTCACTGAGGTATTCACCATGTCCTTAAGTCCCTACCTTGCCTTTGCAGGCAACTGCGCCGAGGCAATCGCCTTCTATCAGCAGACGCTGGGCGCGGAGCTGATGTTTAAAATGACCTTTGGCGAAATGCCGCCCCCGGCGCAAGAAGCGTCAGACGGCTGCCCGTCTGGCCAGAAGATGGCAGATGATGCCATCGCCCACGCCAGCCTGCGCATCAATAATGGCGAGCTGATGCTGAGCGACAGCGCCTTCGGGCCCGATGTGCATTACGCCGGCTTCACCCTCGTCCTCGATCCCAGCGATGTCGCTGAAGGCCAGCGCTGGTTCGACGCGCTGGCCGTCGGCGGGCGCATTGAGATGGCCTGGCAGGAAACGTTCTGGGCCCACGGCTTCGGCAAAGTCGTCGACCGCTTTGGCGTCCCCTGGATGATCAACGTGGTCAAACAAGGCTGACCCCGCCAGGGCGGCCCGGCCGCCCTGTCATCCGTCTGGCACCAACTCTTCATCCTTTGGTCATCATCACTTAACCGAAATGCAACATAAACCGGTCAGGATCGGCCCACAACGCGAGGGACCTCCTCGCCTATGCTGTGTGAGGCTTGATGACTATGCACCTGTCCAGACATCCGACCAGTTATCCCACGCGCTATCAGGAAATCGCCGCCCGACTTGAGCAGGAGCTGCGCCACCACTATCGCTGCGGCGACTATCTGCCCGCCGAACAGCAGCTGGCGACGCGCTTTGACGTTAACCGCCATACCCTGCGCCGGGCTATCGACCAGCTGGTTGAACGCGGCTGGGTCCAGCGCCGTCAGGGCGTCGGCGTGCTGGTGCTGATGCGGCCGATCGATTACCCGCTTAATGCTCAGGCGCGGTTCAGCCAGAACCTGCTGGAACAGGGCAGCGATCCCACCAGCGAAAAGCTGCTGTCGGTGCTGCGCCCCGCCAGCGCGCATGTTGCCGAGGCCTTTGGCATCAATGAGGGCGAGAACGTCATCCACCTGCGCACCCTGCGCCGGGTCAATGGCGTCGCCCTGTGCCTGATCGACCACTACTTCGCCGACCTGCGTTTCTGGCCGGTATTGCAAACCTTTAGCCACGGATCGCTGCACGACCTGCTGCGCGATGAGCTCGACGTCAAACTGACCCGGGCACGCACCAAAATCAGCGCCCGCCGCGCGCAGGCGAAAGAGAGCAAGCTGCTGGAGATCCCCAACATGGCGCCGCTGCTCTGCGTACGCACCCTCAACAGCCGCCAGGGCGAGCAGACCCCCATCGAATACTCCGTCAGCCTGACCCGCGCCGACATGATTGAATTTACCATGGAGCACTGAATGCACTTCGATACCGCCACCCGCCAGCGCTGGATGTCCGTGCTGGCCCACAGTGAACCGCAAGATCTTCTGGCGCGCATGCAGTCCCTGCAGCTGGCGCCGGCGTATGAATTGATTCGCACCCCGGAAACCGGGCTGGTACAGCTCCAGGCCCGCATGGGTGGCATCGGCGACCGTTTCTTTGCCGGCGACGCCACGCTCACCCGCGCGGCGGTACGTCTGGCCGACGGGACGCTCGGCTACAGCTGGATCTTAGGCCGCGACCGCCCGCATGCCGAACGCTGCGCGGCCATCGACGCCCTGCTGCAGTCGCCTCGCCATTTTCATACGTTAATGGAAACCCTGATAACCCCGCTGGAAGCGCTACGCAGCGCGCGCATTGAAGCCCGACGCGCCGAAGTCAACGCCAGCCGGGTCGACTTCTTTACCCTGGTTCGCGGAGATAACGCATGACCTTACAACCCGCTTTTACCCTGGCTGTGCAGGATGCCCAACACAGTTTTCGTCGCCTGCTGAAAGCGATGAGCGAGCCGGGGGTGATTGTCTCCCTGCAGCAGCTTCAGCACGGCTGGCAGCCATTGAACGTGGCCTCCACCAGCCTGCTGTTGACCCTTGCCGATCATGAAACGCCGGTCTGGCTCGCCAGCGCTCTGCATAACGATCTGGTGGGACAGAATCTGCGCTTTCATACCGGCGCGCCGCTGGTGGACCAGCCGCAGCAGGCGGTTTTTGCCGTCGCCAATGACGGCATCAGCGCCGAGCAGCTCAACGTCCTTTCCGCTGGCACCGTCACCGCTCCGGAAACCGGCGTCACGCTGATTGTTCAGCTCGCCAGCCTCAGCGGCGGACGCATGCTGCGCCTGACCGGGGCAGGCATTGCCGAAGAGCGAATGATTGCGCCGCAGCTGCCGGACTGCATCATCGACGAATTAACTGAACGCCCGCATCCGTTCCCGCTGGGCATCGACCTGATCCTCACCTGCGGCGAGCGCCTGCTGGCGATCCCGCGCACCACCCACGTGGAGGTTTGCTAAATGTATGTAGCCGTCAAGGGCGGCGAGAAGGCGATCCTCGCCGCTCACGCCTTACAGGAACAGAAACGGCGGGGCGATGGACGGCTTCCCGAACTGAGCGTTGATCAGATAGGCGACCAGCTCAACCTGGCGGTGGACCGGGTGATGACCGAGGGCGGCATCGCCGACCGCGAACTGGCGGCGCTGGCGCTCAAGCAGGCCAGCGGTGATAACGTCGAAGCGATCTTCCTGCTGCGCGCCTACCGCACCACCCTGCCGCGGCTGGCGGTCAGCGAACCGATTAACACTGCGGAGATGCGCCTCGAACGCCGCATCTCCGCAGTGTACAAAGACATTCCCGGCGGCCAGCTGCTAGGCCCCACCTACGACTACACCCATCGCCTGCTCGATTTTACCCTGCTGGCCAACGGCGAAGCGCCGTCTGTGCAGCAAGCCGATGGCGAAGCAGAGCCGACGCCGCACGTCTTTAGCCTGCTCACGCAGCAGGGGCTGGCGAAGGCCGAGGAAGATCGCGGCACGCCGCCCGACGATATCACCCGCACCCCGCCGGTCTACCCCTGCTCGCGTTCCTCGCGCCTGCAGCAGCTGATGCGCGGCGATGAAGGTTACCTGCTGGCGCTGGCCTATTCGACCCAGCGCGGCTATGGCCGCAACCATCCGTTTGCCGGCGAGATCCGCAGCGGCTACGTGCAGGTGGAAATCGTGCCGGAAGAGCTGGGCTTTAGCGTCAATATTGGCGAGCTGCTGCTCACCGAATGCGAAATGGTCAACGGCTTCGTCGCCCCGCAGGATGAGCCGCCGCACTTCACCCGCGGCTACGGTCTGACCTTCGGCATGAGCGAGCGCAAAGCAATGGCCATGGCCCTCGTCGACCGCGCCCTGCAGGCGCCAGACTATGACGAAGAGATTGCTGGCCCGGCTCAGGATGAAGAGTTTGTGCTGGCCCATGCCGATAACGTCGAAGCGGCCGGCTTCGTCTCGCATCTGAAACTACCGCACTATGTCGATTTCCAGGCCGAACTGGCGCTGTTGAAACGCCTGCAACGGGAGAACGAACGTGGCTAACCCACTGACTGGCTATAACTTTGCTTATCTCGACGAGCAAACCAAGCGCATGATCCGCCGGGCGATCCTCAAAGCGGTGGCCATTCCCGGCTACCAGGTGCCGTTCGGCGGTCGCGAAATGCCAATGCCCTACGGCTGGGGCACCGGCGGCATCCAGCTGACCGCCAGCGTCATCGGCGAGAACGACGTGCTGAAGGTGATTGACCAGGGCGCGGATGACACCACCAACGCGGTGTCGATTCGTCAGTTCTTTAAGCGCGTCACCGGTGTCGCCACCACCGAGCGTACCGAAGACGCCACCCTGATCCAGACCCGCCACCGGATCCCGGAGACGCCGCTGGTGGAGGATCAGATCCTGATCTATCAAGTGCCGATCCCGGAGCCGCTGCGCTTTATCGAGCCGCGCGAAACCGAAACCCGCACCATGCACGCGCTGGAAGAGTACGGCGTCATGCAGGTGAAACTGTATGAAGATATCGCCCGCTTCGGCCATATCGCCACCACCTACGCCTACCCGGTGAAGGTCAATGGCCGCTACGTGATGGACCCTTCGCCGATCCCGAAATTCGATAACCCGAAAATGCACATGATGCCGGCGCTGCAGCTGTTCGGCGCCGGGCGCGAAAAGCGGATCTACGCGGTGCCGCCCTATACCCCGGTGGAAAGTCTCGATTTCGATGACCATCCATTTACCGTGCAGGAGTGGGATGAGCCCTGCGCCATCTGCGGCTCGCGCCACAGCTACCTCGACGAAGTGGTACTGGATGACAGCGGCCAGCGGATGTTTGTCTGCTCCGATACCGACTATTGCCGCCAGCAGAGCGAGGGGCAGAAAAAATGAGCCAGCCATTACTTGCTGTGAATAACCTGACCCATCTCTACGCCCCGGACAAAGGTTTTCGCGATGTCTCCTTCGAACTGTGGCCGGGAGAAGTTCTCGGCATCGTCGGGGAATCCGGCTCCGGTAAAACCACCCTGCTGAAGGCGATCTCTGCCCGCCTGACGCCGCAGCAGGGCGAGGTGCTGTACCAGCAGCGCTCGCTGTATGCCATGAGCGAAGCCGAACGCCGCCGCCTGCTACGTACCGAATGGGGCGTGGTGCATCAGCACCCGATGGACGGCCTGCGTCGCCAGGTCTCCGCCGGGGGCAACATCGGCGAACGGCTGATGGCCACCGGCGCCCGCCACTACGGCAACATTCGCGCCACCGCCGAAAAGTGGCTGCAGGAGGTGGAGATCCCGCCCTCACGCATCGACGACCTGCCCACTACCTTTTCCGGCGGCATGCAGCAGCGTCTGCAGATCGCCCGCAATCTGGTTACCCAGCCGAAGCTGGTGTTTATGGATGAACCCACCGGCGGGCTGGATGTGTCCGTGCAGGCGCGGCTGCTTGATCTGCTGCGCGGCCTGGCGGTGGAGCTGAATCTCGCGGTGGTGATTGTTACCCACGATCTCGGCGTCGCCCGTCTGCTGGCGAACCGTCTGCTGGTGATGAAGCAGGGCCAGGTAGTCGAGAGTGGCTTAACCGACCGGGTGCTCGACGATCCGCATCACCCTTATACCCAGCTGCTGGTGTCGTCGGTGTTGCAGAATTGATGCTGTTTTGCCGGGTGGCGGCTACGCCTTACCCGGCCTACAGGTGCGTTATTCTTAGGCCGGGTAAGCGAAGCGCCACCCGGCAACCCAACCCCGCGAGGGCTAACATGATCCGCGTTGAAAACATCCATAAAACCTTTGTTCTGCACCAGCAGCACGGCGTGCGCCTGCCGGTGCTGGCCGACGCCTCGCTGACCGTTAACGCCGGGGAGTGCGTGGTACTCCACGGTCACTCCGGCAGCGGCAAATCGACGTTGCTGCGTTCGCTGTATGCCAATTATCTGCCGGACAGCGGCCATATCCACATCCGCCACGGCGAGGAATGGGTGGATCTGGTCACCGCCACCCCACGCAAGGTACTGGAAGTGCGCAAAACCACCATCGGCTGGGTCAGCCAGTTTCTGCGGGTGATCCCGCGCATTTCAGCGCTGGAGGTGGTGATGCAGCCGCTGCTCGACCTTGGGACGCCGCGTGAAGCGAGCGCCGCGAAAGCCGCCCAGCTCCTGACCCGCCTCAACGTTCCGGAACGCCTGTGGCACCTTGCGCCGTCGACCTTTTCAGGCGGCGAGCAGCAGCGGGTCAACATCGCCCGCGGCTTTGCGGTCGACTATCCGATTCTGCTCCTTGATGAGCCCACCGCCTCACTGGATGCCAAAAACAGTGCTGCCGTGGTCAACCTGATCCACGATGCCAAAGCGCGCGGCGCGGCCATCGTGGGGATTTTCCATGACGAAGGGGTACGCCGTCAGGTCGCCGACCGACTGCACCCCATGGGAATGACAGCATGATTATCAATAACGTAAAACTGGTTCTCGACGACGACGTGGTCCACGGTTCACTGGAAGTCCAGCACGGTCGCATCCTCGCTTTCGCCGAAAGCCAGAGTCGGCTGCCGCAGGCGCTGGATGGGGAAGGCGGCTGGCTGCTGCCGGGCCTTATCGAACTGCATACCGATAACCTCGACAAGTTCTTTACCCCGCGACCGAAGGTGGACTGGCCGGCCCACTCGGCGATGAGCAGCCATGACGCCATGATGGTCGCCAGCGGCATCACCACCGTGCTCGACGCCGTGGCGATTGGCGACGTGCGTGATGGCGGCGATCGTCTTGAGAATCTGGAGAAGATGGTCAATGCGGTGGAAGAGACGCAAAAGCGCGGCCTCAACCGCGCCGAGCATCGCCTGCACCTGCGCTGCGAGCTGCCGCATCACACCACGCTGCCGCTGTTTGAAAAGCTGATTGACCGCGAGTCGGTGAGCATGGTCTCTCTGATGGACCACTCGCCAGGCCAGCGTCAGTACGCCGATCGCAGCAAGTACCGCGATTACTATCAGGGCAAATACCATCTCACTCACGACGAAATGGACCGTTTTGAAGCCGAGCAGATGGCCCTGGCCGCCACCTGGTCGCAGCCGAATCGTCAGACCATCGCCGCCATGTGCCGCGCCCGTCGTATCGCCCTCGCCAGCCACGACGACGCCACCGAGGCGCATGTGGCCGAATCCCGTCAGTTAGGTAGCGTCATCGCCGAGTTTCCCACCACGCTGGCCGCAGCGCAGGCTTCACGTCAGCATGGGATGCACGTCCTGATGGGCGCCCCCAATATCGTGCGCGGCGGTTCCCACTCTGGCAACATCGCGGCGCACCAGCTGGCGAGCAGTGGTTTGCTGGACATTCTCTCGTCTGACTATTACCCCGCCAGCCTGCTGGATGCCGCTTTCCGCATCGCCGACGCCGAGGATAACGCCTTCACCCTGGCGCAGGCGATCCGTCTGGTCAGCAAGCATCCGGCGCAGGCGCTGGGCCTTGACGATCGCGGCGTCATCGCCGAGGGGAAACGCGCCGACCTGGTGCTGGCGCACCGTCGCGGCGAGCATGTGCACATCGACCATGTCTGGCGCCAGGGAACGAGGGTCTTTTAATGCCGGGAAAACTGATTTGGCTGGTGGGCCCCTCTGGCTCCGGTAAAGACAGCCTGCTGGCGGCGCTGCGCGAGCGCGAGCACCCGCAGCTGCTGGTGGCCCATCGTTACATTACCCGCCCGTTTAACGCGGGCAGCGAGAATCATATCGCCCTCAGCGAACATGAATTTTTTACCCGCGCCGAGCAGCATCTTTTTGCTCTCAGCTGGCACGCCAACAATACTTACTATGGCATTGGCGTGGAGATCGACCTGTGGCTGCACGCTGGCTTTGACGTGGTGGCCAACGGCTCCCGCGCCCACCTGGCGCTGGCCCGGGAACGCTACGGCGAGGTGCTGGTGCCGATCTGTCTCGCCGTCTCGCCGCCGGTGCTCCGCCAGCGGCTGGAGCAGCGCGGCCGGGAAAACGCACTGGAAATCGCCCAGCGTCTGGATCGCGCCGCGCGCTATAAGCCGGACAATTGCCTGACGTTGAATAATGACGGGAGTCTTCGACAATCGGTTGACGATTTCTTCCGCCTGCTGCGCAGCCACGTGGCACGCGTAGAGGATCAGCCGGTATGAGTGAAAGGTGACACGATGAGCCTGACAATCCGTTTAACCGGCACCGGCGGCGCCCAGTTGGTGCCCGTCTTCGGTTGCGACTGCGCGGCCTGCCGCCGCGCCCGCCGCGAGGAGAGCCACCGACGCCGCCCCTGTAGCGGCGTGGTCACGTTCAACAGCGCCGTGACGCTGCTTGATGCCGGACGACCGGATCTGATGGAACATCATCCCGCCGGTAGTTTTCAGCAGGTGCTGCTGACCCACTACCATCTGGATCATGTGCAGGGGCTGTTTCCGCTGCGCTGGGGAGTCGGCGCGTCGATCCCGGTCTATGGCCCGCCGGACGACGCCGGCTGCGACGATCTGCTCAAGCACCCCGGCCTGCTCGATTTTAGCCATACCGTCACGCCGTTTGTGGTGTTTGACCTGCAGGGGTTGCGGGTAACGCCCCTGCCGCTCAACCACTCGAAGCTCACCTTCGGTTATCTGCTGGAGTCGGCCCACAGCCGGGTGGCCTGGCTCTCGGATACCGCCGGGCTGCCGGACAAGACGCTGAAGTTTTTACTCAACAACCGCCCGCAGGCGATGATCATTGATTGCAGTCATGAGCCGCGCGCGCAGACCCCGCGTAACCATAACGATCTAAACACCGTCCGCCACCTTAACCAGGTGATTGGCTGTCCGCGGGTGATCCTCACCCATATCAGCCACCAGTTAGATGTCTGGATGATGGATAACCCGCTGCCGACAGGTTTCGAAGCGGGATATGACGGGATGGAAATCGTGCTGGATTAAGTGCAGGTCCGTTGCGGAGCGGTCAGTAGCTATCATCCAGACGACGCTGGTCGCTTTCTAACTGGCGACGATCCTGATCGAGCTGGCGCTGGCGTTCGTCAAGCTGGCGGCGGCGATCGTCCAGTTGCCGTTGTCGATCGTCATACTGACGCTGGCTGTCGCGGCTCTGCTGACGGCTCCCCTGATAGCGCCCGTCATCATACCGGCCATCATCATCGTATCTGTCGTCGTCATCGGAGCGGTTGCTACCCGGGTTATAGGCGTCGTTAATGGCTTGCTGAATATTGCCGATCGCGTCATCGATAATATCGGCGCGAGCGGCCAGGCTGGTCAGCGACAGGGTGCAAAAGAGCAGTGCGGTTGCGTAACGTTTCATCGGGGCCAATCTCGTCAGAGTCCTGCCGCTACCTTAATCAAGCGTACACCCCCCGAGTAGCGGAGGAATCTCAAATCCTCGCGTACGCCGCGCTCAGCGCCTGCGCCAGCTGGGCGCGGGTAAACGGCTTACGCAGCCACTCCACTTCCGGCAGGGCCGGATTCTGCGCCGGACGCAAATCCTGGCCGCTGATCAGCAGCACCGGCAGCGCCGGAAAGCGGCGTCGGGCGGTATGGATCACGTCGGCGCCGCTCAGCGCGCCGGGCAGCATCAGATCGCTAATCAACAGCGCGATATCCGGCGACGCCTCCAGCAGCTGCAGCGCCTCTTCGCCACTCGGCGTCTCCAGCGTCAGCCAGCCCAACTGATGCAGCTGTTCACACAGCGTCTGGCGTACATCTTCTTCATCTTCCAGCACCAGCGCCAGCCGTTCCCCCGCCGGCAGCGGCTCGTCCTCCGCTGGCGCCACCGTCGTCTCAACCTCGGTCATCGCCCGCGGCAGCTGCAGCCGCACCGTCGTCCCCTGCCCCGGCGCGCTCTCCAGCGCCACCCGGCCGCCCGACTGGCGCACAAAGCCATACACCATCGACAGTCCCAGACCGCTGCCGCTGCCGGTGGCTTTGGTGGTGAAGAACGGTTCAAACACCCGGGCTTTCACCGCCTGTGACATCCCGCTGCCATGATCGATCACCTCCAGGGCCACCATATCCTGCCGCTGACCGCTGCTGCGGGTGACCCGCTGATTCCAGGTGCGTATTTTGATAACCCCGTCGCGCCCGGCCATGGCGTCACGGGCGTTCATCACCAGATTGATCAGGGCGTTTTCCAGCTGGCCAACGTCTATCCATGCCGGCCACGCCGGCGACTGCGCCTCAATCTCCAGACTTAAGGTCGCCGGCAGGGAGTGACGCATCAGCTCGCTGAGGTTCTCCAGCAGCGGCGCCATCGCCACCGCCTGGGGATGCAGCGCCTGTTTGCGCGAAAAGGCCAGCAGCCGCTGAGTCAGAAGCGCCCCACGCTCCGCCGCCTTCAGCGCCCTGGAGAGGCGCGGCGCATCGCGTGCGTCCGGTTCCACCAGCTCGAGGCTGCCGATGATCACCGCCAGCAGGTTGTTAAAGTCATGCGCCAGCCCCCCGGTCAACTGGCCGACGGCCTTCATCTTCTGGCTGTGCAGCAGCGCTTCTTCAAGCTCCTGGCGCTTAATTCGATCGATCTCCATCTGGGTGGTCTTCTCTTTCAGCAGCCGGGTGGTGTGCTCCAGCGACGCCGTATTGCGGGCGAAAACGTTAAAGGCTCGCGCCAGCTCGCCCAGCTCATCGCGCCGCTGCAGGGCCGGCACCGAGACGTTCGGCTCCCCCTGAGCCAGCCGCGACATCGCCAGGGAGATGGCGGTCAGGTTCGAGCCAAGGTTACGGTAGATATACCACCCTGCGCAGCCGGTGATCGCCAGCGCCAGCAGCGCGGAAAGCAGAATAAACATGCTGATGGAGCGCAGCTCCCGATGGCTCTGCGCTGCCCGCTGCTCTGAGGCTTCCGCCACCCGGGTCACGTACTGATTGATATCCTCGTTAAGCAACGCGACCAGCGCTTTGATGTGGTACATGTACCAGCTGATCGTCAGGTCGCTCTCCTCCAGCTGGGCCGACAGCGGGGCCAGCGTCGCCAGTTCCCGGGTGACGTCGGGCAGGAAAAACGCCAGCGCGGGATCGGCGCTGCCTGCCGGCAGGTCGCCGCGCAGCTGGTCGAGCTGCAGAACGATCGACCGCGGCGTAACGGTATGGATCGCGGCCACGATCAGCCGGTCCATCTCGGCCAGCCGGCGCGGATCGATCGCCTTATCCCCGCCGCGATCGTTAAGATCGGCGAGATGGCGCAGGTTGCTCTGATTCTGGTAAAGCGAACTCAGCAGCGCATTGCGCTGCAGATGGCGGCGCTGGCCGCGCTCCAGCATCTCCGCCACGCTCTGCTGCAGCGCGTTGCTGCGTCGAATAATATTGGCCACCCGCGCCTGCTCCTGCTGCGCCAGCGGGGCCGCCGCCAGCTGGGCCAGCGAGTGCTTCAGCGCCTGCTGCGTCGCCAGCAGCCGTTCCGCTTCGCTTTTGTACTCCAGCGCCCCCACCACCTGCGACAGGCGCACCGCCGCCGTGGCGACATTCGCCGTGTCCCGCGCCAGATCCATACTGCCGCGCATGTCGTTGAGAGTCTGGCGCTGCACCTGCTCCTGCAGCTGGCTGGCGTGGTGAAAGCCGAACACCGCCACGCCGCTCACCAACAGGGTGACCACGCCCATCAGCAGATTAAAGGAGAGCAGGCGGCCACGGGCGCTGGTGAAAAACGGGTGTCGGCGAGCGGTCATAGCAACTCCGGTGAAGGATCGGTCGGCAGATAAGCGTGACGGTGCAGAAAATGACGCCGCGTAACTGTGATCGCGGTTAACTATTTATCACTATGACAAATATGAATGGATTCTGACATTCTGCATTTATTTTCCGGTGGTGGACTGCAGCTATTGTTCTCATAGACAGGAGCGCCGCGATGACCGCCACCCCGGTACTGGAAATGCGCCATATTGCCAAAGCCTTTGGCAAATTCTACGCGCTGAAGGGCGTCGACCTGACGGTCTGGCCAGGGGAGATCCATGCCCTGATGGGAGAAAACGGCGCCGGAAAAAGCACGCTGATGAAGATCCTTGCCGGCGCCTATACCGCCACCAGCGGCGAGATCCTGATCGACGGAAAACCGCAAACCATCCGCGGCCCCAAGGACGCGCTGGCCGCCGGGATCACGTTGATCTATCAGGAGATGCAGCTGGCGCCGAACCTGACCGTCGCGGAAAACATTTTCCTCGGCAGCGAGCTGGCGCGCGGTGGCCTGGTGCAGCGCAAAGCCATGCTCAGCCAGGCGCAGGCGGTGATCGACCGTCTCGGCGCCCAGTTCAAAGCCAGCGACCGGGTGATGACCCTGACCATCGCCGAACAGCAGCAGGTGGAGATCGCCCGGGCGCTCCACCGTCAAAGCCGCATTCTGGTAATGGATGAACCCACCGCCGCCCTCTCCTCGCGGGAAACCCAGCGCCTGTTCGAGCTCATCCTGCGCCTGCGCGATGAGGGGATGGCGATTATCTATATCAGCCACCGCATGGCGGAAGTGTATGAGCTCTCCGACCGCGTCAGCGTCCTGCGCGACGGGCAGTATGTCGGCAGCCTGGTGCGTGACAAGCTCAACGCGCCGGAGCTGGTGCGCATGATGGTCGGCCGCCCGCTCAGCGATCTGTTCAATAAAGAACGTGACATCCCCCGCGGCCAGCCGCGCCTGCGGGTCGAGGATCTGACCGATGGCGGCAAGGTGAAGCCCAGCAGCCTCGTGGTGCATGCTGGCGAAATCGTCGGCCTCGCCGGGCTGGTCGGCGCCGGACGGTCCGAACTGGCGCAGCTGATCTTCGGCGTGCGCAAAGCCACTGGCGGGGTGATTGAGATCGACGGCGAGCCGGTGGTGATCCACTCGCCGCGCGAAGCCATCGACCTCGGGATCGGCTTTCTGACCGAAAACCGCAAAGAACAGGGGTTGTTTCTCGAACTGGCAGCCCAGGAAAACATCACCATGGCGACGCTGGAGCGCGACGCGAACTGGGGGATGCTCAACCGCCGGAAGGCGCAAACCATCTCCGATGACGCCATCCAGTTGCTTAACATCCGCGTGCCGCACGCCCAGGTGCGCGCCGGCGGGCTGTCCGGCGGCAACCAGCAGAAATTATTGATTTCACGCTGGGTGGCGATTGGCCCGCGCATTCTGATCCTCGATGAACCCACCCGCGGCGTCGACGTCGGCGCGAAAAGCGAGATTTACCGCATCATGAACGACATGGCGCGCCAGGGCGTCGCCATTCTGATGATCTCCAGCGAACTGCCCGAAGTGGTGGGCATGAGCGACAGGGTCTATGTGATGCGCGAGGGCGCTATCGCCGGCGAGTTACAGGCCGGCGATATCAGCCAGGAAAGTATCATGACGCTGGCCACCGGCGTGAACGATTCTCACCTTAAGGCAGGGCAACTATGAGCATACCGAAAGAGACCTCCGCGCCGGTCGCGAAATCCGCTTCGGCGAAAAAAATGTTGATGGGCGACCTGATGCAGACCGTCGGCATTCTGCCGATCCTCATCCTGATCGTCGCCGTTTTCGGCTTTATCGCCCCCAACTTTTTCACGGAAAGCAATCTGCTGAATATCACCCGCCAGGCCTCGATCAACATTGTGCTGGCGGCGGGAATGACCTTCATCATTCTTACCGGCGGCATTGACCTCTCCGTCGGCTCCATTCTCGGCACCACCGCGGTGGCGGCAATGGTGGTGTCGCTGATCCCGGCGTTTACGTTGCTGTCGATTCCGGCGGCGCTGATGCTCGGCCTGCTGCTTGGGCTGTTCAACGGCGCGCTGGTCGCCTTCGCCGGGTTACCGCCGTTTATCGTCACCCTCGGCACCTACACGGCGCTGCGCGGCGCCGCCTATCTGCTGGCTGACGGCACCACGGTGATCAACTCCGATATCAGCTTTGAGTGGATCGGCAATGACTATCTCGGCCCGGTGCCGTGGCTGGTGGTCATCGCCCTGGCGGTGATCGCGGTGTGCTGGTTTATCCTGCGCCGAACCACCCTTGGGGTGCATATCTACGCGGTGGGCGGCAACATGCAGGCGGCGCGGCTGACCGGCATCAAAGTCTGGCTGGTGCTGCTGTTTGTCTACGGCATGAGCGGCCTGCTCTCCGGTCTTGGCGGGGTGATGAGCGCCTCGCGGCTGTACAGCGCCAACGGCAACCTCGGCGTCGGCTACGAACTGGATGCCATCGCCGCGGTCATTCTCGGCGGCACCAGCTTCGTCGGCGGTATCGGCACCATCACCGGTACGCTGGTGGGGGCGCTGATTATCGCCACCCTCAATAACGGCATGACCCTGATGGGGGTCTCCTACTTCTGGCAACTGGTGATCAAAGGGGCGGTGATCATCATTGCGGTGCTGATCGACAAATACCGTACCCGACACCATCAAAGTGCATAACAACACCATCTTACCTGCGAGGAAAAGCGAATGCGTTTAAAACCGATAGTGACCGCGCTGTGTGCTGGCGCGCTGCTGGCCGCCTCCCCCTTTGCGTCGGCCAAAGAGCTGAAAGCGATTGGCGTGACGGTGGGCGACCTTGCCAACCCGTTCTTTGTGCAGATCACCAAAGGGGCGGAGCTGGAGGCCCGCAAGCTGGCGGGAGATAATGTCAAAGTGACGCTGGTCTCCAGCGGCTACGATTTGGGCCAGCAGGTGGCGCAGATCGATAACTTTATCGCCGCCAAAGTCGATATGATCATCCTCAACGCCGCCGATTCGAAGGGCATTGGCCCGGCAGTGAAGCGGGCCAAAGAGGCCGGGATCGTGGTGGTGGCTGTTGAGGTGCCCGCCGAAGGCGCCGACGCCACCATTACCTCCGATAACACCCAGGCGGGCGAGCTGGCCTGTAAATACATTAGCGACCGCCTGAACAACAAAGGCAGCGTGGTGATCATCAACGGGCCGCCGGTATCTGCGGTACAAAACCGCGTCGAAGGCTGCGAAACGGAGTTCAAAAAACACCCGGATATAAAAATCCTCTCCTCCAACCAGAACGCTAAAGGCAGCCGGGAAGGCGGCCTGGAGGTGATGACCTCCCTGCTGGCGGCCAATCCGAAGATTGACGGCGTGTTCGCGATCAACGATCCGACGGCGATTGGCGCCGATCTGGCGGCGAAACAGGCGCAGCGTAGCGAATTCTTCATCGTGGGCGTCGACGGCAGCCCGGACGGCGAAGAGGCGCTGAAGCGTAAGAACTCCCTGTTCGTCGCGACGCCGGCGCAGGATCCGCAGGTGATGGCGGCGAAGGCGGTGGAGATTGGCTACGACATCCTGCAGGGCAAGCCGGCGCCGACCGCGCCAGTGCTAATCCCGGTGACGATGATCGACAAAAACAACGTCAGCTCTTACAAAGGCTGGACCGTGAAATAAGCGCAACCCGGCGCACAATCGTTCCGCCGATTGTGCGCTACGCTTAACGAGTATGACGGCGCGGAGTAGCGATCATGGAACGTAAAGGGATTATTGCCGCAGGCAACATGCTGGTCGATCATGTCCATCAGATCAGGCAGTGGCCGGAGCGCGGCTGGCTGGTGGAAATTGTCCATAGCGAACGCGCCACCGGCGGCGCCCCGCTGAATGTCCTGCTGACCCTGGCTAAAATGCATGCCGGACTGCCGCTGCAGGCGGTTGGCCTGATTGGCGAGGATAACGACGGCGACTACATTACCGCCATGCTCGATCAGTACCATATCAATCGCCAGCTCGTGCAGCGCACCAGCTCCGCCCCCACCTCGATGACCCAGGTGATGACCGACGCCGACGGTCAGCGCACCTTCTTTCACTCTCCCGGCGCCAACCGACTGCTTGACCTCCCGGCCTTTGAGCCGCTGGATACGCCGCTGAAGATTTTTCATCTCGGCTATCTGCTGCTGCTCGAAAGCCTCGATCTCCCCGACGAGGCGTTCGGCACCCGCAGCGCGCGACTGCTGGCGCAGATGCGCGATCGAGGCTATGAAGTGTCCCTCGACCTGGTGTCGCGCAAAGGCGATCCGCACTACCGCCCGCGGGTCCTGCCGGCGCTGGCGCATCTCGACTACCTGACCATCAATGAGCTGGAGGCCAGCGAGTTTAGCGGGCTGGAAATCCGTCTGACCAACGGTGAGCCGCACGTCGCTAATATCGCCCGCGCCGCCAGCGCATTACTTGACGCCGGCGTGCGCCAGCGGGTAGTGATCCATTGTCCGGAGGGCGCATGGGGCGTATCCCGCACGGAAGCCGGGCGCTGGGTACCGTCATGGCGGCTGCCGCCGGAGGAGATTATCGGCAGCGTCGGAGCCGGGGACGCCTTCTGCGCCGGCCTGCTGTACGGCAGCCACGAACGCTGGCCGTTAACCGACAGTCTGCAGCTGGCCCACGCCTGCGCCCGCGCCAGCCTGCAGGCCGCGAATGCGATCGACGGCGCCAAAACGCTCCCTGAGCTGCAGGCGTTTATTCAGTTGCAGAATGGTTAGACTGGGTAGATCCCGCTATCAGGGCGATGCCACAGGAGAACGACGTATCATGGCGAGAAAAGGGATACGGTTTATTCAAATCACGCCTGTTTTACGCTGAGTTCAACAAGGGCGGGCCAGATGACTAACTGCGCCACTCGGCCAACACCTTTTCCAGTTTATCTAACGACTCAGCGCGTTTTATCGCTGGCATCTGATGAATATTGCGCAATTTCCACTGCACGGCAGGCAAATCCTGAATACGTGTTTCCGGCGCTAAACGCCAGTCTGGTTCGCCTCGTTTAAATGACAGCAAAAAATCGATATCCTGTTGCGTGAAACAGGATTTTAACGCATCAATCATCCTGTAGGGGACTGCTGTCAGTTCCTCCAGGGCTATCGTCTCAAATGTCATCCCGCTGAATTCACGGTAAAAGGGTTCAGCAATATCTTTCCAGCGAGGACTAAGCACTTCAGCCAGAGGCCGATTATGGCTAAGTAAATACGCGATAAACCCATTGAAAATGGGACGGTTAAGCTCCTGCGCATCAAGAAGTAATTTCACATCATAAAAATCTCTGGGATGCTGGCGATCCAGCGCCGCGCATAATTTTCCACCGTAGAGATCGGGCAACGAAACCACCGGAAGGCTGGCATAGCCAAAAACGTCCTCTACCGCCCCCACCACCTCTCGCTCCTGTGGTGGATATAATGTTCCCCGTGCGACCGGTGAGACCTCTATCTTTATTTGTGCGCTATCGGTAGTAACAACGACACGCATCTCATCGGAACGATTAGCTTGTAATACAGCGTTCATACCTGCCTGTTGTTGCAGATTAGCGGCAATACGTGCAAGCGCATCCCGTATATGAGGTAAAGCGATCGTTCTGCTTTCCAGGGGCACCCAGGCGAGGTCGATATCCACCGATAATCGTGGGAAATCACGGATAAAGAGATTGATTGCCGTGCCACCTTTCAGAGCAAATTCCCGTTCGACGGCAACATAGGGTAAAACCTGCATTAACAGAGCAACCTGCCGATAATAGGGCGCCTGTATATCCATATTTTTTATTCCTTTTGAAAGCGTTCAGGCACAGTGATTTGATATTGAGCATTGAACTTGCCATTTACCACGATTTGCCGCTTACCCGCACCCAGATCGATTTTTTGGCTATCGATTCGTCTGAGCCAACCATGCTCGTAAAAACTGGCGAAAAAGAGATACAAACGCTTGGTCTGCACGGACTGGCTGACAGAAAGCAGATACTCTACTTTACGAGGATTAAGATTAACCAGTCCCTGGAAAAGCTCTGCCGCGTGGTTAAATGAGAGGGTCCCCGGTACCGCGCTCAACAACTCGTAAGCAGCCAGTTCCGGCGCACTGCCGGTGAGTCTTTTCCCTTTTACATCAAGCATTACGCGGTATTTATCATCCAGCACCGGCAGTTTTTGCCCCGATATGACTATCCACTCCACACCCGGGAATTCCCTGAACCATTTTGGCAGCAGCGCTTTATTTTCCATACTCAGCCAGCACTGGTTTTGTTCGAGCTGTAGATAGTGTGAACGACCCTGCCAGACTAAGCTACTGAGCCCCGCGACATACACCGGAGCGGCTAGCTGATTTTGCAAACATGCTAATGCATCGTTCCACTCCGGCTCACGTCCCGCACGCGCGTATACGCCGTTGCCTCGTTTTTTTAACCAGCCACTTTGCGTGTATTTAAAGGCCAGAGAGGGAGAAATGGCATGCCGGCTTAACCAGGACTGAAGGATCACATCTCCGGGAGCACTGTTTTGCAGCAGCCAGTTTAATTTTGATGGCATAGATTAACCCAAGGTGTCACTTTAATAAAAAAAGTAAACTCGCCGCGCTAAATAAAGTCAAGAGCGGGTTGGCAGCAAACCCGCCCTACGCCGCCTTATCGCTGTGGGTCACATCGGCGGAAAAGACATAGCCCAGACCGCGCAGGGTTTTAATCAACGTCGGCTGATGCGGGTTTAACTCGATTTTGCGGCGCAGGCGCATGATCAGCACGTCGATGGTCCGGTCGAACACCTCAGTGCTTTCATTATGAGTCAGCGCCAGCAGCTGTTCGCGATTCAATACCCGGCGCGCGTTCTGCGCCAGCGCCAGCAGCAGGCCATATTCTCCCTGGGTCAGCGGGATCGCCTGCTGCTGCGGGTTATACAGTTCGCAGCGCGTGGTATCCAGCCGCCAGCCGTTAAACGTCAGGCCGCTGCCGACGCCCGACGTCTCGCCGGCCAGCGCCCCGCTGCGTCGCAGTACCGCTTTCACCCGGGCGACCACCACCCGCGAGCTGAAAGGTTTGGCGATGTAATCATCGGCGCCCATCTCCAGGCCCACCACTACATCAGACTCACTGCCCAGACCAGACAGCATCACCACCGGCAACTCAGGCCGCGTGCGCTGCAGCTGCTGAAGCACCTGCAGACCATGGGTATCCGGCAGGATCATATCCAGCAAAACCAGCGCGATGTCTGCCCGCTGCGCCACCCTCGCCAGCGCGTCGCCGCCGGTCTGGCAGACCAATACTTCAAACGCGTGCGCGCCAAGCACATCGCTGAGCAGTTCGCCCATCGCTATGTCGTCATCCACCACCAAAATGACTGGTTTCATCTTTGCCTCTGCCCGCGGGGAATTAGTGTCAGTCTGATCGATTCTGCAAGCCTGCGCCGACAAATTCCTCTCCCGGTGACATTTTTTCAAGCGCCGTCACATCTCCGGCGTATCGACACGTCAAATCTGTCGACAGGCTGTTTTTCGTCAGCATTTCGCCCAAAAAAGCCGCGTATCATCAAGGAATATCCACAATGAAAATATGGCATAGAAGATGCATAGTGACGGCGCGATAGCGCAAACGCGCCCATTGAATAACTGGAGCAAGACCGATGAAAAAAGTCGTCACGGTTTGCCCGTATTGCGCATCAGGTTGCAAAATCAACCTGGTGGTCGATAACGGCAAAATCGTTCGGGCTGAAGCGGCGCAGGGGAAAACCAACCAGGGAACCCTGTGCCTGAAGGGCTATTATGGCTGGGACTTTATTAACGATACCCAGATCCTGACGCCGCGCCTGAAAACCCCCATGATCCGTCGTCAACGCGGCGGCAAGCTGGAAGCTGTCTCCTGGGATGAGGCGCTGGATTACGTCGCCACTCGCCTCAGCGCCATTAAAGCCAAATATGGCCCGGATGCGATCCAAACCACCGGCTCCTCCCGCGGCACCGGTAATGAAACCAACTATGTGATGCAAAAATTCGCGCGCGCCGTTATTGGTACCAATAACGTCGACTGCTGCGCTCGCGTCTGACACGGCCCTTCGGTTGCAGGTCTGCACCAGTCGGTCGGTAACGGCGCCATGAGTAATGCCATCACGGAGATTGATAACACCGATCTGGTGTTTATCTTCGGTTACAACCCGGCGGATTCCCACCCTATCGTGGCGAATCACGTCATTAACGCCAAACGCAACGGGGCGAAAATCATCGTCTGCGACCCGCGCAAAATTGAAACCGCGCGCATCGCCGACATGCACATTGCGCTGAAGAACGGCTCGAATATCGCGCTGCTCAACGCCATTGGCCACGTGATTATTGAAGAGGATCTGTACGATAAATCCTTCGTCGCCAGCCGTTCCGAGGGCTTCGAGGAGTATCGCAAAATCGTTGAAGGCTATACGCCGGAGTCGGTGGAAGAGATCACCGGGGTTAGCGCCCAGGAGATCCGCGCCTGCGCCCGGATGTACGCCAGCGCCAAATCCGCCGCCATCCTGTGGGGCATGGGTGTCACCCAGTTCTATCAGGGCGTGGAGACGGTCCGGTCGCTGACCAGCCTGGCGATCCTCACCGGCAACCTCGGCAAGCCGAGCGTCGGCGTCAACCCGGTACGCGGCCAGAACAACGTCCAGGGGGCCTGCGATATGGGCGCGCTGCCGGATACCTATCCGGGCTACCAGTACGTCAAATTCCCGGAGAACCGCGAGAAGTTCGCCAAAGCCTGGGGCGTCGACAGACTGCCGGAACATACCGGCTATCGCATCAGCGAGCTGCCGCATCGCGCGGCGCACGGTGAAGTGCGGGCAGCGTACATCATGGGTGAGGATCCGCTGCAGACCGATGCCGAACTCTCGGCGGTCCGCAAAGCGTTCGACGATCTGGAACTGGTTATCGTCCAGGACATTTTCATGACCAAAACCGCCTCCGCGGCCGACGTCATCCTGCCGTCCACATCGTGGGGCGAGCACGAAGGCGTGTATACCGCAGCGGACCGCGGCTTCCAGCGCTTCTTTAAAGCCGTGGAGCCGAAGTGGGACCTGAAAACCGACTGGCAGATCATCAGCGAAATCGCCACCCGGATGGGCTATCCGATGCACTACAACAATACCCAGGAGATCTGGGATGAGTTGCGGCATCTGTGCCCGGACTTCTACGGCGCCACCTATGAGAAAATGGGCGAACTCGGCTACGTCATGTGGCCATGCCGCGATGAGTCCGACGCCGACCAGGGGACGTCGTATCTGTTTAAAGAGAAGTTCGATACCCCGAACGGGCTGGCGCAGTTCTTCACCTGCGACTGGGTCGCGCCGATCGATAAGCTCACCGACGAGTACCCAATGGTGCTGTCGACGGTGCGCGAAGTCGGCCACTACTCGTGTCGTTCAATGACCGGTAACTGCGCGGCGCTGGCGGCACTGGCGGATGAACCTGGCTATGCGCAAATCAACACCGCCGACGCCGAACGGTTAGGCATCGAAGATGAAGCGCTGGTGTGGGTGAATTCGCGTAAGGGTCGGATCATCACCCGCGCGCAGGTCAGCGACCGGCCGAACAAAGGCGCGGTGTATATGACCTACCAGTGGTGGATCGGTGCCTGTAACGAGCTGGTCTCAGAGAACCTGAGTCCGATAACCAAAACGCCGGAGTACAAGTACTGCGCGGTCAACGTTGAGCGGATTGCCGATCAGCGCGCGGCGGAACAGTACGTGATTGATGAGTACAACAAGCTGAAAGCCCGCCTGCGCGAAAGCGCAATGGGTTAAGGTTCGAACCTTTGTACCATTGAGTAGCCCCGGTAAGCGGTAGCGCTACCGGGGATTTTCCCCGGAGGCGGCGCATTGCGCCTTCTCCGGGCTACCAAATCGCACAACGCTGTAGCCCCGGTAAGCGGTAGCGATACCGGGGATTTTCCCCGGAGGCGGCGCATTGCGCCTTCTCCGGGCTACCAAATCGCACAACGCTGTAGCCCCGGTAAGCGGTAGCGATACCGGGGATTTTCCCCGGAGGCGGCGCATTGCGCCTTCTCCGGGCTACCAAATCGCACAACGCTGTAGCCCCGGTAAGCGGTAGCGATACCGGGGATTTTCCCCGGAGGCGGCGCATTGCGCCTTCTCCGGGCTACCAAATCGCACAACGCTGTAGCCCCGGTAAGCGGTAGCGATACCGGGGATTTTCCCCGGAGGCGGCGCATTGCGCCTTCTCCGGGCTACCAAATCGCACAACGCTGTAGCCCCGGTAAGCGGTAGCGATACCGGGGATTTTCTCCGGAGGCGGCGCGTTGCGCCTTCTCCGGGTATTTACCCCGCTAATTCCCGCCATTTTCTTCTTTTTCGCCTCCCTTTATACTGCGCGCTATGTTCCTTGCTGATAATAAATACAAATGAAATACCTCTTTTTATTTCTACTGGTTTTCACCAGCGGCGCAGCGGTCGCCACCGAACCGGGCAGCCAGTATCAACAGCAGGCGGAAGCCGGCGATCGACGCGCGCAATATTACCTTGCCGATACCTGGGTCAGCTCCGGCGATTATGAGAAAGCCGAATACTGGGCGCAGAAGGCCGCCGCCCAGGGCGATGGCGATGCACTGGCGCTGCTGGCGCAGCTCAAAATTCGCAACCCTCAGCAGGCGGACTATCCGCAGGCCCGCCAGCTGGCGGAAAAAGCCGTCAAGGTCGGCAGTAAATCCGGGGAGATCGTTCTGGCGCGGGTGCTGGTGAACCGTCAGGCTGGCCCCACCGATGTGGCGCACGCCATCACGCTGCTGCAGGATGCCGCCCGGGATAGCGAAAGCGATGCAGCGGTGGACGCCCAGATGCTGCTGGGGCTGATCTACGCCAGCGGCGTGCACGGCCCGGAAGATGATGTGAAAGCGAGCGAATACTTCAAAGGCAGCTCGGCGCTCTCACGGACCGGCTATGCCGAATACTGGGCCGGGATGATGTTCCAGCAGGGAGAGAAAGGCTTTATCGAACCGAATAAGCAGAAGGCGCTGCACTGGCTTAACGTCAGCTGCCTGGAGGGGTTTGATACCGGCTGCGAAGAGTTTGACCGGATCAGTAAAGGATAAGAAAAAGCCCGGCGTTCGCGCCGGGCTTTGTGTTTTATTGGGCGGTTTTATCAAACTTGCCCAGCACTTCGCGTTCATACGCCAGCGCTTTTTTGCGGTCGAACTTATGCTCCCATTTGGCGATAACCAGCACCGCCAGCGCATTGCCCACCACGTTCAGCGCGGTACGCGCCATGTCGAGAATACGGTCGACACCGGCGATAAAGGCGAGGCCTTCCAGCGGGATGCCCACGCTACCCAGGGTTGCCAGCAGCACCACGAAGGAGACGCCCGGCACGCCAGCGATCCCTTTCGAGGTCACCATTAAGGTCAGCACCAGGGTGATCTCCTGCCAGATAGAGAGGTCGATACCGTACAGCTGGGCGATAAAGATCGCCGCGATGCTCTGATACAGCGTTGAGCCATCGAGGTTAAAGGAATAACCGGTCGGCACCACAAAGCTGGTGATCGACGCCGGCGCGCCATAGGCTTCCATCTTCTCGATAATGCGCGGCAGCACGCTCTCCGAGCTGGCGGTGGAGTAGGCCAGAATCAGCTCATCTTTCAGGATACGGATCAGGATCCAGATGCTCAGACCACACAGACGCGCGACAATCCCCAGCACCACCAGCGCGAAGAACAGGATCGCGAAGTAAACCAGCAGTACCAGCTTGGCCAGCGGCCACAGCGAGGCGAAACCAAAGGTGGCGACGGTCACCGAAATCAGGGCGAACACCCCGATCGGCGCATAGCGCATCACCATGTGGGTGACTTTAAACATGGTTTCGGAGATGGAGCGGAAGACCGTCACCAGCGGCTCACGGTGGGTCGCCGGCAGCGAGGAGAGCCCCAAACCAAACAGCACCGAGAAGAAGATAATCGGCAGCATATCGCCTTTCGCCATCGACGCCACGATGTTGGTCGGGACCAGCGACAGGATAGTGCCCATCAGGCCATGCGCATGGCTTTGCACCTCGGCAGTCGTGCTCTGATATTTCGAAATATCAACCGCCGCCAGCTGTGACATATCAATGCCGGTCCCCGGCTGAAAGACGTTGGCCAGGGTGATACCCAGCACGATCGCCACCGTGGTGATCACTTCGAAATAGATAATGGTTTTGGCGCCGATCCGGCCTAACTGCTTGGCATCGCCCACGCCGGCAATCCCGACCACCAGGGTCGAAATGACAATCGGGACCACGATCATTTTAATCAGATGGATAAAGATATCGCCCGCCGGCGTCAGCAAATTGCTAATCAACCAATCGCGACTTTCGGCGTGGTAATGCAGATAACTGCCCAGAAGGATACCCAGCACCAGGGCTAGCAAGATTTGCCAGGCCAAACTGACTTTTTTCGTTTTCTTCACTACTGACTTCCTCAATGAAAGGCACCATTCCTTTTCGTCATGGTACCCACTGCAGGGGGTATGAATTGTGTTGCGTTGCTTTGTGGGGTTATTTAACGCGCAATATCAGTATCATTTGCACGGCATGCTGCGCAAGCCTTTAAGAATAGGGCTTTCTTCTGGTTTTCTGCATAAAGTCACGAATTTTCCCCAGTTACAATGCATAAGTATTTGTAATAAAAAATATTTCACACCTTCCGTTTCTATAAATTCATTTACGTAATTATTTCACTTCAAAGTTTCATTTGATGAAATTTCACTCAGTTGAATCATTGCGTGATCTGCCCCCCAATTAACAAACAAAGCTGTCAAAACCCCTACTCTTAACGTTTGTTTGACATATATTTAACAAGTTCAAAGGAGAAAAAAAGCCATGAGCCAAATACACAAACACCCTATTCCCGCTAATATCGCGGAACGTTGCCTGATTAACCCGGAACAGTACAAGGCGCAGTACCAACAATCCATAACCGACCCTGATACATTTTGGGGCGAGCAGGGCAAGATCCTTGACTGGATACGCCCCTATACCCGCGTGAAGAACACCTCTTTCGCGCCGGGTAATATTTCCATCAAATGGTATGAAGATGGCACCCTGAACCTCGCCGCCAACTGCCTCGACCGCCATCTCGCCGAGCGCGGCGATCAAACCGCCATCATCTGGGAAGGCGACGACGCCAGCCAGAGCAAGCACATCACCTACCGTGAACTGCATGCGGACGTGTGCCGCTTCGCCAATGCGCTGCTCGACCTTGGGATTAAAAAAGGCGATGTGGTCGCCATTTATATGCCGATGGTGCCGGAAGCCGCGGTGGCGATGCTGGCCTGCGCCCGCATCGGCGCCATCCACTCAGTGATTTTCGGCGGCTTCTCGCCGGAGGCGGTGGCCGGGCGCATTATCGACTCCAGCTCGCGCCTGGTGATCACCGCTGACGAAGGGCTGCGCGCTGGTCGCGCCATCCCGCTGAAGAAAAACGTTGATGACGCGCTGAAAAACCCGAACGTCAACAGTATTGAGCATGTCGTGGTCCTGAAACGTACCGGCGGCAAAATCGACTGGCAGGAAGGCCGCGACCTGTGGTGGAGCGACCTGATGGCGAACGCCAGCGCCGAGCACCGGCCCGTCGAGATGAACGCCGAAGATCCGCTGTTCATCCTCTATACCTCCGGCTCCACCGGCAAACCGAAAGGGGTGCTGCACACCACCGGCGGCTATCTGGTCTACGCGGCCACCACCTTTAAATACGTTTTCGACTACCATCCGGGCGATATTTACTGGTGCACCGCCGATGTGGGCTGGGTCACCGGCCACAGCTATCTGCTGTATGGTCCGCTGGCCTGCGGCGCCACCACCCTGATGTTCGAAGGGGTACCGAACTGGCCAACCCCGGCGCGTATGTGCCAGGTCGTCGATAAGCATAAGGTCAGCATTCTCTATACCGCCCCGACGGCTATCCGCGCCCTGATGGCGGAAGGCGACAAAGCTATCGAAGGCACAGACCGTTCCTCGCTGCGCATTCTCGGCTCGGTCGGCGAACCGATTAACCCGGAAGCCTGGGAGTGGTACTGGAAGAAGATCGGTAACGAGAAGTGCCCGGTGATGGACACCTGGTGGCAGACCGAAACCGGCGGCTTTATGATCACCCCGCTGCCGGGCGCAATCGAGCTGAAGGCCGGCTCCGCGACGCGTCCGTTCTTCGGCGTCCAGCCGGTGCTGGTGGATAACGAAGGCCTGCCGCTGGATGGCGCCACCGAGGGCAATCTTGCCATCGCCGACTCCTGGCCCGGCCAGGCGCGTACCCTGTTCGGTGACCATGAGCGCTTTGAGCAAACCTACTTCTCCACCTTCAAAAATATGTACTTTAGCGGCGATGGCGCGCGTCGCGATGAAGATGGTTACTACTGGATCACTGGCCGCGTGGATGACGTGCTGAACGTCTCCGGCCACCGTCTGGGTACCGCGGAAATTGAATCCGCGCTGGTGTCGCACCCGAAAATCGCTGAAGCGGCGGTGGTGGGGATCCCGCACAACATCAAAGGCCAGGCCATCTACGCCTACGTGACGCTCAATCACGGCGAAGAACCAACGCCGGAGCTGTATGCCGAAGTGCGTAACTGGGTGCGCAAAGAGATCGGCCCGCTGGCGACGCCGGATGTGCTGCACTGGACCGATTCGCTACCGAAAACCCGCTCGGGCAAAATCATGCGTCGCATTCTGCGTAAGATTGCCGCGGGCGACACCAGCAACCTCGGCGATACCTCGACGCTCGCCGATCCTGGCGTCGTGGAAAAACTGCTCGAAGAGAAGCAGGCCATAACGATGCCATCGTAAGCAAGGACCGATTCCCTACACCCTCTCCCCCGCCGGGGAGAGGATAAAAATAAGTCCCTCCCCCAGGATTCCACTCGCAGGAACGCCGTCAGCAAACCGTATCCCGGCTCCATCGCCGGAGGGGTTGCTGTCGCCAGCGTCCGCTGAGTGGATGACGAAAGGGAGACCTCTGGAGACGCTAAGATGAATGAACAACTTTGTCAGCGGATAGAAAATAGTGCGCATTTCAGGGAGTTAGTTGCATCACGGCAACGGTTTGCCGCCATTCTGTCAGTGATTATGTTAGTGATCTACGTGGGCTTTATTTTGCTTATCGCCTTCGCGCCCGGCTGGCTCGGCACTCCGCTGCACGCCGGTACCAGCGTCACCCGCGGGATCCCGCTCGGCATTGGCGTGATCGTCATTTCGTTTATCCTGACCGGTATTTATGTCTGGCGGGCCAATGGTGAATTCGACCGTTTGACCAAGAGCGTTCTCAACGAGGTAAAAGCATGATCAAGAGAGTCCTGACGGCGCTCGCCGCCACGCTGCTGCCCCTCGGCGCTCACGCGGCAGACGCCATTACCGGCGCGGTACAGCGCCAGCCGACCAACTGGCAGGCGATTGTCATGTTCCTGATTTTCGTCGCCCTGACGCTTTACATCACCTACTGGGCCTCAAAACGGGTACGTTCGCGCAGCGATTATTATACCGCCGGCGGCAATATTACTGGCTTCCAGAACGGGCTGGCGATTGCCGGCGACTTTATGTCGGCAGCGTCGTTCCTCGGTATTTCCGCGCTGGTGTATACCTCAGGCTACGACGGCCTGATCTACTCGCTGGGCTTTCTCGTCGGCTGGCCGATTATCCTGTTTCTGATTGCCGAACGACTGCGCAACCTTGGCCGCTATACCTTTGCTGACGTCGCTTCATACCGCCTGAAGCAGGGGCCGATCCGCACCCTCTCCGCCTGCGGATCGCTGGTGGTGGTGGCGCTGTATCTGATCGCGCAGATGGTGGGCGCCGGCAAGCTGATCCAGCTGCTGTTCGGCCTCAATTACCATGTCGCCGTGGTGCTGGTTGGCGTGCTGATGGTGCTCTATGTCCTGTTCGGCGGCATGCTGGCAACCACCTGGGTGCAGATTATTAAAGCGGTTCTGCTGCTGTGCGGCGCCAGCTTTATGGCCTTTATGGTCATGAAGCACGTCGGCTTCAGCTTCAATAACCTGTTTACCGAGGCGATGGCCGTCCATCCGAAAGGGGCGGCGATTATGAGTCCCGGCGGACTGGTGAAAGATCCGATATCCGCGCTCTCTCTGGGTCTGGGTCTGATGTTCGGTACCGCCGGCCTGCCGCATATTCTGATGCGCTTCTTTACCGTGAGCGATGCCAAAGAAGCGCGTAAAAGCGTCTTCTACGCCACCGGTTTTATGGGCTATTTCTATATCCTGACCTTTATTATCGGCTTCGGCGCCATCATGCTGGTCGGCGCGAACCCGGCGTTTAAAGACGCGGCCGGACAGCTTATCGGCGGCAATAACATGGCGGCGGTACATCTGGCGGATGCGGTGGGGGGCAATCTGTTCCTCGGCTTTATCTCCGCGGTCGCTTTCGCCACTATCCTGGCGGTGGTGGCTGGCCTGACGCTCGCCGGCGCCTCAGCGGTGTCGCACGACCTGTACGCCAACGTCTTCCGCAAGGGCGCGACCGAGCGTCAGGAGCTGAAGGTCTCCAAGATCACCGTGCTGATCCTCGGGGTGGTGGCCATTCTGCTGGGTATTCTGTTTGAAAATCAGAACATCGCTTTCATGGTCGGCCTGGCCTTCTCCATTGCCGCCAGCTGTAACTTCCCGATTATTCTGCTGTCGATGTACTGGTCGAAGCTGACCACCCGCGGCGCGATGGTCGGCGGCTGGCTGGGCCTGCTGACTGCGGTCATTCTGATGATCCTCGGCCCGACCATTTGGGTGCAGATCCTCGGCCATGAGAAAGCGCTGTTCCCGTATGAATATCCGGCGCTGTTCTCCATCGCCATCGCGTTCATCGGTATCTGGGTCTTCTCCGCCACCGATAACTCACCGGAAGGGATGCGCGAGCGCGAGCAGTTCCGCGCCCAGTTTATCCGTTCACAAACCGGGATCGGTATCGAACGCGGCCAGGCGCATTAATCGTTCTCTCCCCTTCCCCGGCGCCGTCCGGAGAAGGGGTTCCCCCCCGACCTCTTAGTTATAGGTTAAGGTGATCACCCCGGTGGCGTTTGCCGAACCCGCGGTCACCGCGCTCCCCGTCTTGTAATAGTTAGTGGATAAGGCAAGCGTCTGCATGGCCGCGGCCCCGCCTGGGCTGTCGGGGTTGGTGAAATAGCTATAGCTGGCATCCGCGCCGCTGTTGGTCACCGTCGTGCGGCTCGAGGTATAGAGGCTGATATCGGTATTTAACGGCAGCGCTTCGCCCCCCCCATTTCAATCAAACCATGATCCCGA
>OCPI01000038.1_pt1 | contig 111945 bp, 95 predicted proteins | sample 1476291 | NCBI WGS metagenome assembly OCPI01 (sample SAMEA2580054, study PRJEB22360) | human gut metagenome | reverse complement strand
TTCTAGCACTCGGGAGTTTTGGAACCTTAGGTCCAAAACTAAGTCATGGAACTTCCTGGATTGCTGAAATCATCCACTGGATAATTTCACCTAACGTCCGTTCTCACCTAAGGAAAGTTTCTGAGACAGGTTAACTTCAATATGACATGTTGAGCGTTGCTCAACCTTTTATTTTTGAAATCAGTCTGTTAGTTTCATGGCTTTGATTTTTTCTTCTTCTGGGGTAACCCGCAGAGTTTTCTGGCCGGTATAGGTCACAAAGCCTGGTTTTCCGCCAGTTGGTTTATTGAGTTTCTTGGTTTCAATCATATCGACTTGGACCAGGTTGGAGAGGCGTCCTTTGGAGAAGTAGGCTGCCAACTCTGCGGCATCGGTCTTCACTTCATCCGTCGGATCGAGATTTCCTGTAATGACGACGTGGCTGCCTGGGATATCTTTGGCATGGAACCAGAGTTCGTCTTTTTTAGCGATCTTAAAGGTTAGTTCATCGTTTTGCAGATTATTGCGACCCACTAAAATGATGGTTTTGCCATCACTAGCCAGGTATTTTTCTGGTTTTTTCCGCTTATGGATTTTCTCACGGTGGCGCCGTTTGATAAAGCCAGTCTGGATCAACTCTTCACGAATCTCGGCTACTTCAGCTAGGCTCGCTTGAGAAAGGGCCGTTTCAACGGTTTCAAGATAAGAAATGGTTTCCTTGGTTTCTTGAATCAGGATGGTCAAATGTTTGACGGCTTCCTTTAACTTCTGGTAGCGTTTGAAGTAGCGTTGGGCATTTTGGTTGGGCGTCAAGGCCTTGTTGAGCTGGATGGTGATGGGCTCGTTGGTATAGTAGTTCTCCAAAACCACCTGATCTTGGTCGTTTGGCACCTGATGGAGGAAGGTTGTCAGTAGTTCACCTTTTTGGCGAAACTCTTCTGCATTGTCTGTCGCTGCCAACTCAGCTTCTTGCTTGGCTAATTTTTTCCGGTTCTTTTCAAGATCATTTTCGACCTTCCGGATCAATTCGCTGGCTTGTTGCTGTACCCGATCGCGCTCAGCCTTGTCTCGGTAATAGTCATCTAGCAGATCTGAAAGTGTTTCGAACGTCTGACTGGTGGCATCCGAAAAAGGAATAGAGGAGAAAGATTTGGTGGTGAGGCGAGGCTCAGTAGGAGTCTCGAAAAAGGTACGAAAGGTCTTTAATTTCTCATCGGATTCAAGCCTCTTGGCTAATTCTTGAGCTGTATCTCGCCCCAAACCTTGGAAACATTTTTGAAGGTTTTTGGGCCTTAACTCTTCCTTGTGAAGAAGGGCAAAGAGGGCTTCATCCTTGATTGTAAAAGGGTTGACCGCGTCAGTTTTCGGAGGTGCAATATAGGTAGAGCCGGGGAGAATGGTCCGGTAACTATTTTGCGAGAAGCCCACATGTTTGATGGCTTCGATGATTTTATTGCTGGTGCGGTCCAGGAGAATAATATTACTGTGCTTGCCCATGATTTCGATCATGAGGCTGACAGAGATGGCATCTCCGATTTCGTTTTTATTGGAGACTCGGATTTCGAGAACCCGGTCGTTCTCTAATTGCTCGATCCCTTCGATGACGGCACCCTGGAGATACTTGCGCATGACCATGATAAAGGTGTTGGGAAAGGCAGGATTTTCAAAGTTGGTCTGGGTCAGTTGGATCCGTCCGAAAACAGAATGGGCAGAGAGCAAGAGTCTTTGGTTTTTTCGATTGCCTCGGACTTGGAGCACCAATTCCTGCTCGAAGGGTTGGTTAATTTTTTGAATGCGTCCACTTAGGAGTTGAGCCTTCAATTCCTGCACCATATGGTGTAAAAAAAATCCATCAAAAGACATGGGATTCCTCATCATTCTAGCGTTTATTCTAGTAAATTATATCAAAATTAGAGAGGAAAGCCCAGAGAGAAGATGGGGACTAGAAAGAAAATGAATCAGAAATTGCGAACGTTTTCAAAAAAATGCAGAAAAAGTATTGACATTTTTGAAAGAAAACTTTAAAATGTAAGAAATTAGAAAAGTAGTAAATGAAAGTTTCAAGAGAGCCCACGGTTGCTGAGAGTGGGTAGCGGCAGTTTATGAAATTGGACTAATGATAATAAGATGAATTTGAAACAATAAAAATTCGGTTGGCACACCTTATCGTGCAACTTGTTGTTAGACAAGACTAAGATATGGGGGGGGAACTATCCTTTTCTCATAAGTGAGGTGGCACCGCGATGACACGTCCTCACATAGCTTTTGCTATGTGTGGGCGTGTTTTTTGTTTTAGATGAGAAGGGAGTAACTGATGAAGAAACGATGGCGTCGCAGTCTTTAGAAAACTGTAAAGAAGAATAAAAAAAGTAGAGGTAGGAAACATGAAAAATAAACGCTTAATGGGAATTATTGGTTTGATTGCAGCGGCAGTCATTGGGACAGCGATCTATTCAGCTACAGCAGGTAAAGGCAATAAGGCGGCTACTGGCAATGAAAAGGCCAAAGTTGGGGTCTTGCAGTTGGTCAGCCACCCTTCTCTTGACTTGATCTACAAGGGAATTCAAGATGGTTTGGCTGAAGAAGGTTATGACAAGGACAAAGTGGACATTGATTTCCTCAATGCAGAAGGCGATCAAAACAAGGTTGCAACCATGAGTAAACAATTGGTAGACAAGGATAACCAAGTCTTGATTGGGATTGCAACCCCATCTGCTCAAGGTTTGGCTAGTGCTACAAAAGACAAACCCATCGTCATGGGAGCTGTTACTGATCCGGTCGGCGCGAACTTGGTGAAAGACCTGAAGAAACCAGGTGGGAATATCACGGGGGTTTCTGACCATAATCCAACGAAGCAACAATTGAAATTGATCAAAGAGTTGACTCCAAACGTAAAAACAATTGGGGTTCTCTACTCAACCAGTGAAGACAATTCCAAATCTCAAGTTGAAGAATTTACAAAACTAGCTGAAAAAGCTGGCTACAAGGTCGTTCCTTATTCTGTCCCTTCAACAAATGAAATTGCTTCTACCGTGTCTGTTATGTCAGGCAAAGTCGATGCCATTTGGGTTCCAATCGATAATACCATTGCTTCAGCCTTCTCAACTGTTGTTGAAGCCAACAAAACAGCTAAAAAACCAATCTTCCCAAGTGCGACAGCCATGGTAGAAGCAGGTGGTCTTGGTTCAGTCGTTGTTGACCAACATGATCTTGGTGTGGCAACTGGTAAAATGGCTGCCAAGATCTTGAAAGGTCAAAAACCTGCAGACACACCTGTTGAAACCTTCTCAAACGGTAAGTCTGTCATCAACAAAAAAGTCGCAGATGAATTAGGCATTACCATTCCTGAATCTGTCTTGAAAGAAGCTGGACAAGTCATTAAATAAAAACCAAACGAATCACAAGAGTGGCAGGAGAATTTGGCTTTGATAGGTCTTTTAATCGGGACCTTTGAGGAGAAAGAAATGAAAGTCAAGCTAACGGATCTTCATCCGACCCAACTATACTTATCAGAAAAGAAGTTACATGATATCCAGATGCTTGATCAGTCGGAAGAAAATATCAATATGGATCCAATTAGTATTCTTGCAGTTGGCAATAGATTGCTGATTACAGATGGGCATCACAGGGCTTACCAAGCTTTGTTGGCGGGTCAAGATACGATTTCTGCTGAGTTTGATCAAGATGGTGGCGATGTCTTGTATGATCTCTATGCGCAAGCTTGCGAGGAAAGAAAGATAGACTCTATTCTGGATTTAAAACATCGTATCTTACCTCAAGAAGAGTATGAGGCAAAATGGTATAACTGGTGTGATGGTTTTAACCAAGCCGCAACTCTTCTATTGAAAAGGAAAGCAGATGAAGAATAGAGAATGCCCTGCGTCTTGTTCCCTTTTCTATTGAAATTAGTCTCATCTAACTTGTTTTTTAACTAAAATTCTGCTAAACTAGATAGTAATCGAATAGAAATCTGCAAGACCAGTAGCTCAAGGGAAGTGCATCAGGGAGAAGGGCCGTGACTGAAAGCCCTTTGCATGAAAGCTGAGTGAATTCACTTGCGTAAAGGATTTAGAATTAAGGTCTGGTTTACAGATAAAAACGGATGGTACCGCGTGGCAACGCTCCGATTAGGAGCTTGCGCGCGGTTTTTTCTATGTCTGTAGAGGGACTGTGATGGAGGAACTATGTCAACGATTGAAGAACAATTAAAAGCGCTTCGCGAAGAAACGCTGGCAGCTTTGAAGCAGATCTCTGCTGAAAATGAAAAAGAGATGCAAGACCTACGGGTCTCTGTCCTTGGGAAAAAAGGATCTCTGACGGAAATTCTTAAAGGAATGAAGGATGTCTCAGCTGAGATGCGTCCGGTTATCGGGAAACACGTTAATGAAGCCCGTGATGTTTTGACTGCTGCTTTTGAAGAAACAGCCAAACTCTTGGAAGAAAAGAAAGTCCAAGCTAAACTAGCTAGCGAAAGCATTGATGTGACCCTTCCAGGTCGTCCAGTTGCTAGTGGTTACCGGCATGTTTTGACCCAAACCAGTGAAGAAATCGAAGATATCTTTATCGGGATGGGCTATCAAGTCGTAGATGGCTTTGAAGTGGAACAAGACTATTATAACTTTGAACGGATGAACCTTCCAAAAGATCACCCAGCACGGGATATGCAGGATACCTTCTACATCACAGAAGAAATCTTGCTTCGGACCCATACCTCACCAGTACAGGCGCGTGCCATGGATGCACATGACTTTAGTAAGGGCCCATTGAAGATGATCTCTCCAGGGCGTGTTTTCCGTCGGGATACGGATGATGCGACCCACAGTCACCAATTTCATCAAATCGAAGGTTTGGTTGTTGGGAAAAACATCTCTATGGCTGACCTTCAAGGAACGCTTCAGTTGATCGTGCAAAAGATGTTTGGTGCAGAACGCCAAATCCGTCTGCGTCCTTCTTACTTCCCATTTACAGAGCCATCGGTTGAAGTGGATGTTTCTTGCTTCAAGTGTGGTGGACAAGGATGTAATGTCTGTAAGAAAACTGGTTGGATTGAAATCATGGGAGCCGGTATGGTTCACCCACGCGTGCTTGAGATGAGTGGTATTGATTCAACTGTTTATTCAGGATTTGCCTTTGGTCTTGGTCAAGAACGTGTCGCCATGCTTCGTTATGGAATCAATGATATCCGTGGCTTCTACCAAGGCGATGTCCGTTTTTCAGAACAGTTTAAATAAGTATGTTAGTGAAAGTGAATGCTAAAGAATTTCAATTTTTAAGGACATTAGAGGTAGAAACCTACGGGGACACCTTTGGTGCCTATATTTCGGATGATGATTTGGAAGACTATTATCAAACGGTCTTGTCACCAGAGCAGGTCCAGAAGGACTTGGAGAATCCGGAATCTGAAACCTATTTTGTTTTTGATCATGACCAAGAAGTTTGTGGTTTTCTCAAGTTTAACTGGGGAAAGGCGCAAACAGAGTCTGTTGAAATGAATAATGCCTTTGAAATTCAGCGAATCTATGTCAAAAAAGAACACCATGGCAAGGGATACGGCAAGGAAATGTTGCTCTTTGCCTTGCAAGAAGCTCAGAAACGTGGATTCGACTGGGCCTGGCTTGGTGTTTGGGAACGAAATTTTAAGGCCCAAAACTTTTACAAACAATTCGGATTTGAACGGTTTAGCGAGCACCACTTTATCACAGGGGAAACTGTGGATACCGACTGGTTGCTGCGCAAGCATTTGAAGGAGGATCCACAAACTTAATTGTGGGTTCATATTGAGAGAAAGGAATTGAGAAGATCTCGCTTGCTGAGGTCTTACGATCAGTATTATGTTAGTATCATATAAATGGTTAAAAGAATTGGTGGACGTGGATGTGCCATCAGAAGAGTTGGCTGAAAAAATGTCAACCACAGGGATCGAGGTAGAAGGTGTCGAATCACCAGCTGCTGGTCTCTCAAAAATCGTCGTCGGAGAAGTCTTGTCTTGTGAAGATGTGCCGGAAACTCACCTCCATGTCTGCCAAGTCAATGTGGGCGAAGAAGAAGCCCGTCAAATCGTCTGTGGAGCACCAAATGTGCGTGCAGGCATCAAGGTCATGGTGGCTCTTCCAGGTGCTCGAATCGCTGATAACTACAAGATCAAAAAAGGGAAAATCCGTGGTTTAGAGTCACTAGGGATGATCTGTTCACTTGGTGAGTTGGGTATTTCTGACTCCCTTGTACCAAAGGAATTTGCAGATGGCATTCAAATCTTGCCTCAAGATGCTGTTCCAGGTGACGAAGTCTTCTCTTATCTCGACTTGGATGATGAAATCATCGAACTTTCCATCACTCCAAACCGGGCGGACGCCCTTTCGATGCGTGGAGTGGCTTATGAAGTGGCAGCCATCTATGACAAGGCAGTGAGCTTTAAAGAGTTTGCTCTTACTGAAACGGATCAAGCTGCAGCAGATGCTCTTTCTGTCAGCATTGATACAGACAAGGCGCCATACTATGCGGCTCGTATCTTGGACAATGTAACCATCGCCCCAAGTCCACAATGGTTGCAAAACCTTCTCATGAACGAAGGTATCCGTCCCATCAATAATGTGGTCGACGTGACCAACTATATCCTGCTTTATTTTGGTCAACCCATGCATGCTTTTGACTTGGATACCTTTGAAGGAAACGACATCCGTGTGCGTGAAGCGCGTGCTGGCGAAAAATTGGTGACCTTGGATGGTGAAGAGCGTGAACTTGCAGAAGCTGACTTGGTCATCACTGTCGCTGACAAACCAGTAGCCCTTGCAGGTGTCATGGGTGGAGAGGCAACAGAAATCTCAGAAAAATCCACTCGTGTTGTCCTTGAAGCCGCCGTCTTTGATGGGACTTCAATCCGTAAGACCAGTGGTCGCCTTAACCTTCGTTCTGAATCGTCTTCTCGTTTTGAAAAAGGCATTAACGTGGCTACTGTCAATGAAGCCTTAGATGCGGCAGCGAGCTTGATTGCAGAGCTTGCAGGTGCAACTGTGCGGAAGGGCATTGTTTCAGCAGGCCAGTTGGATACTTCGGATGTAGAAGTTTCTTCCACTCTTGCAGACGTGAACCGTGTCCTTGGAACAGAGCTTTCCTACGCCGATGTAGAAGATGTCTTCCGTCGCCTTGGTTTTGGCCTTTCTGGAAATGCAGAAAGCTTCACAGTCAGCGTTCCTCGTCGCCGTTGGGACATCGCTATCGAAGCGGACCTCTTTGAAGAAATTGCTCGAATTTATGGTTATGACAAATTACCAGCAACCCTTCCAAAAGATGACGGAACAGCTGGTGCCTTGACAGCGACTCAAAAATTGCGTCGTCAAGTTCGGACCATTGCAGAAGGTGCTGGTTTGACAGAAATCATCACTTATGCTTTAACAACGCCTGAAAAAGCCGTTGAATTTGCGACTGCACCAAGCAATTTAACAGAACTCATGTGGCCAATGACTGTGGATCGTTCAGTCCTCCGTCAAACTATGATCTCAGGAATCTTGGATACCGTAGCTTATAACGTAGCGCGTAAGAACAAGAATTTAGCTCTTTATGAGATTGGAAAAGTCTTTGAGCAAACGGGTAATCCAAAAGAGGAGTTGCCAAATGAAATCAATAGCTTTGCCTTTGCTTTAACTGGATTGGTTGCTGAAAAAGACTTCCAAACTCCAGCTGTTCCAGTTGATTTCTTCTATGCCAAGGGAATCCTGGAAGCTCTCTTTGCTCGCTTGGGTCTTGAAGTGACTTATACAGCAACACAAGAAATCAAGAGTCTCCACCCTGGCCGGACAGCCATACTCTCACTTGGTAACCAAGTAATTGGGGTCTTGGGACAAGTGCATCCTGTAACAGCTAAGGCTTATGACATTCCAGAAACCTATGTGGCTGAAGTGAACTTGTCAGCGATTGAAGCAGCTCTTCAACCAGCCGCAGCCTTTGTGGAAATCACCAAGTTCCCAGCAGTGAGCCGTGATATCGCCCTTCTCCTCAAAGCAGAAGTGACCCACCAAGAGGTAGTCAATGCCATCAAAGCAGCTGGCGTGAAACGCTTAACAGACATCAAACTCTTTGACGTCTTCTCAGGTGAAAAACTAGGAGTTGGCATGAAGTCGATGGCTTATAGCCTGACCTTCCAAAATCCAGAAGATAGCTTGACGGATGAAGAAGTCGCTCGCTATATGGAAAAAATCCAAGCTTCACTTGAAGAAAAAGTCAATGCAGAAGTGCGTTAATATGTAGTTCAAAACATCTTAGAAACTTTCCTTAGGTGAGTACGGACGTCAGCGAACTTCGAAGAAGTTCCATGACTAATTAAGATACAAAGGGCGTTTGCGGATAAAGTCAAAATAGGAAGTTTGACGCAGAATCTTTCGATTCTAGGAGAACTTATCTTTTTGACACAATCCGCAGCCCGTGTTCAATTAGTTTTGAACCCCCTCGCTCTTTAATTTCCGGGCTCAGGCTAAAACAGTTTCCCAAACTGTTTTACTCCCAAAACTCCCGAGTGCTAGAAACAAAAGTGTTTCTAGCACTTTTCTCACGGCGGAAAGTTTCAATTTATTTTTACTTAAGTCTGATAGTATAAAATCATTTAAATTTTTTCAGCCTTACTTCGGCCATTTTATGTAAAAAAGTTTGTTTTCACTCTAAACAGTTGAGAATTTCTCAACTGTTTTTTTCTTCCAGAAATCATATGTTTTAGGGCTTAAACCCCTATAAAAATAAAGAAATTGTTTTAAGTGCTCAAAATATCCATGTCAATCATCTTTCTATTTTTGACAACTATTTTTATTTTTTTGACAAATATACTTGTCAAATAGAAAAAGAAGTGTTACAATGATTTTAGTTGAAAGAAGGGAAGGTTTTCTTATGGGAGCCATATGGATTCTGTTTATCCCTTTTCTGGTTATCATTTATGCAAGCTCAGAAAAGAAGATAAAAAGATTGAACAAACGCATCAAAAGATTAGAAAAACAAGTGAAAGGAAATCAAGACATGTCTAGACTTTTAGAAGAATTGAAAGGCCAAACGGTCACTGTCACAGTAAATGGTTTTGGAACCAAATATGAAATGTTGGATATCGATGAAGATTGGGTCAAACTGACTCGTGTGAATAATAAACAACAAAGCGAGACAAAATTAGTTCGCATCGAAGATATTCAAGGTGTTCAGCTATAGGAGGCGAAAGCCATGATCTTAAAAAATCGATTGAAAGAACTGAGGGCGCGTGATGGGCTCAACCAATCCGAGCTAGCCAAGCTAGCAGGGGTCTCGCGCCAGTCTATCAGTCTCTTGGAGCGGGGGGAATACACCCCCTCGGTTATCATTGCGATCACCATCGCCCAGATTTTCAAGGAACCGGTGGAAAATGTCTTTAGTCTAGTAGAGGAAGAGGAATAACAATGAAAAAGAAATATAAAGAAAGGTCAGCCCGTTTTCGTTTTTGGAGAAATATGGCCATGGTCCTATCAGGATTAATCGTTGGTTTTTTGATCGGATTTGTTGGGTCAGACCATCCTATTGAATTCCAAAAGTTATTTGATCGAGATATGCTCTACATAGGCTCTATCATTTTATATCTGATGGTTTTCGGGGTTGCGTCTACCTACCTCATCTCATCGCGTCAGTCTTATCAGATGATGGAGGAGACAGAAGATGAAGACGAAGCCTACCGTTATGAAAGTCAAACGAGAAGAACCTATGACTTGGCTACGATTTTCAAAGGCGTCATGATTGTTCCCTATCTGCTAGTGATTTACTTCTCTTGCCAAAAATTAGTCTATGAAGAAAAACTGACAGGTACCCTTGGGAAATACACCATCCCGTTTGTTTTCCTTGCTTTGCTACTCCTTACTTTTGGATTGGAACATCAGTTTCGAAAAACCTTTAAACAGATTTATGGAAAAGCGATCCCACGCAATTCTAGTGGTGCAGAAGTCCGCGAATTAATGATGAGTATGATGGATGAAGTAGAAAAACAAATTTGCTATGAGGAGAACTTCGATATTGTTTTCAAATTAAGCAATTATGTCTTACCGATTTCCTTGATTGCGATAATCTTAGTTGGCATTACTTTCCAGACCGATATCTTGTTAGCATTAGTAGTGGTATCACTGATTTATGTCTATATCTTGGTCTCTCAGTACAAGATTACCAAACGTTATTATAAAGAGTAAAAGGAGTCATTCATGTTAGAAATTAGAAATTTAGAAAAAAGCTTTGGCAATAAGCAGGTCCTCTTTGGAGTGGATCTGACAGCTCAACAAGGTCATATCCTTGGCTTAGTTGGGAAAAATGGGGCTGGGAAAACAACTATTTTCCACAGCATCCTGCGCTTTTTGGACTACAGCGGTGAGATCCGCCTAGATGGCAAAGCGATTACGCAAGAGACCTACAAAGAAATTGGCTATTTGCCGGAAGAGCGTAGTCTCATGCCAAAACTCACGATTTTTGAGCAGGTCCGCTATTTGGCCGCCTTAAAAGGAATGAGCACTGCCGAGGTCAAGGAAAAATTACCGACCTGGATGGAAAAACTCCAAGTAAAAGGGAAATTGACTGATAAAATCAAGAGTCTCTCAAAAGGGAACCAACAGAAGGTGCAACTGATCATCACCTTGATCCATGAGCCTAAATTGATCATTTTAGATGAACCCTTTAGCGGCCTGGATCCGGTCAATACAGAAGTGCTCAAGCAGGTCATCTTTGAGGAAAAAGAGCGTGGAGCCACCATTATCTTTTCTGACCACGTCATGACCAACGTCGAAGAGTTGTGTGATGATATCCTAATGATCCGTGATGGTTCGGTGGTCCTTTCAGGGCCTGTCCAAGAGGTCCGTAATAGTTATGGCAAGACCCGCCTCTTTGTCTCAAACGACTTTAGCAAAGAAGAGCTAGAAGCTCTCCCACACGTAACCAAGGTGACCATGACTAAGCAAGGGACTTGGAAGCTGATCTTGGATGACGCATCAGCGGGTCCAGAATTATTTGACCGCTTGACCAAGGGCCACTACCTTGCGACCTTTGACCACCAAGCCCCAACTATTGATGAGATCTTTAAACTTGAATCAGGAGTAGAAGTATGAAACAGATGTTTGTCGTAATGAAAGAAACCTATATCAGACAAGTGAAATCATGGAGTTTCCTCTTAATGGTCTTCGGTCCCTTCCTCTTTTTAGGGTTGAGCATTGGAATCAATTATCTGACGGGTTCTTCTACAGAAGCCAAAAACCAGGTAGCCTTGGTGACAGAAGTGCCAGCTGTCAAAGAAAGCCTCAAAGGAACCGATAGCTTGACCTTGGACTACAAAGATGAAGCTGCAGCTAAAAAAGCCATCAAGGATGAGAAAGCCGCTGCTTACCTGACAGTCGATGAAAAAGATGGCCAGCTAGAAGCCACTTATGTGGGTGATCAAGCCATGAAAACGGAATTGAAAAGCCTTGTCGCTGCGAAATTAAGCCAAGTCCAACAAGGGATCAATCTAGCGCGTGCCAATCTAAGCAAAGAGCAAGTCACAGCCTTGTCTCAACAGGTTTCTCTCAAAGAAAAAATTGATGAGAAAAAAGAAGGCTTGAAAATGGTGCAATCCATGGTAGCAGGTGGTCTAGGAATGCTGCTTTATATGATTTTGATCTTCTACTCGAGTATCACAGCCCAAGAAGTGGCTAGTGAAAAGGGAACGAAGATCATGGAAGTGGTCTTCTCTAGTATCAAAGCAACCGACTATTTCTTCGCACGCATGCTCGGACTCTTCGGAGTGATCTTTACTCATATTTTTGTCTATGTAGTTGGTTTGGTAGCTGTTTGGATCTTTAGAGCAGATATCCCAGTTGTCAAGGATATTCTCGCTCCAAACTCTCCGATTACCCAACACCTAGCAGAGTCGATCTCGCTCAATACCGTCTTCTTCATTATCCTTGGGATCTTTATGTATGTGGTGCTCTCTGCCTTCTTAGGCTCAACAGTTGCACGACCTGAAGATTCAGGAAAAGCGATTTCGCCACTCATGATGTTAGTTATCTTTAGCTTCCTTGGGGTGACCACCTTGGGAAGTGCCGGTGATGTCTTCTTATTGAAGATTGGTTCCTACATTCCATTCTTTTCAACCTTCTTCATGCCTTTCCGTACCATCAATGGCTATGCGACTGGTCTTGAATCTTGGGCTTCATTGGGAATTGCGGTCCTCTTTACCATCGTGGGAACAGTGCTTATTGCCCGTATCTACGCGAGCCTCATCCTCCAGACCGATGACCTCGGACCATGGAAGACGATCAAACGTGCTCTTAGCTATCGCTAATCAACCAAGCCCTCAGTTACAGCTGAGGGCTTTTTGATTGCAAATTGACTTTTGCAACCCTTTTCACTACAATAGAACTACAGAAAAGGAGGCGGACATGAACTATATTGAGTTTACTGAAAATGAGCGTCTGTCCACGATTGTCCTTGGGATGATGCGGATCAGTCAGATGAGTGAAGATGAGGTGGAGGTCTTGGTGGAGGCAGCCTTGTCGATTGGGATCAACACTTTTGATCTGGCGGATATCTATGGCGATGGCCAGTGTGAGGTCCTGCTGGGGAAGGTTCTCAAGCGACGTCCGGATCTTCGGGACCAGATGTGGATCCAGTCCAAGTGTGGGATTCGCAAAGACGGCTTTACCTATTTTGATTTTTCGAAGGACTATATTTTGGATTCCGTCGATGGTATCCTCGAGCGTCTGCAGATCGAGCGCTTAGATAGTCTCCTCCTTCACCGACCGGACGCCCTCATGGAGCCGGAAGAAGTGGCAGCAGCTTTTGATCACTTGGAGCAAGCGGGCAAGGTCCGTCATTTTGGGGTGTCCAATCAAAATCCTATGATGATGGAATTGCTCAAAACAGCTGTCAAACAACCACTCAAGATCAACCAGTTGCAGTTGAGTGCTGCCTTTACGCCTAGCTTTGAGGCTGGTTTTCATGTCAACATGGAAGGGCCAAAAGCAGCCGTACGAGATGGCAGTGTCTTTGAGTATTGTCGCTTAACTGATACGGTGATTCAAGCTTGGTCTGTCCTCCAGCATGGCTTTTTCAAGGGGAACTTTGTGGGCAAGGAAGAGTTTGCGGCCCTCAATCATGTCCTCAATGACTTGGCGAAGAAATACCAGGTCACTCCGACAGCCATAGCCCTAGCTTGGGTCCTCCGCTATCCAGGGAAGATGCAAGCTGTCATCGGAACGACCAAACCCCAGCATGTCCTTGAAGCAGGGAAAGCAGCAGCATTCACTCTAACCCGCAAGGAATGGTACCAAATCTATCTAGCTGCAGGAAATGATTTACCTTAGAATATTTATTAGTAGACCAGACTCCACTCCTATCAGTGGGCTGGTTTTTTGTTTTATGTTTTACAGATTTTTCTTGACAAGTCTTACTTTGTTATGGTATTCTTTATGCAACATATGTTGCGTAACAACTGTTGCGTGAAAGGAGTCTTATGCCACCCAAGGTTAAATTTAGTAAAGAGACTATGATTGGGACAGCTTTACAATTGGTGAGAGAAGGGGGCCTGGCTAGTTTGACGGCTCGAGCATTAGCGGAAAAACTGGGAGCCACACCAAGGGTCATTTTTGGGCAATTTGCAAATATGTCTGAGTTACAAGCAGAGGTGATTATTGCTGCGGAAATGGTAGTGGTGGGGTATATTCGCAAGGCCTTAGAAGATGAGAAGCCTTTTCGATCTGTCGGGGTTGCTTATATCCTCTTCGCCTCAAAAGAGCCCCAACTCTTTCAGTTGCTTTTCCAAAATCCTAGCAAAGATCCGATTCGTCGATTTCAAGATTTTCTTCCCATGAAGGATCATAGCTACCAATTGGTTCTGGATTCGATTGTCGCAGACTATCCGTTGACGCTAGAGGAGGCTAGTCGCTTGTACCAGCATCTATTCATCTACTCACACGGGATGGCCTCTATGGTTGCTTCTGGTATATATCAGTTCAGCATGGAAGAAGTGATTGGTTTATTGACAGAAGTTTGTCAATCTCTCATCAAAGAAATGGTAGGAAAGAAATGATTCAACTAGAAAATGTTCACAAAAGTTACGGCCAAACCAAGGTCTTAAAAGGGATTGATCTGCAGATTCAAGACCGGGACGATGTAGTTATCCTAGGTCCTTCTGGATCAGGTAAGTCAACCCTCTTAAACGTCTTATCCGGATTAGAAAAGGTAGACGAGGGGCATATCCTCATTCAAGGACAGGATTTGTCTCAACTCACGGATGCTCAATTGACAGCCTTTAGACGTGAGAAGATAGCCTTTATTTTTCAGCAGTATTATTTACTACCGAATCTCACGGTTAGACAAAATGTTAAGATGGGAGCCGACCTAGCAAGCAGTCATGATTATTTGCAGATCATCGAGGATTTGGGGCTTGGTGATAAACTGGACAAGTATCCGAGTGAATTGTCTGGTGGGGAACAGCAGAGAGTCTCCATTGCTCGTGCCTTGGCCAAAAAGCCAGAGATTCTTTTCTTAGATGAGCCGACGGGGGCCCTGGATGAAGAAACAGGGCGCAAGATTCTGGACTATATCTGGAAGTTGAAGGAAAAGCTAGGCTTTACCCTCATTATGGTGACGCACAACCAAAATATTGCGGATATGGCCAGAACCATCATTCGCGTCAATAGTGGCAAGATTACCCAAGTTGTGATCAACGATCAGCCTCAGACTGCCTATGAGATTGGATGGTAAGCCATGTTTTCAGTAAAAGATATTCGAAAATTAGTTGTCGTCAGTATCATTGGGGCTTGTGCGGTGTTTGTGGCCAATCTCTTCTTGAATTTTTACCTGGATATTGAGCAGTTGGAGATTTCTAAAACCAATCCGATGATTCAGACCTACTATGATGCCCAGGTGTCGCTTTCCTGGATGGTCGCCATGGTCAGTGGAGTCGTCTTGTCCTTGACGTCGATCCTTCTCATGTGTTTTTATATCAAACAATTTGTCGATGACCACAAGGAACAATTAGGGATTTTAAAGGCTTTAGGCTATAGCAATGGCCAGTTGGCGAAACGATTTTGGGCATTTGGACTCAGTTTTGGAGTTGGGGCACTTCTTGGCTATTTCGCTTCTTTTCTAATGATGGGACATTTTTATGACTTTCGAAATGAAAAGGGAATTCTGCCAGAAATTACCATTCATTTTCACTGGCAGCTCTTGGTCACTTTGGTGATGCTGCCAACGACCTTCTTTATGTTCCTTGCGATTGCTTATGCTAAAAGACAACTACAAACGCCGGCCCTTCGCTTATTGAAAAAATCCCCAAGTCCAATCGAGGTCAAAAGGAGAAAGAATGCTCCTAAGAAAGAAAAACCCTTCCTAAAAGAGCTGTCTTCGTCGCTGATTTGGGGGAGAAAATCGATCTTGTTTTTTGTGGTCTTTGGCTCCATGTGTTTTGCGGCCATGGTTCAATTGTCTTTTGGCCTAAGGGACTACACAGATGACATCATCCAAACCATGATGATCATGATTGGCCTGATTCTTTCTTTCTCGATCCTCTTTTTGTCATTGGGGATTGTAGTCTCAGAAAGCCGCGAAACCTTGGCTCTTATGAAGGCATTTGGCTACACCGATCGTGAATGCCAAAGTCATATTCTAGCTCCCTATCGTTTCTGGGCCTATCTAGGATTTGCCCTTGGGACAGTTTATCAATATGGCATCATGGAAATCTTGATTGGTGTGATCAAAGACACAGTACCTGAAAAGATTGAGCACAACTTTGACTGGAATGTTTGCTTTTGGACTTTGCTCGGTTTTGCGGTGGTTTATGAAAGCCTCTTTTATCTATCCAACAGAAAACTCCAAAAACAAACGATTAAAGAAGTGCTCTTAGCAGAATAAAATAAACAGAAAGAGGCTGGGACAAAAGTCCTAGCCTCTCAATTGTCTTTGGATTGTCGAGCAAGACGCAGTGGTTGAGTGCTCAAAGCACTGCTTTGAGGTGGCGGATAGAACTTGCGAAGCAAGTATCCTAAGTCTTTGTTCGCTTTTTAAGCTTCAAAGATGCCCTATGTTGACGGAAACTATGTTTCCTTTATCTGCAACCTTCAACAGTCTCCCAGACTGTTGAAGCTGTGCGGAGGTGGGACGACGAAATCGAATTCTAACGAATGACCGATTTCTGTCCCACTCTCTTTTATCTGACTTAGATCTTGCTTTTTTTGCGAATTTAGTTTACAATGATACTTAATCGATATACATGCGTAATCCCTAGGGTCTTTCCCTCAGGGAATTTTGTGTGTTTTGACCCATTTTCAGTGGGAGGAAACCTGGTTTCTACCACAAGTAAAAGTATGAAATTTATTGGAGGTAATAATGATTCGATCCTTAATTTCTGAGATCAAGGAATTCAAGAAGCCCTCGATTTTGGCTTCCTTGTACATGGTCTTTGAAGTCATGTTTGAGATTTCAATTCCCTTTGTCATGGCGAGCTTGCTAGACCAAGGTGTGCTACAAAGAAATATGCAGAACATCTTGTTTTATGGTGGACTCATGCTGATCTGTGCCTTTTGCTCCCTCTTTTGTGGGATTCAGTCGGCCCGTTATGGCGCCTATGCATCGGCTGGTTTTGCCAAAAACCTTCGTCGTGCCATTTTCAAAAAGGTCCAAACCTTCTCGTTTGAGAATATTGACCAGTTTTCATCAGGTGGGCTGGTTACTCGGATGATGACGGACGTGACCAATGTGCAGAATTCTTATCAAATGATCATTCGGATTTGTGTGCGGGCACCGCTCAATTTGATCTTTGCCATTGTGGCTTGTTTCATGATCAATGCAGAGATGGCCATGATCTTCGTCTACGTGACCATCTTTTTGGCAGCAGTTCTCAGCATCATCATGAAGATTGTGTATCCGCTCTTTACTGAGGTTTTTGAAGCCTACGACAATCTAAATAATAGTATTAAAGAAAACATCACCAATATGCGGGTGGTCAAGTCTTACGTTAAGGAAGCGGACGAAACGGTTAAGTTTAAGAAGGCTTCACGCTTGATTTACAACATGTTTATGAAGGCCATCCGTGTCGTTGTCTTTAGTAGCCCAGCTATGATGCTTTCCATGTATGCTTCCTTCCTTTTGATCTCTTGGATCGGGGCACATCTGATCGTTGGTGGCCAACTCTCTACTGGGAATTTGACCTCTATGTTTAGCTACACCATGACCATTCTCATGTCGCTCATGATGTTTATGATGATCTTTGTCATGTTGTCCATTTCCATGGCTTCTGTCGAGCGGATCAATGAAGTCTTGACGACCAAAACGACGATTGACTCTCCAGAAAATGGCCTCAAAGAAGTGGCCAATGGGGCGATTGATTTTGAAGATGTAACCTTTGCCTATACCGATGAAAACGGCGATAAGACCCATGTTTTACAAGGGTTGAATCTCTCGATTTCATCCGGTGAAGTCATTGGGATCCTGGGGGGGACAGGTTCTGGGAAGTCTAGCTTAGTGCAGTTGATTCCTCGTCTCTATGATGTCGAGTCTGGTCGAGTGACAGTAGCAGGTCACGATGTCAAAGAATACGACCTCGATGCTCTTCGTAAGCAAGTGGCCATGGTTCTTCAGACCAATGTCCTTTTCTCTGGTACGATTAAAGAAAATATGCGCTGGGGCAAGAAAGATGCGACGGATGAAGAGATCATCGCAGCTTGTAAGATTGCCCAAGCCGATGAATTTATTCAAGATTTCAAAGAGGGTTATGACACCAAGATTGAACGCGGTGGGTCTAACGTATCGGGTGGACAGCGCCAACGTCTTTGTATCGCACGTGCTCTTCTCATGAATCCGAAGATCTTGATCCTGGACGATTCGACTTCTGCGGTCGATACCAAGACCGATAGTTTGATCCGTCAAGGGTTGGCCACCAGCTTGAAAGAGACGACTAAAATTATCATTGGTCAACGAATTTCCTCGATTCAAGATGCAGATCGTATCATCGTCATGAACGATGGTCAGATTGATGCCATCGGTCGTCACGATGAATTGCTTGCGACCAATGCCATTTACCAAGAAGTATACGAAATGCAAACACAAGGGAAAGGAGAAGCAGATGAAAACTAAGAAAAAAGCAAATCTAGGCTCGCTCCTTCGCTTGCTCAACTTCCTTTGGAAGAACTATAAACTTGCCCTGATCATCTCCTCTATCTTGATCGTTCTATCGTCTCTTGCGACGGTCAATGTGACAGCTTCGATTCAGTCCTTGGTCGATGTCTATGTGGAGCCCATGTTAACCTCAAACAGCCATGATTTTGGACCGCTCTTGTCCTTCTTGACACGGGTTGGTTTGATCTGTTTGATCGGGGTACTTGCTAACTATGGCTTTACCTTGATTATGGCGACGGTTTCTCAAGACTCGCTTAGAAGTCTTCGAAATCAGTTGTTTGCCCGTATGCAAAAACTGCCGGTTCGCTACTTTGATACCCACCAACACGGGGACATCATGTCCATCTATACCAATGATATTGATGCCCTTCGTCAGGCCATTGAACAATCCATTCCCCAACTCATCTCTTCAGCCATTACCATCCTTGGGGTAACGATTACCATGCTGACGGTTAGTCCACTTTTGTTCTTGATTGTTCTGGTGATGGTCCTTGTTATGTTCTTTATTATCAAGGATGTTTCTGGCAAGTCTGGTCGTTACTTTGGGGCCCAACAAAAGAACTTGGGGATCGAAAATGGCTTTATTGAAGAAATGATGTCGGGTCAAAAAGTGGTTAAGGCCTTTGTCCATGAAGCAGAAAGCATCGAAGATTTTGATCGCATTAATGACCAATTCTTTGAGTCCTCTTACCAAGCCAACCGCTATGCCAATGTCCTCATGCCGGTTCTTGGAAATCTAGGAAATGTTTCCTTTGTTTTGACAGCCTTGGTCGGTGGGATTATTGCCCTAAACGGTATCGGTGGGTTGACCATCGGTGGCTTAATGGCCTTTCTGCAATTGAACCGTTCCTTCACAGGTCCCATTGCTCAGGTCTCTCAACAATTGAACTTTGTCCTCATGGCCTTGGCTGGTGGAGATCGTGTCTTTGATCTTTTGGATGAGGAAGAAGAAGTCAATCAAGGGAAAGTCACCTTGGTCAACTATGAACTGGTCGATGGAGAAATGGTCGAAACCGATCAGAAAACAAACAAATGGGCTTGGAAACATCCTCGTCCAAATGGCAGCTACCAGTTGGTCAAACTGGTGGGGCATGTGGTCTTTGACCATGTTGATTTCTCCTATGATGGGAAAAAGCAGATTCTAAAAGGGATTAATCTCTATGCGGAAAAAGGTCAAAAGGTGGCCTTTGTCGGTGCGACTGGTGCGGGTAAGACCACCATTACCAATTTGATCAACCGTTTCTATGATATTCAGTCTGGAATGATCACTTATGATGGAATCGATGTTAAATTAATCGATAAGGATTCTCTTCGTCGCTCCCTCGGTATTGTTTTGCAAGATACTCACTTATTTACGGGAACCATTGCGGAAAACATTGCTTATGGCCGTGCTGATGCAACACGGGAAGAAATCCTTGAAGCAGCTCGGATTGCCAATGTGGATTCCTTCGTCAAACACTTGGATCAGGGCTACGAAACTGTCTTGACGGATGATGGAGCTGGCCTTTCAAATGGTCAACGACAATTGATCGCCATTGCCCGTGCAGCCCTTGCCAATGCGCCGGTCTTGATTCTGGACGAAGCGACGTCTTCGATCGACTCACGGACAGAGAAGATGGTGCAAGAAGGAATGGACCGCTTGATGGAAGGTCGGACTGTCTTTGTTATCGCCCACCGTCTATCGACCATTGTCAATTCCGATGTCATCATGGTGATGGACCACGGACGCATCATCGAGCGAGGCAACCATGCTTCCTTGATGGCAGAACGTGGCACCTATTATCGCCTCTACACCGGTGGACTTGAAATTGATTAGACCAAAAAAGCTTGAGCGTTGGCTCAGGCTTTTTACTTATGAATAATGTCTTCTTAGAAACTTTCCTTAGGTGAGTACGGACGTTAGGTGAAATTATCCAGTGGATGATTTCAGCAATCCAGGAAGTTCCATGACTTATTAAGATACAAAGGGCGTCTGCGGATAAAGTCAAAATAGGAAGTTTGACGCAGAATCTTTCGATTCTAGGAGAACTTATCTTTTTGACACAATCCGCAGCCCGTGTTCAATTTGTTTTGAGCCCCTTCGCTCTTTAATTTCTGGGCTCAGGCTAAAACAGTTTCCCAAACTGTTTTACTCTCAATAATTCCGAGTGCCTGAATCTTTATTGTTTCAGGCACTTTTCTCACGGCGGAAAGTCTCGAAAATATCTATTCAATCATCAGAAATCCTGATTTCACTCTCAGGCTTTTTACTTATTTCTCAAGTAATTCTTGGATTAAGTCTTCCATAGCAGCTGGTTCTGTTTTGGAGGAGAAGCGTTGGGCGACTTGGCCTTGTCGGTCGATGACAAATTTTGCAAAGTTCCATTCGATGCGTTTGCCTAGTGGCCCAGCTGCTTGGCTTTTGAGCCAGTCATAAAGAGGAAGGGCTTCTTTGCCATTGACCTTGGCTTTGGCGAATCGTGGGAAGGTGGTCTGGTAGTTGAGGCTACAGAAACTGTTGATTTCTTCTGCAGTTCCTGGAGCTTGCCCCATAAATTGGTTACAAGGGATGTCTAGGATTTCAAGCCCCTTTTCCTGGTAGCGCTGGTAGAGATCTTGCAGTTCTTGGTATTGTGGGGTTAGGCCACAACCGGTCGCCGTATTCACTACGATGAGGACCTTACCTTGGTATTTGGAAAGTGGAATCTCCTCTCCTTTCTGGTTCTCTAAAGAAAAATCATAAATGCTGGTCATAGTTGTCATCCTTTCTGTCTTTTCAGCTTTTATTGTAGCACAAATGTCCTAAAATTGGGCCAAGAGGAGCATGACTTCTTGCTTTAGTCCCTCCTGCGAAAATGATATAATAAGAAGATAATAAGCTCTCAAGAAAGTGCCCAAAGGAGAACGGATCGGATGAAATTACTCTATACGGATGTTCGGACCCCCTTGACCCAGGTCCTGACGCAAGAAGCCGTAAGGTTAGTAGAAGATGGCAAGCGTGTGTTTTACATTGCCCCAAACTCTCTTTCCTTTGAAAAAGAAGCCAAGGTCTTGTCCTATTTAGAAGGTCAGGCTTCTTTTGCCATTACCGTGACGCGCTTTGCTCAAATGGCCCGTTATTTCATCCTGAATCAGGTCTTTGAGGAGCAAGCCTTGGATGACATCGGACTAGGCATGCTATTTTTTAAAGCTCTTTCCCACATGAAGGACCAGGACCTCAAGGTCTACGGGGCCCTGCGCAAGGATCCCCAGTTTATCCAGCAATTGGTCCAGCTCTATCATGAATTGCAGACGGCCCAGATGGATTTTACAGATTTAGAGTTGCTCGAGGAAGCTGAAAAAAGAGAGGACCTCTTGGCGATTTTTGAAGCGGTCTCTGAGATGCTGGTCCAGTACCAGTATGAATCCCAGTCCAAGATTGCCGTTTTTCTTAACCAGGTCGAAGAAGGGCAGCTGGAAGAGCAATTGAAGGATGTGGCGATCGTCGTCGATGGCTTCACGCGTTTTTCTGCGGAAGAAGAGGCCTTGATTGGTCTACTTCACAGAAAAGGAGTGGAGATTGTTATCGGGGTTTATGCCAATGAAAAAGCCTATCGAGCAACCTTTAGAGAGGGCAATCTCTATCAGGCTAGTGTTGACTTTCTGCTCCAGTTAGCTAAGACTTTTCAGGTTCAACCTCAGTATTGTGGGCAAGCAATCGAAGATTCTTTTAGTCGCATCACCCGCATGCTAGAAGCGCGCTACGATTTTTCACAAGTGGAAAATGAGCTGGAGGACCAAGATCGAACAGCTATCCAACTCTGGCAGACCAATACGCAAAAAGAAGAATTGGAATTTGTCGCTAAATCCATCCGTCAGCGCCTCCATGATGGGGCGCGCTATCGCGATATTCGGGTCTTACTAGGCGATGTAGAGGCTTATCAACTGCAGCTCAAGACCATTTTTGACCAGTATCAGATCCCCTTTTACTTGGGACGAAGCGAAGCCATGGTCCATCATCCCTTGATTCAGGTCATTGAATCGCTAGGGCGGATCAAGCAGTTCAATTACCAGACCGAAGACGTCATCAATCTGTTGAAAACGGGCCTTTATAGTGATCTGACGCAAGAAGACGTCGATGCTTTTGAGCAGTACCTTCGCTTTGCTGAAATAAAGGGTGCTACAAAATTTCACAAGCCCTTTACCAGCAATCGTCAGGGCAAGTTCAATTTAGATGAACTCAATGCCCTCCGAGAACAAGTCGTAGGACCTCTAGCCTCTTTCTTTTCACAGCGGAAACAAAAGGTGACCCATCTCTTAAGCGCCTTTACAGAGTTTCTGCAAGAGGCTCAGCTTTCTCAGAATCTACAAGCTTTGATCAAGGATCTAACTTTGGAAGAGCAGGAACGCTATGACCAGGTCTGGAAGGCCTTCCTCCACGTCTTAGAAGAATTGAATCTGGTTTTTGAGGACCAAGAACTGACAGTGGATGACTTTTTAGCTCTTGTCTTATCTGGCATGCAATTGTCACAATACCGGACAGTTCCTGCTACGGTCGATGTAGTGACGGTTCAGTCCTATGACTTGATTGAACCCTTGACAGCCCCTTATGTCTACGCGATCGGGCTGACCCAGGAACGTTTTCCCAAGATCGCCCAAAACACCTCGCTTCTCAGTGAAGAAGAACGACAACAGCTCAACGAGGCCACCCAAGAAGGTGCAGAGCTCCAGGTGGTGACCAGCGAAAATCTCAAGAAGAATCGCTTTGTGGCGGTTTCTCTCCTTAATGCAGCGACCGAACAACTGGTCCTATCGGCCCCTAGCTTGGTCAATGAAACGGAAGATAGTGTCTCTCCTTACCTTCTAGAATTGGCCAAGGAGCCCATTGCCATCGAGTGGACGACCAAACAAGCCCAAGCTTCGAGTGATGACATCGGAACCTACCAAGCCCTCTTAGCGCGCGTGATCGAACTTCATCAAGAAGAGATTGCGAGTGAGCTGTCTGCTGAAGAAGTCAGCTTTTGGGGTGTGGCCGTGCGGGTCTTGCGAAAGAAATTGGCCGCTGAAGGCATTCAGATTCCTCAGATTTCAACGAAATTGAAGAGTCGCCAGCTCCAGTCGGATACGCTTCAAGCGCTCTATCCTAAAGGAAAAGCCTTGACCTTATCAGCTTCTGCCTTAAATGAATACTACAAGCACCAGTATGCTTTTTATCTGCGCTATGTCTTGGGCTTACAAGAAGACGAAACCATCCAGCCAGACGCCCGCAGTCATGGGAATTTCCTGCACCGGATCTTTGAAAAAGTCTTAAAAGACAGCTCCGATCAAGCTTTTGATCAGCGCTTAAGCGAGGCCATTCGAGAAACCAGCCAAGAAGCAGAGTTCCAGCAATTGTATGGAGAAAATGGAGAGACCGAGTTTATTCGCAACTTGCTTCTTGATACCGCGAAAACAACGGGGCGTGTCCTCGCCCAGCAAAATGGTATCGAGACCATCGGTGAGGAGACCCTCTTTGGTGGGAGCACCCACACCTCTTATCCATTGTCCGATGGCCGTCTCCTGCAGCTACGAGGCAAAGTAGACCGCATTGATCAGTTAAGTGATCGGGGAGCTCTTGGCGTCGTGGATTACAAGTCCAGCTTGACACAATTCCACTACGACAAGTTCTTTAATGGCCTTAATTCTCAATTGCCAACCTATCTTTCTGCCATTCAGGATCTGAAGGAATACCAAGAGGAGCAGGGGATTTTCGGAGCCATGTATTTGGAAATGGGAGATCCCCTAGTGGATCTGAAAAAGACCAAGACAGTAGAGGATGCCATCAACCAAACCATGAAGAGTCAGCAATACAAGGGACTCTTTATGGCGGATCAGGCAGCCTATCTGGGAGAGGCCTATGATAAAAACAAGGCCATGATGCTGACTAAGGAAGAGCTGGACCTGCTCCTCTTGTACAACGATTTTCTCTATAAAACAGCAGCAGAAGGGATTCTCAAAGGGCAATTTGCCATCAATCCCTATAGTGAAAATGGGCGCAATATCGCACCATTTGTGGACCAGTTTAAATCCATCACAGGATTTGAAGCGGATCGTCACCTCGGTCAGGCACGGTTCTTGACCAAACTAGACCAAAAAGGAATACGCGGTGAAAAGGTGAAAGCCGCTTGGATCGAGAAGATGAAGGAGGTCTTGAACAAATGATCAAACAAGCATTTTTGACAAGAGATGAAATCAAGGCCCTTCAGGCCCAAGAGGCAGCCTCTACCAAAGAGCAAAAGCGAACAGCAGAACAGATCGATGCTATCTATAGTTCAGGCACCAATATCTTGGTATCGGCCTCGGCTGGTTCGGGGAAGACCTTTGTCATGGTACAAAGGATTTTGGATCAGATCCAGCGAGGCATTTCGATAAAGGAGCTCTTTATCTCGACCTTTACGGTCAAGGCAGCAGGAGAGCTCAAGGAGCGTTTGGAAAGTGAACTTGGAAAAGCCCTGCAAGCGAGCGATGACCCAGAGCTCAAGCAACACCTGGCCCGTCAAATCGCAGATGTCGCCACTAGCGATATCGGAACCATGGACTCCTTTACCCAAAAGGTCCTAACGCGCTATGGCTATTTGCTTGGGTTGGCGCCCCAGTTTCGCATTTTACAAAATGCCAGTGAGCAGCGTCTCTTGCAAAATGAAGTCTTTCAAGCTGTTTTTGACCGCTATTACCAAGAGAAAAATCAAGAAGCTTTTGTCCAGATGGTCAAGAATTTCACGGGACAGCGCAAAAATTTGACCTTGTTTAAAGAGCAAGTCTACCAAATCTATGACTTTCTTCAGTCGACTAGTGATCCGGAAAAATGGCTGGAGGAGCATTTCCTAAAAGGCTATGAAGAGACCGATTTTGAACAGATTGAAGGTGCCCTGATGGAGAGCATCCAGCAGGCCCTCTATGAGGCAGAGAGCTTTTTTGACTTCCATTTGTCCAATGAGGGCCAAGCATTTGGTAAGGCCAAATATTTGGAAGCCGTGCAAGAGGTGCTGGATCAGATTGGAAGCCTCACAGAGCGCCCTAATAAAGCGCAACTGACCTCTGTCCTAAAGGCAGTCGTGGCGATTAGCCGGGCTTCAAATGGGGGGGCCTTGACCAACAGGGCCCGAAAAGAAGAGCTGAAAGACCTAGTTACGGCTTATAACCAAGACAAAAACCTTCATATCAATCGCCTCAGAGACTTGGAAAATCAGCTCTATCAGTTGGAATTTCAACAAAGCTTCCACCAAGAAGAAGGCCCCATGCTCTCCTTGCTGCGGGACTTTATCCGAGACTTCGCTCGTGCTTATCTGGAGCGAAAAATCCAAGAAAAAGCTTTTGAATTTGGGGATATTAGTCATTTTGCTATTCAAATTTTAGAGCAATTCCCAGAGGTGAGACAAGCCTTTCAAGAGCGCTATCATGAGGTCATGGTCGATGAGTACCAGGATACCAACCATACCCAAGAGCGGATGTTGGATTTGCTGTCAAATGGCCACAATCGCTTCATGGTGGGGGATATCAAGCAATCCATTTACCGCTTCCGTCAGGCAGATCCACAGATTTTCAATGATAAATTTAAGGCTTATCAAGAAGAAGGGGCGAAAGGGCGGTTGATCCTCCTCAAGGAAAATTTCCGGAGCCATGTGGAAGTGTTGGATGCGACCAATGATGTCTTTTGCCATTTGATGGACGAAGAGGTAGGAGAGATTGACTACAATCAAACCCACTATCTAGTTGCAGGAAGCGACAAGCAGCGGATGGCCTTGCCACAACATCGGGCAGAATTTTTGCTCTATGATGGTAGCCAGGACCAAGAAGAAAAGACCGAAGACGAGGAAGTTATATCCGGCCTTGAGACCGTTTCCAAGGGAGAAATTCTCCTTGTCATCAAAGAAATTTTACGCCTTCATCGGGTGGAAAAAGTGCCTTTTAAAGACATGACACTCCTGACCGCGACTCGAACGCGAAATGACGCGATTCTGGAAGCGTTTGACCACTACCAGATTCCGATTGTGGCAGATAGCGGACAAGCGCATTATCTAGAGTCACTGGAAGTGATGGTCATGTTGGATACCTTGCGGACCATTAACAACCCTTTGCATGATTATCCCTTAGTAGCCCTTATGAAATCCCCCATGTTTGACTTTGATGAAGATGAGCTGGCGCGGATTTCCATACAGACTCTTCCAGATCAAAAACAAGTGGCCTTCTACCACAAGGTCCAGTTAGCCCTTAAACAGACTGCAGAGCATGCCAATCTGATGGATGCCAAGCTCCTAGCTAAAGTCGAGAACTTCCTCAAGGTTTTATCTGCTTGGCGGGCTGCTGCCAAGACCTCTTCGCTTTATGATTTGTTGTGGAAAATCTATGAGGATCGCTATTACTATGACTATGTCGGTGCCCTTCCAAATGGGGCCCAGCGTCAGGCCAATCTCTATGCCTTGACACTTCGGGCCAATGATTATGAGAAGGCCAGCTTTAAGGGCTTGTCTCGCTTCATTGCCATGATCGATAAGGTGATCGAAAATGAACACGATTTGGCCAGCGTCCCTCTTGCGGCACCAAAAGATGCCGTTCAGCTCATGACGGTTCATAAGAGTAAGGGGCTGGAATTCAAGTATGTCTTTCTTCTCAATATGGACAAGGCCTTCAACCGCAAGGATCAATCGGGGCCAATCATTCTCAGTCGCCAAAAAGGGATTGGTTTTAAATACATTGCCAACCTGCCGGTTGAGACCGAAAATCCAGCTGCTCCAGAATCCATTCGCCTGCAGATCGAAACACCTTGCTACCAAGGTAATGTGGAAGAAACAAAATTAGCCACGATTTCAGAGCAGATGCGTCTTCTATATGTTGCTATGACACGGGCCGAGCTCAAGCTCTATCTGGTCGGAAAAGGCCGGGAGGACAAACTGCGCGATACAGATTGGGGGACCAGTCGCAATGGCAAGCTGGATCCGGAAAAACGAAAAGAATGGACCTCTTATCAGGACTGGCTCTTTGCTATTCAAGATGTGTTCGCCAAGAATACACTGGCTTATGACACGCGTTTTGTGACAGATGAAGACCTGACAACGGATCAGCTGGAGCCACTAGAGAAGGAGAAGGATTCCCGCCTGGATCAGCTCAAGGATGTCCGCCAGTCAGAGGATATTCGTCGGGCTTTGGATATCTTGGAAAATGTTGATCGTCTCAATCAGCTCTATGCTCCGGCCATTCATTTACCTAGTGTCCGTACCCCTAGCCAGATCAAGAAATTCTACGAGCCTGTCATGGATGCCAATGGCGTCCAAATCATGGATGCGAAGGCTGTAACGCCTGACTTTGAGCTCCCAACTTTTGGTCAAGAAAAAGCGGTGACAGGAGCCCAAGTTGGTAGTGTTGTCCATGAACTCATGCAGCGCGTGCCTCTTGAAGAAGCAATCACTCTTGATACACTGCGTCAGGCCTTGGAGCAAGTCCAAGCAGCGCCAGCGGTAAAAGCGCGCATCAAGCTAGAGGCTATTCTCGCTTTCTATGAGACGCCTTTGGGGGCCTTGCTTCAAAGAGAAGCCTCTCGTGTTCATCGTGAAGCCCCCTTTGCCATGCTGAAGAAAGATCCAGCTAGTGGCGAGGACTTTGTCGTTCGGGGAATCTTGGATGGGTATATCGTGCTAGAAGATCGGATCCTGCTCTTTGACTACAAGACAGATCACTACAAGTTCTCTAGCCAATTGGTCGAACGCTACCGAGATCAGCTCGATCTCTATGCAGAAGCTCTTCGCCGTTCCTATGGCAAAGAGCACGTTGAAAAATATCTGGTACTTTTAGGTGGCCCTCATCTAGAAGTGGTGAAAGTGGAGTAAATGATGGCAATTGCAAAGGAAAACATCGAACGCATTCAAAGGATGGAAGGTTATTTGAATGACTATGCTAAGACTTTGGAAGGTACAAAAAAAGCAGTGGATCGACTAAAAGAGCATCAAGAGAGCTATATCCAACTGCGTGATTATTATAGTAGTCAGGCCTATTTTGATGACTTGGACCTGTCCAATCAAGCTGATTTTCCAGCCGATCTACCTTGTGGTGTCTTGTCTGAAGATGCCGTCTATGATTTACTAGACGAGCATTTTCAGATGGGAGTGGAACTCTTGGAGATCGCAACGAAGATGATCAAAGAACGGTGACTGATCTCTTCACTTTCTTTGAAACAGATATAAAAAAAGCTCCGGTTTCCCGGAGCTTTCAGATTGAAGACAAATGTCATCATAGAAACTTTCCTTAGGTGAGTACGGACGTCAGCGAACTTCTACGAAGTTCCATGACTTAGTTTTGAACCTAAAGTTTCAAAACTACCGAGTGCTAGAAACCATCGTGTTTCTAGCACTTTTCTCACGGCGGAAAGTTTCAGTATATCTTTGAATAAACACAACATATATCATTCTAATTCTTTTAGCATTACTTGTGTTAGCTTATCTTGACAAGCCCTACCAGCAATAGAAAATTTTCCAAAATGAACTTTTTCTTCAGCAAAAAAAGCTCCGGTTTCCCGGGGCTTTTTGTTGGATTAGTGTGAGACACGGCGACGTGCTGCTTTTTTGCGGTTTTCTTCGATGAAAGCTGCTTTCTTTTCTTCTGGCTCGATTACTTTTTTCTTGAATGTGTAAACTGCACCTGCGACAGCCGCAACTGTACCAGCAACACCAGTAATAAAACCTTTACCAAATCCTTTAGCCATGAGAATTTCTCCTTTTCTGAACTTTAAATATTTATGTTATAATATATGGTAACGAAAAAACGTGAATTTTGCAAGGAAAAACGATGAAAAACAAGATAATTGTGATTGTGGGACCGACCGCGGTTGGAAAGACAGCACTTGCGATCGATTTGGCCCAAGCTCTCAATGGTGAAATCATCAGTGGTGATAGCCAGCAAGTCTATCGCAAGCTGGATATTGGGACAGCCAAGGCGACACTAGAGGAGCAAGCTGCAGCTCCCCATCATTTGATCGATGTGCGGGAAGTAACCGAGTCCTACTCGGCTTTTGATTTTGTAAGAGAAGCTAAACAGGCCATCGCGGAGATCACAGCCCGAGGCAAGCTCCCCATCATTGCAGGTGGGACGGGCCTCTACATCCAAAGTCTTCTTGAAGGCTATCATCTTGGTGGTGAAGTTCCTCATGAAGAGATCCTAGTCTATCGGGCTCAATTGGACTTGCTTTCGGATGAAGACTTGTACCAAAGAGTGGCGGAGCAAGGACTTGTGATTCCTCAGCTCAATCGTCGTCGAGCCATGCGGGCTCTTGAAATTGCGCATTTCGGACAAGACCTAGCAAACCAAGAGACCGATTTTGACCCCTATCTGATCTGTCTAGATGATGACCGGTCCTTGATCTATGAGCGCATCAATCGTCGAGTAGATCGCATGCTAGAGGAGGGGTTATTAGAGGAAGCCCGTTGGCTCTATGACCATTATCCAGATGTGCAAGCCAGTAAAGGCATTGGCTACAAGGAACTCTTTCCCTACTTTAAGGGGGAGCAAAGCCTTGAAGAAGCTAGTGAAACCCTCAAGCGCAACACCCGGCGTTTTGCCAAACGGCAGCTGACCTGGTTTCGAAATCGGATGGAAGTAACCTTTTACGCCATTTCTGCCCCCCACTTCAAGGAGAAGGTTCTTGCAGATGTAAAGGAGTTTTTACAATATGATTGAAACAGAAAAGAAACAAGAACGCATCCTTTTGGTCGGTGTGGAACTACAAGGCATGGACAATTTTGAGATGTCGATGGAGGAGTTGGCCAGCCTAGCTAAAACAGCCGGTGGAGATGTCCGGGGCTCCTATACACAAAAGCGGGAGAAATATGACACTAAGACCTTTGTTGGCGCAGGAAAACTAGAAGAAATCGCACAAATGGTCGAAGCAGATGAGATTACAACGGTAGTGGTCAATAACCGCTTGACCCCCCGTCAAAATGTCAATTTAGAAGAAGTCCTAGGGGTTAAGGTCATTGACCGGATGCAGTTGATTCTAGATATCTTTGCCATGAGGGCTAGGAGTCATGAAGGGAAGTTGCAGGTGCACTTGGCCCAGCTTAAATATCTCTTGCCACGCCTTGTCGGTCAAGGGATCATGCTCAGTCGTCAGGCTGGGGGAATTGGTTCTCGTGGTCCAGGGGAAAGTCAGTTGGAGTTGAACCGCCGGAGCGTTCGTAATCAAATCACCGATATCGAACGCCAGCTCAAGGCAGTTGAAAAGAATCGGGAAACCCTTCGTGAAAAACGCTTGGGATCACCAGTCTTTAAGATCGGTTTGATCGGCTATACCAATGCAGGGAAGTCGACTATTATGAATCAGTTGACCAGTAAGAGCCAGTATGAAGCCGATGAACTCTTTGCGACCTTGGACGCCACAACCAAGAGCATCCACCTAACAGGCAATCTGCAAGTGACGCTGACCGATACGGTTGGCTTTATCCAAGACCTGCCAACAGAGTTGGTATCGAGCTTTAAGTCGACCCTGGAAGAAAGTAAGAATGTGGATCTCTTGGTTCATGTCATCGATGCGTCTGACCCCAATCATGAAGAGCATGAAAAGACCGTGGTTTCGATCATGAAGGACCTGGATATGCTGGAGATTCCTCGCTTGACTCTTTATAACAAAGCAGACAAAGTAGCAGACTTTACCCCAACCCAGACACCTTATCGCTTGATTTCAGCTCGCTCTGAAACAGCCCGTGAAGATCTGCAGGCTTTGTTATTAGAAAAATTGAGAGAACTCTTTGTTCCCTTTACCATTCGCGTTCCCTTTTCAAAATCCTATCGGGCACATGACCTAGAGACGGTTGCAATCATTGACCAGCGCGATTTTGAAGAAGACGTCGAGGTCATTCAAGGCTATATCGCAGAGAAAAATAAGTGGAAGTTGGAAGAATTTTATGACGGATTATGTTGATTTAGCGATAAAATATGGAGGTTATACCAGCCTCGATCGGGTCTATCTGACTAATCTTTTAAGCACGATCCCTGAGGACTTGCGGCTCCGTATGATTACGCCTCCACCAAGTGTGCTCAACGCCTATTTCGCTGAGCTCTATCAAAAGAAGAGCCCCAAGGAGGCTATGGAATATTTCTTGGACTTGAGCCGAGTATTTGACTTGTTTACCGATGAGTTCAGCTTTGATGAAGGCAAGCCCTTTATCCGCCTCAACTTATCAGGTAAGTCTTATGGATTAGCCTACCTAAATGAGGAGATGGCTTGTGTCTTTGCCGAAAATCCAGCGGCGGAAATCACCCCTTCGATTTTATTCGAAATTGCAGAGATCTTTCCGCATTGTTTGGTCTTTGAAAAAGATGGCAAGATCTGTCTGCAAGAGGCCGGCCCAGAAGTGGTGACCAAAACCGAAGCGCTCACAGCCCTGACGGACTTGATAACCTTGGAAGATGGACGCTTCAAACTGTCAGGCTATAACCAAGAAGAGCTTCTTGAGCAGGCTCACACCTATTCTGGCAACCTTTCGTTCCGTTCAGAGAACCGGACGGCCATGATTTATATAGATAGAAAGTAGACAATGGACATTCAATTTTTAGGAACGGGAGCTGGGCAACCCTCAAAAGCCCGTAATGTATCGAGCTTAGCGCTCAAATTGCTAGATGAAATCAATGAAGTCTGGCTCTTTGACTGTGGCGAAGCGACCCAGAATCAAATTTTAGAGACCACCATTCGCCCGCGAAAAGTTAGCAAGATCTTTATCACTCACCTACATGGGGACCATATTTTTGGTTTGCCAGGTTTCCTCTCTAGCCGGGCCTTCCAGGCCAATGAAGAGCAGACGGATCTGGATATTTATGGTCCAGTAGGGATCAAATCCTTTGTCATGACCAGTCTTCGGGTATCGGGTTCTCGCCTGCCTTACCGCATCCATTTTCATGAATTCGATGAACATTCTCTGGGCAAGATTTTAGAAACCAATAAATTCACGGTCTATACGGAAGCTTTGGACCATACTATTTTTTGTGTGGGCTACCGGGTCATGCAAAAGGACCTCGAAGGAACACTGGATGCAGAGAAGTTGAAGGCGGCAGGAGTTCCTTTTGGACCGCTCTTTGGGAAAGTCAAAAATGGCCAGGATGTTACGCTGGAAGATGGCACCAAGATCATTGCAGCAGACTACATTTCAGCCCCTCGACCGGGTAAAGTCATCACTATTCTGGGAGATACGCGTAAGACCAATGCTAGCGTCCGTCTTGGGGTCAATGCAGATGTCTTGGTCCATGAGTCCACCTATGGCAAGGGTGATGAAACGATTGCTCGAAAGCACGGGCACTCGACCAATATGCAGGCGGCAGAAGTGGCGCGTGAAGCTGGCGCAAAACGTCTTCTTCTCAACCATATCAGTGCCCGCTTTTTATCAAAAGACATCAGCCAATTGCGCAAGGATGCATCCAACATTTTTGAAAATGTCTATGTCGTCAAAGATTTAGAAGAAGTGGAGATCTAAAATGCGAACCATCATTATCACAGGAGCAAGTGGAGGCTTGGCACAGGAAATGGTTAAACTCCTCCCTGAAGACCGGCTGATTCTTTTAGGTCGAAATCAAGAAAAACTGGAAGACCTCTATGCTAGCCATCCTCAGGCTGAATGCATCGGGATCGATATCACCGATCCATCAGCTGTCCAAGAGCTAGTTGAAAAGCTCTATCAGCGCTATGGACAGATTGATATCTTGGTCAACAATGCAGGCTATGGGATTTTTGAGGCCTTTGATCGCATTTCTGACCAGCAGGTGCGGGAAATGTTTGAGGTCAATACCTTTGCCCTCATGCAACTTTCACGCTTGATTGGTGCGCACATGGAGGAAGCAGGCAAGGGGCACATTGTCAATATCGTCAGCATGGCGGGCTTAGTAGCAACTGCTAAATCCAGCCTCTATTCGGCCACCAAATTTGCAGCCATCGGCTTCTCTAACGCTCTGCGTTTGGAACTCATGCCCTTTGGTGTCCATGTGACGACGGTTAATCCGGGTCCCATTCGGACTACTTTCTTTGACCAGGCAGATCCTGACGGAAGCTATGTCAAGGCTGTGGACCGCTACATTTTGGAACCAGACTTTGTGGCCAAGAAGATCGTAAAAAACTTTGGAAAAGCAAAACGCGAGCTCAATTTGCCTTGGCTCTTGAACCTAACTCACAAGCTCTATACCCTTTTCCCACGTATTTCGGACAAGCTAGCTAGCAAGATGTTCAACTACAAATAGGAGGAGCTAGATGGCAGCCAATATTCAAGCTTATTTAGAAAATATCCGGCAACCCTGGGGACAGATCTATTATGATATCCTTTTTGAGCAATTAAAGGGCATCAAGGACAAGCGCGTGCTGGACTTCGGCAGTGGCTTCGGCCTCGTAGCCAACCACCTGGCGCAAGACAATCAAGTCCTTGCTGTGGAGCCCAATCAAGAAATGGTGGCCTTGCGGTCCCAGGACCATCCCTACCAACAATTCGTCGGAAGTCTAGATCAGTTGGCAGTCCTTGAAGATGCCAGCTTTGAGGTCATCCTCTGCCACAATGTCCTGGAGTATGTAGAGGATCGCAAGGTGATTCTCAAGGAATTCACCCGCCTTTTGAAACCAGGTGGCCTACTCTCTATCGTCAAGCACAATGAGGTTGGCCGCGTCCTTCAGACGGTGGTCTTTGAAAACGATACTCGGAAGGCGCTTGATCTCCTAGCAGGTCAGGACTTGGAAACCCACTCCATGGGCTTGGCTCAGGCCTATGATATAGATAGAGCAGTCGAAGGCCTAGCTCTCGAAGTTCAGGACTACCAAGGAATTCGAGTATTTTATGGCTTGCAGGATAATCGCTTCAAAGGCCAAGAAGGTTGGCGAGAGTCGATGCTTCAAATGGAGCTGGCTGTTTGCCAAGAGTCCCCTTACCGGGATATCGCCTTCTTCCAGCACTATAGCTTAAAAAGGAGTTAAGATGATACATTATAAAAAAGAAATTCCAGTGATGACAGACCTACTCGCACTCTACAGCTCAGTCGGCTGGACCAATTATACTAACAATCCAACCATGTTGGAAGAAGCTGTCAAAGCCAGTCTCTGGCAGTTGGCGGTCTATGATAAGGAAGAGTTAGTAGCCTACATTCGCTTAGTAGGAGATGGCCATTCTGTCATTTTTGTACAGGACCTCTTGGTGCGACCGGATCATCAGCGCCAAGGTATCGGAAAGAAACTCTTAGAAGAGGCTTTAGCAACTTTCCCCCATGTCTATCAACGGCTCCTTGCCACTGACCGTAGCGAGAAAAATCTTGCCTTTTACCAATCCCTGGGCTTTGTCGAACTATCTGAGCAAGCCTGTACAGGGATGATTTATATGAAATAGAGTCTGGGAGAATAGTCTTATAGCTCCAAAAAAACAACGGGTTTTCCGTTGCTTTTTTTGTATAGTTGCGGTAGTCTTGGTAAAATAGAATTGCACAAAAAAGCTATCTCATGCATATTCACTATAACACAAGTCAAACAACATTACCACTAGAAATCAGTTCTTTCTTGCCACACGACCATCTGGTCTTTACTATTGAAAAAGGGTGAATACCTTGGAAGAGCATCATTTCCACGTCTTCTATCATGACTTTGGTCACCCGTCTTATCACCCTAAAATGCTTTTAGCTACTCTTCTATTTGCCTATTCACAAGGGATTTTCTCTGGACGGAAAATTGAAAAAATGATGATTGAAAATCTCGCTATGCAATACCTAACTGGACAGTCGGTTGTCAGCTACCGCACCATCAATCGTTTTCGAGTCGCTGAAGGGATGGAAGAACTCATTCGTGATCTTTTCATTGATCTCAATCTTCGTTTAAAAATGGAAGAGTTAGTAACCTTAGATTGTTTGTTTATTGACGGGACTAAGATTGAAGCGAACGCCAACAAGTATAGTTTTGTGTGGAAAAAGGCAACGGACAAGTTTTCAGCTAAACTTCAAGAACAGATACAGGAGGAAAGCTACACACATCCTGACGGGTGATGCAATCGTTTCACCATGTCAAACATCAGAAAACACAGATGAACTGTCAATAGAAAATCAAGGTTTACTACGCTAATGAACCTGAAGCAGCTCCTCAAAAGGGACTGTATATTAACGAACACTATCAGCACTTAAGAACTAAAGAGTGCCAGGCGTTTTTATCTCCGATGGTAGACAGATTTTCGCTCAACGTAAAATTGATGTGGAATCTGTCTTTGGGCAGATAAAGGCTTGTTTAGGTTACAAGAGATGTCATCTGAGAGGTCAGAGTCAAGTGAGAATTAACATGGGATTCGTACTCATGGCCAACAAGCTCCTAAAATACAATAACTGTTTTTTGTATCTCTAGCATATCAGATGAACATTTTTGTTGCACTTCTTTTACAACATAGCCCAATAATTACACTAATTATTGACAAGAAATCGATGATTGTATATAATGTTGGCGTAATAAACTTTTAGATAATATCGGTTGTTTTTTTATAGTTGATTTTAGGAGATTTATCAAATGAAAAAGTTAACGAAATTAGGTCTTGTATCCTTTTCTATTTTTGTATTAAATGCTTATTCACAGACTGTTGTTAAAGCTGATGAAAATGGGGATACAGATACTCCTGTAGCATTAGCATCATCAACAGATCAAACAAACTCATCTAGTAGTAGTATCTCGTCAATGAATACACCACAGAATGGAAATTCTACAGTTGCTAGCAATGTTAACCCTACTACTGAGGAAGCAACCTCTACTAGCAATACTGCAAATAACTCAGTTTCTGAAAATAGCAGAGAAAGTGATACAAGAGCAGTTACTCCAAAAAATGGAAATATTATTGATGAAGGTGGCTACGTTAATGTGGAGGGACAACCAGCCCACTTTAGTGAAGATGGTAAAAGTGTAGTATATAATTATACTGTAGCATATAAAGCCATGCATTCAAGTGATCATGGACAGTCAGTAAGCGACCTTGAAATTCGCTTTCCTAATATTCCAAATGCTAAAGTTGATTTCACCTTAGTAGGAACTCGAGATGAAAAAGATAATCCCGTCTCTGTAAATGTTCCAATGAAAAAAATCAATTTTGATGATGAGAATAGGCCAACTCCTACTGTTATACCTAGAGCAGAAGAAATAGTAGCAGGAAAAACCCCTCTAGTAGTGGGATATGAGGGGATACCTGGACTCGTTGGGATCGAGTCTGATAAAGTTACAACTTACACTATTTACACTCTATTTACGAAAAGTCAAGCAGTACGGGTAAGCATCGCGGTTCCTCTAGAAGAGGCGAAGAAAATAAAATATTTCCCTCTCGATGCCCGTATGGATTGGAAATCTAGTCAAGAAGGTGTTGGTTCCTACGAAGAGGGCTCTCAAAGCCTCCAGGAATATCATAATCATACAGTTGGATTTCCGGTAAGTGATGGTCATCAAAGTTTTGGTGGCTTAGAGAATCCAGCCTTAATTGATGATAGTTATGTAAAAAACGGACATCTAATTAAGTCTGTCGCAAATCCAAGCACTTATATCACACCTAACAATGGCGATTGGACTAGCATTCCGCACGATACCAATATCAACCCTGAAACTTTCTTTAATTATGTTAAAATTTTTACTTTGAAATACAATCCTGCTGTTAAATACTATGCTTCAGAGTTTGAAGATATGGCTGACCAAGATGTTTCAGTGCTTCACTATGGTGATGTTGTTGTCGACTATGTGATCAAGGGGACAAACCAATCCCTTAAACCAACCTATACAGATACACCAAAGACTTCTATTTACGGATCTGATGGAAAACTTGTGACCTATAATACCGGTGAGGACATAAATGAGCGTCCGTCTTCTATCACTGTAGATGGTCAAAAATACAATCTAGTTGGTATTTCTTCAACTTCTGCACCAGAAACAGGTCAGTTAAAAGAAGGAACAACTCATGTTGTCTATGAGTATGAGAAGGAGCCAGATCCAGAGCCAACTCCGGATCCAAAACCAACTCCAACTCCAGCTCCAACACCAAGTCCAGAGCCAAATCCAGATCCAAAACCAACTCCAAATCCAGAGCCAACTCCGGATCCAAAACCAACACCAGATCCAAAACCAACTCCAAATTCAGAACCAGCTTCAAAACCTGTTCAACCAGAAAAAATTCAATCATCTGAGCAAAAATCAGCTCCGGAAAAAGCTCAGTTACCAAATACAGGAACTTCTGATTCACCATCAGCTATGAATCTTCTTGCTATTTTAGCTGGAATCCTTGGTCTTTCACTTTTCAAAAAAAGTAAAAAATCAGAGAGCTAAGTAAATAGTTTTATAAAAGAGGCTAGGACTTTTGTCCCAGCCTCTTATCTATTTGACTGACAAAAGAGGGGATTGATGGTAAAATGAGGATGAGATTAGGAGGAGATGAAATGAAGAAGAATATAAAATGGGGCCTTGTCTTATGTTCGGTACTTATACCAGTATGTTTGAGTGCCTGCAAACAAGGAACTGTAGAAAAACAAGGTTCTTCAAATAAAGAAGCACAGAAGAAAATAGATCGGAAAAATATTCATTTTGATAAAACTGGACCAGCTGCAACATTTGACTGGGAGGCAAAAAACAGTAACAGATACAGAAGGTTCGAAAATAATCCACAAATTATGAAATCGGATGATAGCGACGGTATTTCTATATATAGTTTGCAGCAGAATAAAGCTCCTCTCGATGGAGAGGGAAAAGTTCAAAAGGCACTTCAGGTCATTGAAGGAGTCTATGTAGATCAAAGTGGAATAGATACAGTAGTCAAAGCCAGTGGGGCAACAAATCAAGAGAGCATGTATACTCACCTCTGGAACGATTATATTATCCCTAAAATTGAAAAAAACAGTAGTACTTTTGATCCAAATACTTATGTGGAATATCTTGGTGAGAAGTACCCCCTAAAAATATATGGTCCTATGTATTTAAAGCTCATGACGAATGCACTAGGTTACGAAAAAAAATATGAATTAAAAGGCTATGCAGTTAAGGGCAACAAAGTATTCATTCGCATTCAGGTACCAAAATACTTCCCAGAGCCTTTACCGAGATGGGATAAATATTCTGGAATGCCTAATGAGTCGGATTTCAATCAAATGTTCTATGATTGGCTCGATAAATTGCATCAAAGATATGCTGAAAAAGAGATGAATCGAGATGATCATATTTCCTATATTATGCTTTCGACAGTTTTAAAACAGTTAGTTAATAAAAACTTTGACGCAACCTCATCACCTGGTTATACTGATGGTGAGATTTACACTACAGAATTCACGGTTGAAATGGAAGTGACAGATCAGGGTGATATTCGAATAGATTCAAAAAACTTGGCTACTCTCTTACAAATCCCTCGACAAATGAAGGGGAAAAATCAGTATGGTACGGAAGATGAAAATAATATCTTTTGGACGATTCCATCAGGAAATAATAGTGATGGCCAAAAGATAAAAGAAAAATTAAAGAATTTTAATCCAAAAGATCCGGTTAAAAGCTATGCAATTGGAGAGCCAGTTGTATTTGCTAATGGCTTAGAAGTTACACTGAATCGTGTAACAGACGATCCAAATTTGGATGTTCAGGATGATCAAGATCGTATCGATAAATCGAAAAAACAACATCGATTGATCGTCGAATTCACCCTATCGAATACAACACCTCTCAGTATTGAAAATACTCCAGATTATACAAATGTAGATCTCTATGATGGCCAGGGAAAATCTGCCTATATGTTGAATAACACTTTAAATTACAAACAGACAACTGTCCTTGAGGCGGGGGAGTCAGCTAAATATAAAATTAACTATTTAACAGATGGGGATGGACCATTTACGGTTGTTTATGGTGATTCAAAATGGGTTATTCCAAAATAAAGAAGAATCCTAATCTTTAGTCAACTTATTGTAAAAGTTAGTTAGTTTAAGAAATGATAAGAAGTTTCAGTTATCAATGAATTATTAAAAAATTTATTCATATGCGGTTGGAAAAGTCGGAAGACTTTTAAAGAAAACTGACGAACAAATAAGGTAAAAGAAGCGTACAGAAAGTAGAGAAGAGAGAATGAAGAAGGTTTTTAAATCAATTAAGTTTTGGATATTTGTATTACTCGTTATCTTGGCAGGAGGCTGGTTCATCCAGTATGAAATTCATAAGCGTGATATCTCACAATTTGTAACTTGGAAACCTCGTCCACACATAGTTGATTCCCAATTTATTGCAGGTGGGAAAGCAGTAGCCATTCAATGGGATAATAAAGAGGAAGTGGATGAGGCGATGGAAGCATATTCGTATAATTCAAAAGTTAAAGTAGAATGGTTTATAAATGGTGGAAATAGTGAACGGTACATTGCACAAGAAAGTTACAAATTAAAATCTGACCCACGTCTCTATTTTCAATATTATTTTCGTGGTAATCAAGTTCCTTACTTAACTACAAATAAAGCACAAAAGGGAGAGTACTGGCTCATTGATGTCTATGATACCAAGGACAAGCGCTTAGTGAAGAAGACATATGATGTTTTTAAGATAGTACGAGATATGAATAAAAATTATATCCCTTTATATGTTAGAGTTTCTTCGATGATGTTGGATACAGATGATGGAGAAACATACATTCCGATTGATATTCTTGTCGATAAGAAAGACAAATATATTGTAGAACCTGGAAATATCTATGTACAAACAGAGTATCAATCTCGTATAGGGTTAATGAATGTTAAGGATGGAAAGATCGCTTGGAAAACCTCATCAGGCAAAGGTTATGAACAAGTTCAAAAAGAAAGTCGAGAAAGCGACAAAGACTTGCATCCATTTGAATACAATTTTGAAAGAGGACAATTGCAGCTCCAACATTCACGTTTGTTATTTACAGATCGTAGTGATGAGACTAAGGACATCCCATTGAAAATACTCTATCCGAAAGTATATTCGATTTTGCGCAAAGGGAATGATCCAACTACTGTAAAATGGGGTGAAGAATCGATAAAAGGAGAGAATGCCTATCTATACTTTCTCGGACCAGAAGATCTCAACTTTGATATTTCATTTTTGGAACTGCTTTATAAAGTTCCAGAGGGTCGTTCAGGTGGATGGTATGATGTCCTACAGTATCATAAAATACCAGCAGAATTTTCAAAAGATGGGCAAGAACATTTTGCAAATAACAAAAAGGAGTTTTTCCAATATTTTAAAAAGGAATTAAATCAAAGTAACGATGCTACAGAGTTCTCATTATTGCGACGCTTGTATGAAGTACAGAACTATGTGGTCTCTAGAGATTTTGGTAAGTCTTTCGGGAACCTTACCATACCTGCTGATTATTCTAAAGATGGGAAGGTTCATGTCGTTCAAAATGATGAAGAATTCTTCAAATATATGGATTTAGAGAAAATTCCTAATAAAAAGATGAAAGAAGATATTAAAAAAATGTTCCCATATGATGTAAAAAATTAATCGATTAGGTTGAATTTCGCAAGGAGGTCAAACTAATCTATTGTTTGTCTTGTTTAAATAGGCTGGATGAAAAATCCAGCCTATTATATATATTTGACTGACAAAAGAGGCGATTGATGGTAAAATGAGGGTGAGATTAGGAGGAGATAAGATGAAAAAAAATATAAAACGGTGCCTGTTATTTGGGGGCATGCTACTCCCCTTATTCTTTAGTGCTTGTCATCAAGGAAGTACAGAAAAAAAGGATTCATCGAATGAGAATCTATCGAAGAAAACGGTTCGAAAAAACATTCATTTTGACAAGACAGGACCTGCAGCAACATTTGATTGGGAGGCAAAGAACAGTATCAGATACATAACGTTTGAAAAACATCCACAATATATGAGGTCAGATGATAGCGATGGTATTTCAATATATGGACAGCAACCGAATGAAGCCTCTCTATCTGAGGAAGGAAGGGTTCAAAAAGCTTTGCAGGTCGTTGAAGGAGTCTATGTAGATCAAAGTAAAATAGACACAGTAATCAAGGCCAATGGGGCAAAAAATCAAGAGGATATGTATACTCGACTCTGGAACGATTATATTATCCCTAAAATTGAAAAAAACAGTAGTACTTTTGATCCAAATACTTATGTAGAATATCTTGGTGAGAAGTACCCCCTCAAAATATATGGTCCTATGTATTTAAAGCTCATGACGAATGCATTGAGTTTTGAAAAAAATTATGAATTAAAGGGCTATGCAGTTAAGGGAAACAAAGTATTCATTCGCATTCAGGTACCAATTTACTTTCCAGAGCCTTTATCGAGATGGGAGAAATATTTTGTTGGAACGGATTTCAATCAAATGTTCTATGATTGGCTCGATAAATTGCATCAAAGATATGCTGAAAAAGAGATGAATCGAGATGATCATATTTCCTATATTATGCTTTCGACAGTTTTAAAACAGTTAGTTAATAAAAACTTTGACGCAACCTCATCACCTGGTTATACTGATGGTGAGATTTACACTACAGAATTCACGGTTGAAATGGAAGTGACAGATCAGGGTGATATTCGAATAGATTCAAAAAACTTGGCTACTCTCTTACAAATCCCTCGACAAATGAAGGGGAAAAATCAGTATGGTACGGAAGATGAAAATAATATCTTTTGGACGATTCCATCAGGAAATAATAGTGATGGCCAAAAGATAAAAGAAAAATTAAAGAATTTTAATCCAAAAGATCCGGTTAAAAGCTATGCAATTGGGACGCCAGTTGTATTTGCTAATGGATTAGAAGTTACACTAAATAGTGTAACAGACGATCCAAATTTGGATATTCAGGATGATCAAAATCGTATCGATAAATCGAAAAATCAACATCGGCTTATAGTCGAATTTACATTATCGAATCCAACACCTCTTCGTATTGAAAGTTCTCCAAATTATTCAAATGTAGATCTCTATGATGGCCAGGGAAAATCTGCTTATATGTTGAATAACACGTTAAATTATAAACAGCCAACTGTCCTTGAGGCTGGAGAGTCAGCTAAATATAAAATTAATTATTTAACAGATGGGGATGGACCATTTACGGTTGTTTATGGTGATGCAAAATGGGTTATTCAAAAATAGAGAAATACCCTAATTTTTAGCTAGCCTATTGTAAAAACTAGTTAGTTAAGAAATGATAAGGAGTCTCCATAGCCAATGAAGAATTCAATGGACTCATCAGTTATTTAGATCAAATTTATATATATGTATGCTTCTACCGTACAAATGTCTGAAGAATTCATTTCATAATTGAAACAGAGCCAAAGAAGTTTAAGAAAACGAATATTCAATTAATAAAAAATATAGTAAGGTAGAGATGGAATTGGAGAATAGGATATGAAGAAAGTTTTGAAGTCATTTAAATTTTATATACTGCTATTTTTTCTCCTACTAATTGGGGGATTGATTCTAAAGGATGAACTTCATAAACGGGAAGTGACACAATTTATCAGCTGGAAACCTCGTCCTAAACTGGTTGCATCTCAATTTATAGGAGATGGGAAAGCAGTTGCGCTCCAATGGGAAACTCAAAAAGAATTGGATGAGGCTCTAGAGGCACAAGATTACGATAAGGAAATTTCTGTAGAGAGACCTATAGAAGGAAGCAATCGTGGATACTATATTGCACAAGTAAGCTACAAGTTAAGAACAGATGCTTGGACTCCTCGTTTTGATAGAAAGTATAAAACTCTCGGTGGTTCTCGTATTGATAGTATCAATAATAGGAGTAATAAACCTGAAAAAGGAGAATACTGGCTGATTGATATTTATGACACTGCAGATAATAAAATAAAAAAGAAAACTTTTGATATGTTCAAAGTGGTAAGAGATCTCAATAAAGATTATCTCCCATTGGCTACACATACTGGCTCTCTATATTATGATAAGGATGATCAAGAAACCTACCTTTCCATTGGTCTTTTAGTAGGATCGAAAGATAAATATGTGGTTAAGCCAGGCAACATTCATGTGGAAACGGAATTCAATACAAAAGTCGGCCTGATGAATGTTAAAACAGGAAAGATTTCACTCACAACATCATCAGGAAAGGAGTATGATCAACTTCGAGATGATGACCAAAAAAACTATAATGTAACCCATCCCTTTGAATCTAATCCGAAGTATAATTTTGAATCAAAAATTTCATTTTATGATTCATGTTTAAAATATGTAATAAAAAATGATGAAGACACAACGATTCCATTAAAATCTACTTACCCGAAAGTCTACACTATTTTAAGTAAAGGGCATAGTGAGAGAACAGATGGAGACTATGAAAAGGGTGAGGAAGCCTACCTATACTTTCTTGGACAAGAAGATCTCAACTTTGATATAGATATTCTAAATCTGTTCTATCCAGTGGGAGGTTCGGATGACTTCAAACTATTTTCCTATTACAGGATTCCAGCAGAGTATTCAAAAGATGGTCAAGAGCATGTTGTGAAGAATCAGAAGGAGTTTTTCGAATATTTCAAAGAAAATCCAAAATCACTAGAATGAGATCGTGCATTTCGTATATTCCATAAGGAGGTTAGGCTATGAAGCCCAATTTTTTCAAACCATTAGCAGTAATCCCACTTTTTCTTTGTTGCCTGTTTCTTTCCAGTTGTAAGATCATGACACCGAGTGATTATAAAAAGGCTAAGGAAGTTGTCAGCAGTGAGCTTGCTAAGGTTGGTTTGCATGGGAATATTAAAATTAATCGTCTTTCCTGGCAGGCTTTAGAAATTCCAGGTTATAAAGTTGATTTTACTTATTCGGAGAAAACCTATGACGGTCAAACCGTACCTCTTGAGGTGCATGCTTTCTTACAAAATGACTGGTCTGATCCCTATGGACAAACCACTCCAAGTTATAAAGAAGTTTTTACAGAGCAGAAGACAGTACAGAAAAAAGAGTCCCAACTACTGGATAAGCTTAAAAAGCAGGATCTAGGCCTGACTTTCTCTTATTTTCATTTTCTTCCCAATGTTGATTCTTCTTATCAAAAGGAGGCTGCAGAAGAATTGGAAGAACTGGCAGCTCAAAATAGGCAAGAAGGAAAGAAAGATTTCGCAGGTTATTACCAGATTCCGTACACCACCCTTATTCAAAAGGGGATGGTTCGTATGATGATCTCAGTAGAAGACGATCAAGTCATCCAGGAAAAGGATTTAAAAGCTGCCGCTAAAAAGTTGGATGCTAGTGACCTTCCAGATGGTGATTATGATTTCTATTACCTGAATTTCAAAAATAAAGATCATGAATCTGTCTCTTATAATTTCAAAGTTAAGGATGGACAGGTTATGAAATTGGATTAGTAAAAAAGGTAAAATAGAAAAAAGATAGCTCAGGATGAAGGTTCCTGAGCCATTTTTGTTAACCATTAAAGAAGAACAGAATACAAAAAGAGAACCTTTCGGTCCTCTCTTATTTGTTTAAACTTCTATGAATGAGTGTAGAAGTTTCTTCGTTAGGGGGGTGATAGAAGTAATGACTGTTCCTAATGATACTATTAGTTATCAGTCAATTTCCGTTTGATTACAAGAGCACCTGCCAAGACAAGAGCACCTGTCAATACAAGTCCAGTTGCAACGACTTCACCAGTATTTGGTAAGAATCCTTTACGACCGCCTTTGTTGCCACCATTTGAAGCTGGTCCGTTAGGAGTTTTAGTTGTACCAGAATGATCAGGTTTATTTGGGTTTTCTGTTGTAGATAAAGAAGTCTTAGGTTCTACAGTTGTAGTCGTAGTTGTTGTATCTTCTTCACTACTATTATGATTTTCTGGTTCTTCTGGTGTTGTAGTTGAAGTAGTTGTAGGTTCATCGGTAGTACTTACTGAAGGTTTAGGCTCATCAGTTGTGGTTGTACTAGTAGTAGATTCCTTTGTAGTAGTTGTACTAGTAGTAGATCCTTTTGTAGTAGTTGTACTAGTAGTAGGTTCCTTTGTAGTGGTTGTACTAGTAGTAGGTTCCTTCGTAGTAGTTGTACTAGTGGTAGATCCTTTTGTAGTAGTTGTACTAGTGGTAGGTTCCTTTGTAGTAGTTGTACTAGTGGTAGATTCCTTTGTAGTAGTTGTACTAGTAGTAGGTTCCTTCGTAGTAGTTGTACTAGTGGTAGGTTCCTTCGTAGTAGTTGTACTAGTGGTAGGTTCCTTTGTAGTAGTTGTACTAGTAGTAGGTTCCTTTGTAGTAGTTGTACTAGTAGTAGGTTCCTTCGTAGTAGTTGTACTAGTAGTAGGTTCCTTTGTAGTGGTACTTGTTGTTGTGGTAGTCGAAGTTGTAGTTGTTGTCGTAGTTGTAGTTGCTGGTTTATTTGAAGTGTTTACAACTTTGATAACATTCGAATCATTGATCGGTTCTACTTTTGATGTATAACCATCAGGTGTATTCGTTTCTTCTACTGAATAAACAATCGGTTTACCATCTTTAATACCTGGCAATTTAGAAAATTCAGCAGACCAACCAGAAGCCTTCGTCAAGGTCTTAGTCATACCTTCCAATTTTTGACCGTTTGCCAATAATTGAACAGTAATGTCTTTACGAGATGATTCACTATCGCCAACCCATTCTTTTTGAACAGTTACTGTTTTATCTCCAGTTACCCAGAAGTTCAATTCTGTATTGTTCCAGAATGCTGGGTCTTTCAATGGTGTCTTAATTTCATCAGCTGTTAAAGTAGCATCATTATCAACACGGATAGTTGTCTTAGGAATCAATGTTTGGTATTCAACGATTAATTCATCGCTACTTGCTGTTTTGAAAACATCACTTACGTCTGATAAATTCACAGTAAATCCGTTGCCATCTGCATCGAATTTAATATGTTTCCAGAAATCCCAACCTGAAGCAACTACTTGTCCACCTTTTCTAAGTGTGAAGGATGGTTTCAAGTAAGTTCCTACAAAGAATTCATTTGCTTTGTGGTTAGCTGCTGGTTTGAATGTAATCTTAGAGTAATCTACAGCTGGAGCTTTGATTTTATCTGAAACAACTGGATTTGTGAGAGCTTGTTTCTTAGCATCCCCATTGACACGGATAAACCAAGTAGTTAAATAATAGTCATCTCCAACATTCATCCAAGCATAGTTTTCTGAAACATCTAATTTGAATTGTTTAGAAACAAAATCACCAGTCTTATTATATTTATTTAAGACTGCTTCGAAAACGCCAGGGCCATCAGGACGTGTAATGATGACTGATTCTGAACCTACTCTTGAAGTAGCGGTTTTATTTCCAGGATTTCCTGGTGTGTTATCCCATTCTGCTTTGTATGAGTAGCCACCCTTTACGTTTTGGTTCATGGATTCGATTGCTTTTTTGAAAGTAAACGTAATCTTTTTGTTGGTCATCGCAATCGTAGCTACTTCAGCACCATTGGCTTGTAGTGATTTCGTTGCGACTTCAGTGATATTGACACCTTCTGGAGCATCGATGGTGAACGTATCCCCTTCTTTAACAGATTTACCAGTTAAATCCCAGTCAAATGAAAACGTAACTTTTTGTCCACTTGCCTGAGCTTTTAGGTTTGATACTGTTGGCGTTACAGTGGCTGCACTGACAGGTTTAATTACTGATAAACCCATTGCTACCACACTGATCATAGCTACAATCATAGCTATTTTCTTGTAGATAGATTTCAAAATATCCTCCAATCTTTTTCTTGTTCAATCCCCCTTGTTTTTCCACATAGTGACAAATGTATGTGCGATCGGTTAACAGTATTAATTTCTGACTTTGCTCCGAAAAATCAGTTATTTGATTTATGTCACCAGTAGTAGCATTAACTATTTTTCAACAGTTCAAAAATTTTCTTCCACTACCGTATTTATCTTGAAAGAACCCTTCATGGGCCGAACAAGATGCAAAACTTCCCCACTAACCTTGACTGTTTCGATCAAAACATTGGGTTATCACAAGTATAGTATTAGCAATGATAATCAGTCTCCTAATAGCGAACAGGATCCAATCCCATTAGCTATTCAGATCACAATCACCATCATTATAATTATATGCTTTTGTATGCACAAGTCAAGCTAAAAGCAACAAAATTATATACAAATGTTCATGTTTACAGTTTCCTCCTTTGCCCCTTTATTTCCCGCCATTTCCTGCTTTCATGATATAATAATCAGATAAGAAAAAGAGGAGACCAAAAGCTAGATGATCACTTCAAAATACGATTGGCAGTTAGCTGCGCCAAGTGTAGATGAGGCCTTTTTAGCCCTTGCCAAAAAAGCAGGTCTAGAAGCATCCGTAGCAAGCTTACTGTATGAGCGTGGCATTCAGACCAAAGAGGATTTAGAAGACTTTTTAGAACCCAAGTTAGAGAACCTTCACGACCCTTATTTGCTCCATGATATGGACAAGGCAGTGGAGCGTATCAGACAGGCCATCGAAGATTACGAGCAGATCCTGGTCTATGGAGACTATGATGCAGACGGGATGACTTCGGCCTCCATTATGAAGGAAACCTTGGAGCAGATGGGTGCAGAGGTGCAAGTCTACCTACCCAACCGCTTCACAGACGGCTATGGTCCCAATGAAAGTGTCTACAAGTACTTTATCGAGCAGCAAGGTATTTCTTTGATTGTCACGGTGGACAATGGTGTCGCGGGTAATCAAGCCATTGCTATGGCTAAGGAAATGGGAGTGGATGTCATCGTGACCGACCACCACTCCATGCCGGAAGTCTTGCCAGATGCTTATGCGATCGTCCATCCGGAGCATCCAGATGCGGCTTATCCCTTCCGTTATCTAGCAGGATGTGGCGTGGCCTTTAAGCTGGCCTGTGCCCTCCTAGAGGAAGTACCGGTCGATCTCTTAGACTTGGTAGCCATCGGAACCATTGCTGACATGGTGAGCCTGACAGATGAGAATCGGATCCTAGTCAAATACGGCCTTGGTGTTCTCCAACATACCCAGCGAATGGGCTTGCAGGAGCTCTTTGAGATTGCGGGGATTCGTCCGGAGGATATTAATGAAGAAACAATTGGCTTTCAGATTGCTCCTCGTCTCAATGCCCTTGGCCGTCTGGATGACCCTAATCCAGCCGTCGAACTACTGACTGGTTTTGACGATGAAGAGGCGCACGAGATTGCCCTCATGATCCATCAGAAAAATGAAGAACGCAAAGAGATTGTCCAAAGTATCTATGACGAAGCCAAAGCCATGGTTGAACCGAGCTTGCCCGCTCAGGTCTTGGCCAAGGAAGGCTGGAATCCGGGAGTGCTTGGTATTGTCGCAGGTCGTCTATTAGAAGAACTTCATCAGCCGGTCGTTGTCTTGAGCATAGAGGATGGACGGGCTAAGGGGAGCGCTCGGAGTCCTGAGTCGGTCAATATCTTTGAGGCCCTTGATCCTCACCGGTCGCTCTTTGTCGCCTTTGGAGGACATGCCGGTGCAGCAGGGATGACGCTCGAGGTGGACCAACTCCCTGCCTTGTCTAAGGCACTTACCGACTATATTGCAGAGCAAGAGATTGATCTCAGCAGTAAGTCCAGCTTAGCCATCGACGAGGAACTGCATCTAACCGAACTCTCGCTTGAGACCCTGAAAAGCTTTGAACGCTTGAGTCCTTTTGGCATGGACAATAAAAAACCCGTCTTTCTAGTCCGTAATTTTAAGGTAGAAGGGGCACGCTCGATGGGAGCTGGCAATGCCCACTTAAAACTCAAAATTTCTCAAAAAGATGCGACCTTTGAGGTGATTGCCTTTGGCTTGGGGAGCTTAGAGGCAGAGTTTGCGCAAGTGCAAAATCTGGAGTTAGCTGTGCAATTGTCGGTCAACCAATGGAATGGCCAAACAACCCTTCAGCTTATGCTGGTCGATGCGCGTGTCGATGGCGTGCAACTCTTTAATATCCGCTCTAAAACGGCCAGCCTCCCCGCAGGTGTTCCGGTTCTTGATTTTACCCAAGAACTGCCAGATCTAGCGGGCGCTTCCGCTGTTGTAGTCGGAAATATCCCTGAGGATTTAGAGGAATTACGGCATATCTTCCAAGAACATGACTTCCAGGCTGTTTATTTCAAAAATGAAATCGCCAAAGCCTACTATCTGACAGGCTACGGCAGTAGGGACCAGTATGCCAAGCTCTATAAGACCATCTGTCAGTACCCAGAGTTCGATGTCCGATACAAACTCAAAGACCTAGCAGCCTATCTCAAGATCCAGCAGATCCTCCTGGTCAAAATGATCCAGATCTTCCAAGAGCTGGGCTTCGTGACCATTGAAAATGGCATCATGAAGGTCAATAAAGAAGTAGAAAAACGGGAAATTGCTGAAAGCACCATCTACCAAAACCTCAAACAAACTGTGAAAGAACAGGAGTTGATGGCCCTTGGAACGGTTCGCGAAATCTATGACTATCTGACAGGACAGGCCTAATGAAAAAACACTTAAAAAAAATCCTCTGGCTTACACCTATCCTACTTTTTGGCTTTTATTGGTTGGGAATCTACCTGAGCCTCAAAAATCCCATGGAGGAGATCGTTTACTCAGAAAATGGTGGATTGATGCGCTATGTGATGTTTAAGCCGTTTACAGAGACGATAGGAAATGATGGTATCTGGAAAGAAGATGAGGAATTTCAAATTTATCCCTATTCAGAGGAAATTGTTGGGGGACAAGAAGACCTATCCGTCATGATGTTTCGAGATAGTTCAGAATGGGTTTATTGGTATAAATATCGGCTGGACAGAAATGTCTCGGTTCGTATGACCTTCAAATATAATTCTAAAAAAAGAGTATTTTTTCAAAAAGAAGTATATCTATATGCGGATGAAAAAGAAATAGAAGGTAGTGAGTTTTTACAAAAACTTGCCACCTATGGCAAAGACCGTGCTTGGTTGAAAAAGCAAAGTAAGAAGGTTGCTGAACAATACATTCTTGGTACTTGGTTTAGGAATGGAAGCTCCCGCTATTCCCTGAAAAACTTGGGAGATATGAAAATCGAGTACAACAAATTGATAGAAAAATAGTAAGGAAGTTATGCAAAAACGTCTAAAAAGAATTCTCTGGCTCACTCCCATACTGCTTGTTGCTCTTTATTGGTTGGGAATCTACCTGAGCCTCAAAAACCCTATGGAGGAGATTGTTTACTCTGAAAATGGGGGTGTATTGCGCAATTTGATGGTCAAGCCCTACATACAAACAATCGGAAGTGATCGCTTCTGGGATAAAACTGAAGGGTTTAAAACGATTGCTTATTCTAAAAATATTGTTAGTGAAAAAGAGTATTTATCTGTAACACTTAATAGTGATACACCAGATTGGTTCTATATGTATGAGTATGATTTAGATAATAATGCTACGATATACAGTAACTTTAAATACTACTCCTCCAAGAAAGTCTTTTACCAAACCGACCTCTATCTAACAATTGATGAAACAAACTACGAGGGCCAACAACTCCTTGACCAACTTGCCGCCTATGGCAAAGACCGGACTTGGTTGAAAAAGCAAAGTAAGAAAGTTGTCGAGCAGTATATTCTTGGTACTTGGTTTAAGAATGGAAGTTCCCGTTATTCCTTGAAAAACTTGGGTGATATGAAAATCGAGTACAATAAATTGATAAAAGAATAGTAAGAAATCTATGAAAAAATATCGAAAAAAAATCCTCTGGCTCACTCCCATCCTACTTTTTGGCTTTTATTGGTTGGGAATCTACCTGAGCCTCAAAAATCCCATGGAGGAGATCGTTTACTCAGAAAATGGTGGATTGATGCGCTATGTGATGTTTAAGCCGTTTACAGAGACGATAGGAAATGATGGTATCTGGAAAGAAGATGAGGAATTTCAAATTTACCCCTATTCCAAAGGAATTGTCGGTGGAAACGAAGAACTGTCCGTGATGATGTTTAGAGGAACTTCCAACTGGACCTATATGTATGATCTTGAACTGCAAAAAGGTGTGACTCTTGGTTTTATATTTAAATACAACTCGTCTAAAAAGCTGTTTTTACAGAAAGAGGTCTACCTTTCTAAAGAAGATACTACCTACGAGGGCCAACAACTCCTTGATCAACTTGCCGCCTATGGCAAAGACCGTACTTGGTTGAAAAAGCAAAGCAAGAAGGTCGCTGAACAATACATTCTTGGTACTTGGTTTAGGAATGGAAGCTCCCGCTATTCCCTGAAAAACTTGGGAGATATGAAAATCGAGTACAACAAATTGATAGAAAAATAGTAAGGAAGTTATGCAAAAACGTCTAAAAAGAATTCTCTGGCTCACTCCCATCTTACTTTTCTGCCTTTATTGGTTGGGAATCTACCTGAGCTTGAAGAACCCTATGGAGGAGATCGTATACTCTGAAAATGGTGGGGTGATGCGCTATATCACAGTGAAAAAATTCACTCAGTCGATTGGCAGTCTGCGTGTTTGGAAGGAAGACGAAGAATTTCAGATTTACCCTTATTCCGAAGGGATTGTTAGCGGTGATGAGCAACTTTCAGTCCTGATGTTTCATGATTCATCTGATTGGACATTTCGATATGAAGTTGATATAGCTAAGGATGTTAAGGTTTGTTTTAAATTTACCTATGATTCTACTAAAAAAATCTTTAGGCAGGAGGACCTATATCTTTCTAAAAGTGGGGTAAGATATAAAGGTCAACAACTCCTTGATCAACTTGCCACCTATGGCAAAGACCGCACTTGGTTGAAAAAACAAAGTAAGAAGGTCGCCGAGCAATATATTCTTGGTACTTGGTTTAGGAATGGAAGTTCCCGTTATTCCTTAAAAAACTTGGGGGATATGAAAATCGAGTACGATAAATTGATAGAAGAATAGTAAGCCTGTTTCCAATACCACATCATTTTTCAGATGTGGGATTTTTGCATTTGACTCGGAGACTTGGGCAAATGATTTGGCAAAAATGATGCAAGTTAGTAGAATTCATGGTATAATGGAATGTAAAAATTTTTAGGAAAGAAAGTAAACCATGAATTTAAAAGATTACATTGCAAGCATTGAAAATTATCCGCAAGAAGGGATCACTTTCCGTGATATTAGCCCTTTGATGGCTGATGGAAATGCCTATAGCTATGCGGTTCGTGAAATCGTTCAATACGCGACAGACAAGAAAATCGACATGATCGTAGGTCCTGAGGCGCGTGGATTCATCGTTGGTTGCCCGGTTGCTTACGAGTTGGGTGTTGGTTTTGCTCCGGTTCGCAAGCCTGGTAAATTACCACGCGAAGTAATCTCTGCTGACTATGAAAAAGAATACGGTGTCGATACCCTCTGCATGCACGCAGATGCGATCAAACCTGGCCAACGCGTCCTCATCGTTGATGACCTTTTGGCGACTGGTGGTACAGTCAAAGCAACCATCGAGATGGTTGAAAAACTTGGTGGAGTGGTAGCTGGATGTGCCTTCTTGATCGAGTTGGACGACTTGAAAGGTCGCGATGCGATCGGAGACTACGACTACAAAGTCTTGATGCATTACTAATATAGTCTATCATTATAACTAGATACAGAAAAACCATAATTGAAAACTATAAGCTCCTATCATATAATGTTAGTTAAGAACTTGTAAGATGGGAGCTTTTTATGCCAATTACACTAGATAAAAAATTACCAGCTGTTGATATTCTTCGTTCCGAAAATATTTTTGTCATGGATGATGTTCGGGCGACTCACCAGGATATTCGGCCTATGAATGTTCTCATTCTTAATCTCATGCCGACCAAGGTTGCGACAGAAACGCAGCTCTTACGCCTCTTGGCCAATACGCCCTTGCAGCTCAACGTAGAATTTCTCTACATGGCGAGCCATGAATCCAAAAATACAGCAGCAGAGCACTTGGAGAGTTTCTACAAGACTTTTGAGGACATCAAGGACAACTACTATGATGGCTTAATCGTGACAGGAGCACCGGTTGAAAAAATGGACTTTGAGGATGTAGATTACTGGGAGGAGTTGACCCAGGTCTTTGAATGGTCCAAGCGTCATGTCTTTTCTACCTTGCATCTTTGTTGGGGAGCCCAGGCCGGTCTTTTCTACCGGTACGGGATTCAAAAGGTCGAACTCTGTGACAAGCTATCTGGTATCTATGACCAAGCGGTGGTCCGCCCTGATAGTCTTCTGATGCGAGGCTTTGATGATCGTTTTCTTGCACCTCATTCTCGCTATACGGATATTCCTTTGAAAGAAGTCCTTGAAAAGAGCAACCTTCAAGTGATTGCGCAGGGCAGTGAGGTTGGATTGTCCATCATTGCCAGTCCGGACATGCGTGAAGTCTACAGCTTTGGCCATCTAGAGTATGATCGTGATACGCTAGCAAAAGAATATTACCGCGATGTCAAAGCAGGCTTGGATCCAGATCTTCCAAAGAATTATTTTGACCACGATGATGCGAACACAGAGCCTCGCATTCGTTGGAATCTAGCAGCGACGACCTTCTTTAGTAATTGGATCAACTATGCGGTTTATCAAGAAACACCTTACCGCTTGGAAGAATTAGAAAAAGATATTTCATTTTATGGTTACCTATAAAGGGGAAGTATGACATATTCACAAGCATTTAAGTCTGGCAACTTGGTTCTTCCAAGTGCCTTGCTTTTTCACTATCATGACTTGTTCGACCAAGCAGATGACTTCTTGGTTTGGCAGTTTTTCTTTCTTCAAAATACCACAGGTCAGGATGCACTGACACCTAATCAGATTGCTCAACACCTGGGTAAGACTGTGACAGAGGTCAACCGAATCATGTCCAATTTGACCACAAAAGGCCTTCTGCAATACCGGACTATTGAGCTCAACGGCGAGATTGAGGCCATCTTTGATGCGACCATTGCCTTGGAGCGATTGGATGATCTTTTGGAAGCAAAAACGCAAAGCAAAGCCCAAAGCACACCTGCAAAAGGCAATGTCATCAAGGACTTGGTAGAGACCTTCCAACAAGAGCTTGGCCGGCTACTAACGCCATTTGAAATCGAAGATTTGACCAAGACCGTGCGCGAAGACCAGACAGATCCTGACGTGATCAAGGCGGCCCTACGTGAAGCTGTCTTTAACGGGAAGCCTCACTGGAAGTACATTCAGGCTATTTTGCGAAACTGGCGCAGTGAAGGTATCAATAGTCTTGTCCAAGTAGAGGCGAAACTACAAGAACGCGAGCAAGCCAACCCACGCAATGTGACCGTATCAGACGATTTCTTGAAAGCCATGGATTTATGGAAGGATTAAGAGGAGACAATTGATCAAATGAAACGGGGAGACAAGAAAAGACCCAGACGATTTAGATGGCTCTATCCGACTATGTTAGTGGTCGGATTGTTTTTATTGTTTGGTGTGGTCAGCTTTTACTACGTACGAACCAACCTATTAGCTTCGGGCTTGTACCCAGTAGAGGAGAGTCTGGTGGAGGCTGGTTATACCAAAACGAAGACAGGCTTTCGCAAAAAAGAGGCCAATGTGACCATTGACATCCAGTGGAATGCAAAAACAAAAGTATTTGATAAGAATCACTATCGTTTTAAGGCTCATCAAGAGACAACTTTCTGGAAGAAAACCTATGTGGATAAGGAAACGCTTGAAAGCTTAACCAATGGCCAACTATCTAACCAATATGGTTTTGTGCATTACACCAAGGTTAGTCAGAAAGATTGGCTAAGGGTTTCTCCAAGACTGGTAGCTCACGCCGGAGGAACAGTTCGGGGAAAGGAGTACAACACGAAGTATACCAACTCCTTAGAGGCTTTACGGCAAAACTACAATCTCGGCCATCGCTTGTTTGAAATGGATTTTAATTTGACTAGTGACAAGAAATTGGCTGCAGTCCACGATTGGCACCATTATGGAAACAAAGATGGTGTTGCTCTTTCTTCGAAAGAATGGAAGAAATTTCAAGGCTATGGTTACCCAGAAACACCAAGTCGCTTTACGACCATGCTGATAGGGGATGTGTTTGATCAAATGCTGATCAATCGGGACATGGTGTTGGTTACCGATACCAAATCGATGGAAATCCCTAAGGAAGATAGGATTACACAATTTAAAGAACTTGTTTCAGAAGCAAATAAGCGGGACAAAGAACTATTGGATCGTGTAATTCCACAAATTTATCATCAGGAGATGTTCGGAGAAATCGAAGCGATTTATCCTTTCAAACATGTCATTTATACCTTGTATGCGTCACCGGATAGTGCAGAAGAGGTACTGGATTTTATTTCCAAGCACAAGGAAATTGAAGCGGTAACTATACCTATCGATGATTCTAGATTAACTCCTAAGTTTATCGAACAGGTACATCAGCTTGGGAAACGGGTTTATGTTCATACGATTCAAACCTATGAGAATTTAACTAAGTATGCGGCGATCAATGTCGATGGCTTTTACACTGGCTTATTGACCCCACAGGATATGGCCGTGTATGAATCCGTATCGAAATAAAACAGAAAACTAGCCCTTTCATCAGGCGCTAGTTTTTGCATTTATAAATAGTCGGAGTAAGCTTTTTCGAGTCTAGCAAGGAGTTCTTGTTTTTCCTCGTCGCTTGCGAAGGAAGCCTGGATGGCATCGACATTGTGTTGGTAAAAGTCAGTTTCCTTGGTATGGAAATGCTGATGATAGAGGGCGTATTCCTTGGTGAGGTCGGTATCAGATACGGTTCGGTTATCGGTATTGATGCTGATCCGAGCTCCGGCTGCCTTCATCTTCAGATAAGGGAAATCTTCTATAGTCGGTGCGGCTTTTGTTTGAAGATTACTGGTCAGGCAGAGTTCACCCGTGACCCCATTGTCAATAAAGGATTGGAGTAAGGCTGGTTCGTGAGACAGAGCTGTCACGTGGCCATTGCGTTTGATGCCAAATGCAATCGATTGGGCTACAAAGTGTGGGCAATGACACTCACCCGCATGAAGCGTCATGGGCCGATGGTAACTCTTGACTTGCTCGATTAAAGGTCGAATATCTTCTGGAGAGTAGTTGTGCTCATCCCCGGCAAAGTCAAACCCGACAAATTCTTGATCTCTGACCTGGTTGGCTTCTGCCAGAATGCGAGAGGTGAGTTTTGGATCTGACTGGCGCATGCCACAGACCAGGGCTTTTGCAATAATGCCAAATTCATCCTGGGCTTGGCGCAGACCATCGCAGACAGCATCGATAGTTTCTGGGACGGTAAGTCCTTGGTCCATGGACAATTCTGGGGCAAAACGAACCTCAATGTAGAGGACATTCTCCAGAGCTGCTTGCTTAGCGACATCGTAAGCAGCAAGGCTCAAGGCTTCCTTGGTTTGAAGGAGAGGACGAATGTAATCAAAGGCCTCCAAATAATCCAAGAGATTCTCACAGTGGGCAGGTGCGGTGACATGGTGCTTGAGCTCTTCATCGCTAGCAGGGAGGTCAATATTGGCCAGGGCTGCCAATTGGCGAATAGTCGGAAGAGACAAGGAACCGTCTAAGTGACAGTGAAGTTCCGTCTTTTCCAAACTATGAAAATCGATCGTGGACATTGTTTTCTCCTTCAAATTGTATTTTTTCTATACTATCATTTTGACCAGAAAAGTCAAGTAGCGTTCGTGTAGCAGATTTTTGAAAGGGAGTCTGATATTTGATATGCTAGAAGTAGCTTAGTAAAAAGGAGAAATGAGATGTCAGACTATCAATTACCAGAAGTATGGGAAGCACCGAGTCAAATGGGAGGAGCCTGGGGTGGCTTGAACCAACCAACAGCAGGTGCCCGCTTTGAACAAACTCTTCCAAAAGGCGACCAGCCTTTCCAACTCTATACCCTTCCAACCCCCAATGGGATCAAGGTGACCATTATGCTGGAAGAACTAAAAGAGCTTGGGGTGGATGCAGGCTATGACGCTTACCGTATCAAGATTGGGGATGGCGACCAATTTGGTAGTGACTTTGTGGCCATCAATCCAAACTCGAAAATTCCAGCCATGTTGGATCAATCAGGTGACCAAGCCGTTCGGGTCTTTGAATCTGCCAATATTCTCTTGTATTTAGCAGAGAAATTTGGACAATTGATTCCGACAGATCCTGCTAAACGGACAGAAATGCTCAACTGGCTCTTCTGGCAGACGGGTGCAGCACCATTCTTAGGAGGAGGTTTTGGCCATTTCTTCCACTACGCACCTGAAAAAATAGAGTATGCCATCAACCGCTTTGCTATGGAAGCCAAACGCCAATTGGACCTTCTGGACAAGGAACTCGCAACTAAAGCTTATATCGCAGGAGATGACTATACCATTGCGGATATCGCCATCTGGTCTTGGTATGGCCGTCTTGCCCAAGACAAGGTTTGGGATCGTGCAGGGATTTTCCTAAATGTGAAGGAATACCAGCATTTGCAAGCTTGGACAGAGAAGATTGCTAATCGCCCAGCAGTGCAACGTGGCTTGGAAGTGGACTATAAGGAAATTGACTAAGGTCTAGTATCGGCTTGTTGAGGATGATTGCGAGAGTTTCCGCCGTGAGTATAGCACATGAAACGTATAAGTTTCATGTGCCCGGAAGTTTTGAGACATTAGACTCAAAACTTAGTCATGGAACTTCTTCGAAGTTCGCTGACGTCCGGACTCACCTAAGGAAAGTCTAAAATAATACCTTTCCATAATAGACAAGGAGCCGTCGCGCCTTTTTTTAATGATGCAAACATGGTATACTTAAGGATGAAATAAAAGTATAGAAAGAAGCACATGGAATTTACAAAATTATCAAATCGCTTGGACTTGGTAGCTAGCTTCGTCCCAGCCGGAGCACGTCTGTTAGATGTAGGAAGTGACCATGCCTATCTCCCAATTGCCCTTTTGCAAGAAGGAAAAATTGAAGCTGCCATTGCTGGTGAGGTTGTTGAGGGCCCCTACCAGTCTGCCCTTCAAAATGTCGCCGATAATGGTTTAGAGGACAAGATTGAAGTCCGCCTAGCTAATGGCTTGGCCGCATTTGAACCAACGGATAGTATTTCTTGCATCACTATTGCAGGGATGGGCGGACGCTTGATTGCCGATATCCTAGCGGCAGGTCTTGAGAAATTAGCCGGTGTCTCTCGCTTGGTCTTGCAACCCAATAATCGGGAAGATGAACTGCGGGCTTGGTTAGTAGACCATGATTTTCGCATTGTCGATGAAGCCATCTTGGAAGAAAATGAGAAGTTCTATGAGATCCTTGTAGTGGAACACGGTTCTCAAGAGTTGTCAGCCAAGGAATTGCGCTTTGGTCCCCATTTGATGCTGGAACAGGCCCGAGCCTTTGTCCAAAAATGGACCAAGGAAGTAGAGAAATTAGCCTTTGCTTTGGAGCAGGTTCCTGTTGAGAATCAATCTGCGAGAGAATCGTTAGAAGAGCGCATCGCCCAAATCAAGGAGGTTCTACATGTTAGCAAGTGAAGTTATCAAACGCTATGAAGCTTACTGTCCTCAGGAACTTTCCATGGAGGGAGATGTCTGTGGCTTACAGGTCGGCACCCTGCAAAAAGACATCAAGAAGGTCATGGTGGCCTTAGATATCCGCGAACAGACAGTGGCAGAAGCTATTGACCATGGGGTGGACTTGATCATCGCCAAGCACGCGCCCATTTTCCGTCCTATTAAGGATTTGGTTTCCGATCGGGCTCAAAATCAGATCTATATCGATTTAATCAAGCATGATATTGCGGTCTATGTCAGCCATACCAATATTGATATTGTCCCAGATGGTCTCAACGATTGGTTTTGCCAGCTTTTAGACATTGAAGATACAGAGCCCCTCAGCATGACAGGAGAAGGACTCGGAATCGGCCGTATCGGTCGGGTAGCTGCCCAAACCTTTGGCCAGTTGGCTCAAAAGGTCAAAGAAACCTTTGGGTTAGATGCTTTGCGCTTAGTTGATTATGACCAGGCGGATCTGGATCGGGTCATTGAGCGCGTCGCTATCTGTGGAGGAAGTGGCCAATCCTTTTACAAGGATGCTCTCGCTAAGGGGGCTGAGGTCTACATCACAGGAGATATCTACTACCACACAGCTCAAGACATGCTGAGCGATGGTCTCCTGGCCTTGGATCCAGGTCACCATATCGAAGTTCTCTTTGTGTCAAAACTAGTCGAAAAACTCAATCAGTGGAAGTCTGAAGAAGCGTGGGAGATCGAAGTGATTGGCAGTCAAGCCAGCACCAATCCTTTTTATCATATCTAAGGGGTTATCATGAAAGTTGCTATTATCGGTGCAGGGATCGTAGGATCCACTGCAGCCTACTATTTATCAAAAGAAGCACAAGTGGATGTGACCGTCTATGATCACGGAGTTGGGCAAGCAACCAAGGCAGCGGCTGGGATCATTAGCCCTTGGTTTTCTAAACGGCGAAATAAGGCCTGGTATCGTCTGGCTCGGCTAGGAGCTGATTTCTACCAAGAATTGGTAGAGGACCTGGCCAAGGACGGAATCGAAACAGACTTTTACCTGCAGACGGGTGTCTATCTCCTTAAGAAAAAGGAGGAGAAATTAGACGAACTCTATCAGTTGGCGTTGAGTCGACGGGAAGAATCTCCCTTAATTGGAGACTTATCGATTTTTACTACAGAAGAAGTGGCCCAACAATTCCCAGGTCTGCAAGGCTTTGAACAGCTCCTTTATGCCTCAGGTGGGGCCCATGTAGAGGGAGCTCTTCTAACGGAAACTCTTCTGAAAGCAAGTGGCGCAAGAGTGATCAAGGAAGAGGTTGCCCTCTCAATCTCTGATCACGGCTATCAGATTGCAGGAGAAAGCTATGACCAAGTCATCCTAGCAACAGGAGCCTGGTTGAGGCAGGTACTCGAACCACTTGGCTACCAAGTGGATGTCCGTCCGCAAAAAGGACAGTTGAGGGATTATCAGCTAGACCTAGATACGGATCATTATCCGGTGGTTATGCCAGAAGGAGAGTTGGATATCATTCCCTTCCAAAAGGGCAAGATCAGTATGGGAGCCACCCATGAAAATGAGATGGGCTTTGACCTGAAGGTGGATCAAGCTCTGCTCAATCAGATTGAAGAAAAGGCCTTGGCCTACTATCCAGAACTAGCTCAAGCGACAGTCGTCGAGGAACGCGTGGGAACCCGGGCCTACACCAGTGACTTTTCACCCTTTTGGGGAGCTCTTCCTGATAAAGCAGGCCTCTATGTCGCTAGTGGCCTCGGTTCATCTGGTCTTACAACAGGTCCCCTCATTGGTTGGCACCTAGCCCAACTTGTGACAGGAGGAAAGGTGCGCCTAGATCCAGCAGACTATCCAGTTGAACAATATGTGAAGAAGAGAGTGGGGCAGAAATCGGTCATTCGTTAGAATTCGATTTCGTCGTCCCACCTCTGCACAGCTTCAACAGTCTGGGAGACTGTTGAAGGTTGCAGATAAAGGAAACATAGTTTCCGTCAACATAGGGCATCTTTGAAGCTTAAAAAGCGAACAAAGACTTAGGATACTTGCTTCGCAAGTTCTATCCGCCACCTCAAAGCAGTGCTTTGAGCACTCAACCACTGCGTCTTGCTCGACAATCCAAAGATAATTGAGAGTCTAGGATTTCTGTCCCACTCTCTTTTTTTCGAAAGATCTTCCTTCATTCGGCTAAAAATAGTAGAATAGAACCAGTGAATCAACAAGAAAATGGGAGTTGTTATAAATTGGTTTCAATCGTAATCCGTGGTCTTACAGGCCTTTCTCGCGGGATTGTTTACATGGGTCTGTACCATTGTCGGGTCAGCCATCGTCTTTTTCTTCAAGCACATTAGTCGAAAATTACTGGACATCATGATGGGCTTTGCGGCAGGTGCGATGATCTTCGTGGTAGTTGAGGAGTTGATCCCAGATTCACAGACCAATGGCAACACAGACGTGGGAACCCTGGGGCTTATGGTCGGCTTTGTCATTATGATGATCCTAGACGTCGCTTTGGGATAAATGAGATCTCCTTGTACCATAGATGCAAGGTGACTTTTTTATATAATCATGATAAAATAAGAGTAATGACTACGTAGAAAGGCCTAACATTATGAAAGGTATTATTTTAGCTGGTGGCTCAGGTACTCGTTTGTATCCTTTGACTCGTGCGGCTTCTAAACAATTGATGCCCATTTACGACAAGCCAATGATTTACTACCCATTGTCAACTCTTATGTTGGCAGGGATCAAAGAAATCCTGATCATCTCAACTCCGCAGGATCTTCCTCGTTTTGAAGAGCTTCTTGGAGATGGTTCTGAACTCGGCATTTCTCTCTCTTATGCAGAGCAACCAAGTCCTGATGGCTTGGCCCAAGCCTTCATCATTGGGGAAGACTTTATCGGTGACGATCATGTAGCCCTTATTCTTGGGGACAATATTTTCCATGGGAATGGCTTGACAGCCATGTTGCAACGGGCAGAAGCAAAAGAAAAAGGGGCGACTGTCTTTGGTTACCAAGTCAAAGACCCAGAACGTTTTGGTGTGGTTGAGTTTGATGCGGATATGAACGCCATCTCTATCGAAGAAAAACCAGAACATCCGAAGTCTCACTTTGCGGTGACAGGACTTTACTTCTATGACAATGATGTGGTCGAAATTGCCAAAAACATCAAACCAAGTCCTCGTGGAGAGCTTGAAATCACAGATGTTAACAAGGCATATTTGGAGCGTGGAGATCTCTCTGTGGAACTCATGGGTCGTGGCTTTGCTTGGTTGGATACTGGAACCCACGAAAGCCTCTTGCAAGCTTCTCAATATATCGAGACCGTTCAACGCTTGCAAAATGTTCAAGTGGCCAATCTTGAAGAAATTGCCTATCGCATGGGCTATATTACCAAAGAACAAGTTCATGAATTGGCGCAACCGCTGAAGAAAAACGAATACGGACAATACTTGCTCCGTTTGATTGGAGAAGCTTAATGACAGAACAATTTTTCGGAAAAGAACTAGCAGCACGTAAGATTGAAGCCATTCCAGGTATGTTGGAATTCGATATTCCCGTTCATGGGGACAACCGTGGTTGGTTTAAAGAAAACTTCCAAAAAGAAAAAATGCTTCCTCTTGGCTTCCCTGAAAGTTTCTTTGCAGAAGGCAAGTTGCAAAACAATATTTCATTCTCTCGTAAGAATGTTTTGCGTGGCTTGCATGCAGAACCCTGGGACAAGTACATCTCTGTAGCAGATGAAGGAAAGGTTCTCGGTACTTGGGTAGACCTTCGGGAAGGTGAGACCTTCGGGAACACTTACCAAACTGTGATCGATGCTTCCAAAGGGATCTTCGTCCCTCGTGGCGTTGCCAATGGCTTCCAAGTTTTGACGGATAAAGTGGCTTATACATACTTAGTCAATGACTACTGGGCATTGGAGCTCAAGCCAAAATATGCATTTGTTAATTACGCAGACCCAAGCCTAGACATCCAATGGGAAAACTTGGAAGAAGCAGAAGTCTCAGAAGCAGACAAGAATCACCCACTGCTCAAAGACGTCAAACCCCTAAAAGCAGAAGATTTGTAAAAATAAACCTTGCACAGTATTTTTGCGACTGCAAGGAGCGTTATAAGATTGTTCCTGCCCTAGTGAAAACAAGATTGCCGTAGGGAATCTTGTAGGGAAATCCGGAGACATGGGCTCCGGATTTAGCCATGAAACCGAAGGGTTGCTGGCGTCCCTCACTAGCCAAAGAAACAATCAAAAGAAAAAATATTTGGAGAAAAAATGTCAGAATACAAAAACATCATCGTAACCGGTGGCGCTGGTTTCATCGGTTCAAACTTTGTTCACTATGTCTATAACAACCACCCAGATGTCCATGTGACAGTTTTGGACAAACTTACTTATGCTGGCAACCGTGCCAATATCGAAGAAATCCTTGGGGATCGTGTAGAGTTGGTTGTGGGAGACATCGCTGATGCCGAATTAGTCGACAAATTGGCTGCCAAAGCAGATGCTATCGTCCACTATGCGGCCGAAAGCCACAATGACAACTCCCTCAAAGATCCATCTCCATTTATCTACACCAACTTTGTCGGAACTTATACACTCTTGGAAGCGGCTCGTAAGTATGATCTTCGTTTCCACCACGTGTCAACAGACGAAGTGTATGGAGACCTTCCATTGCGTGAGGATCTTCCTGGACATGGTGAAGGTCCTGGTGAAAAATTCACCGCAGAAACTAAATACAACCCATCCTCACCTTATTCATCAACTAAGGCTGCTTCAGACTTGATCGTGAAGGCTTGGGTACGTTCATTCGGTGTCAAGGCAACGATTTCTAACTGTTCAAACAACTACGGACCATACCAACACATCGAAAAGTTCATCCCACGTCAAATCACCAATATCTTGTCTGGCATCAAGCCGAAACTATACGGTGAAGGGAAAAACGTCCGTGACTGGATCCACACCAACGACCACTCAACTGGTGTTTGGGCTATTCTTACCAAGGGTCGTATCGGTGAAACTTACTTAATCGGTGCTGACGGTGAAAAGAACAACAAGGAAGTGCTTGAATTGATCCTTGAAAAAATGGGTCAACAAAAAGATGCTTACGATCGTGTCACAGACCGTGCTGGTCACGATTTGCGTTACGCGATTGATTCAACAAAATTGCGTGAAGAATTAGGTTGGAAACCACAATTCACAAACTTCGAAGCAGGTTTGGAAGAAACGATCAAGTGGTACACCGACCACCAAGATTGGTGGAAAGCTGAAAAAGAAGCTGTCGAAGCTAACTACGCGAAAACACAAAAAGTTTTGAAATAAGGAAGAAAGTCCAAGTAGAAAATTTCTTGGACTTTTCACTCGTTTTCAGTAAAAGCGGATGTATGATATAATGGAACATATTAGGTTTCAAATAGGAAGGATAGGATATGAATCAAAAAGATTGGGTCGAGTACTTTGAAGCGGTCAATGGCCGTAAGCCAAGTATGCAAGAATTTCAAGAAGCGCGTGAAAAGGGGGAGTTTGTTGTGAACAAACCGGATACCCCTGCTTCAGCACCTGTCGCTCCGCAGCCACAAGTGCAACCAACTGGCCCATCCGGTTACAGTCAGCCTCTAGCAACTCCCAAAAAGCAAAGGTTCCATAAGAAAACAGTCATCAGTCTATCGATCGCAGGGCTTGTTGCAGTGGTTGGCTTAGTATGGTTCTTTTTCTTCTCAGCTGGACCGGATTTAGATGGAATTTGGCTTAACCCTAACTTAGCACCTGTTGCCTATGAGCTAAAAGGAAAAAAACAGACGATCAATATGATATATTCCATAAATAAAATAATCAAGGGAAATGAAGCGAAAAAGGAATTTAATGAGAAACTATCTTCATCCGATTTATCTAACTTAAAGACTTTGGAAGATGTTGATAAGAAGTTCCAATTAAAAACTAAAGAAGTCGTTATTGTTAAAGCAGATAAAAATGTACGTTATAACTTGCTTCAAGCAGATGGCACCAACGTAATTATTGATCAGGATTTTAAAGCACTAAAATATAATGATTCATCTGTATCAGAATTTAAGAAACAAGTAGTTTTCCAAAAAATTGAATTTCCAAAAGTTTTAGTTGGAAAATGGAAATTTTATGAGGACGGTACTTATACCATTTCAGACCATGGAATCTTTAGCAAATCGGGTAGTAAGGAGAAAAATTTTTTAGTATTTTATAGTCTGACGGATTTGAAGCGTTTCAATAAATATAATAAAGATGAAGACTATTCGGATTCAAAACTAAAAAGCCAGTTTGAACATATCCAAAAGGCTATTAAAAAGCAAGGTTACACTGTCACTAGTCCAGATGAAGTGTATAAAATGAATTATACTAGTTATCTCGTCCCAGTAAATGGTGGAAAGACGCTTATTGCTCTTGATGACGATTTTAAAATTGTAAATAAAATACAGAAAGTTGAATAATAAAGGGACCGCATGGTCCTTTTTCTTTTTATCATGAATTTCCCAAAAAAAGCTCGGAACTCGCTGATTTGTGGTATACTATGACTAGCTTTTAGGGAAATCAATTTTTTAGGAGGATGATCATGAACCAAAAAGATTGGGTTGAATATTTTGAAGCGGTCAATGGCTGTAAGCCAAGTATGCAAGAATTTCAGGAAGCGCGTGAAAAGGGGGAGTTTGTTGTGAACAAACCGGATACCCCTGCTTCAGCACCTGTCGCTCCGCAGCCGCAAGTGCAATCAACCAGCTCAGCCGGTTACAGCCAACCACTAGCAAGCCCCAAAAAGCCAAGGTTTCATAAGAAAACAGTCATCGGTCTCTCCATCGCAGGGCTTGTTGCGGTCATTGCTGTGGTTTGCTTCTTTTTCTTCTCAAGTGGGCCGGATTTAGATGGAATTTGGCTGACCGACACGGCTTCCAGACCTCTTGTCTACGAGCTAAATGGGAAAGAAAAGAAGCTCAATGGCGATTATCCAATTCGAAAAGTGATCAAAGGAAATGAAGCGAAAAAAGAGTTCAATGACAAGCTCTCGTCATTAAATTCCTCTACGATACAGACACTGGCCGATGTTGACAATCAGTATCATTTGAAGACCAAAGAAGTGGTCATTATCAAAACAGATAGCGAAACGTTTTATAATTTACTACAGGAAAATGGCACAAACGTTATGCTGTCTGATAATTTTAAAGATCTGATTTATTATAGAAATGCTGTCCCGGAATTTAAGAAAATGACCGTCTTTAAAAAGATCGCATTTCCAAAATTTTTAGTGGGAAAATGGGAAGTGGTCGAGGGAGAAAATGAAGAAGAAGAGAAAGATATTTTGCAATTATCAGATCATGGTATTTCGAAACGTTCCTCCAACAGTTATTGTAGCGCCGTTTATTCACTTGTAGATTCTGCTCGCATCAATAGTAGTGATGGGGATTCTCATTCTCTGGATGATAAAGTAAATACAGAATTCGAACATGTCCAAAAAGCAGTGGCAGAACAAGGCTACAAAATCAATAGTGCCAAAGATGTTTATAAAGAGTCTTATTCAAATTCTTATATTATTCCTGTAGAGGGCGGAAAGAAATTTATTGCTCTGGACAAAAACTACCATTTCTCTATAAAAGCTGAAAAAGTAAACTAATTTGAAGGGCCGATAGGTCCTTTTTCTTTTTTAGAGGCTATGAATTTCCAAACAATTTTCTTTGAATGGTAGGATTTATGGTATACTAATAATAGCTTTTTTAAAAAATTTCGTTTTTAGGAGGATCCAGATGAATCAAAAGGATTGGGTTGAGTACTTTGAAGCCCTCAATGGTCGCAAGCCAAGCATGCAAGAATTTCAAGAAGCGCGTGAAAAGGGTGAATTTGTCATTGAAAAGACCAATACACCAACTCAAGCAGGAGAACCTGTAACTATCGCTCCACAGCCACAAATGCAACCAAGTGGTCCTGCAGGCCATAGCCAACCGGTGCCAAGACCAAAAGGAGCAAAATTCAGCTTCACTAAGAAAACCATCATCGGTCTATCCATCGCAGGACTTGTCGCAGTGGTTGCTGTAGTTTGCTTCTTTTTCTTCTCAAGTGGACCAAGCCTAGATGGCGTTTGGGTTCGAAATACCGATTCGAGTCCGGTCACTTATGAACTCACTGGAAAGAAACAAAGGGTGAATGGTGAAAAAACAGTTGATGATGTCCTCAAAGGAAATGAAGCAAAAAAAGAATTTGAAACAGCCCTCTCCTTGTTAAATTCAAGTGAAATCCATACGCTTGCGGATGTAGACAAGAAATTTAACTTGAAAACAACAGAAGTCATCATTGTCAAATACGATAAGCATGTCACTTATAATTTACTTCAAAAAGATGGTTCAAATGTTATCTTAAAAGACAGTGTATATGATTTGAGAAGTTATTCATCTAATTCGACAACTTTTAAAGAAGGTCTAGTTTATCACAAAGTTGAAACTCCTAAAGTTTTGGTGGGTAAATGGAAAGTTACGGCTGATGAAAGTGATGAAACAAGAAAGGTTACGATTACCGATCATGGATTGATTTCCAGTGATTCTGAAACAAGCCAAGCTGCTTTCTACCCGATGGCAGATAAAGATTTTCTAGATGGCAAATCTGAAAAAAATAAATCAACAGATAAAAAAGTTCAAAAACAATTTGAGAACATTAAAGAAGAGATTGAGTCAGAAGGCTATCAAGTAAAGAGTGAAAAGGACGTCTATAAACAAGTAGGGTTAAATTATTACTTCGTATCAGTAAATGGTGGAAAAAATATTCTTGTCTTAGATAGTAGTTATCACGTGAATGCCAAGCTAGAAAAAATGAAATAATGAGAGGACCGCAAGGTCCTTTTTGTTTTTCATCATGAATTTCCTAAAAAATGTTCTGAACTCCCTGATTTGTGGTATACTATGACTAGTTTTTAGGGAAATGATTTTTTAGGAGGATGATCATGAATCAAAAAGATTGGGTCGAGTACTTTGAAGCGGTCAATGGTCGCAAGCCAAGTATGCAAGAATTTCAAGAAGCGCGTGAAAAGGGGGAGTTTGTAGTAGAACAAAAGGATGCATCTGCTCAAACAAGCAACAATCAGGCTCATAGTCGGGAAGCAGCTGTTGCACCTACATCCTTCGCTCAAGAGCAGTCATATCAGAAAATTTTGCAACCTGTTCCGGGGAAGAGAAAACCCAAGTTGTCTTTCAATAAACCAACAACGTTCGGTCTGGCCGTAGTCGCTATTGTTACTGCAATCACTCTTATTTGGATCTTTTTCTTTACAGGGACAAAAAGTTTGGATGGAATTTGGCTTAGCAACACGGATTCGATGCCAGTAGTTTATGAACTAAATGGAAAGAAAAAGAAAGTCAATACAACTCATCTGATCGAAAAAACGATCGAAGGAAAAGAAGCTAAAGATGAATTTATTCAGAAACTTTCTAAATTAAACTTACCGAATATGCAGACGCTAAAGGATGTCGATAAAAAGTTTCATTTGAGTACCAAAGAAGTAGTCATTTTTAAAACGGAAGGTTTAGTATTTTATAATTTGCTTCAGTCTAATGGGACAAATGTCATCTTCTTTGATGATTTAGCGGACCTAGCCTACTATACATCCAATTTGTCAGAATTTAAGAAGAGAGCCGTTTTCCAAAAAATCGAATATCCTGACGTTTTGGTTGGAAAATGGAAAAACGTGTCTAATACTGACGATCATTTAGTTTTTCAAATAACGAAAAATGGCGCATCGAATACGGATGTCACTGCTATTTATCCACTTGTAGATACTGATCGTATCAATAATAAGAGTGGAAATTCCCATTCTTCGGATGATGAAATAAATGCTGAATTTGAAGAGGTTCAAAAAGAGATTAAAAATCAAGGCTACACAGTGAATAGTGCTAAGGAAGTATATAAAGAGGCTTATACTCATTCCTACATTGTACCTGTAGATGGAGGGAAGAAGGTTATTGTTCTAGATAAAGACTATAATTTTAAGTCGATGGTGGAAAAAGTGCAATAATGAGAGGACCGCAAGGTCCTTTTTGTTTTCTAAACTTCTGATTTAAAACTATTCAAGTCTGAGCTAAAATATGGTAGAATAAATAAGATATGTCTGAGGTGTTTAAATCTTTCAGACGAGTACAGTTATTGGAGTTAAACATGCAAAATAGACCGATTATTATTGGTGTTACTGGTGGTTCTGGTGGTGGAAAAACTAGTGTATCTCGTGCCATTTTGGCGAATTTTCCAAATGAAAAGATTGCCATGATTGAGCATGATTCTTATTACAAGGATCAAAGTCATTTGACCTTTGAGGAGCGGATCAAGACCAACTATGACCATCCGTTTGCCTTTGATACAGATTTGATGATTGCACAGATCAATGAACTGTTAGCAGGTCGCCCGGTGGACATTCCAACCTATGACTATGCTGCGCATACGCGTAGTAATAAGACCTATCGTCAGGAACCGCAGGATGTCTTTATCGTAGAGGGGATCCTTGTTCTTGAAGACAAGCGCCTTCGCGACTTGATGGATATCAAAATTTTTGTGGATACCGATGATGATGTTCGGATCATTCGTCGGATCAAGCGAGATATGGAAGAGCGGGGCCGGAGTCTTGATAGCGTTATCGATCAGTACTTGGGTGTGGTGAAGCCCATGTACCATCAGTTTATCGAACCGACTAAACGCTATGCGGATGTCATTATCCCGGAAGGTGTCAGCAATACTGTAGCAATCGATCTGATTACAACCAAGATTGAAAAAATCCTCCGAGAAGCGCGTGAAGGTTAAGACAAAACAGTGATAAGGACATGAGCGGATCTTATCTATCTAAATAATAGAGAGTGCGAAGAGAATTTTGAAGAAAATCACTCAATCGCACTCTTTTTGTCACTTTCCAACTTAATTTTTGAGCAAAGATTTGGTATAATGAAAGGTATGAAACAATCGGAAAAAGAATCACAATACCAGCTCTTGCTGGCTCAGATAGATGCTCTCTTAACGGATGAGACCAATGCTTTGGCCAATCTATCCAATGCTAGCGCACTCTTGAATCAAGCCCTGCCTCGTTCAGTCTTTGCGGGTTTTTATTTGTATAACCAATCTGAATTGATCTTGGGACCCTTTCAGGGTGGGGTCTCTTGTGTTCACATCGCGCTTGGAAAGGGTGTCTGTGGAGAAGCAGCTCAAAAGCAAGAAACCATCATCGTTGAGGACGTCCACCAGCATGCCAACTATATTTCCTGTGATAGCCGGGCCATGAGTGAGATTGTGGTGCCCATGGTCAAGGATGGGCAACTCCTTGGGGTTTTGGATCTAGATTCAGAAATAGTCGCTGATTATGATCAGCTGGACCAAGCCTATCTCGAACAGTTTGTCTCTCTCTTGGTTGAAAAGACAGACTGGGATTTTAAGATGTTTGGAGTGAAGAGCTAATGTATCAAGCCTTATATCGAAAATACCGGAGCCAGACCTTTGGCCAATTGGTTGGCCAGCAAGTGGTAGCACGGACATTGAGACAAGCAGTGGAGCAAGATAAGATCAGTCATGCCTATCTCTTTTCTGGTCCTCGTGGAACTGGGAAAACCAGTGTGGCCAAGATCTTTGCCAAGGCCATGAACTGCCCTAATCAAGTCAATGGAGAGCCTTGTAACGAATGCTATATCTGTGAAGCCATTACCAATGGGAGCTTAGAAGATGTCATCGAGATCGATGCGGCCTCCAACAATGGGGTCGATGAGATTCGTGATATTCGCGACAAATCAACCTATGCGCCAAGTCTTGCTAAACACAAGGTCTACATCATCGATGAAGTGCACATGCTCTCTACTGGTGCCTTCAATGCTTTGTTAAAGACATTGGAAGAGCCAACGGAAAATGTCGTCTTCATCCTCGCAACAACGGAGTTGCACAAAATTCCTGCGACGATTCTATCACGGGTGCAACGCTTTGAATTCAAATCGATCAAACTGCCAGATATCGTTCACCATTTGGAAAGTATCTTAGCCAAAGAAGGCATGTCTTATGAATCAGATGCTGTGCAGATTATAGCCCGGCGTGCTGAAGGTGGTATGCGGGATGCCTTGTCCATTTTGGACCAAGCCTTGAGTCTAACAGCAGGTAGTGAGTTGACAACAGCGATTGCTGAAGAGATCACCGGCTCCATCAGTCTTGCTGCTCTTGACCAGTATGTAGCTGCGATCCTAGCTCATGATGCGACAGCGGCGCTGGACCAGCTCGCGATTATCTTTGATAATGGGAAGAATATGGCCCGTTTTGTCACGGACTTACTTCAATACCTGAGAGATCTCTTGATTGTTCAGACAGGTGGAGAAAATACTCACGCTAGTGACTTGTTTGTGGCTAATCTATCGGCAGATCAAGCGCGTCTTTTTGCCCTGATTGATCAGGCGACGACTAGTCTAGCAGATATCAAAAATAGCTTGCAACCGCGCATTTATACGGAGATGATGACCATCAAATTGGCCGAAATGACGGGACAAACTGCTACGTCGGCCACTGTTGAAGTGCCTTCTAATGTCTTGGCTCAGCTAGAAGAGCTGAAGAAGGAAGTCGCTCAACTCAAGCAAGAAGTGGCCCAAGCCGGAGACAATCTGTCTAGTTCCAAGCCACCAGTAACCCGCCCAACCAAGTCTAATAAGGCTTACCGGGTCGATCGAAACAAGGTCAATGCTATCTTGCAAGAAGCGGTTGAAAATCCAGAACTAGCACGGACCAACTTGATCCGTCTTCAAAATGCTTGGGGAGAGATCATCGAAAGTCTAGGAGGTGCTGATAAAGCCCTCTTGATCGGATCTCAGCCAGTTGCTGCCAATGAGAACCATGCGATTTTGGCTTTTGAATCGGCCTTTAATGCTGAACAAACTATGAAGCGGGACAACCTCAATACCATGTTTGGCAATATCCTCAGCAATGCTGCCGGTTTTTCACCTGAGATCTTAGCGATTTCTTTGGAAGAGTGGACTAAGATTCGAGCTGAATTTTCATCTAAAGCGCGTGGACAAAAGGCTGAAGTGCCCACAGAAGAAGAGAGCGTCATCCCAAAAGAATTCGATTTTTTGTCTAATAAAATTACCGTACAAAACGATTAACTCATGAATTTTTTATAGATTCATGGTAGAATAGTTCTATGAATAGAAAACAATTTTCAGTGTTAGCAGTCTTTACTGCTCTAGAAACCTACTTTTTCAATGAGGCGACTATGGCTGGTCACCTGCTGTTTGCCCTCTTTTGGGTTTTCTTGATTTTGCGCAATCTCCAAACAGCCTATGTGGTAGAGAAAATTGCCAGTGCCATTGAAAAAGAAATCAACAAAAAAAGCCGAAAATAAAGAAAACCTTTTGAAAATGGAGTATCACATTTTCAAAAGGTTTTTTCTGATTCGGTGTACCCTGTAACCTGTCGTTTATGGTATACTAGTTCTATGCAAATTTTCACTGATCCTATGAGTCTAGGGGTGTTTTTACAAGTGCGTGAAGGAGTCCAAGTCTTTCTATAGGTGAATAGAAAATAAAAAAATATTTTAGGAGTGTGAAAAATAAATGTCTAAAATGAAAAAAATAATTGCGATGGTTCTTTTTTCTCTTGGTTTGGTTCTGATTGCGGCTTGCAGTAGCTCTCCGGCTAAACTGGAAGGCAAATGGAAAGTCCAAACGGGCGATAAGAAAAATGGTGAGCTTGTTTTTACAAAAGATACTGTAACAGTTGATGGTGAAAAGTATCCCTATAAACAAAAGTCGATTGAAAGAAAAGAGGGGATTGTATACTACAAAATCGAACAAGATGGTGAGTCTTATTCAGTGATTTTCCCAGATCCGAATAAAAATATTGCCATCATGATTCAACCAACTTCAAAAGACAATGATTTGAGTGGCCTCTTGCTCTATGCCATGAATAAAAAAGAGAAACCAAACTACGAAGAGTATGCCAAGAAATACTTGAAATAGACTTGGGTGAGAAGATAAAAATTTGAAATTATCACTGCGTCTTGCTCGACAATCCAAAGATAATTGAGAGGCTAGGACTTTTGTCTCAGCCTCTTTTCTTTACTTGTTTTCACCATTTGGTCAAGGAGATTTCTCCGCTATTAAGCCAGATTTCTTTTTTCTTGTCCAGTTGGACCAAGAGTTGGCCGGTATCGGAGATGTCTTTGGCAATGCCTTGATAGGTCTGTTGGTTCTGCTCAAAGGTGACAGTTCGTCCTAGGACTAAGGAGCGCTCTTTATACAGGTAGACCAGCTCGTCGACATCCGTTTGGAAAAATTCCTTCCAGATTTCGCAGATGAGGCTATTCCGAGTGATGGGGCATGGCCCTTCAAATAAGGAACCAGCCTTGGTTTTTAGCTCTTCTGGGAAAGTAGAGATAGCCATATTGAAGCCAACTCCAATAATGACATCCGTGACAAGACCAGTCTCGATGGACGTGATGGCTTCTGTTAAGATACCGCCAATTTTCTTTTCACGGTAATAAATGTCATTGACCCATTTGATAGAAACATCTATCAAGGTCAGGTTTTTAATCGCTTTACAGATAGCTGCAGCGACCATGAGGGTATAAGGGGGGAGCTCCGCAGGTGGGAGTTGGGGCTTGAGATGAAGGGACATGTAAATACCACCTTGATCTGGACAGTAGTAGCGACGGCCAAATCGTCCCTTCCCTGCAGATTGAGAATTGGCTAGGTAGAGCGTTTTGCCTTCACGATTGGCTTCCATTCCTAATTTGGCATCCAATTGAGTAGAGCTACAATGTTCGTTTAGAGAAACGTTCAAGTGGGTGTTGCTTGCGATCACTTCAGGTAGTAAAATGTCACCTGAGATGAGTTTATAACCTTTCTTTTTGAGGGATTCGATGACGACTCCCTCTTTTTCCAAGCGTTGGATGGCTTTCCAGATAGAAGTGCGAGAAACGCCTAACTCCTTGGCTAGTTGCTCTCCGTTGACGTAGTTATCCGCTTGGGATAGGGTTTGAAAAAGAATTTCGTGTGTTTTCATAGGACCTCCTAGCGACTGCTGTCTCGAATCGTCAGTTTGGTGGCTAATTTGACCATATAGGGAACACTTGGTTGGGTTCCTTGAAAGGTTTGCCATAGCATCTGAATAGCTTGCTTGCCCATTTCTTCTGTGTAAACCGTGACGGTAGAGAGGGCAGGGTAGACATACTTGGCGATCGAAGTATCATTGAAGGAAATGATACTGACGCGCTCGGGAACAGCAATGTGATGTTCCTGGAGGGCTCGAAGAGCCCCGACAGCCAAGGCATCACTGGCCATGAAGAAGGCAGTTGGCAACTCGTTTCCTAAGCCTTGGATCAGCTGCTCCATCAGTTGGTAGCCAGATTCAGTCGAAAATTCTCCAACCGCGACAAAGCGTTCTTGGTAAAACCCTTTTGCGGTGAGGTATTGTTGAAAGGTCCGTTGACGCGGATCCATCTGAAGCGGTGTCGCATCAGCAGTCTGTTCTTGGCCAACCAAAAGCCCGATTTCCTCATGCCCTTTTTCAAGAAAGTGATCAAGAACCATGATAACAGAATCTTCTAGATCTGTCGTCACACAAGAATGCCTCAGATAGAGGGTGTTGCTATCGACAAAGATCAAGGGCTTGCCGTAGCTTTCCAGATCTTGAATGGTCTTGGGACTGAATTTCCCAAGAGCGATGATCCCGTCTGCCTCTTGCATCAAGGACCAATCATCCTTGCTGAAGATACGAATGATCTCATAGCCCAATTCTTGGGCCTGTCTTTCCAACCCTATCCGGATGGCGTAGTAGTAGAGATCGTCTAATTCTTCTTCGCGCGTGTACCATTCAAAGATAACGATTTTATGAGAGTCTAGACCCGCTTGAGGAATTTTTTTTCGGCTTTTCTTTTGGTAATGCAGGTCCTCAGCGATGCGAAAAATCCGATTGCGCGTGTCTTCACTGACGGACAAGGTCTCATCCAGATTGAGGACACGAGAGACGGTCGACTGTGAAACCCCTGCTTTTTCTGCTATGTCTTTAATCGTTGCCATAGTTGTTCCTTCTTTTGCTTGTTATCTAAAGTATACTCTAAATACCAGTAAAAAGAAATAGATTTTACTAAATGTTTACAGGTCTGAATGAGAGAGGAAAGATTATAAATAAGCGAATTAAAATAATAATTCAGCATATTTAATATACGAAATCGTTTACATTACGATTGAATAATGGTACAATATATATTGAAAGAAAGGAGGTCGCTTTATGAAAAAAATTATTTATCCATCTGCGGCCCTACTGGCAGCCTTTACTCTTTTGTCAGTCCAAACGGCAAAGGCAGATACAACTCAAGCAGCGGATCAAGCCAATGATCCGTCAGCAACAGTAGAAGAGGTGGTGGCTTCTCCAACTCCAGAAACCACCACAGAAAATCAGGGAGAAGTGGCCGAAACGCCGAATACAACAGACCGTGCAGCCACCCCTGCAGCCACTCCAACGGTAACATCGACAGAGACGACATCTCCTGAAGTGGAAAAATTGATTGAAAACATGCCACTTAAACAAAAGGTCACTCAAATGATTATGCCGGATTTCCGTAAGTGGCAGGAGGCGAATCAGGAGTCACCTCAAGATCTGACTAAAGTTAATGCTGAAGTAGCGGAAGCTATTGATAAATATGATTTTGGGGGCGTTATTCTTTTTGCTGAGAATGTGAAAGAAACCAAGCAGACCCTAGCTCTGACCCAAGATATGCAAAAGGCAGCTATTGAAAACAAGGCCAATAACGGGAAGATTCCGCTATTGTTAGCGATTGACCAAGAAGGGGGGATCGTCTACCGCTTGGGAACAGGGACAGCCCTTCCCGGAAATATGGCGCTCGGGGCCACTAATGATCCCAAGCTAGCCAAAGAAGCTGGCCAAATCATCGGTCGTGAGTTATCTGCTCTCGGTTTAAATGTTGATTTTGCACCCGTGCTAGATACCAATAACAATCCTCAAAATCCTGTGATTGGTCTTCGTTCTTTCTCATCTGATCCAAACCGAGTTGCTTACTTAGGTATTCCGATGATGAAAGGAATTCAAGATTACAATGTGGCTGTGGCAGCCAAGCATTTCCCAGGTCATGGAGATACAGCGGTCGATTCACATACAGGTCTCCCATTGGTGGACAAATCTCTTGCTGAGCTAGAAAAATTGGAACTCCTACCATTCAAAAAAGCTATGGAAACTGGGGTAGATCTCTTGATGACGGCTCATATTCAGTACCCTCAGATTGAAAAAGATCAGGTCGTGTCAAAAGAAACGGGTGAGAAAATCTATGTCCCAGCGACACTCTCTGATGATATTTTAACGGGCTTGGTACGGAAGAAATACGGCTATAAGGGTGTGATTGTCTCCGATGCCATGGGAATGGATGCCATTGCTAAAAACTTCGGTGAGGTCGAAGCCGTGAAGATGGCCATCAAAGCAGGAGTTGACCTGGTCTTGATGCCAGCTACTCTTCGTAGTAAAGCTGATTTGACTAAAATTGATACCATTGTCAATGAAGTAGTACATGCGGTTGAAACCGGTGATATTTCAGAAGATCGCTTAAATGAGTCGGTTCGCCGGATCCTGACCCTCAAAGAAAAACGTGGAGTCCTGAATTTTGATCCAAGTGCTCGCACACCTGAAAAAGCTGAGGAAGCGGTAGGTTCCAACCTCAATCGTGATTTGGAACGTAAGATTGCTGCTGCAGCAGTGACAGTTGTAAAAAATGAAGACAATACCTTGCCATTTAAGGTTCAAAAAGGGGACCATGTTTTATTGTTAGGAGCTTTTGAAAATGAAGTTCCTGGATTAGATTTGGGAATGCGTCGCTTAATTGCTGATGGAGTTCTGCCAAAAGATACCTCCTTTGTAGCTAAGAATTTCACCAAAGAATCTACCCTTGGTAGTCTAAAAGAAGATCTAGAGAAAGCCACTCATATCGTAGTGATTTCAGAGATCGGTTATGAAGGCCAACTGGATAAAGATTTCTGGCGGACTAAGATCCCAACGGAGATCGTCAAGTATGCTAACAACAACCATAAGAAGGCAGCTGTCCTTTCTATCTCTAAACCTTATGATGTAGCTAACTATCCAGCAGCCAAAGCCATTCTAGCAGTCTATGGTAATAAAGGAATGGATCCAACGGAATCCCTCAAACCAGACAATGCCTTTGGTCCGAATATTCCTGCAGGTGTGGAAGTCATCTTCAATGGTAAGGAACACATAGGTACTTTACCGGTGGATATTCCAAAAATTGTAGATGGGAAAATGTCGAAAACAGAGTATGCCTACCGCATTGGTCATGGCCTCTTCTATCCAGCACCTGCTCCATTACCGACACCAGAAGCTCCGGATCCAACTCCACCAACACTCGATCCAACCCATCAGACAAAACCAGTAGTGGTTGGAAACACCGGAACACAGGTCCTTGCTAGCAAGCAAGAAAAAGTTCGTCCTCTTGATGGTCCACAAGTCACTCCGATTTCTGTGTCACATGACACTGCTCAGGCTCCTGCCAGTGTATCCGATAGTCCTGCTTCATCGGTATTGCCAAAGACCGGTCAAACCGAGAACCTCCTAGCCCTTATGGGTGTCAGCCTCTTAACCTTCCTTGGATCTTTTGTCTATCCGAGAAAGAAAAATTAAGGAATTTAGAATCTCAATTGGATGATCTCCTAATTGAGATTTTTTAGTAAAATTTTACTAAAAATCTCTATTTACATCCAATGCATCTCTTAACCTATTTGATAAAGAAAAACCGAATTTATCAAGAGATTTTTTGTTGTTGATTTTTTCAATAAAATTTTACTAAAAATGCTTGAAAACAGTTATTATATTGTTTATAATACAACTATAAAAACGTTTACAAAATCATTAAAGGAGTTTCCTATGGCTACACCTATTACTCGTCACCAATTACGTGATCGCTTTCAAACCCTTTTTGGACTAGAAGCCGACCATACCTTCTTCTCACCTGGTCGGATCAATCTGATCGGTGAACACACAGACTACAACGGAGGACATGTCTTCCCAGCTGCCATTACCCTTGGGACTTATGGAGCTGCAAGAAAACGTGAGGACAAACTCTTGCGTTTCTTTTCAGATAACTTCAAAGACAAGGGGATGATTGAAGTCCCATTGGACAACCTTCATTATGAAAAAGAGCACAACTGGACCAACTATCCAAAAGGTGTGCTCCATTTCTTACAAGAAGCTGGCCAGGTCATTGATAGCGGGATGGATGTCTATGTCTACGGCACGATTCCAAATGGAGCTGGACTCTCCTCTTCAGCCTCCCTTGAGCTCTTGATTGGTGTGATCGCTGAAAAGCTCTTTGATCTCAAGTTGGATCGCCTCGATTTGGTCAAGATCGGAAAACAAACGGAAAATCACTTTATCGGGGTCAACTCTGGCATCATGGACCAATTTGCTATCGGTATGGGGGCAGATCAACGCGCTATTTATCTAGATACTAATACTTTAGAATATGATCTGGTGCCGCTTGATCTTAAAGACAATGTCGTGGTCATCATGAATACCAACAAACGCCGTGAATTGGCTGATTCCAAATACAATGAACGCCGTGCCGAATGTGAGACAGCCGTCTCTGAACTTCAGGCACAACTAGCTATCCAAACGCTTGGAGAATTGGATATCTGGACCTTCGATGCCTATAGTTACTTGATCAAAGACGCCAATCGCATCAAACGGGCTCGGCATGCTGTGTTAGAAAACCAACGGACTCTCCATGCTCGTAAGGCTCTTGAAGCAGGTGATTTAGAAGGTTTTGGCCGTCTCATGAATGCTTCCCACGTATCTTTGGAACATGACTATGAAGTGACTGGTCTAGAATTGGATACCTTAGTGCATACAGCCTGGGAACAAGAAGGCGTCTTGGGAGCTCGTATGACGGGAGCAGGCTTTGGTGGTTGCGCCATTGCCCTTGTCAACAAAGATAAGGTTGAGGCTTTTGAGGAAGCTGTCGGCAAACGCTATGAGGACGTTGTCGGTTATGCGCCAAGTTTCTATATTGCAGAGGTTGCAGCAGGAACACGGGTGCTTGATTAAAAAGGAGATAGAATGACAGAACAGGTATTAGATGCATTTGTCACGGCCGTCATTGAAGCAAGTGACTATGAAGAAATGGATCGGATTTATCTAAAAAACCGCGTCATGAGTCGCGTCGGTGAAGAAGGGTTAGACGCCCCAGTTCATCAGGCTAGTTTGATCGCGCTCAAAGATCAGCTGGTGGAGCTTGCAGTCGCTAATAGTAAGATTCCAGATAGCATGGCCGCAAAAGACAGTCTGGGTGCGGAGTTGATGGATTGGGTCACACCTAGTCCGAGTCAGGTCAATCGTCGTTTCTGGGAGACCTACCGTCAGTCCAAGGAAGATGCGATTGCGGATTTCTATGCCCTCTCTAAGCACAATGATTATATCAAGGTCAATGCCATTGCAAAAAATATTGCCTTCGAGACAGAGACCCCTTATGGGACGATCGAAATCACCATCAATCTGTCAAAACCTGAAAAAGATCCTAAAGACATCGCAGCGGCGAAGCTGGCTAAAGCTAGTCATTATCCAGCCTGCCAACTGTGTTTTGAAAATGAAGGCTATCAAGGTCGCCTAGACCATCCTGCCCGTGCCAATCATCGGATTATCCGCTTTGACATGGACGGTCATGACTGGGGCTTTCAATATTCCCCTTATGCTTACTTTAACGAACACTGCATTTTCCTTTATAGTCAGCACATCCCCATGTCTATTAACCGCAAGACTTTTGAGCGACTCTTGACCATTGTCGAGACTTTCCCAGGTTATTTTGCAGGTTCTAATGCCGATCTCCCAATTGTAGGAGGTTCTATCCTAACCCACGAACATTACCAAGGTGGTCGACATACCTTTGCCATGGAGTTGGCTCCTGTGGAGGAAAGCTTTACAATTTCGGGATTTGAAGCCGTGTCACTAGGAATTGTCAACTGGCCCATGTCGGTTCTCCGCTTGCAATCGGATGACAAGGCGCAATTGATTGAACTGGCAGACCATATCTTAGAAAGCTGGCGAGGTTACTCGGATCCAGCTGTGCAAGTCTTAGCCACATCTGACGGTCAACCCCATCATACCATTACCCCCATTGCACGAATCCGCGATGGGCATTATGAACTGGACTTGGTGCTCCGTGACAACCAAACCTCACCAGAGCATCCCGATGGTATTTACCACCCGCATGCGGATGTGCAACACATCAAAAAAGAAAATATCGGCCTGATCGAGGTCATGGGCTTGGCGATTTTGCCACCTCGTCTCAAGGAAGAGCTCAAGCAGGTCCAAGACTATCTGCTTGGACGAGAAAGCAGTGTGGCTAGTTACCACCAAGACTGGGCGGATGACTTGAAAGCCACTCACCCATCCATCACAGAAGAAGCAGAGGCAGAAGCTATTGTTCGTGAATCAGTCGGTCAGATCTTTGCGCGCGTGCTCGAAGATGCCGGTGTCTACAAGCGAACAGCAGAAGGTCAAGCAGCCTTTAGACGCTTTGTCGCGACACTTTAAGTGTGGAGAAGAGGCAGAAATTTGGTACAATAAGAGAGAAGATAAAAAAGCGAAAGGAAAACAAATGGCAATACTAGTACTCGGAGGAGCTGGCTATATCGGTTCCCACATGGTGGACCGTTTGGTCAATGAAGGACAGGAAAAAGTCGTGGTGGTCGATAGCCTGGTCACAGGCCACCGTGCAGCGGTGCATCCAGATGCCGTCTTTTACCAAGGAGACTTAGCGGATCAAGACTTCATGCGCACGGTTTTTAAGGACCATGCAGATATCGATGCGGTCATCCACTTTGCGGCCTACTCACTGGTCGCTGAGTCTATGGCAGATCCATTGAAATATTTTGACAACAATACAGCTGGCATGGTCAAACTCTTGGAAGTCATGCATGAATGTGGGGTGCACTACATCGTCTTTTCTTCAACCGCTGCCACTTACGGTATTCCAGAAGAAATTCCGATTCTTGAAACCACTCCACAAAAACCAATTAATCCTTATGGCGAAAGCAAGCTCATGATGGAAACCATTATGCGCTGGGCCGATCAAGCCTACGGCATCAAGTATGTGCCTCTTCGTTACTTTAATGTAGCGGGTGCTAAGCCAGACGGATCAATCGGTGAAGACCATGGACCAGAGACCCATCTTTTGCCAATCGTCTTACAAGTGGCCCAAGGCAAACGCGAAAAGATCGCAATTTTTGGGGATGATTATAATACACCAGATGGCACCAATGTTCGGGACTATGTCCATCCATTTGACTTGGCAGATGCCCATCTGCTTGCGGTGGAGTATCTCAGAAAAGGGAATGAATCGACTGCCTTTAATCTGGGCTCATCGACCGGATTCTCCAATCTTCAGATTGTCGAAGCAGCCCGCAAGGTGACGGGACATCCGATCCCACTTGAGATTGCTGATCGTAGACCAGGAGATCCAGATACCCTGATCGCATCCTCTGATAAGGCGCGTGCAATTCTCGGCTGGCAACCAAAATTTGATAATATCGAAGCCATCATCCAAACAGCCTGGGCATGGCATTCCAGCCACCCAGATGGCTACAATGATCGATAAGGAGGGGACTGCGAACATCATTTTTGAGGCTTTTCTAATAACATCTAAAACGACAGTTGATCTTGCTAAATGACTCATTTCAGACGTCAGTCATTTCCTTAACCATCATAAAATAGTGAGGGATTCAAAATGAATAAAACTGTAAAAACAGTAGCCATCTTATTGTCAGCGGGTTTTCTCTTAGTTGGTTGTGCGTCAAAAGAGAAATCAAAATCTACAGATCAATCGTCCACCAAAGTGACGAGTAAAGCGACAAGCAAATCATCAACGAAAGCGAAGACAAAAGAGTCATCGACCGATAAAAGCAAAAAAAGGATGCACTAGCGGATGCTCAAAAAACGGTTCTTGAAACAAGTGATGAAGCAGGAAAGTCAACCATCACCTTGTATTACAAGGGAGATACCTTGTTAGTACAAGAAAAAGTTGATGATTACGATGTCTCAAAAGTAGCTGGTGACAACCCTCTTGAAACCATGAAAGAAGCGGTTACCAGAAACCAAGAAAAATTCAAAGATCTGATGGGACATGGATTTGAACTGACATCAGAATACAAAGATGGTATCTTCTATATCCGCAATACAATTGATTACACTAAAGTAGATATGCAAAAATTAAAAGAGATAATTCCTACTTTGAACCTTGAAGCAGACAATACAATCAGCTATTCAAAAGCCAAAGAGCTTTTCATTAATAGTGGTATGGTCGAAAAATAAACCAAATGGAGAGCAGTTCAGTTTGCTGCTCTTTTTTTGTTTTGGTATGAATTCATGGGTATATTTTGGTAGAATAGAAATTAAGGAAAAGTAAGATTAAAGAATGATTAGCAATTGTATGAAGAAAATCTTTAGTTGAGTGATTACAAGTAAAGACATCCACTGACGATTCGGAAGTATTGAGAAGATCAATACAGTTTACTTATACACTGATCAAACGATTCATCCCTTTTGAAATTAGAGATGTAATGGAAGGGGTTGAAAGAAATACAATTAAGTACAAAAAAAGAGCATTTCTGATAATGGAAATGCTCTTTTTGGGGTTAAGATGACCTCAATCTATCTGTGCCTGATGATGTATTGATCATGATAAAACAAATCTTCGTTAGAAGGTAAGTCTATTCATTTTTTTTGAATGAAATGATTAGTTTTCCAGCTCTAATTTCCCAGACTTGGTCAAAGTTCTTCAGTGCTTCATTCTGTCGGTGTAAGGTAATGATGACAGCACACGGTAAGTCTAGTACTTTTTTCAATTCTGCCTCGAACTGACGAGCGTCCAAGGCTGAAAAAGGTTCATCCATAATAACTAATGGACTCTGACGGTTTTTTTCTCGATTGAGGTACATGCGTTGTTGTTGACCACCTGACAGGGATTGAGGAGGTGTTACTTCGAACTCCACATCCTTAAACTCTGCAGGGAAAGTATTGAATAGCGTAACATTATTTTCATAACTAGAGATGAAGCTATGCTCTTGTTGCAAAATCAAGCCAAATTTTCCCCAAAGCTGATTTAGAGGAAGATCATTCAGTAAAATCTCGCCTTGGAAATCCTCATCCGTACCATTTAAAATATTGAGTAGGCTACTCTTACCTGATCCGTTCTCTCCAATGAGGGCAATCTTATCTCCTTTATGAATGGTGGCAAAAGAAATCTTTAATGTTGATTCCCCAAGTTGTTTAGAAAGATTCTTCAATGTGATCGTTTCAAAAGAAAGCTGTGGTGCCTGAATTGAAGATGGATGCTTAACAATAGTTTGAAAGCTTTTAATTACAGGCTTTACAGACTCCAACATTTGCAGATCGTAAAGGATTTCTTGAATTGGTTCTGAGAAGGCTGTAATATAACCAAAACTGGCCACCACCTCGGGGATACCAATTTGCTGATGATATAGAGAGTAAGCTAGATAGGAAAAGAGAACAAGGCTAATGAATTCAAAAGAAATACCCGTCAAGAGAATACCTGTAATTTTAGTCAAACCATACCTAAGATACTTATCCTGCAAGTTTTTGAGGGAACTTCTTTGTTGCTCTATAAAATGAGGTAGAGTGAGTTTGTTAACTAGGTGATGTCCTCGGAATAGATCCTCCAAGGTCCGATAATAATCACCTTGCTTTTCAAGATAGGTCTGTCTACGCTTCGCAGTCAATTGACCAACGACCTTTGGAATTTGAATACTGATGGCCGTTGAAATCAGTAGGATCAGCGCCACTATAGGATTGATCGTTCTGGTAATAATGATGGTATAAATCAAAATTCGTAGAATCTGCTTAAAAAAACTCATCAATGGAGGTAGATAATCTTTTTCCAGTGAATCAAGATCATTAGATTGATAAGAAATGTATTCTGCGACTGTTTTCTGCTTGAAATCATGGTGGGCAAGTCCCAAAAGAGATTGAAACCAGTCGTTCTTTAGATTTGTCGAAAAGAGAATGGCCTGTTTCCAGTCAAGTCGCATTTGGATGTAGTTGCAAGTTAGGTAACCTATAACTGCGATGCAATAACCTGCCAAAGCTATTTGATAGTGGCTACGAATTAACTCTTGTGTAAAGTATGGAAGAAGAGCAGTACAAATATTGGATAGTCCACTAAAGAGAAAATTAAAGAAAAGATACCAGCGCAGAGGCTTAAGGTATTGAAGCATAGACGAAACTCCTTGATAAAGCTATAACATAAAAACTAATAATGAAATAATGGCACTGTTCCATCAATGAGCAAATAGGGGCATTATTTAGAAACTTTCATTATTGTAAAATATAACTAAATTATATCATATGATGAAGTCAGTTAATTAATTTAAAAGAAGTTATTCCATGTGTTTCTCAAAAAAATTTGATATTAGGATGATTCTGTAGGCGTGTTCATTTAAACAAAAGAATTGCTAGCGACAGGAGATGGCATCCTCATCGAACATACACGAAATGACGACTACTGGGCTGATGGGGGAGATGGCTCTGGAAAGAACAAACTAGGCCTTCTCCTAATGCAAGTACGGGAAGAGTTGAAAAACTCTAACCTGTAATCTATCCTCTAGCTATTCCATTTAACAGTCTGGGTTTGGTATAACAGTCAACTAGATAGTTACAATGATCAACAGGAGATATTCCTGAAGGTGTAATGTAAGATATTAGTGAAAAGATCGGAGAACATACATGAAATATAGTAAACTAGGCTGGGAAGAAGTTAGTAAGTTTGAGGAAATAAAAGGTTATGGACAACATATTTGTCGACATCATGAGAAATATTTTTTTTTTACAGATGAAGGGGGAATAGCTGAACAGAGGGTAGTCTATGAATTACCATTAGAACTATTTCAATCACCCTACCAAGTTTTTCTGAGTTACTTGAAAAGTCTAACTTAATTTGACAATTTAGGCAATAAAGAAATCCTAGACAAGCTTTTGAGCTATTCAGAAGACTTGAAATACCACTATAATCTCTATCAGCTCTTGCTTTTTCACTTTCAGAATAAGGAACCAGAGAAATTTTTTGGACTCATTGAAGACAATATAAAGAAGGTTCATTCTCTTTTTCAGACTGTCTTTAAAACATTTCTAAAGGACAAAGGGAAAATCATCAATGCCCTTCAGTTATCCTATTCCAACGCAAAATTGGAAGCGACTAATAATCTCATCAAACTTATCAAACGCAATGCCTTTGGTTTTCGGAACTTTGAAAACTTCAAGAAGCGAATTTTCATCGCTCTGAATATCAAAAAAGAAAGGACGAAATTTGTCCTTTCTCGAGCTTAGCTTTTCTTCAACCCACTACAGTTGACAAAGAGCCGTAGATTTTAGGTATTTACCTTGTCTACTTAAGAGGTATCATATCATCGAGATAAAGGTGATTTGTTTGTTCCTAAGAATTAGGTTTTAGGTTTGACTTGTGGCAACTTCTGGAAAAAGCTTGTCTAGGATTTTTGGAGTGATAGCTTGTCCAGGACCTTCAGCACAATAGGTGTGAATATACATAGAGGGATTGAAGTTGAGCTCGATACAAGTGCAATGAGGTTTTTCCTTGCTAGCAGGCTGAGTTTTATCTGGAATGATGAGGTCAACCCCGCAAGCCCAGGCCCCCATGCTAGTTGCCATAGCTGCTGCCAATTCTTGGTAAGAGGAATCCATAGTCTCAGTGACATCAATAGAGTCGCCACCTGTAGAGATGTTGGAGTTACGGCGGAGATTGACCTTTTTCCCTTCTGGGAGAATATCATCAGGTGCATAACCTTGCTGAGTCAACATCAATTGTTCGATGTCTCCTAGCTTAATGATTTCCAGAGGTGAGCGGTGGTCACGGCCTCGCAATGGATTGGCATTTTTCTGAGCGACTAATTCACGAATAGTGTGTTTGCCATCACCGACAACATTAGCAGCGACACGAAGGAGGACAGCCTCACAACGCCCGTCCAGAATGAAGAAACGGTATTCGGTTCCTGGGATAAATTCTTCAACAAGAACAGCTGTATCTTCTGCAAAGGCAATCTCGAGAGCTTTCTTATAGTTATTAAGGCTGGCAGGCTCTTGGAAAATGGAAATGCCCAGACCGAAGTTGGTTGATTTTGGTTTAACCACAATTTGCTTGCCCTTGATAAGAGGATAGTAGGCTAGACCTTGTTCTAGACTGGTAAATTCGTCGCCGGCAGGGACAGGGAAGCCAGCATCAGCCAGAATTTTTTTGGTCACGGTTTTATTAGCCATGGCAAGAGGAACTACATAGTTGTCTTTTGAGGTCATGTTACCATTTTTGACGTACTCAACATGATCTTTATGCCAGAGTTTAAGGAATTGATCCTGCTCATCTAGGATTTCAAAATGAAGCCCTTTTTGAATGGCATCAAAGAGCAGCATCTGGGTAGAAAGTTCCATATCCTCATACCCCTTAAGAGCATAGTGGGCAGTCCAGTCGTAATCATGATAGGCAAGCGCCTTGTCAAGGGCAAAGTCAGAAAGGGACTTGTCTTTGATATGAGGAAGAAGTTGAGCAGCTAGTGTCTGACTGGAATCTGCAAAGGTATCTTTAACTTGTTTGACCAGACCTTGATGATAGTCACCAAGCCCAAAATGTTGCACCAGTTGGTCTAGAGCTGTCGTAATGTTCTGAGTTTCAGCTTCAGAAGGTAGAGGTTCTAAAGGATGAGAGAGGGCAATTTTTTCATTCAGCGCGTGACCTTGAGCCAGAGCCTGATCAACATTTTCAGGGGCATCCAGCCAGAGGAAGGCTAGAAGGAGTAGGTGTACGGTATCCATGGTAGTTTGGCTAATACCGATACGCTCAAAGGGGTTGAGGTCGAAGTTACGGAATTCTAGGTAGGTGATTCCCTTGTCAAGGAAGGAGCGATTAACCTTTTGTCCACGGAAACGAACAGCCGAGTAAAATTCCTTTTCCGCAATCAAATCACCTTGTTCGATATAGTTTTCGATGGCAGAGACATAGTCTTCTAGGCTTGCAAAAGATACTTGTATTTCTTCCTTATTGACATAACCATGGTCGCTGTTTCGGAAGGAACGCACGAGTTCTGGCACTTCTTGGTCGAAGAAGCCTTGCTCAGCAACAGGTGCAGCACCAAAGAGATAGGTAATCACCCAACGATAGCGCAAATAGTTCTGAGCCAGCTTAAGATAGAGAGCGTTTTTGAAAGCAATTATATCAATCTGGTCACTTTCTTGGAATAGGGCTTCAACCAAATCTTTCCCTAGTTCCATATTATAGTGGATACCTGAGATAGCTTGTAGTTTAGTTCCGTATTTTTCGGCCAGGTAGTTACGATAATGGCGTTCAAATTCATTTTCCAGTTGGGCAACTTGGATTTCTTGGGCGTTGATACGAGGAGGCATGGACAAGGGCCAGAGAAGTTCATCTTTACTGATGGAACGTCCAGCTACATCGGTAATGGCTCCAAGAAATCGACGAGCCTCAGTGGTGGATTTGGCAACTGGCGTAATGAGCTCCATCTGATACTCACAAAAGTCAGTCTGAATATAGGGGTGGAAACTACGAGCTCCCAGACAGGATGGGTGAGGCGTATGTGCTAATTTTCCCTGTCTATCGACACGAAGACTTTCGCGTTCAATTCCAAAGTTAGCTTGAAGGATAGGGCTAGTAGGCTCCAGCTTTTGAAGCAGTTGATTTATAGTCATAGAGTCACCTTTTCATCTAATGTTAGTGATAGTCTATTATAAATAGGAGAAGAAAACAACTTTCCGCTACGGTTAAGGGGAATTTCCGAATGTTTTAGATAAGAATTCTTAAAACCAGTTGCTTTTTAGCTTTATTATATGCAAAAATTGTAAGAAACCCACCGATTTTTATGTAAAATGTTATTTCTATTGGAATTTAAATCAAATTAGCCTATACTAATGACGTATATATGAGAACGAAAGAATCCCTAGGGTCGGCACTGCACCCATAAAATGAGACACAAGAAAACACTCCTGTTGAATTCTGGTAAACTAGAAACAGGGGTGTTTTGTTATGGTCAAAAAGCATATTCAGTAGAAACTAAGCTAGCCTGTATCGAAATGAAGAAGGCAGGCAAATCAAATAAAGTTATCATGGATACCCTCAGCATCAAAAATGCTATTCAGGCCAAGACCTGGTAGCGATGGTATCAGAATGATGAATTGTGCCGTTTCCACCAACCCGTGGGGAAACAATATACTTATGGTAATGGAATGAAACAGTTATCTGAAGTAGAACAGTTATGATTGCAAGTAGAATTACTAAAAAAGTATCAGAGCTTGATAAGAGAATCGACAAAGTAAGTCTTATCAAGCTAGTAGAAGAGTATAAGAAAACGAGCCTGTATCTATTATTTTAGAATGTTTCGGCGTCAAACGCTCCACCTTTTATCGCTGGAAACAGGAGTGTAAGAATTCTCAGAAAAGAGGCGAAATAGCAGATAAAATCGAACAACTCTGTATAGAAAATCACTTTATTTACGGCTATCGAACCATCACTCGCTTACTAAAGAAAGTTTATAACCTCGTCGTTAATCGCAAGAAGGTCTATCGTATCATGAAGGAAAAGGGCTACCTTTGCCGTGCCCGTCCCAAGAAGGGACCTAAATTAGGGAAGCCTTACCATGTAACAGAGACAATAAGCTGGATCGTGATTTTCAGGCAGACAAGCCTATGGAGAAGCTTGTCATAGACATCACCTACCTCTACTTTGGAAACTGTAGACTTTATCTATCTTCGATCATGGATCTCTATAATCGTGAAATAGTAGCTTATACCATCTCAGAGTGTCAAGATACTAACTTTGTACTCGATACACTTCATCAACTTGAGCTACCTCAAGGGGGACTTTTACACAGCGATCAGGGATCTGTCTACACCTCAAAAGCCTACTATCAGCCTTGTATAGAAAAAGGCATCACCCGCTCCATGTCCCGAAAAGGAACACCAGCAGATAATGCCTGTATCGAATGGTTTCACTCTGTTCTCAAGTCTGAAACCTTCTCTCTCCATAAGTGAAGAAACATAACTGGAGATAGTATAACAGATATTGTCAAAAATTACATCATATTTTATAATGAAACTGGAATTCAACAGAAATTAAATGACCAGTCTCCTGTAGAGTACAGAGAATTGGTCGTAGAAGGGGTCCAGCAACCGAAGGGCGCTAGCCTTCAAATTTTCCTCCCAAAATGTGTCCAAAATATTGACAGAATTCCAACACGGAAGATTTGGCACAGAATGGATTATTTGGTTTTACGACTTTCTTTATCATCTTTAACCTTGCTTTGCTTGTCTTGGCAGGCTGGTTAGGGTATAAGTGGAAGATAAGATGAAAAAAATGGAGAAAACTCTAATGGTTCTTCTCCATTTTTTTATCTAATTGGTAATGTTGAAAATTGGAAGTGAAATGATACTTTCAAAGAATTCATTTTGGACACTAGCAAACGAAATAGAGCCCTGATGCAAATCAACAATTTGTTTTGAAATTTTTAACCCAATTCCAGTCGTTCTAATTTTAGAAATATCAATGCTTTTAAAAGATAATTCATTAAGTTCAGCAATTTTTTCTGGTGAAGCTCCCTGTCCATTATCTTTGATTTCGACAATTACATTTGTATCTTTTTTGAATAAGTGGATTCTTATTGTGCATCCCTTTTCGTTATGTAAAACAGAGTTGTAGATGATATTATGGATAACTCTTGTGATTAAAAACTGCTCAATCATGATAGATTGATTAACAAGTGAATAATCGTAATCAAATTCAAATTCAAAATCATTCCAGATTTCTTGATTTAAAATATGGATGAGAATGTCTTTGAAGAAGGGGATAATGTTTGTTTCAGTCTGATTTAATTGAAGATGACCGGATGAAAGGCGAGCTACTATATTTAGATCATTTAAAATATTTTGGATGTAATAGGATTCCGTCAATATTGGGCGAATATGTTTTTTAGACTGTGTATCTAGTTCAGAATCATTTAACAAGGACGCGTTAGAAATGATGACAGAAAGAGGTGTTTTGATATCGTGTGCAATACCTGAAATCCATTGCTCTTTAAAGACTTCATTCTCTTTGAGTAGAGTATCGGTTTGATTAATTGCAGTTGTAAGATATTCTAGTTCTGATATAGAATTTATTGGATTTTTCAAACCATCTGGGAGATTCTGAATAGCAGTTACAAGAGGCGCAATTTTACGATTGATATGCGTCACACCATAGTAGTAAAGAAAAGCGAAATAAAGGCAGTTGAAAAGCAATACTCCAAATGCTACTAGTGGAATCAAGCGAATACTATCTATATCTAAGTAATTATAACTATAACGAGCAATTTTATCTTTTGGAAAACCAACAACAATGATGTAGTCACCTTTTATCTGACTAAAAACAGGATAATCTGAAAGATAATAGCGAGAAAATTGTAAAATGTCCCCATAGTCAAATTGCGAAGGAACTTCTGTTGGTTTATACTGTTCGTACACTTGTTTGCCAGTCTGCTTATCCAATACCATGAGCCATAACTTTTGTTCTTTTAGACTAGAAATATCATTTCTAGGTATGTGGACGTTATTTTTTGTGATGGTAATGTGTTCAGAAATTATTTTCACAGTCTCAGTAGCAGTTTGCTTTTCCTTAATGTAGAAAACAAAACTGGCAATTAGAAGAATATTGGTAATGAAGATAATGATGGAAAAAAAGATAAATTTCTTTAGTGAATACCTTAAAATTTTGGTTTGGTTCATAATCATGATAACAATTTATATCCCAGCCCTTTAGCTGTCTTTAAATATTGAGGTTTTGAAGGATTTTCTTCTATTTTTTCTCGAATTTTCCGAATATGTACAGTCAAAGTGTTTTCATAACCAAAGCTATCCACTCCCCAAATCGTATCACAGAGAGATTCGGTTGAAACGATGTAATTTTTATTATCGTAAAGTTTTTTCAAAATCTGAATTTCAATTGGCGTAATAGAAATTTCTGCTCCATTTTTTTGTACTGTTGCATTCCGAAAATTCACCAAAGTCTGTCCAATCTGTATTGCTTCCTGTTCTGATTTATAGCTTCTCCGGAGCAGAGCCATAATCCGATAGATAAGATTTTTTGGAATGAAGGGTTTCATGACATAATCATCACCACCAGCATTGAAACCAGCTACCTCATCTTCAGGATTATTTTTGGCAGTCAGAAAGAGGATAGGTGTATCGCCTTTTTTTCGGATATGTTTTGCTAATGTGTAGCCATCACCATCGGGGAGCATAATGTCCAAAAGGAAAAGGTCGAACTGCTCTGTTTCAATCATGTCCAAACTAGATTCTATATCATAGGCTGATGTTAGATTGGAAAATCCGTAGGCAGTGAGAATATCTCTTATGGAAGAGTTTAAAATTTTATCGTCATCAATGATAAGGATGTGCTTATTCAGGAGTTGTTGTTCGAAATTCATAATCTTACCTCACTTATCTATATTATACCATTTAAAAGAGTGAAAAAAGGTAAAACACTTTAATCTTAATGTAAAATTAAGGTTAGCTTAGTTTAAAATTAATTTAGCATGTCTATAATAAAGACATAACCTAGATAGAGATACTTCTCAAATAAATATTAATCAGTGAGGTATTTCCAAATGGCTAAACAACAAATGAATCTCGTTGAGATTGAAGCAATGAATTCTCTTCAAGAATTGACTCTTGAAGAACTTGATAACGTTCTTGGTGCTGGTGGTGGAGTAATCCAAACCATTGTTTTAAGTAATCAATTTTATTCAGACAAAACAATGGTAATAGTGAGTCACCAATTAGATATTGTGAATTATGTTGATTCTATCATTTTTGTTGATAAGAGTAGTGGAGATGTTATCAAAGATACTCATGATAATTTGATTTATAGAAATCAAAATGATAGAAAATTATTTGGTTTAAAGGAGAAAGTTCATAATGATTAGTAATGTTTTACAGATAAAAAACTTACAAAAGGAATTCAAGGACACTCAAGTAGTTAACCTTAGTTCCTTATCAGTCCAACAAGGTGAGATTTATGGTTTTCTAGGTCCAAATGGAGCTGGGAAAACAACCACCATGAAGATGATTTTGTCTTTGATTTCTCGTACAGCTGGGGAGATTGAAGTGTTCGGTCAACCCATAGGTACGGACAAGCAGTATCTTAATCAGATTGGCTCTATGATTGAAGAACCGTCTTATTATCCTAATTTGACAGGCTATGAAAATCTCTTGGTCTTCCAAAAAATCCTTGGATTTGATAAGAAAAATATTCAGGAAACCTTGAAAATTGTGGGGTTAGATCAACCTAAAAACAAGAAAAAATTGGTTAAAGATTATTCCTTGGGTATGAAACAGCGTTTGGCTTTAGCCTTTGCCTTAGTCAAGAAACCACGTTTGTTGATACTGGATGAACCAACAAACGGGCTAGACCCAGCAGGGATTCATGAAATTCGGGAACTGATTATCAAGTTGGCAAAAGAACAGGGCATTACTGTCTTCATCTCTACCCATATCCTTTCTGAAGTTGAGCATATCGCTGACCGTGTGGGGATTATCAATCATGGTCAACTGGTTTACGAGGGAGAAATTCGTAAAATTCAGTCCAATAAATGGCTGGAAGTGCGTGGGGATTTTAGAGATCGACGTGAAGTCATTAGCCAAGTGTTATTTGGTTATCCGTGCAAGATGTTAGAGATACAAGAGGATAAACTCAAGCTGACTAACCTTGCCGATCAGCAGATTTCTAGTTTGTTACGAGATTTAATAGTCGAGAAAGTTCCAATTTATGAAGTGAAGCAAGAACAAGAAACCTTGGAATCTATCTTCCTTAACTTAACCAAGGAGTGAGTCTTATGTTGAATAATTTGTCTATTGAATTGCTCAAGGCAAAACGAACCAAATCCTTCCTCATTAGCATACTAGTTATGGGAGTCGGATTTGCTTGGGCAATTGCAGCCGCTACACGCTACCTAAGTAATCCACACATGCACCAGATTAGCCTAATTTTCTATATGATAAAAGAAGTAAATGGCTTGATTCTTCCTATTGTGGTTGCTCTCTTTGTATCGCGAATTGTCAAGAACGAGAAGGAGGGCAACACTTTCAAACTGCTTTTGGCAAATGGTGAAAATGTACGGCATATCTTTCTGAGTAAGCTTGGCCTGACTATGTTCGTTTTGACCTTTCTCGCTTTTTTGGAGGGAGTAGTAGTCCAGTTGATTGCAATCTTATCTGGTCTAGAAATGCCTGTTAGCCTAATCCTCTGGCAAATCGTCATTTTCTTGCTAGCCTCTTTTGTGTTGACCTGTCTGTTTTTGACTTTGCAGTTTTTACTGAAAAAGCAGGCACTGATACTGGCATTAGGGATTTTCGGAGGATTTCTTGGAGTTGGATTTGGTCATGCACCAGCTTTTCTACAGCTGATTTTCCCTTTTGGTGGTATAGGATATCTGTCTCTGGTGGATTACCAGCAAGTCGCCAGTCAAGTGAGTTATGTTTTGGTGACAAACCTAGGATTTAAACTCTTTACATATTTGCCAATAGCCCTAATCTATCTCTTCTTATCTCTCTATCTGGTTGAAAAGAAAGGAGGCAAGCTATGATGTCTTATCTATCAGTAGAATGGCGGAAAACAAAAAAATTTTCCATGTTGATGATTGGTATTTGGTTCTTAGCTTTTTGTAGCCTGATTGGTCTTGGGATTTACTTTGGTTCAGCTTATTCTATGGTTGCAGAAAGTGAAAAGGTGCCTGTTTTATGGGGACAATTGACCTTCTATTATAGCCAGCTTTTCTTTCCGATTTTGGTCAGCCTTTATGTAGCCATGATGTTAGGAAAAGAGTTTGATAGAAAAAATATTGAATTTCTCAGAGCTAATAATGTCAGTCTTGGGAAATTATTGTTTGCAAAAGAAATAGTAATTATCTTGTTTATTGCTGTTTTACAGTTGTTCTTGTTTGGTATTTTTTATGTAAGTGCTCACCTAGCTCATTTAGAAATTTCTAATTTGTTCACCTACCTCAAGTGGGATTTATTGGGGATTTTTGGAACAATTAGTATGATGGCAGTGCAGTTTTTTGTAACAGCTAAAACTCGTGTTTTCAGTAAATCTGTGGGAATTGGTGCTATTGGTACTTTCATAGGATTTATGATGATTTTTGTATCAGATAAATTATCTTTAATTTATCCCTACTCCCAAGCTATGGTGGCAATGCGGTCACGGAATTTGATAGACTTTAATTTAGTGGAAATAGTGCTGTTTATCATTGTAAATATTCTTCTGTGGGGGATTTTTCATACATTGAGTAATAAAGAATTGCATAAGTAATGCGAAGACTCTTCGGAGTCTTTTTCTTGTGATAAAAGCTCCAAGCTTTATCTGGTATGCTTGACCTAGTTTTTTAGAAAGAAGGTCTAAGATGTTAAATAAAGTCAAAACTAAAGCCTTAATTAGTGTTGGAGCAGTGGCTGCAACTAGCTTTATTCTCATGATGGATATACTGCTGGTTAACACTCGACTGTTAAACAAAGTCGCAAAGAGATTGAATTGGCTGAAGCTAAACTTGTCGAGGATAAACAAGCGGAAGATAAAGCCAGCATTTTGTTATCAGATGTGCCCCAAATTCAAGAGAAAATTCGTCAGATAGCATCTCCAATGGATGCTGCTTTAGAAGGGCGCAATCGTCAGAATCCCTTGAGATCAGATTGGGAAGAGGTCAAAGATGAGGTAATACTCCAGGCACTTCGAATGAAGTTTAGCCAAAATCCAGAAATCGCAAAGGGATTGCTGGCGACAGGAGATGCCATCCTCATCGAACATACGCAAAATGATGCCTACTGGGCTGATGGGGGATATGGCTCTGGGAAGAACAAGCTAGGCCTTCTCTTGATGCAAGTACGGGAAGAGTTGAAAAACCTCACCCTGTAACCTCTCCTCTTGCTATACAATTTAACAGCCTAGTTTTGGTATGAATGCCACAATGATCAATAATAAGGAACTCAAGTCAGTTGGCTTGAGTTTTTTTGTGTGGGCGAATGTGCTGGGAATACCACTAACTAGGCTTTTTTATAGCTGTGAAAGATGTTATAATATGAAAAAATTTAAAGGAGAAATGAATGGGAGATAAATACACAGTAAAAAGTGATCTTTCGGTGGCTGCTAAGCATGCTACTGCAATAGGATCTGCCAATAATTATTCAGCTATTACAGTTCAAAGAGATGAACAAACGACAGTTGCTGGTAATAATAGTGCAAAAAATGGTATTAGTCAATTTGAGAATCTTCAGACTCAGCTATCGAATCATATTGTGAATATGATTCAAAATATCCATAGCTTGGCCGACCAATTTGAAGATAAGGATGCCATGATTCGTAAAAATTTAAATATTTTGAATACTATTCAGTCTAAGCCGTCATTCTCCAATGAAGCGAAATCAAAATACTTAGATGTGTTAGAGGATTAGATATGAGTGCAGAAGATACATGGAATAAGCTCCATGAGAAAGAACGACAACTTTCAGATAAGGAGTGGGACTTATATCAGCGGATAGAAAAATTAGATTCGAAGAAAATGGAAGTTATGGATCAGTTGTTGAATGATTCACAATGGTTAAATGATCTAGATTTTCTTTTCGAAGGTAGTAGATATCAAAGTCAAATGATGAATGACCAGTTAGAATTCCAACATCAAGTGAGAATAATGGAATACAGTCTGGATGAAGAATTAGAAAAACTTCGGAAAGAACATAAATCTATTGAAATGAAGTTAGATTCAATTCACCAAGAAAAAAGACGATTAGTGACGGAGGAAATCACATGAGTATAGATATGTATCTAGAATCCGCCAGAAGTCAGGCAACTAGTTTATCTAGTATATCCGCCCAGTGCGTGCAACAGAATATTGAATTGATTAAAGTTCTTGAAAATTTTGTGGCTGAAGAAGAGTTAAAAGGGCATGCTTACGACTCAGCAAAGGCGCATATTACAAGTACTGTAATTCCATTAATTCAAGGAATTGTCTTATATCAAGAATCACTGGCGGAGGAGTGTCAAAAATTTGTCAGTCAATATACCTCTGACGTAGATAGTAAAAGTTGGCGTCAAGTTGATTTAGAAGAAGAAATTAGGGAAGCAGATCAAAAGATTTCCAATCTAAGACAGTTAATGGAAACAAAATCGGATAATAAGATTTCAGCTTTACTAAATCTTTCGGTATCCATAGCCGTATTTGAGGGAGTAAAACAAAAGTTACAGAAAATATTGATTAGCCTGCTTACTTATAATGCAGTCTCTCCAACTATCTTTTTAAATTCAGAGCGGTATTTATTGGCCGTTCAAAATGGTTTTGCCCAAGCTGCACAATCATGGGATGCTACTAGTGGAACCTACTTGCCTCCAAGTAGTGGATCTGATCTATCGTGGAAGCAAACAATCTCTTTAGGATGGCAAAAACGTCAAGCCATTCTGAACAAAGTGAAGAATTCGAAAGTTGAAACATTAGAAGAAAAACTCTCAAAAATGTCACGTGCAGAACTGGAGGAAGAGTATGGTTCTGTAATTCAATCATATAAAAGGTTTCTTACAATGGGACAAGGCGATAATGTGACTGCTACTATGGATTTTGAGGATGTGAAACTAATTTGGAAACGGTATAATGAAGTAAAGGATGATCATTTAGGGTTATTACCTTCAGAATTAGCCAAGGTGGACCCGAAATTTAAGAAACGTATCGATGCAATGGATCAAGAAGCGTTAGAAGAGGCCTACCCAGAACTTAAAACATTGATCTCCATGGCTCATGTGAATCCCTATGCACAACTATTTAAATCTGAAACAGAACGCGCCAATTATGATTACCTACTAGATCGCTATTTCCTTTTAGATAGTCAAAAAATGCTCAGTTGGCGAGATCCTGCTTTTCAAACTAAATATGATTATTATATAATTGAAGAAGGAATTGATCCTTTTACAGGCAAACCAGCTACACAGGAAGAAATCAATCGGGCAAAAGATATCAAGAAGGTGAGGGCTTTTACTGAGAGCTTGCAACTGGCAAGCTCCCTGTATACCTCTTATGTAGGATACAATCAGTACTACAATAAACCCTATACAACGTTCTCGGATGTATTTAGTAAAGCAAAAGGGAAGGTTCCATTCTTCAATAGGAAACCAGTAATTCCTGAAGTAAACCATAAAGTAGAAGCCAATGTTAAAACTATATCAGAACCAGCAAAAGCCTATGATCGTGAACGTATTTTACGAAATATAGAAGAAAGCAAGCTTGCTAGGAAATCCAGTAACTTTGACCAATATCTGGCGAAGGAGAAATTCCAGAAGACCTTAATCGATATGGAACCGGTGGATCGTCAGAGATATCTTCAATGGCACAAATATGCGGAGGCAGGTATCAGTCCTTCAGACCGTGTTAGAGTATTGGAAATTTCTGAAAAAGCGCCCAAAATAAAAATGATTGATGGCCTGGATCAACAATCTGTTTTTAAAAATATCGAAGCAATTGATACGGAAATTACTCCCCGTCCTGAACCAGAAGGATACTTACACCCAGACTACATAGAGGCACATAAGCATTTATTTGATAATGGAGCTGCTAAATTTCAAAAATTTCAGCCTAGCGATAGTTGGAATGATGGTATTGTTGGGGGTAATGATGGAACAAGTTTTTGGTTAAGTAAAGACCATGCAGATATCATTCAAGACATTGCTAGAGGCGATAATCGTATTTACGAAACTTTGTTAGGATTTGATGAAGGGTACTTAGGAGATGGTCCACTTTATCGTTTGGATGTCACTCCAGAAGTAGTAGCAGAAAAAGGAATTTCAATACCAAGTGGGAATGAAGCTGGAGCCAATAACTGGTGGCGTCCAGGTGGAAGAACATATCCGGGAGATATGCCCGAAGGTGTCATGAAAGATATTAGTACCAAGAGAGGAGAACATACATGGAACATAGTAAATTAGCTTGGGAAGACGTTAGTAAGTTTGAAGAAATAAAAGGTTATGGACAACATGTTTGGCGGCATCATGAGAAATATTTTTTTGTTACAGATGAAGGAGGAATAGCTGAACAGAGGGTAGTCTATGAATTCCCATTAGAACTATTTCAATTATTAAAGTCTGGGGAAAAAACACTTAAAGAAATTCATTTCAAGCTAAAAAACGACTGTTGGCCACCGAACGTGACACAAGAAGAAGCTAATAGAAATTTCTTGAGGCAATTTCCAGAAGCTTTAAGAGGAAATCCTAAAGCACAAGGTTTATTCACAAAGTCTGAACTGGGAAAAATATTACCCGAAGGGGCTGAAATTCTAGCTAGCAAAGATTAAAATAACTCTTTATATCTATGTTGGAATTGAAACAAATAAGAGTTTACAAATTAAGTATTAGTAAGCTCTTGCTTTAATTCTCGCCTATAAGAATTCTTTAGTGAAAATCCAACAGAGCACTCACAATATCAATTATCCCTTCATGAAACGAAATATTCAGCCTGAATTACAAGGGGAACAAAAAGACGAATTAAAAAGCAGTGAGGACCATTTTTGAGGTATTTTTGGGAAGTCAAGAGGACAAACTTTTCCAGAAGTATCTCAGAAGGGATAGAATAATAGCCTCACAGGATGCTTGGAATAAAGCTAGTGGGGACATTGAACTTTATGATAGGTTTTTTCAAGAGGAACAAATTCGCTTATTTAATATAATTTATCCTAAATATGGAGAGAAGAAGGAAGAAGAATAAACTAAATTGAAGGAAAAAATAAAAATTATAGAAGCTATAAAAGAAGGAAACGTTGAAGATATACTTCGCGGAAGACAAAAGTTTCGAATTGGACCTCCAACTTTTGTTCAAGACGTTTTTCATACAGATATTAATCAGTTACTGTTTGAATATTTTTATAATCAAAGTGATGTCAAAAACATTCAATTATTATTAGAGAACACTTTAATTAAATTGACAAAGAGTTCAGCTACGGATTTGTATATTTCAATATTATTTTTCGATTCAATACTCTTTATGGAAGATAAGGGTATCGCCACTTTTAAAATTGATACTTCAAAATTAGTAGCTGAAATAGCATCTGGGATACAAAAATTTCGGGAAGAGTTAACGAAAAGTATAACTTTTGATAATGGATTAACCAAAAAAGACCCTATGAATGTAATTGTCCGCTTCAATCAGAGATACAAAAACAAGTATAATTTTTTAATTCTTGAGGATTAGAAATAGGCTAGAACAAATGATAAAAAGAGAATATAAATTATTCAAGAGTGTCGACGACAAAATAGCACTCATCGTCCTATATAACAGAGAAAATTATAAAATTTTAACAACCTTTATGATGACGGAAGTTACTGATTTTTATCCAGATGTTCTAGAAGCTTTGGAGAATGTCATTTCTGGAAATATGGAAGAGTACGCTTTTGATGGTAATTTGTTGGGGATCGAAGTTGGAAAATAAATAACAGAAGTTTACTTCCAATTTGAGGAAGAAATATTAGGAGACCCTTGCTTTATTTCAACTGAAGAACTATATAAATTAGTAATGGGGTGGAAAGAAATGGAAGAAAGAATGAAAAGAGGGGAAGATAGTTTTCCAGTGACCATAGAGGATTACTGTTGAATAGTCACCCTTATAACCTCTCCTCTAGCTATTCCACCTATTTCATGCTAGAATAAAGAAAAACACATTTGGAGGCATTATGAATCAGACAGTGACTTATTTGCAGGAATTGACAGCCATTCCTTCACCGACCGGTTTTACACGTGAGATCGCAGACTACTTGGTCAACACCATTGAAGGCTTTGGGTACGAAGTAACTCGTACAGCTAAGGGTGGGGTAAATGTGACCGTGCCTGGAGTGATCACAGATAAGCAACGCTACGTTACAGCCCATGTGGATACCTTGGGGGCTATTGTCCGCGCTGTGAAAGCAGATGGTCGCCTCAAGCTAGACCGTATCGGTGGTTTCCCTTGGAATATGATTGAAGGGGAAAATTGTACAGTCCATGTAGCCAATACAGGAAAGACCCATTCGGGGACTATTTTGGTCCATCAGACTTCTTGCCATGTTTACAAGGATGCGGGAACTGTCGAGCGGACCCAGGACAATATGGAAGTCCGTCTGGATGAAAAAGTTACCAATGAAAAAGAAACCCGTGCCCTTGGTATTGAAGTGGGTGATTTTGTCAGCTTTGATCCCCGGACCATTGTGACAGATACCGGCTTTATCAAATCTCGTCACTTGGATGACAAGGTGAGTGCGGCGATTCTCTTGAATCTACTACGCGTCTACAAGGAAGAACAGATTCAATTGCCAGTAACGACTACCTTTGCCTTTTCAGTCTTTGAAGAAGTGGGGCATGGGGCCAATTCTAGTATTCCGGCTGAAGTAGTAGAGTACTTGGCAGTGGACATGGGGGCTATGGGAGATGACCAAGCGACGGATGAATACACGGTATCCATCTGTGTCAAAGACGCTTCTGGACCTTATCACTACGAATTCCGTCAGCATTTGGTAGCCTTGGCAAAAGCCCAAGAAATCCCTTATAAGTTGGATATCTATCCTTTCTATGGCTCAGATGCCTCTGCAGCCATGAGTGCAGGAGCAGAAGTGAAACACGCTCTTCTCGGGGCAGGGATCGAATCTAGCCACTCATATGAGCGGACCCACTTGGATTCTGTCGTCGCAACAGAGCGCATGGTCGATGCCTACCTCAAGAGTGACTTAGTAGAGTAAAAAGAATAACTATATTATCTAGTGGTTTAGACTGAAGAGAGAATTGTTTTAGAAACTTTCCTTAGGTGAGTACGGACGTCAGCGAACTTCTACGAAGTTCCATGACTTAGTTTTGAACCTAAAGTTTCAAAACTCCCGAGTGCCTGAAACAAATGTGTTTCAGGCACCTATCTCACAGCGGAAAGTTTCAATATTCGTTTGTTTTGATCTAAAATCAATTATTTCAATTATTATAAATCGCTATGTCACTTGATTTTAAAAGTATTTGATTTTATTCAGAACTACTCCACGGAGTAGTTTTTTCGAAAAAAAAATAATTTTCTGACAATTTCTTTTCTTCTGAAAATCTTTGTGGTATAATCTAAAAATAAACTTAAAATTTCTTAAGGAGTTTTACATGAAAAAAAGAAATGTCATTGCACTTGCGGGAGTTGCTCTCCTTTCAGCAGGGATCCTAGCAGCTTGTTCTGGTGGTTCGAAATCATCTAGCTCAAGCAACGGTCAAAAATTCTCATATGTTTATGAGACGGAGCCTGAAAACTTGAACTACTTGACTTCAAGTAAAGCAGCAACCCACGATATCACTGGAAACTTGATTGATGGTTTGTTTGAAAATGACAAATACGGTAACTTGATTCCATCTCTTGCAAAAGACTGGACAGTTTCGCAAGATGGCTTGACTTATACTTATAAACTTCGCGATGATGCTAAATGGTATGATTCAGAAGGCGAAGAGTATGCGGATGTCACAGCTAAAGATTTCGTCACAGGGATCAAATATGCAGCTGATAATAAATCAGAAATGCTCTACATCATCCAAGATTCTATCAAAGGCTTGAATGACTACGTCAGCGGTAAAAATAAAGATTTCTCAGCTGTAGGAGTAAAAGCAGTTGATGACCATACCCTTCAAATCACTTTGAACCAACCAGAATCATTCTGGAACTCTAAATTGACACTTGGGATCACTTTCCCTGTCAACGAAAAATTCGTGAAATCAAAAGGGGATAAATTCGCCCAAGCAAGTGATACTAGCTCCCTTCTTTACAATGGTCCTTACATCTTGAAGAGCTTTACTTCAAAATCTTCGATCGAAATGACCAAGAACCAAAACTACTGGGACAAAGACAAGGTCTACATCTCAGATGTCAAATTGGAATTCTACGATGGACAAGACCAAAGCAAATTGGCCAAATCATTTGCGGACAATGGTCTTAGCTTAGCAAAACTCTTCCCAACAGGATCTGGTTACTCAGAGCAAGCCAAGGAATTCAAGGATGAAATCACTTACACTCCTCAAGATGCTGCTTCTTATGTCATTGGTACCAACATCGACCGTCAATCATACAAACACACTGCTAAGAAGACCGATGAGGAAAAACAATCTACGAAGAAAGCTCTCTTGAACAAGGACTTCCGTCAAGCGATCAGTTTTGCCTTTAACCGGGAAGCTTATGCTGCTCAATTGAACGGAAAAGACGGAGCAAGCAAGATCATCCGTAACCTCTACATTCCACCAACATTTGTCCAAGCTGATGGAAAGACCTTCGGTGAAATGGTGAAAACACAATTGGATACCTACGGAGATGAGTGGAAATCTACTAAACTAGATGATGGTCAAAACGGTCTCTTCGATGCGAAGAAAGCAAAGGAAGAGTTTGCAAAAGCGAAAACTGCTTTGGAAGCAGAAGGTGTGAAATTCCCAATTCACATCGATATGCCTGTAGACCAAACCACTCCATCAAGAGTTCAACGGGTGCAATCTTTCAAACAATCAGTTGAAGAAGCACTTGGGAAAGATAATGTCGTCATCGATATTCAAATGCTTTCCAAAGAAGACCTTCAAAATGCAACCCTCTTTGCGCCGAATGCGGCTGGCGAAGACTGGGATCTTTCTGATAATGTCGGATGGAGCCCTGACTACCAAGACCCATCAACTTACATGGATATCTTGAAAGCATCATCTGGTGAAAATACCAAGACTTTCCTTGGATTTGATCCAAGTGAAAACAATGAAGCAGCTAAAAAAGTTGGTCTGTACGACTTTGAGAAGATGATCAAAGATGCTGGTGCAGAAACACAAGATGTCAACAAACGCTATGAAAAATATGCGGCAGCGCAAGCTTGGTTGACTGATAGCGCCCTTGTTATGCCAACTTCTTCATCAACTGGACGTCCATTCTTGACACGTATTGAACCATTCTCAGCTCCATTTGCATGGACTGGTGGTAAAGGAAAAGACCACGTGATCTACAAAGGAATGAAACTCCAAGACAAAGCTGTGACAACTGCTGACTACTACAAAGCCCTTGAAAAATGGCAAAAAGAACAAGCAGAGTCAAATAAAAAAGCACAAGAAGATCTTAAGAAACACGTCAAATAAGACTTCATATCGAGAAAGAGAGAACTTGCTTCTCTCTTTTTTATGCATTCGAAAAGGCTGAAATAGATGCTTTTACCCATTTTCCAACTAAAAAATCATCTGATCATCTAATTTTCAGAAAAAGTATGAAAACAAACAAAACTATTATTTAGGTGATTTTAAACTGTTTTACTAATTAAAATTTTGATATTTATCAAAATCAATAAATATTTATAAAACGTATTAATTTAAATAATTATTAAATTTTCCTTGACTTCTTCTATTTTTCGGAGTAGAATAGGTGACAATATATTCATAGAAGGTAGAGGTAATCGTATGGTGAAAGATAAAGTAATACTAGCTTATTCGGGTGGTTTGGATACGTCAGTGGCCATTACCTGGTTGAAGAAAGACTATGATGTCATCGCCGTCTGTATGGATGTCGGTGAAGGGAAAGATCTGAGTTTTATTCATGATAAGGCTTTGAAGGTCGGTGCGATTGAATCGCATGTGATTGATGTCAAAGACGAGTTTGCTGAAGACTATGTCTTGGTTGCGCTACAAGGACACACCTTCTACGAACAAAAATATCCTCTCGTGTCCGCTTTGAGCCGACCATTGATTTCGAAGAAATTAGTCGAAATCGCTCATCAAACGGGAGCGACCACCATTGCTCATGGCTGTACCGGAAAAGGCAATGACCAAGTGCGTTTTGAGCTTGCTATCGCCTCTCTAGACCCGTCTCTCAAGGTGGTTGCCCCTGTACGGGAGTGGAAGTGGTCACGGGAAGAGGAAATCACTTACGCAAAAGAAAACAATGTTCCGATTCCTGCTGATTTGGATTCACCTTATTCGGTAGACCAGAATCTGTGGGGACGGGCCAATGAATGTGGAGTTCTAGAAAATCCTTGGAATCAGGCACCAGAAGATGCCTATGATTTGACCGTAGCACCAGAAAAGGCTCCAGATACTCCACTTTTTGTGGATATTGATTTCGAAGAAGGGGTTCCCGTGGCCTTGGATGGTAAGAAGATGAAATTGTCAGAGTTGATTTTGAAATTGAATGATCTGGCAGGTGCCCACGGAGTTGGTCGGATTGACCACGTTGAAAATCGGTTGGTCGGAATCAAATCGCGTGAGATTTACGAATGTCCAGGTGCTATCACTCTTCTAGCTGCCCATAAAGATATTGAAGATTTGACCCAAGTCAGAGAATTGGCACACTTTAAACCAATCATTGAAAATGAACTGTCAAACCTCATTTACAATGGTCTTTGGTTTAATCCTGCCACAGAGGCTCTAATTGCTTATCTGAAACAGACACAAAAAGTTGTTAATGGAACAGCCAAAGTGAAATTGTATAAAGGAACTGCTACAGTGGTGGCTCGGAAGTCTAACAATTCACTTTATGATGAAAATCTCGCAACTTACACGAGTGCAGATACGTTTGACCAAGATGCAGCAGTTGGCTTTATCAAGCTCTGGGGCTTGCCATCGAAGGTGCATGCCGAAGTACAGGCACATCTAGAAAAGTAGAAAGGATCTACTATGACAAACCATAAATTATGGGGCGGACGCTTTGAATCTGCTTTAGAAGATTGGGTAGAGGAATTTGGTGCGAGTATCGGTTTTGATTACCGGCTTGCTCCTTACGACCTAAAAGGTAGCTTGGCCCATGTCAAGATGCTAGGTCAGACTGGGATTCTTACCCAAGAGGAAGCCAAGGCTATTGAGGCAGGGCTTGAGACTTTGTTGGCACGTTATGAGGCTGGTGAATTACAGTTTGATGTGCGAAATGAGGATATCCATATGAATATGGAGGCTCTGCTGACCGAAGAGATTGGTCCAGTAGCAGGGAAACTGCATACAGCCCGTTCTCGAAACGATCAGGTGGCGACAGATATGCATCTCTATCTGAAGGATCAGTTGCGGCTGATTGATCAGAAGTTGTTGCATCTCCGTCAAGTTTTAGTGACACTGGCTGAAGAGAATGTTGAAACCATCATGCCTGGCTATACACACTTGCAACACGCGCAACCGATCAGTTTTGCCCATCACCTGTTGGCTTACTACCAAATGTTTACCCGGGATAGTCAACGTTTTGCCTTTAATATGGAGCATACGGATCTTTCACCACTTGGAGCAGCAGCTCTGGCTGGGACGACCTTCCCAATTGATCGCCAATTTTCAGCAGATTTGATGGGCTTTAAGGGGATTTACCACAATTCACTGGATGCTGTCAGTGATCGTGACTTTATCCTTGAGTTTTTATCCAATAGCAGTATCTTGATTATGCATCTCTCTCGCTTTTGCGAAGAGTTAATCAATTGGTGCAGTTATGAGTACGGATTTGTCAGCCTATCAGATACCTTTAGTACCGGATCTTCTATCATGCCACAGAAGAAAAATCCGGATATGGCTGAATTGATCCGAGGCAAGAGCGGACGGATTTATGGTCATCTGATGGGACTCTTGACTATTATGAAATCCTTGCCACTTGCCTACAATAAGGATTTGCAAGAAGACAAGGAAGGGATGTTTGACACGGTCAACACCATCCAGAAGTCCCTTGATATCATGGCAGGAATGCTGTCTACGATGACTGTCAGCAAGGATCGGATGCTAACGTCGACTCAAAAGGATTTTTCAAATGCGACAGAATTAGCAGATTACCTCGCTAAAAAAGGACTTCCTTTCCGAAAAGCACATGAGATTGTCGGTAAATTGATTCTTGAATGTACTAAAACGGGACTTTACTTGCAGGACATTCCTTTGACACGCTATCAGGAAGTTTCTCCATTAATTGAAGAAGATATTTACCAGATCTTGCAATCAGAGACTGCCGTTCAAAAACGGAATTCCCTTGGTGGAACAGGATTTGACCAGATTCGCTTGGAACTCAAGAGAGCTAAAAGTGACTTGTCAAAGCACTAAGAAGAAGGAAAGCATCGCAAACACTTGCGGTGTTTTTTTACTTGAAGTCCACGTAGCAAATATTTCTAAAAAAGGCTCTTTTAGTGTAAAATATAAGTAGAAATGCAGAATCAGTAGTCACTACTGAAAAAGGAGGAAATATGGCACACGTAATTACAGATGCAACCTTTGAACAAGAAACCAGCCAAGGACTTGTCTTGATTGACTTTTGGGCAACTTGGTGTGGTCCATGTCGCATGCAAGCACCGATCTTGGATCAGTTGGCTGAAGAAGTCCATGAAGATGATTTGAAGATCTGTAAGTTGGATGTCGATGAAAATCCAAACACAGCTCGTCAATTCGGTATTATGTCGATCCCGACTCTGCTGTTTAAAAAAGACGGCCAAGTCGTCAAACAAGTGGCTGGTGTTCATACCAAAGCTCAATTAAAAGAAATTATTGCAGAATTGAGCTAAAAAGAAAACTCGTTTTCCAAACTGGAAAGCGAGTTTTTTGATCCTGTTTACTTCTTTGTAAATCAGTAATGCCAGCTTTTTGTATACTAAAATGAAAATGTAATTGCTATCAAACGAGTAAAGAAAAATCTCCTAAGATCGACTAGATTCTAGGAGATTTCGTATTTTATCTTTATTCACCTTCTGTATCTTGGGCTACCCAAACACTGACGGAGTGTTCTGCGACTGGGAATTCAGCAGTACCATCTTCTTGGACTTGCACGGTTTCATCACAGTTTCCTAAGGCGTCGTAGTAGGTGAGGCCAGCGTATTCTGATCCGATCTCCATGCTCTTAGTGCAAGCTTGGCTATTTGAAAGCAAGCACGCAATTGGTGCAGATTCTTCAGTTCCAGAGCGTGTCCAACCGATGCAATTGGGATCATCGAAGTAGTCGGTTTGCTCGCCATAGGCAAGATCCTTCCGGATCCACAAGAGACGATCGAGGACTTCTTGGAAAGATTCTTGGGCATGATCCCCCTCGATGCCGTAGTAGTCCCCATAAAAGACACATGGCAAACCAGCTTCACGGAGCAAGATCAAAGCATAGGCAGCAGGTTTAAACCATTCCTCAATCGTAGATTCCAAGGCTTGCCCTCGTTGGGTATCATGGTTGTCCACAAAGGTGACAGCCTCTTCAGGATGGTTCAAGGCCAGTGTACCATCAAAAATCGTTCGAAGGTCGTAATCTGAGCCTTCTTGCCCAGCCCGGAAAAGATTTTGATGGAGGGCGACATCGACTAAATCGTACAAGTAATCAATGTTTTCCAAATATTCATCATTGGTTTTTTCATCAGCATTCCAAAACTCACCAAAGACGTAGAAATCTTCTCCATATTTTTTGGTGATATTGTGGATGAAATTCTTCATAAAGAAGGAGTCGATGTGTTTGACCGCATCCAGACGGAAGCCTTCAACACCAGTCGTTTCGATAAACCAGTCTGCCCACTGATCAAGATTTTCCACGACTTCAGGGTGCTTGAAATCAATATCAGCATACATGAGGTAGTCGTAGTTTCCGTTTTCCTTGTCTACCAGATCTCCTTGGGCCCAACCTTTGTTGTCCCCTTGGATTTGGTAGATCCCATTCTTATTACGAGAAGCATCGTAGTCAGTACCGGTGAAGTGGTACCAATGCCAGTGGAAGTCATTATAGGCTCCATTTCGACCATCAAAGGTGAATTTAGTCCATCCTTGAATGGTGAAGGGTTCAGTGAGGATCTTGTTTCGATCCATCGGATCGACCTCAACAACCTCGAATTCCTCTAAGCCATCAGCTGCAGCTTTATGGTTGAGAACGACATCGGCCATTGGTTGAATCCCAGCATCTTTGAGGGCTTGGATGGCTTGAAGATAATCTTCTTTGAAACCATATTTGGTGCGAACCGTTCCCTTTTGGTCAAACTCGCCCAAATCAAAGAGGTCATAGACCCCGTACCCAACGTCATTGTTAGAAGTAGCTTTAAAGGCAGGTGGCATCCAGACTTTACGAATGCCCAAGTCTGCTAAGTGTTGCGCATCTTCAGCAAGACGCGTCCAGTGCTTGCCATCAGCGGGCAAATACCACTCAAAATATTGCATTAAGGTTTGATTTTCCATCGTTATTTCTTCTTTCATGTGAATGTCCTTATTTTACCAAAAATAGTTGGATGGGACAAACGTTTGCGCTGTAATGTAGAATAATATCTATTGAATAACGGAATAAATTCGTTTTTTAATGATATAATAGGTGTATCACCTAGTTATTTTACGACCATATTCTATAAATTTATGATAATGGAGTATTCTTATGAACGTGAAACAAACGAATAGAGATTGCATCGAAACGATTTTTACTGAAGCCTTGGCTATTCCAAGCTTTACCAACACGGAGACAGAGCAAGGTATCGAAGCTTACCTAGATCAACGGATTGCCCAGATTCCTTATTTTAAGGAACATCCGGACCACTTTGGGCGCTATCAGGTACCACAGGATCACTTGCATCGGTCGGTCAATTGGGCCTTGGTCGATAAAGGGAAGAAAAAAACTCTTATCCTGTTTCACCACCATGATACAGTAGATCTAGAAGATTATGGACAGTTGTCAGAGATCGCGCTCGATTCTGATAAAGTCGCAGCAGCCTTGAAAACACTGGATCAGCGACCAGATATGCAGGCTGATATAGCATCTGGTCAATGGAAGTTTGGCAGGGGATCTTGCGATATGAAAGCAGCCCTAGCCCTGCAACTAGGGGTTCTGGAAGCCTATGCAGCAGATCCTATTGGAGGTCAGGTCAATCTGCTCTATCTCTCTGTTGGAGACGAGGAATCCTATTCCCGTGGGATGCGAGGAGCCCTAGGCTTACTCACAAATTTACAGGAAAAATTTGATCTGGGCTATGTATTAGCAGTGGATTCAGAACCCTTTGAATCGAATCTAGAAAAAGAAAAAGTCCTTCACATTGGCACAGTCGGCAAACTCATGCCAGTCGTTGTGGCCCAAGGCGTCTTATCCCATATGAAGGAGCCTCTTAAAGGGATCAATGCCTTGTCTCTCTTAGTAGCCATCGCAAGCCAGCTAGATCTTCATCCCGATCTGGCAGATCAGGCCTTGGGAGAAACGTCTCCCCTTCCTTCTTGGTCTTATCTGAGGGATTTGAAGGAGCAGTACGATGTATCAACCGTGCTCTATGCAGCAGGCTATTTCAGTGTGTTGCATTTGAAAAAAACACCCCAAGAACTCCTAGAGCGGATTTATGAGCTTAGTCAGGAGGCCTTGGATGCCTTTTACAAGAAGTATGAGCACTTGCAGGATCAGGCTGGCCAAGACCATATGATTGCAAGGCCAAAAGTCATCACCTATCAAGAACTAGAGGAACGTTGCCAAGGTATAGAGGGCTACCAAGCCTTTAGGGAAGCTTCTAACCAAAAAGCGGAGCAAGATTTTCGTGATGGAACCAGCTACCAGAGCCTTGCAATCCAGCAAATCCAGCGACTCCTAGAGTTTCTCGGAGATAAGGATCCCCTGGTGGTCATTGGCTTTGCACCCCCCTATTATCCTTCTATGAATTGCCGCTTTTTGGACAATACAGAACTAAAGATCGAGTCCTTGATCGCAGATTACCGCCAGTATCTGGACCAAAGAGGCTATAGCTTGAAGGTCGAAGAATATTTTATGGGGATTAACGACACCAGCTATTGTGCCTTAGAAAAGGATGTAGCCTCTTATCAAGTCGTCCTAGATAGCCTCGCCACTCCGGCTCAAATTTATGATCTGGATCTGGATAAAATTTCTCAAATTCAGGTTCCAGCAGTGAATCTAGGCCCTTGGGGCAAAGAATTGCACAAGCGAGGAGAGCGGGTCTACAAAGAAGACTTCTTGGAGACCATTCCAACCTATCTGCTAGATTTGCTCTATCATTTCGATGATCTCTAATTACAATAGAAAACAAACACGATCCCAATGAGGATCGCACAAGGAGTTAGCATGATTACATTTCACGGAGTTACCAAAGATTATGATGGGCATATTGCCCTCAACCATTTGGACTTGACCATCGAAGATGGGCAAATTGTCGGCCTGATTGGCCACAATGGAGCCGGCAAGTCCACAACCATCAAGAGCCTGGTCAGTGTCATCACCCCAACCACTGGATCAATTGAAGTGGATGGTCAGGACCTTTATAGCCATCGGCTTGCGATCAAAAAGAAGATCGGTTACGTGGCGGATTCGCCGGATCTTTTCTTGCGTCTCACAGCCAATGAATTCTGGGAGTTGGTTGCGACTTCTTATGATATGAGTCAAAAAGACTGTGATCAACGCTTGGAAGAGCTTCTTACGATCTTTGATTTTCAGAGCCACCGTTATGAAGTGATTGAATCCTTTTCACATGGGATGCGCCAGAAGGTCTTTGTCATTGCGGCCCTTTTGTCAGATCCAGATATCTGGGTCTTGGATGAACCGATGACCGGGTTGGACCCGCAGGCTTCTTACGATTTAAAACAAATGATGCGCCAACATGCGGATCGCGGAAAGACCGTTATTTTCTCTACCCACGTCTTAGAAGTGGCCGAACAACTCTGTGATAAAATTGCTATTCTGAAAAAGGGAAATCTCATTTTCTATGGGACGATCGAGGAATTGAAGGGCCAACACCCTGAACAAAGCCTGGAAAGTATCTATCTCAGCCTAGTGGGGCGGAAGGAAGAAGGTGGCGATCATGCGTCTTAAGATCATACAACAGCTGGTCAATGTCAATATCATCTATGCCAGTCAGCCCGCTCAGATCGCAAGATTACGTGCCAAACAGGCCAAAAAAACGGACGTCAAACTCAATGTTGCCCGCAAATCGGTGCTCAACTATCTCACTTTAGGTTTTTTCTATTTCGTCTTGTTTGGCTTGCTCTTTAGTGTCTATGATTTTGTTAACCAACCAGCTTTCTTTGTCAATATGGTGGCCCTCTTTTCCTTGATGACCATTTCCCAAGGCTTTATGAGTTTTTACAATGTCTTTTATGAAAGCAAGGACCTGCAGTTTTACCGGCCTTATGCCTTTTCAGATGCGGAAGTCATTGCAGGAAAGAGTATCTCGGTCATCCTGACCCTCCTTATGGCGATCCTTCCTTTGATCAGCTATTTTTTGATCCTCCCTGTGCAAGCAGGTGGTTTCAATCCGTTAGGGATCCTACTAGGCCTCTTTTGTGCCGTGATTCTCTTAGCCGTTCTCTTTTTAGCGACGATCATCCTCTCCCATTTAATCACCAAGACTCTCTTTTTCAAAAAACACACGACTCTAGTCTCCAACATCATGATCGGTATCGGTTCCCTCCTCAGTTTAGGCGCCTATCTTTATTTGAACTTAGTCCAAACCCATCGGGTGGAAGTGTCAGGTGGAGCGGATATCCCCATTCTTTTTCCACCTTTTGTTGCCTTCCATCAGTTTATCCTCCATCCTTTTGATGGGGGAGCGATCCTTGGCGTCTTGGGCTGGATCCTGGTGCTGTTGATCTTGATTGGCCTGGTTCGCAAAATTGTCATCCCACAATTCTATGATGCAGCCCTTGCAGTTGCGACCAACCAAACCGTCAAAGAGCGCGTGAAAGCAATCAATGTTGGTCAGAAAGACTCCTTTAGACGATTTGTCATTCAGTATCATCGCAGACTCTTGCTTGATGGTACCCTCATGGTGCAGGTCCTCTTGATGATGAGCATTCTGCCTTATGTTTTCTTACTCAGTGGAGCAGTAGGAGCATCGAAAAATATAGGAGGCCTCAGTCCTTACTTGACGCCCCAGTACCTCGTCCCACTGGCTCTCGTTGCCTTCTTGATCGGTGTTTTCAATAGTTTTGGAGGCTTGACTAGTATCGGTATTTCACTGGAGCGCGAAAACTTTGAGTACTTGAGATCCCTCCCTATTGATTTCAAACGCTATCTCTTCATGAAGTTTTGGTTGCTCTATCTGGTGCAATCCATCCTTCCTGTCATTCTTTTGCTTGGTGTTTGTTTCTATTTTGGTGTGCATCCCTTGGGCATCCTTGCCATGTTGCTGATCTGGGTCGTAACCACCATTCCAATCTGCATTCGAGACTATGTTAAAGATTTTCAAAATTTTAGCACCAATTGGACCAATATCACAGAGTTGATGAGCCGTCATCGTGGGAATGCCGTCCTTCAGTCTATTCTCCTGATTGTCTTCATCTTTGTGATGTTTCTCTTGATTATTGTCAGCTTCATTTGGGCTTATCATTCCGTCAGCACCCTGCTAGCAGTGATCCTTTATAGTGTTATGCTTCTAGTCGGAATAGGAATCAGTTCCACCATCTACCGCAAAAAAATCCGCACTCTCTACCAAGAGATCGGAGAATAAAATGAGAGAGTGGGACAGAAATCGGTCATTCGTTAGAATTCGATTTCGTCGTCCCACCT
>OCPI01000035.1_pt1 | contig 119289 bp, 83 predicted proteins | sample 1476291 | NCBI WGS metagenome assembly OCPI01 (sample SAMEA2580054, study PRJEB22360) | human gut metagenome | reverse complement strand
AGGCCGTTGCTTAATCTTTTATTATTTCATTGTCTACTTGACTGGGAGCAGTTCAAAAAGTCCTAGCCTCTTCTTGTCTTTGGATTGTCTAGCAAGACGCAGTGGTTGAGTGGGCTCTACTACGCTGATTTCATCAGCTTTTACAGTCCTACTCAACTGTGCGGAGGTGGGACGACGAAATCGAATTCTAACGAATGACCGATTTCTGTCCCACACTCTTTTTGATGGAGTCTTTATTTTGCGCCATATCCAATTGCAAACTCGGTCCTAAGAATGATTTCTAATCCGGTCTAGCTTTTTCAAAGGAGTTTTCCCTCAAATATGGTAAAATAGTAAGGAAATATACTAGTAGATATCAAATAAAAAAGAGGTTAAGAATGACAATTGGGATTGATAAGATTGGTTTTGCGACGAGCCCTTATGTCTTGCGTTTAGAAGATTTGGCTGCTGCTCGTGATACCGATCCTGAGAAATTAAGCAAGGGTCTTCTCTTAAAAGAACAAAGTATTGCACCGATCACCGAAGATATCGTCACACTGGCTGCAACGGCGGCAGATGATATTTTGACAGACCAAGATAAACAAGCGATCGACATGGTGATTCTTGCGACAGAATCTGGGATTGACCAGAGTAAAGCTGCTGCTGTTTTTGTCCATGGTTTGCTAGACATCCAGCCTTTTGCCCGTTCTTTTGAGATGAAAGAAGCCTGCTATGCTGCAACTGCTGCTTTGGATTATGCTAAACTCCATGTTGAAAAATTCCCGCATAGTAAGGTCTTAGTCATTGCCAGTGACATTGCTAAATATGGAATTGGAACTCCTGGTGAACCAACACAAGGGGCTGGGGCGGTTGCTATGCTGATTAGCCACAACCCTCGTATCTTAGCTTTTCATGATGACAATGTGGCTCAAACACGCGATGTCATGGATTTTTGGCGCCCGAATTACGCCACAACGCCATTTGTCAATGGGCTCTATTCAACCCAGCAATACCTAGATTCCTTGAAAACAACTTGGTCTGAATACCAGAAACAGACAGGTCTCGACCTAACAGATTTTGCGGCTGTTTGTTTCCATTTACCTTATCCAAAATTGGCGCTGAAGGGCTTGAAAAAAATGTTGGACAAGTCCCTATCTGAAGAGAAAAAAGCTCAGTTACAGTACAACTTTGATCAATCTATTTTGTACAGCCAGCGTATCGGAAATATTTACACTGGCTCCCTCTTCTTAGGCTTACTATCTCTGTTAGAAAATCATCCACAGCTAAAAGCTGGAGATCGGATTGCTCTCTTTAGTTATGGAAGTGGGGCTGTCTCTGAGATCTTTAGTGCGGACCTCGTTCCTGGTTTTGAACAACTCTTAGATCACAAACGTATGGAAAAACTGGATCAACGAACCGTCCTTAGTGTGGCTGAGTACGAACAGATGTTCTATGAGGAAGTGGATTTGGATCTTCATGGCAATCAGGTCTTTGAACCTAATTTCAAGCAAACCTATGCTTTGACGGAGATTAACGAACACCAGCGTATTTACCAGAAAGTAGAAAAATAATGGCACGATTACCAGGTTTTGCAAAACTTCCGCCCACAGAACGAATAGAGGCCTTACTGAAGGAAGGCCTCTTAACTTGGGATGAAGCTCAGATATTAAAAGAACAACAGGGACTTCCTCTTTCCATTGCAGATCAACTAACGGAAAATGTTCTGTCCACATTTGATCTCCCTCTTAGCTTGGCTCCTTATTTTCTGATTAATGGCCAAGACTATGTGCTTCCTATGGTCACAGAAGAGCCTTCCGTCGTTGCTGCAGCTAGCTATGCAGCAAAGATCATCCAACGATCGGGCGGCTTCACCACCCAAGTGCACCAACGTCAAATGATCGGTGAGATTGCTCTGACAGATGTTAGGGATGTGGAAATGGCTAGCAAGCGCATCCTAGAAGACAAGAAAACTCTTCTTCAGCTGGCTAATGAAGCCTATCCTTCTATCGTCAAGCGTGGAGGCGGAGCGAGGGATCTTTGGATCGAAAACAAGGGAGACTTTCTCATTGTCTACTTGGCGGTTGATCCCAAAGAAGCCATGGGGGCCAATATGCTCAACACCATGTTGGAAGCATTGACGGAACCTATCCAGGAACTCTCTGGAGGGCAGGTCCTGATGGCAATTTTGTCCAATTTGGCCACCCGCTCTTTGGTGAGTGCAAGGTGTGCCATCGATTTTAAAGCACTGAGTCGGAATCCTGAGGAAGCTATTGAGATTGCCCACCGAATAGAGCTAGCTAGCCAACTGGCTCAAGTAGATCCTTACCGTGCAGCGACCCACAACAAAGGAATTTTTAATGGGATTGACGCCTTGGTCCTCGCTACAGGAAATGACTGGCGGGCCATCGAAGCAGGAGCCCATGCCTATGCTGCACAAAGTGGTCCATACAAGGGCTTGAGTCACTGGAAAAGTCAGCCAGAAGAGAAAAAACTCTATGGAGAGATTACCCTGCCAATGCCGGTTGCGACAAAAGGAGGCTCGATTGGCCTCAACCCAACGGTTCAAGTCAGCCACCGTTTGCTAGGGGAGCCTACTGCTGTTGAATTAGCAGGTATCATCGCATCACTCGGCTTGGCTCAGAATTTTGCTGCCCTGAAAGCCCTCGTCACCACAGGAATTCAGGCTGGACACATGAAATTACAAGCGCGTTCTTTAGCTCTCCTAGCAGGCGCTAAAGAGGAAGAAGTTCCTCAACTAGTCCACCAACTCCTCAAAAACAAACCGTTTAATCTTGAAAAGGCGCAAACACTCTTAGAAGAGATGAAAAACCAAAAGAGAGAGTGAGACAGAAATCGGTCATTCGTTAGAATTCGATTTCGTCGTCCCACCTCCGCACAGTTGAGTAGGGCTGTAAAAGCTGATGAAATCAGCGTAGTAGAGCCCACTCAACCACTGCGTCTTGCTCGACAATCCAAAGACAATTGAGAGGCTAGGACTTTTGTCCCAGCCTCTTTAAAATGTAGACAAAGTTTTTTCACATAAAATAATCTTAGTATGTTGAAAAAATAAAATGAGGTATACTTTTAGGTTCATTCAACATATATTGAAACTTTCCGCCGTGAGAAAAGTGCTAGAAACAATCTTGATTCTAGCACTCGGGAGTTTTGGAACCTTAGGTCCAAAACTAAGTCATGGAACTTCGAAGAAGTTCGCTGACGTCCGTACTCACCTAAGGAAAGTTTTTAAGATGACTATGTCTTAAATCTGAAAAATTTCCTTATTGTTTTAAGAATAGCAAATCCGGCTTTTTCTTGGTATAGAGCACCACTTCAATAAAGGTTCCTACTTGGACTGCAAAGAGAAGTCCTACAAGAAGATTGATCCGATGGTCTGTTTCATAAAATGGGGAATTCCACAAGAAATGATTCACTACTGTAGATACCACACACCAGAGGCCAAAGATTTTTTCTTTTTTCTGAGTAACCTGTGAAAGCATGAGGAAAATACCTACAGACACAACAGCTGTATAGAGAGTATGTGAAGCTAAGCCTCCAGATATACGGTTAATAGTTTCGGTGATAGCTGCCAATTGACTGCTTTGAGTTTGGCGTGCAACATAGCCTAGATCCTCAATAATCTGAAAACCGAAACCAGCGCCCAATCCTGCAATGAGAACTGATTTCAAATCTTTTTTACCAACCATTAATACGACCCAAAAAGCAACCAGAGCTTTAAAGAATTCCTCTGAGAATGGAGCTGTCAGAGCATCCGTCCATTTGTTGAAGATTGCAGGGTCTTTTATAATATGGCTATTTAGGATATCAATTAGACTATTTCCTGCGAAGCTTAACCAACCTGCTATAAAGGCGCCTCCAAACATCGCAATCCACAATATGTATCGTGAAACCGTCAAAGAAATGGCCAGGTGTTTTGAAAAGAGATAAAGCGGAATGATAATAGCAGCTAAAACGGATAAATTTAAGACCAGATCTCTTCCTGCTGACTGAGTAAATTCTTCCTGGGAAAGATGACCAAGTTCAAACTCCAAGCCGATTCCTGCAAATAGTAAAAAGAGATAAATAGAGGCTCTTTGAATTTTAGTCATCTTGTTTTCCTCCCTTTTGTTTCTTTGAGCGAATCAGATACACAATGATCGCGATGAGAGTTGCGCCAAATAAGCTTCCAGCAATGAGGAAGTCGTAGTCAAATTTTTCTAAATCAATTTTTTCTTCATAGGCTGCATCTTCTTCCTCATCTAGGTCTTGAATGGCACTATTTCCGTGCTCATCAGCGACTTTCTTTTCTGCTTCTTTTCGAATTTCCTGTAGACGCTCAAAGGTCTTCTCTGCCCTATCTATACTTTCCTGCGTTGCCTTTGCACTCGCTTCATCAGGCTGAGAAGCAAGAGCTATCTGCTCTTTATCACTCAGATTTTGTTCCTGCATCCACTGAGACTCTAAGCGTTCCATTTCGGTCCGAATGGCCCCATCCTCAAACAAGTCCGGATACTTAGCTACAAGATCATTAATTCTGGAAATAGTCCAATACCAAGATTTCTCATTGTAATGATCACCTAATTCTTGGTAGGCTTGATAGGTATTGGTAATATTCCCATAATAAGGTAGGTAAGGTGCATTTCGTGGGCTTCCCATGGATAACCACATGGTTCCACCACCAGCACTAGCAGGTATCTCATCTTTCAATTGGAAAATATGAGCTTCCATAACATTTGGATTGGAGATAGGATACTTATAGACAGCATCAAACTCACCTTTTTTCGGAATACCTTTGCCATCTAACTCCATTTGATCAAGTGGTTTGTATTTCGTTCCTTCCAAACGGTTACGTTGGAGATTCATAGCGTCTCGTAGAGTCAATTTTCGATCCGTTGTATGAAGTAGATCAAAGGAAGCATCATCATACTTAACAGGAGAACTTGGGTCTAGAGATTTGATACCCGACCAAACCCGCGAACGATCTGCCTCTTGTAAAGGAGGATTGTAGGATTGTGACACATGAAATTGTCCATCCACTTCCTTATAGCTCCCTGCTTCTTTGGCGACTTTTTCAAGATCTTTTGATGCAATCGTACGCTCTGTATCCGATAGATCTACATGGCCTAAGAAGAAGGTATTTGGAAAGACCGCATAGCGATCTTCTGGAAAGAGAATGGCTGCATATTGGTGGCCTGATAAAATCTCCATATACCAGACGCCTTCTTTGTCCGCAATGGTTACAATATTTCCTTCAGCCGCTCCTTTTTCTTCGACGATTTTAGCAATGAGTTCCACCCCTTCTCTTGCAGTTTTCACACTAGGGAGAACGATACTGGTTAAGCCTGATTCAGCGAGGCCATCCTTGACATAGGGGTCCACTTTTTGGATCTTGTCATTTGCTGAAGCAGATACAGTAGCGGAAATGGAAACACCATATTCATTAAATCCGGCTTCATCAAAGATTCCCTGGTCTGGCGTTACATCTGGGACCGCTGTATACTTATAGCTGATTTCTGGCAAAGGATATTGAAAACCGTTGGCGGCATCCTCAAAGATAGCCCCCTTTTTATTATAGCGTCGCTCTCTGACCACAAAATTTTTATTATGGTTGGGCTCTAAATCCTCGGTACGCCCTACCAAGGTAGAGCCATCGGCAGTCAGTTTCTTCCCGATGATGAACCCTGTACAAGCCTCAACAGGTTGAGCAATCAACAAAAGCGGAAGCAAGGCTGCTACAGCTGATCGAAAATAGTGCTTCTTCATCCTAAACTCCTTTTTTATAAAATCTTTTTACTTATTTAGTATACCCTTTTACAGCTATTTTTTGCAAGCGTTTACATCATTTGTAAACAACTAGTAAACTATCAGAATTTTTGAGGGAAAACACTTTTTCAAAAATAGGATCGGTTTTACAAAGTCAATCATTAGAATATAGATAAACTATTTTAAAGTAAAATAAGTTAAGCGATTCTGCAAAGAAATAAAAATGCATTCTAATTTTTAAATCGATTCAAAAATACTGAAACTTTCCGCTGTGAGAAAAGTGCCTGAAACATTTTTGTTTCAGGCACTCGGGAGTTTTAAAACCTTAGGTTCAAAACTAAGCCATGGAACTTCCTGGATTGCTGAAATCATCCACTGGATAATTTCACCTAACGTCCGTACTCACCTAAGGAAAGTTTCTAAAATGATTTTTCTTCATTTTCTCTGTTGCTTCGCTTGCCACAATTTTCCATAGAGGAGATAGTCGACTTCGCGTAGCTCTTTCAGGTTCTGACAACCGAGCGCACAAAGGAGCAATCTAAGGTCTTCTTTCCATCCTTGGACAATAGCAATCACTTCTTCGATGCTCTTGGTCTCTACCATCTCAAGAAAAACGCGGGAAAGTCCTACGCCACGTGCTCCAAGGACCAAGGCCTTGACCACATCAAGAGGATGACGGATGCCCCCACTAGCGAGGATCTCAACCCGATCGCCTTGATCCTGCAACTGTAAGAGACACTGCGCAGTTGATTGTCCCCAATCGTTTAGATAAGCACGATTGCCACCACGACGATTCTCAATATAAGCAAAGCTAGTGCCACCTCGTCCTGAGATATCAATTGTTTTGATCCCGGCTTCTAGTGCCATCTGAACCGTTTTGGGATCCATACCAAAGCCGACTTCTTTCAGGATAACCGGTACGGGAAAGTCCTTTCCATAAGCCTTCAGATGGTCCTTCCAAGTGTGAAACATCCGCTCCCCTTCTGGCATGAGCAACTCTTGCATCAAATTCACATGAACTTGAAGAAAGAGAGGTTGCAACTCTTTTACTGCTCTCACGCCCAGCTCAGGCTCTTTATCGATTCCAATATTGGTCGCTAATAGGAGATGGGGATGGTCTTTTTTAACGGCATACGATTGATCGCTCGGATCCTTCAGTGCCGCACTGTAAGAGCCGGTTACAAAGAGAATCCCACAGGCTTCTGCCACTGTCGCTAACTTTTGATTGATCTCTTTGGCCCGTTCACTCCCGCCTGTCATAGCATTGATATAAAAAGGGGTCTCCCAATCACGTCCTGCGAAATGGGTCGTCAAGTCAATCTCTGTCAGATCGACCAGAGGAAGGGATCGATGAATCAGCTCGATCTCATCAAAGCTGTTATATGAGGAGCTTTGCTCCAAGGCATAGCGAATATGTTGGTCTTTTCGATTTTCGCTCACGAATCTCCTATCCTTTCTTGGTAAATGATCTCGATCTTCTTTTCTGTCCAGCGGTCTATCAAGGTCTGAGTTTCTAAGGGGTCAAAACTAAGGGCAATCCCACAGTCGCCTCCTCCAGCGCCACTAGATTTGGCACAAGCCGTTAGGCCATCTGTCGCTTGCTGCAGGACTTTTAGTGCTGGTGTGTAGATCAAGGGGTTCAAGGCCTTTAAGTTCTGATCTGCACGTTCGATACTGGTCTTTATCCCCTTTTGATTTCCTTCAAGGAGGCCTTTTTCAAGTTTCTCCACTGCGGCCTGACTCTCCTTTAGAAAGGCTTCATTAATCGCGCTTTTGACCCGACGGATCAAGTCACTTGAAATGGCCGGTTCTTTGGTCCAACCAACCAAAAAATCATAAGAGACGGCTGGCTGGATCACTCGGATCTGGTAATGCCAATCCAAAGCTAAAACTTGTGAAAGGGGCTGGGAAGTCAAGACTTCATGCAACCAAGCTCGATCAAAGGATTGGTAATAAATCAAGTCCTCGTAGGCGATACAAGCCAGATCCCCCATGGAACCATTGTCCCCTCTTTGCACCAAGACGACTGCTGCTAGTCGAAAAAGCAGATCGTGGCTTAGGTCTATTTCATACAGAGCAGCCATCGCCCTGATGACGAGTAAGACCACACTCCCGCTAGAACCAATTCCATATTTCTTACCCTTTTCTCCTAGCGTTCCAGCAATGTGAAGCGCTATGGGATTTGGATCTAGGCCTTGGTCTTTCAGCCACTCTTCCATGAGCCGAATGGTCTCTTGAATCAAGCTATAATCCTTATTTGGAGTCAGATCCACACTATAGCCAAAAAGATCGGAGACCAACTGGTAAGTGCTGGCTTCTTGGATGGTAGCGGACAGATAAATGGGGATAAACTGAATCACTGCCCCATACCCAGGCGTTAGCACCGCGTATTCTCCGGCTAGATAGAGCTTGCCTCCGGTCTGTACCTGATACTTAGTTTTCATCTTGAGGGTCCTTGGTCTTCGATACGATGGTCCGATAGCGGGCGTCAAATAAAGGCACCAGCTGCTCCAAGTCTTCTTCCAAACAGAGGACTTTAACATTTGGTCCTGCATCCATGGTAAAGTAACAAGCATGGCCCGCTGCGCGGAGCTCACGGACAAAATCCATGGCTTTGTAGCTTTCTTCTGTCAAGTAGCTAAAGGCTGGAGTGGCTGTCCTGGTCGTTCCATGCATGGCAAGGGCATTGCGCTCTGTCAAGTGGCCAACCTGTTCAAAATCATTGGCAGCTAGATAGTCCAGCATGTCCTTGTAATCTTGACAAGACTCCTCCACCCATTCTTTGAAATTGGTCGAGGTTTCCATGCAGCGTTTCATCCCTTCGCGGCTAGAAACGGGCTTTTGCTTATCATTGAGAACCAGCATGATCATAGCCAGTTTCAGGTCTGTTTTGACCTTATAAATCTCTCCACTTTCTTTGTCCCAGGCTGCTAAGGGACCAAAGAAAGACCGTGAAGAGGAACCTGAAGCAAACTTGGCTTTTTGAGCTAATTCCTCCTGATTTAAGCCCAAATCATAATAGCGATTGCAAGCCTTGACGAGAGCAGAAAGTCCGCTCGAGCTAGAGGATAGACCTGCTGCGGTTGGCATGTTGTTCGTCGTATCCACCCGGACAAACCCTGCTTCTCCTGCTGGCTTCAAGTCATCAATCACAGCTCCAATTTTGGCCTGCTCAGCTGGATGTTGGAATTCCCCATCGATATAAAATTCATGCGCTGTCGCATCAGCTGGCAAAGGGGAGAGACTGGTTTCCGTATACATATTCTCCAAGGTCAAGGAAATCGAACTGGTCGAAGGGACCATCTGTTTGGCATCGTCTTTTCCCCAGTATTTGATAATTGCGATATTGGCATAGGACTTAGCCTTTACAAGTTTTCGATCCATGTATGGTTCGCTCCTTCTCTTTCTAATGCATGTGCAATTCTTTCCGCTTCATGAGGATCCTTGACGAGGGCAATCACACACCCTCCGAGACCACCTCCACTCATTTTAGCGCCTAAAGCCCCATTTTCAAGGGCTACAGCGACGAGATGGTCTGCTTCCTCACAACTGACACCGACTGCTCTTAACTGCTCATGACAAGCTGTCAGGGCCTCTCCGAGAACTCTTTTGTTTTTTTCTTTCAGAGCGGTTTCTACCGCTTGGGTTAACTGGCCGATCTCATGAAAATGAGACAAGACTTCCTGACCCTTGCTTTCAACCTTCTGAATGGCTTCGCGGGTATTGCCATGAATCCCTGTATCCGCAATCACCAAATTCGCTTCTACATTCAGCTCCATCGGATAAAAACCGACATTTCGAATGAATTTAATTGCTCGATCACTCAGACAGGTCTTGGCGTCAAGCCCACTTGGATTCATATGGGCAATTGTTTCTGCCCGATTGACCAAAATTTCCAAGGTCTCATCGTCCAGCTCTTTTTGGTAGTAGTCAAAAACTGCTCGAATGGCTGCGATACTAACCGCCGCAGAGGACCCCATCCCCCGTTTTTTCGGAACCATGGACTGGATCTTGCAACGAATCCTAGCCTCACGAATTCCAAGGTGTTCAAGAGACGCAAAAACTGCCATGGACAGGGTATCATCTTCAAATAAAACCCATGGACTAGATGCTGGAACGATCTGGCAGGTCACTTCAATATGATGGAGAGGCAAGGCAATGGCCGGATAGCCATAAACCACTGCATGCTCACCAATTAAGATAATTTTACTATGCGCCCTTCCGACGCCTATTTCTTTGTTCATGTTCATCTCGCTCTATTAAGGTCATTACTATTTTAATATAAATCAGCCAAAAAAGCGATGGTTTTGAAGGAAATCCAACCTAAGACGGAGTTAAAAGAATCCCCCATTGACTTCTCGCTCATGAAGGAACTTGAAAAGAGGCTGGGACAAAAGTCCTAGCCTCTTCTTGTCTTTGGATTGTCGAGCAAGACGCAGTGGTTGAGTGCTCAAAGCACTGCTTTGAGGTGGCGGATAGAACTTGCGAAGCAAGTATCCTAAGTCTTTGTTCGCTTTTTAAGCTTCAAAGATGCCCTATGTTGACGGAAACTATGTTTCCTTTATCTGCAACCTTCAACAGTCTCCCAGACTGTTGAAGCTGTGCGGAGGTGGGACGACGAAATCGAATTCTAACGAATGACCGATTTCTGTCCCACGCTCTATCCTATTTAACTTTCAAATTCTTGCTTGATGAGGTCCATCAAACTATTGCGGTCTTGAATCCATTGAGCGCGTTCGTCCTTCTCATAGGTTCGGTTGGACAAGAAAATCACCGCCTCTTGCTTGGTGCGATTGTACATGATGAAGGTTCCTGTATAGCCTGTATGGTCTAGCCAGTCGCCCTCTAGATTCCATCCGAGAGCGCGGGTCTTCCCCGCTTCACGCGCAAAATTCTGAGATAGATCCCGCGCAAAATCGTCCTTGAGGTAATGTTCCAAAAAGCACTCGAGATCCCTTACAGTTGAAAAAAGTCCGGCACTACCCGCATGATGGCCTAAGACCTGGGCCTTGGGATCGTGGACAGATCCAGAAGCGACTCCGCGCACCGTTGGCACCGCCTGGTCAACTGGTCCAAACTGTGTCTCTGTCATTTTCCAAGGTGCAAAAATCTTCTCTTCAAATAAAGCATCCAAGGGTTGGCCGAATACGTTTTCTAACCAAAATCCCAATAGAAGAAAATTGACATCGGTGTAATGAAAACTCTTGTCTTCTTTCAACTGCAAATTTTCAAGAGCTTCTTTCAATTGTCTGGCATCCAACTGATCCCGATTGGGGATAAAAGGATCCAGTCCAGAAGTATGGGTCAAGAGTTCCCGGATGGTCGTCCTTGGATGGGCAAAAGGCGGATAAAGCTCTTTAAAGGATTGATCCAGCGGAAGTTCTCCTCTCGCATATAAGAAAGCGCAGATCGTAGCGACTCCGACAACCTTACTAACGCTGGCCAAATCATAGACTAGACCCGCACATACCGGCTCTCCTATTTCAGGGTTTGCGATCCCTAGATAATGTTCACTCCACTGGCCCTTGCGGTAAAGCGCAAGAGAGGCACCTGGATAGATGCCTTCTTGAATTTGTTGCTTGATTTTTTCGATGATTGGATTCACACCTATCTCTCCATTCTTAGGATTCATAAGAAATATGGACGCGTCCTTGCTTGCCCTCAAACCAAAGCTCAATCCGGCTAGTATCCTTGGCAATCATAAACGATCCTTTACGGTGTACAAATTCAACAGCAGCCCCTAGACTTTCCCTCAAAGCCTCCACATCAAACGCAGCCAATTCGACCTTGATGGTGCTTAAATCCCAAGTCACATTATTTTCCAGCTGAAGATCTTCTCCTTGCGCTTCCTTCACATGAACAAAGCCTGTAAGATCAGCAGTCTCGTACAATTTTTTGGCTTGAGCAGGATCCGGTACATTGACCTCAAGAAAGGCCACTTCAAAGGCAGTCAAACCCGTGAAATCGTCTGGAACCACGACTAGAGGGGCTTCCTCCAGAGGTTCTAGACTTTCAAGTTCTTCTTCTGCGTGCACCAGGATCCGATCTCCTTGAGGAGACACGACTTCAAAGGCACGACCATTGGCACCTTGGTAGAGAGCCGTTGTTTGGGGCTTCCGTGCCAGTAGGTAATCAATTTCTTGAGCCTCGCCGACTTTGACCACGATGCGTTTCAATTTTTTGGGCCCTTCAGCCTTGCGCGATCGCATGCTTGGTGATTCTTCCAAGACGATTTTTTCCACGTTTGAAGCATCCCCCAAGGATAAAAGGGCACCTTCTTCTACCAATACTTTCATTCCCAATGTTTCTTCATAAAAGTCTTGATTGACATTGCGGTTGTTTACTTTTAAGACTGGGATAACTCTTACGATCTGATTTGTTGTCATAACTTCCTCCACGCTCATTTTATTGTAAAAGATTTTCTGACTTTTTACAAGAAATTTTGCGCAAATGAGAGCAGATTTCTGAAAATTGCTTTTGATCCGCTCTTTCCCCATTTTCTTTAGACAATCCCTTTCGGATCCAGTATAATAGAAATTGGAACGATGACAGCGCTGATGCGACTGCTCACTCACATCGAGATATGATTTAGATAGGAGAATCTACGATGAAATTTAATCAATTTAGCTATATCCCTACGGCTACTGCTACCATGAAGGAAGAGTTGGCAGGGCTTGGCTTCACCTTCCAAGAAGAGCCTGATCCAAAGGCCATGCTAGAGGCATTTGTCCGCCAAGCATTCTTCCAATACAAGAACACAGACTACGCCTTATCCACTCTTGTGGCTGATAAAGACACGGATCTGCTAGTCTTTTTCAAGTCTGATAAAGCTTTAACGGCAGATGTTTTTTATGCGGTTGCCTTTCAACTACTGGGCTTTAGCTTTTTTGTCGATTTTGATGATAGCGAGGCCTTTCGCAAGGAAACCCATTTCCCCATCACCTATGGCACGCTTCTTGAAAATCTCTACCAACTCCTGAACACCCGCACCAAACGAGGCAATAGCTTGATCGATCAGTTGGTCAGTGATGGTTTGATCCCTGAGACCAACCAGTATCACTATTTTAATGGCAAGAGCCTCGCAACCTTTACGAGCCATGATGCCATCCGTGAGGTCGTTTATGTCGAAAGTCGGGTCGATACCGACAAGGATGGTCTGCCAGACTTGGTCAAGGTCAGCATTATCCGCCCTAGCTGTGAAGTCAAGATTCCAGCTGTAATGACCGCAAGTCCTTATCACCAAGGGACCAACGACAAGGCCAGCGATAAGGCCCTCTACAATATGAATGTCGACCTGGAGGTCAAAGAACCTCATACCATCCAACTAGAAGAACCTCAATTAAACTTCGTCGAACCGGTCGGTCAAGCTGAAGAGGTGGATGAGGCTGAAGAGCTCCTAACCCATATCAACTCCAGCTACACCCTCAATGACTACCTGCTGCCACGCGGATACGCCAATCTTTACGTATCTGGAGTTGGAACAAAAGATTCGCAAGGGCTGATGACCAATGGAAATTACCAACAAATCGAAGCTTACAAGAATGTGATCGATTGGCTCAATGGCCGTTGCCAGGCCTTTACAGATCATACACGCAAGCGCCAAGTCAAAGCCGATTGGTCTAATGGAAAGGTCGCAACGACAGGAATCTCCTACCTTGGAACCATGTCTAACGGCCTAGCGACCACAGGTGTGGACGGCCTGGAAGTCATCATTGCAGAGGCTGGGATTTCTTCTTGGTACAACTACTACCGTGAAAATGGTCTCGTCACAAGCCCTGGTGGCTATCCTGGTGAAGACTTTGATTCCCTAGCCGAATTAACCTACTCGCGCAACCTTCTAGGTGGAGACTATTTGCATCACAATGCTGCCCACCAAGCCGATCTAGACATGGTGAAAAAAGGACTGGATAGAGCTTCTGGAGATTACAATCAATTCTGGCACGATCGCAATTATCTCTTAAATGCAAATCGGGTCAAGGCAGAGGTGGTCTTCACTCATGGTTCGCAAGACTGGAACGTGAAACCGCTTCATGTCTTTAATATGTTCCAAGCCCTTCCAGCAACTATCAAAAAACACCTCTTCTTCCACAATGGGGCCCATGTCTACCTCAACAACTGGCAATCCATTGACTTTCGTGAAAGCATGAACGCCCTCCTGTCGAAAAAATTGCTAGGCTATGATTCAAGCTATGAATTGCCAACGGTCATCTGGCAGGACAATACAGGAGAACAAAGTTGGACTTCCTTGGATGATTTTGGCAACCAAACCAATCAGAGGACCTTCTCACTAGGAGACAGCGAAAAAGTCATCCAAAACCGTTACGAAACAAAGGATTACGAGCGCTATGGCAAGGCTTATCCAACCTTCTTAACGGACCTCTACCAAGATAAGGCTCAACAAGTAACGATTGATCTTCCGATCGAAGAAGACCTGCACCTCAACGGAAAAGCTCGTCTTCACCTACGGGTCCAATCCAGCACCAATAAAGGCCTGCTCTCAGCCCAACTCTTAGAACTTGGAAGTAAGAAGTACCTCCAACCTTATCCTGCTGTCTTGTCGGTCCGTACGCTGGATAATGGTCGCTACCACATGCTAGACAACCTGACAGAGTTGCCCTTCAAAGAAGCTGGCCAACGAGTGATTTCTAAAGGTTATCTCAACCTCCAAAACCGTCAGGATCTCTTAGAGATTGAGCCCGTGACGCCAGGCGAGTGGATGGAATTTGACCTTGATCTTCAACCAACCATCTACAAGCTCGAAAAAGGCACAACTCTTCGCCTGGTCCTTTACACGACAGACTTTGAAATCACTGTGCGCGATCAAACCGATTACCAACTCACCGTCGACCTTGCTCAATCAAGTCTCAGTCTTCCCGAAATGACGACGTCTCACTAAGCTCATTTCAAGCCTTGTCTACTTTGCTTCATTTGACAGCTTAGCCTACTTGTGATACTATCTAATAGAGTATTTCATAGAAAAAGATAGTAGAGGAAGTTATGGCGATTGAAAAAACTGTCAGCGAACTTGCTGAAATTTTAGGAGTCAGCCGCCAGGCGGTCAACAACCGTGTCAAGGCACTCGCTCCAGAAGATACTGAAAAAAATGAAAAAGGGGTTACCGTTGTAACCCGTAGTGGCTTGATCAAGCTCGAAGAAATCTACAAAAAAACCATTTTTGAAGATGAGCCGGTCAGCGATGATACCAAACAGCGCGAATTGATGGAGATTTTGGTAGATGAAAAAAATTCTGAAATTGTCCGTCTCTATGAGCAACTCAAGGCCAAAGACGAGCAGTTGGCAAAAAAAGATGAACAATTGCGCGTGAAAGATGTGCAGATTGCTGAAAAAGACAAGCAATTGGACCAACAGCAACAATTGACCTTACAAGCAATGAACGACCGCGATACCTTGAAACTTGAACTGGAACAAGCCAACGAAAAAGTTCAAGAGCAAGAAAGTAAAGGTTTCTGGGCACGCGTTTTCCGTCGATAATCCGGGGCTGGATCCTACCAGTCCCTTTTCTGTCTCACCAAAGGAGATTTCCCATGAAAGCATTAGAAGAGTATATCGCCTTCGATCTCGAATTTAACCAATACGAAGGCGCCTACCAGATCATCCAGGTATCTGCCGTGCGTTTTAAGGACGCTGAAGAAATCGACCACTACGACTCCTACGTCTACACCGATAAGCCTCTAAAAAGCTTTATTAACGGCCTCACTGGTATAACCCAGGACAAGATCCAACATGCCCCTCAACTAGAGCAGGTCCTCGGCGAATTCAAGGCCTTCGTTGGAGACCGGCCCTTGATCGGCTACAATGCCAAAAAGAGCGACCTTCCCATCCTGCTTGAAAATGGGCTGGATTTAGAGGACCAGTATGCCGTTGATGTCTTTGACCAAGCTTTCGAGCGCCGTCCATCTGACCTCCACGGCATTAAAAATCTCCAACTCCACACTGTTGCAGAATTCCTGGGCGTCGCAGGAAGATCACATGATAGCTTAGAGGACGCCCGTATGACCGCCCTTGTCTACCAACAATTTCTCGAATTTGATCAAGGTCGCACCCTCCTTGAAGAACAAGAGGACTTCTCCACCAACCCCTTTGGAACCTTGGACTTATCCGGATTTTTTGATGAATAAAAGGCTGGGACAAAAGTCCTAGCCTCTTCTTGTTTTTGGATTGTCGAGCAAGATGCAGTGGTTGAGTGGGCTCTACTACGCTGATTTCATCAGCTTTTACAGCCCTACTCAACTGTGCGGAGGTGGGACGACGAAATCGAATTCTAACGAATGACCGATTTCTGTCCCACTCTCTCTTTTGAGTTGATGAACATCTTCTGTGCTTAAAATGGCAATTTCCCTGCGAAAGCACCGAGTTTTTTCTTGGTAGCTGCATCAATTTCTTCAATGGCAGCATTGATGGCTTGCACCGTCATATCCGAAAGTGTTTCTGTATCTTCAGGATCGACCACAGCGGTATTGAAATCGATGGAAACGACCTTCTTATCACCTGTAAGAGTCGCGACAACCAAGTCTTGAGCAGATTTCCCTACAAATTGAGTTGCAGCTAGTTCAGCTTGGCTTTGCTCCATTTGCTTTTGCAATTTTTGAGCTTGCTTCATCATATTTTGCATATTCATCATAGCAATAACATTCCTTCCAAATTGTGAAATTTACAGTTTATTATACCATTTTTTAGGCGCTTGGAAAAGCCTTGGTGAGGTACATATAAATTCTCACTGAAATATTATTTAATCAAATAATTGTTTTTAATCCATTTATATAAGGTGAAATAATTCTTGCCTAAAATACTTACTAACTGGTATAATAATACTAAATAGTGGAATCAAGGAGAAATTATGTTAAAAAAAGTAATATGTTTAGTTCTTTCGACAATTCTATTAGTAGGTTGTACCTCGAATTCTGAAAACAAAAATTATGATAATGAATTCCTTACCTCGTTGTCAAAAGGGTTAGATAAAAGATGGAAAGATAATGATAAATATCCAGAGGAATCAGCTAAAAACTATAAATTATGGGTTAACGATGAATTGGACGAAGTTAGAGATTATAGTGATAAAAAATTCAAGAATAATAAATTAAAAGAATTGGCTATTAGATACATAAACGTTCTTAAAGAGGGCAAGGAAATAGCTTCTAATTTTGGAGCAGATTCTTTTGAAGATCAGTGGAATGAACATCAAAATAAACGTTATGAATTATTGGTTGAGATCAATAATATTTCTGAAATTCCTGTACAAGATAAAGATGGATTAGATGAAATTTTGGCGGGAGGAAAAGAAGTAAAACGTGATAATAAAGTTCGTAAAGATTTAGAAAATATCATTAATTCAGCAGATTTTAAACCTGATGATAGTAATTCGTATTTAGCAAAATACTCAGCAGTTGTTGAAAATACAACTGGATATGATATAGAGGCTTTGACTGTTGAAGTGAGTTTGTTTGATGAGAATGATGTCTTATACAATACAACTTTTATGAATGTATATAATTGGAAAAAAGGTACAAAGGCTAAACTAGATTTTCTTGATACTGATGACAAAGAAGGAACATACGAATTTTCATTGAAGTATTATGAGATCAAATAAATGCTTTTAACCAATATAAATTTCCTTCTTTTATTAAACTTGTTCTATTTGTCGATTTAAAGATACTTTAAGGGTTAAGTTTTGTAATACAAAGAGCTTAGTCCTTTTTATTTAACCTGAATTTATTAATTACTTTTAAAAGTTTTTTAATCCATATACTTGCTTTCTAAAATCATATATAATAACATAATTCTCATAGTTCAAAACACCTCAAAAGTTAGAAATAATCCAACTTTTGAGGCGTTAATCAATTAATGATCAATATTGATAAAAGAACCATAAATATCGAATATATAAGAACACCTTCCTTAACTTCTAAAATTATACATAAAATCATGCTACTATTTGTTGACAGCAAGTATGACATACTGTATATTGTTATCAACTAGTGATATATTAAAAATCATTTATGAAAATTAAGAAAGAGGATTTTAAATTGGGAATTAAGATACATTGGCAAAAGATCATCATTTTATTATCATTAATTGCTATGTTTCCATTATCAAATGCTATTAAAACAGAGCTAGATAGAATTCATAAAGAATCTAATTCTAAATTAACCCGAGCTAATGAAGAATGGAAACCGTTCGGTAATACTGAACTAGATAGTTATCTCAATAGTAATCCAAAAATTTTCACAATAGAAGGAAAACTTTTAAAACGTATACCATATGAGTCAAATTCTGAGGAATTGCTATATGAGTTTGAAGTAGAAAGCATAGTTATCCGAACTTCAACAGGAAATAAAAAGTATGAGATAGATAAAGCACATATTCTTGTTATTGGCTCTAATGACTTTTTTAATTGGGACAAATTTCTTAATAATAATCTAGAATTTTACGGTATTACAATTGGTATAAAAGATTATAAAGGAATTGGAAGATCAAGTCTTAAATTATTGAGTATAAAAGATTCTGACGAAAAGGAAAGTTTAAAAAGATCAGATAAAAAAATGCCTGACAGTGAAGATACAACAGAAGCCAGTACTTCGACTGAAAAAGTTGATTTAGATAACTATTATAATTCTGTTCAAGCAGCCATCGATGAGATGAATAATAAAACTGGCGATACGCTCTCTATGGAAAGGACATCTGTTACTCCTGGAATAAAAATTAACCTTTCCCCATTAATTGCTTCTTATTCAGTCTCTAAGCAAAGAGCAATCATAGGTGCCCTAAACGAAACATTCTATAACATAGCTCAAAATAATGGGGTGAATAGTCCGAGATTCTATTACTATATAAATAATGAGGAGGCAGCGGTAAATCGTTATATTATGGATCCGAGTAGCGTTAAATTCAAGGGCGTGCTAAAAGATTAGCATAAATTGTTTATAACAAAACAAAAGAGGCACCTAGGCCTCTTTTTGTCTCCTTCAAACATTCTGTCACTGTCCAATATAATGTAACATCACTGAATGTTGTTAATTTTATTGAACACTAAAAACTTTAAAATCAAGATTGCTATGTATAACAAGACTTAAAGAATCTTAAATTAACTTTTGCATACTCATCATAGCAATAACATTCCTTCCAAATTGTGAAATTTACAGTTCATTATACCATTTTTTAGACGCTTGGAAAAGCTTTGGTGAGGGAACTCTGATCTCACGTCTTTTATTTCAGACAATTTCATGAAGAGAGAAAAGGGTTTTGAAATCTGTGGGTCGTATCTTCTTTTAAAAGCCTGCATGTTCTTTCAAATACTCCTCTTCTTCCTTGGTCGAAGGCCGTCCTAAGATGGCATTCCGATGTGGATATCGCCCAAATTGTTGAAGAATCTCCGCATGCATTTTCTCATACTTCAAACGCTTTTCTAAGCCTGGTTGATCAAATAGACGCAGGGCTTCTTCATGAATAGCTAAAGATTCCGAATGCATAAAGGGCATGTAAAAAAAGCCTCTTTGTACAACCGGCAAGGCTTGAGCTTTTGTCAGACCTTCTTGGGCCAAGACCAAGGCAAGCGAATCGGTTGCAAAGGCTTGGGCCGTCCCTCGAAAAATATTCCGAGGGATCTGGTCCAAGAGCAAAATCTCTGCCAAGCGCCCTTGGGCTGACGCGCGCCAGCTGAACAATTCCCCACGACTGGCCTTCCAATAAAGCTCTTCAAAGCGCACGCGCATCTCTTGATCCAGTGCGTCTGATTTTTTGAACCAATCCTCTGGCTTCAACTCTTCAAACCAGAAGCTTATCACTTCCTTCATTGCTTAACCCGCCATAATTTTTTCTTTTGTTTTTTCATCCAATGAATCATTCATCCGGCCGTACTTGTATCCTGCCAAATCCAAGGCTACATAGGTAAATCCGATTTTCTTCATATAGTCATTGATCTTGTCATGCAGTTGGATGGCTTCAAGCAGATGGTCTTCTTCCACTTCGATGCGCGCCAAGTCTCCATGGACACGCACACGAGCTTGCTCAAAGCCGAGCCTTACGAGGAATTCTTCCCCTTCAAAGACCCGTTGGACATTTTCTGAAGTGATTTTCACCCCGTATGGGAAACGTGAGGCAACACTACAAGATGGCACCTTATTCCAATTGGAGACCCCTCTTTCCTTGGCCAATTGACGAATTTCTGTCTTATAGAGGCCAGCTTCTTGTAAGACACTGCGGACACCTGCTTCGTCCCGAGCCTTGATACCAGGACGGAAATCATCGATATCATCCATAATCATACCGTCCACCAATTGCTTAAAGCCCAGTTCTGTGACCGAATCCTTAATGGTTTGGTACATCAATTGCTTGGTGTAATACCAAATATTGGGCGTATTGGCCGCAATCCGTGGGTCACTCAATTCTCTCATTTCCAGACCAAGTACTGGTGCACCTAGCTGATCGGCCAAGTCGAGTGCTAGATCGAACTCTTCATTTGAAAACATCTCAGAATTCACAACAGCCGCAATAACATTGTCAGGTCCCAAGGTATCTAAGGCCACCTTCAAGAGATAAGAACTGTCAATCCCACCTGAATAGGTAATGGCTACCTTCCCGATTTTGCGTAAAATATCTTGTAATTTTTCTTCTTTTTCTTTTCTGATTTGTGCTTCTGTTGCCATCTTAGAATAGCTCCCTTCCGATAAATTCTTCAATCCGTTCATTATCCAAAATCACGATCTTTTGCTGTCGAATATCCAAAACACCTTCTCGTTTTAATTCATTGAGAATGCGATTGACACTGTTTCGCGTCGAAATCCCACAAAAGCCAGCAATATCTTCATTGGTAATGTTGAAATCAATCAAGACGCCATCTTCTTGCTCCACACCAAACAAACTGCTGAGCTTTTGCAAATGAAAACAAACCGCTCCTTTTTTGCCATTCATCATCATGTACTGCTGAGACTCCATACTTTCAGACAGTTTATTGCGATAATAGTCTCTCACATAGTCCTGCAGTTCTTTTTGTTCTTTGACAAAATTCCAAAATTTGACCCGGGGAATGCGATAAAAACTCGCTTCTTCTGTCTCCACTCGCACATTAAAAGGCGAGTCTGTATAGTTGGACACCTCATCACGAATCAACGAAACAATGTCAATGGCTTTTAGGTAGGAAAAGTTAAACTCACGCCCATCGCGCATGATGACACTGGTCTTGACTACACCTTCTTTCAAGATGTAGATGTAGTCCTCTTTGATCCCGCGGTAGGAGAGGTAACTATGGTATTTTTTCTTGACGATCGGCGTTCGCCTCTCTTCCAAAAATTTCACTAAAAATTCTGAATTCACGACGGTTTTTCCTCCCCATCTGCTCTTTCTCAAAGTCACACCAATGATACACCTATTTTCGTTATTTCATGTTATCATTTGTTAACAACAAACAGTACACACCTCTTTTAAAAAAGAATTATACTATAAGTATCAGTATTAATAAAGGAGATCGCAAATAATGGTAGAAATTAAATTACCGTACGACAAAAAGACGATTGTTGCAAAGATTCCAGATGAAAACTTTGCTGGTTTGTTAGAGTCAAAAGCGGAAAACTTCCATAACCCACTGTCTGAAGAAGAAACTGTTGAACGTTCATTGGATAACCCTATCGGCAGCCCATCTTTGGAAGAACTCGCTAAAGGTAAAAAAGACATCGTGTTGATCAGTTCTGACCACACTCGTCCTGTACCTTCTCATATCATTACCCCAATCATTTTACGTCGTATTCGCTCAGTTAACCCTGATGCACGCGTGCGTATCTTGGTTGCTACTGGTTTCCACCGTCCTTCAACTCGTGAAGAATTGATCAACAAATACGGCCAAGAAATCGTTGACAATGAAGAAATCGTTATGCACATTTCAACAAACGATGATGACATGGTTAAAATCGGTCAACTTCCTTCAGGTGGGGATTGTATCATCAACAAGATTGCTGCTGAAGCTGACTTGTTGCTAGCAGAAGGATTCATCGAATCTCACTTCTTTGCTGGATTCTCAGGTGGACGTAAATCAGTCCTTCCAGGTATTGCTTCATACAAGACTATCATGGCGAACCACTCAGGTGACTTCATCAACTCTGATAAAGCACGTACTGGTAACCTTGACCACAACCCAATCCACGAAGATATGCTTTACGCTGCTCGTACTGCAAAATTGGCCTTCATCGTCAATGTTGTCTTGGACGGCGAAAAACACATCATCGGATCTTTCGCTGGGGACATGGTTGAAGCCCACAAAGTTGGTTGTGAATTTGTTGCAGACTTGGCACACGTGTCTAAGATCGAAAGCGACATTACGATTTCAACAAACGGTGGTTTCCCACTTGACCAAAACATCTACCAAGCCGTTAAAGGGATGACAGCTGCTGAAGCTTCAAACAAAGAAGGCGGAACGATCATCATGATTGCTGGATGTGCGGATGGTCACGGTGGAGAAGGATTCTATCGTAACCTTGCTGATGTAGAAGATCCAAAAGAATTCTTGGAACAAGCCATCAATACACCTCGTTTGGAAACTGTTCCAGACCAATGGACTTCTCAAATCTTGGCTCGTATCTTGGTACACCACCATGTTATCTTTGTATCTGACCTTGTCGACCCTGCTTTGATCACAGGTATGCACATGGAACTTGCAACTTCATTTGACGAAGCACTTGAAAAAGCCTTGGCTCGTGAAGGAAAAGATGCGAAAGTAACCGTTATCCGCGACGGACTTTCTGTCGTTGTTGAATAGAATCGACCATGGATTTTCAACCAAATCTAGAACAAACACTCCGTGACTTGCAAGCTGGCCACCTCTCTGTAGAGGATGCGCTGGAGCAAATTAACGGCGTGAAAGAACTAGGGTATGCAGCAATTGATACTGACCGGCAACGCCGCAATGGTTTCCCTGAAGTCATCTTCGGCGAAGGAAAGACAGTTGAGCAAATGGAAGGCATCATGCAATTCCTCTTACAGAAAGAATTGCCGATCCTTGCAACTAGGGTCTCTCTCCAAAAGGGAGAGGCTCTTTCTCAGCTCTTTCCTAACGGCCACTATTATCCAGAAGCTCGCTGTTTCGTTCTCAACTCGAAAAAAGAAGAGGTGGATGCGGAGCACTACATTGCCGTTGTGACAGCAGGGACTAGTGATGTTCCTGTTGCCGAAGAGGCTGCCGTAACGGCAGAGACCTTTGGCCACGCTGTCCACCGAATCTATGACGTAGGAGTCGCCGGTATTCATCGCCTCTTTAGACGCTTAGATGAGATCCAAAAAGCCAGTGTGGTGATTGTCATTGCTGGAATGGAGGGAGCTCTTGTCAGCGTTGTTGGAGGTCTTGTGGATGTGCCTGTGATTGCCGTGCCGACTAGTATCGGATACGGAAGCAATCTTCAAGGACTCACGACTTTGATGAGTATGCTGACTTCTTGTGCTTCTGGAGTCACCGTCGTCAATATTGACAATGGATTTGGTGCAGCTTATTCAGCTTGTATGATCAACCGACTCAACCACAATCGAAAGGAAAACGAATGACCAGTCTATTTTTAGAACCTTTTTCTGGAATAAGTGGCGATATGCTCAATGGTCTATTGGTTGACCTTGGGGGAGACGTCACCTTACTTCGCTCTGAACTCGAAAAACTGGGAGTCGATGGTTTCCACCTTCACGTTGATCGAATCTCTAAAAGCGCTATCTGGGGAACTGATTTTGATGTTCACCTTCACCACGGGGAGAAAGATACGGGGATTGAAGGCGATTTTGATCATGATCACGAACACCATCACGATCACGAACATCATCACGATCACGAACATCATCACGATCACGAACATCATCACGATCATGAACATGGACATTCCCATGCGGATGCCCGCAGTTATGAAGACATCCACGACTTGATTGTCGCTTCTCAGTTGAGCCCTTTTGTAAAAGAAAAGAGCCTTGCAGTCTTTCTTGACATTGCAAAGGCTGAAGCAGCTGTGCACAACATGCCTGTTGAGCAGATCCATTTCCACGAGATCGGTGCCATTGACTCGATCGTCGACATCGTTAGCTTTTTCATCCTAGTGGAATCGCTCGGAATCGACACAGTCTACTCCACTCCTCTCACAGAGGGAAGTGGAACGATCTCAGTCGCCCATGGGGAAATGCCGGTTCCAGTTCCTGCTGTCATGCAGTTGAGAAAGGAAAGCACCATTCCGATCACTCAAGACTTTACCGTCAAAACAGAGTTGATCACCCCAACAGGGTTAGCCCTCTTGAAAGCAATGGACCCAATCTTTGAACCGATCCCATCCCACTTTGCCATCCAAAGTGTCGGCTACGGATTTGGGAAAAGAGATACCGGAAAATTCAATGCTTTACGCGGTTCGCTATTGAAGGAAGACGCCTCACATAGCACGACCATCATTCATCACACCGATGATCGCATCGTTGAAATCACCACAACGATTGATGATCAAACACCAGAACAACTGGCTTATATTCTCAATCGGTTCTTGGATGCTGGCGCTTTGGATATCTACTATCGTAGCATCGTTATGAAAAAGAATCGTCCTGGTTTTGAGTTAACGCTTTTGATTCAAAATAGCCAGCTAGAAGATTTTTCAATCCTCTTGTTCAAAGAAACCAGTACCATTGGTTTTCGATACCAACAAGTTGACCGCAAGGTCATGCAACGTCGATTTGAACAAATCGATACAGAATTTGGAACCGTTACGGTTAAAATCAATCAGTACGGATCCATCACTAAGAAGACGCTTGAATACGAAGACTGTCAGCGTATTGCTAAGGAGATGCAGTTACCGATTCAAGAAGTTTATCACCAATTACAAAAATATATTTATTAATTTAGGAGACATTTATTAACATGACACATCAATTACTTGCAGAAGTTATGAGTACAGCTTTGATGATTATCTTCGGGGTTGGCGTACACTGTGACGACGTTTTGAAGAAAACAAAATATGCTGGAACTGGACACTTATTCGCGATCACTACATGGGCATTCGGTATCACTGTCTGCTTGGTTGTCTTTGGCGGCGTTTCAATGAACCCTGCAATGGCTTTGTTAAAAGTCCTTCTTGGTAAATTGACAATCGCTCAATTCTTCCCAATCGCAATCGCTGAAATGATCGGTGCTTTCCTTGGAGCTTTGATTGCTTACTTTATGTATGCTGATCACTTTAAAGCTTCTGAAGGTCAAATTGATGGTGTTGCTATCCGTAACATCTTCTCAACTAACCCTAACTGCCGTAACCTTCCACGTAACTACTTCGTCGAAGCGTTCGCAACATTTATCTTCTTGACATCAATCATGGCTGCTGAACACGCCAACGAAGCAATGCTTCCATTCACTGTTGGTTTGATCGTTTGGGCTATCGGTATGGGTCTTGGTGGTACTACAGGTTTCGCCATGAACCAAGCGCGTGACCTTGGACCTCGTTTCGCTTACCAAATCTTGCCGATTAAAGATAAAGTAAACAACGACTGGCAATATGGTCTTCTTGTACCAGGTACTGCTCCATTTGTTGGTGCTGTCCTTGCCTTCTTCTTCATCCGTTACTTCCTTGGAATCATGTAATCGGAAGATCAATCCTATGAAAAAACAAGCATCTGCGGGTGCTTGTTTTTTTGATCCCTTCATTTTCCGAAGACCTCTATAAAATGATATAATGGACAAAGCACATCATGAAAAAAAGAGAAAGAAGATTGATATGACTCACTATCAGACTATTGTCATTGGAGGCGGTCCTGCTGGGATGATGGCGACCATTGCCAGCGCATCTTATGGCCAATCCACCCTGCTGATCGAAAAGAATAAAAAGCTGGGCAAGAAGCTCGCTGGTACCGGAGGAGGCCGCTGTAATGTCACGAACAACGGGACCTTAGATGATCTGATGGCTGGTATTCCTGGAAATGGCCGCTTCCTTTACAGTGTCTTCTCCCAATTTGATAATCAAGATATCATCCAATTTTTCACCGATAATGGTGTCAAGCTAAAAGTCGAAGATCATGGTCGGGTCTTTCCTACGAGTGATCAATCTCGCACTATTATTCAAGCCTTGGAAAATAAAATCCTGGAGCTTGGTGCTAATCTAATGAACAACTGCGAGGTGGTATCTGTCACTAAGCCCGAGGACGTCTTTATCGTCAAGTCTTCTGAGCATACGTGGACAGCTGACAAGCTAGTCGTTACAACTGGGGGTAAATCCTACCCATCGACTGGCTCTACGGGTTATGGATATGAGATTGCCCGTCACTTCAAGCACACCATTACTGATCTGGAAGCAGCGGAGAGCCCTCTGTTGACAGATTTTCCACACAAGGCCCTCCAAGGGATCTCTCTGACAGATGTGACCCTCAGCTACAGCAAACACATCATCACCCATGACCTGCTCTTTACCCATTTTGGACTTTCGGGTCCTGCCGCCCTTCGAATGTCTAGCTTTGTTAAAGGTGGGGAAATCTTATCTCTGGACCTCCTGCCAACTACTTCTTCTCAAGATTTAAGCGATTTTCTTGAAGAGCATCGTGAAAAATCTATAAAAAACACCCTTAAGGCCTTGCTACCTGAGCGTCTAGCAGATTTCTTAGCACAAGGTTTTCCTGAAAAAGCAAAGCAGCTGACTCCTCCCCAGAAAGATGAGCTGATCCGAAAGATCAAAGCCATGCCCATACAAGTCACTGGGAAGATGTCTCTTGCTAAGTCCTTTGTGACCAAGGGTGGTGTCAGCCTCAAAGAAATCAATCCGAAAACCCTAGAAAGTAAGCTAGTTCCTGGGCTCCACTTTGCAGGAGAAGTTCTCGATATCAATGCCCATACAGGCGGTTTTAATATCACCTCCGCCCTCTGTACCGGTTGGGTAGCAGGTAGTCCTCATTACTAAAAAACGAACTCGATTTGTTCGAGCTCGTCTTAGAATGATGACAAACTATTTTAAAGTAAAATAAGTTAAGTAATTCTACAAAGAAATATAAATGTGGTCCAATTCTTAGAATGAATCAAGAAAATGCCGAAACTTTCCACTGTGAGAAAAGTGCCTGAAACTTTTTGTTTCAGGCACTCGGAATTATTGAGAGTAAAACAGTTTGGGAAACTGTTTTAGCCTGAGCCCAGAAATTAAAGAGCGAAGAGGCTCAATAATTAGTCATGGAACTTCTTTGAAGTTCGCTGACGTCCGTACTCACCTAAGGAAAGTTTTTAAGATGACTTTGTCTTAAAACTGAAACGAACTCGATTTTCCATCGAGTTCGTCTTTTTATTGTTCTTTGGTTAATGAAAAGCGGAAATCATTGTATTTGTTGTAGTCAAATGGAGTATTGACAGGTGCTGTGAACACAACCGGTGTATAGTGACCTTCTTCTAATACAAAACCAGGTTCGAGTCGGAAATTGGCTACGCCTAGACCTGTGATCCCTGGAAGTAAGGCATCTGCTCCATCCAACCCTTCTGAATCCCAATAGTAGATATTTCCTGTTGCTTGGACGGCTCTTGCTGTATAGGTCGCTGTCCGAGTTGGTTCGCTATCATTTTTGAAGCTAACCACTGTCGTCACATTCCCATTTGCATCGACGGTCATTTTAATCGCATCCGCTTGTGGGCTGGATCCCACCCAAGTTCCCACCAGTTCTGCTGGGACAGGTGTTTGACTTGGGGCTGGTGTGGTTTCAGTCTTGCTAGCCTCTTTTGCAGGGCTGCTAGCATTGGCTTGACTAGATGAACTCTTGGTCTCTGTTGCTTTGGAAGAAGCTTCTGTAGCTTTCTTACTACTACTTTTTGTTTTTTTGACAACCTTGCTGCTCGATGCTTTCGAGGAGGACGCGGATGTTTTGTGATCCTTTGATCCACAGCCACTCAGGGACAAACCAAGTGACGCAGCCACCAGAACAGCGGCACCCCAACGGAAGATTGTTTTTTTCATAAGATCACCTCTTTCTCTTTCTGATTCCCATTATACTCCGTTTATTACAAAAATCAAGTTTTTTTTGTAATAATTGTAATTTTTTTGTAACATATTTTTCTATTTAAAATGCCAATCGTAAGAGGGCCATGAGAACAATTCCAAACAAGACGGTTCCCATAAGATTTTTAGAACGAAAAGCTACATAAAGACAGGGCAATGTCACCGCTATTTCTAACCAGTGGAACTGAGGCAAGTGACCGATTTTCCCGGTGACTAGGCTTGATAGGACCAAGGCAAAGATAATGGAAATGGGCAGGTATTTGAGAAAGCGAGTCACAGGATCTGGCAGGCCCTTGTACTTGACCAAGACAAAGGGCAAGATCCGAGGAATCCAAGTGACTAGGGCTGAGACGAGTATGGCTAAAAAGAGAACATTATTCACGTGCATCACAAATCACCCCCACAAAACAGCCAATCAAGGTCGCAACCAGCACAGCTACAGGTTGGGCAACCACAAAGAGCAAGAGACAGAAACTCACCGCCACAGATAATAGAACCATTAACAGGGGCCTGGTCTTTTCCGTTAGCTGCATTCCTTGAAACTGAGCTGCGAAAATCCCAATAAACATAGCTACTAAGGCAAAATCAAGCCCAAAGGCTTTTGGGTCAGGTAGGAGAGATCCTAGAGCTGTTCCAAGGACAGTGGCACCGATCCAAGCGACATAGCCTACTAAATTGTTTCCATGCATCCAAGGTACTGTGATCCGATCGGTCTTTAGCTTCTTGCTCAAATAGACCCCATAACTTTCGTCCGTTAGAAGGCTTCCAATTCCAATGGTATGAGCGAGGCTGGCATTCTTAAAATCAGAGGAGGTATGCAGGCTCATCAACATATTGCGGAGATTGATCAAAAAAACCGTCAGGGCCATATTGAGGATCGAAGAATGGACTGCAATCAGGGAAATCATTGCAAACTGAGCTGCGCCTGCATAGACTAGAATACTCATCAAGGCCATCTCTAGGGGAGATAGATAGGGAGACGCCACCACCCCACAAGCCAGGCCAATACTGATATAGCCTAGAGCTGTCGGCAGTGCATCTCTCACTCCCTGCCAAAAATCTTTTTCCATGCTCTCACTCCTTTTCTAGACACAACATACTGACTTCTATTATAGCATAAGAAAAAGAAGGCAAGAGAAGGCTTTTGTGATAAAAGAAGAGAGTGGGACAGAAATCGGTCATTCGTTAGAATTCGATTTCTGTCCCACTCTCGTTTCGAATCCTAGATTCTCCTAAGATTCTTTTTTCATTTTGGCCATAAAGAGGGCCGTTGCTCCTAGACTCAGGCCTGCTAGGAAGAGGGCAGAGGAGGCTGCTTCCCCTGTTGCTGGAAGCATCGCCTTGTCTTCTCCTTTCATCTCTGTAGCAAGGCTTGGTGAAGCTTCACCTGTCATGGAGGTCGTCATTTCTTTGTAGACCACCGCATAAGTTCCTAAATGAGTCGTTGTGAATTCCAGCCAATCACCTTTCAGCGTGAAGCCCACAGTCTCGTTTGTTGTCAGATCGTAAAGGGCTTCAACAGCTCCAGTAAGAGGCAAACGGACTAGAACAGCACCAGTTGGTTCCACACGGGTATGCGTTGGGTCAAGCAGTTGGATCGCATAGGCATCATAGCGTTTGCCTTGTAAGGCTTGATCCATCACTCTTTGTACATGGACTTTAGTAGCTGTTCCTAATTCACTGTCTCGACCAATCACCATCACACCTGTTGCAGGATCATTCAACAAGTGCAAGTTTTGTTGAGGGGATGTGAGATTGCTTGAACTAGACTCAGTTTCAGGTAACTTGTAAGCTGGCAAGTCAAGGACGGCTGCTTCAAGACCATTGGCACCACCTGTGTAGGCCGGAAGATCATTTTGCGCTGCTTGGACCGCATTCACGCCTCCCTTGAACTCTGGGACTTCGTGGACAGCTGCTTCAACAGCGTTGACTCCGCCTGTGAATTCTGGAACTTCTACTACTGGAGCTTGTTCATCTCCCACTGTCCCAACTGCTTCTGTATAGGTTGGGACTTCGTGGACGGCCGCTTCAACACCGTTGACTCCGCCTGTGAATGCTGGAATTTCTACTACTGGTGCTGCTTCGTCTCCAACGGTTCCAACTACTTCTGTATAAGCTGGGACTTCGTGGATGGCTGCTTCAACACCATTGACTCCGCCTGTGAATGCTGGAATTTCTACTACTGGTGCTGCTTCATCCCCCTTACTGCTCGTAGGGAACTCAGGTTTCGGAGCTGGGGTCGTTTCCACCGGTTGATCAGTCAGACCTTGGTGGAAAGTCGTTAATTCGTAGAACTCAGGCTTGCCTCCTTGCCATGTGAGCTTGACATCCAGCAAAGGCGCCTTGTCTCGCACGGCAAAGGTTTGGAAGCTTGTGGTAATGGCTCCCAAATCTGTCCAGGCTCCGGTCCGATCTTCTTTCAAAGTCCGAGCCAGTACATGCGCTACCACCCCTTGAGGAAGACTTGAAACGAGGCGGATATGATTGGCATCTGTTGGTTCTGACAAGTGGTAAATCAGTTCGCCTTGGTCTTTTTCAGCCTTGTAGCTCGTCAAAACCTTACCATCAACAAGATTGGTGTAGAGGTTACCTCGACTTTCTCCACTATTTCCTTGGACGGTTGGGTCGTTGATTGGTTTTACAAACTCACCATCATTGATCACCAATTCGGTAAAGCCTACAAAGCGAGCATCGTAATCAGCGGTAAAGAGGACACGGAGATAGTTGGCTTTGACTGGACTTGTGAGTTCTCCTTCGATGTAGCGATTTCCTGGCATCTTAGAATCATGGGTCCAGCCATCTGTCAAGGAATCATCTCTTGTTTCATTGGCAAGGCCATCTCCAACGCTGATAACATCGGTCCAAGTCTTGCCATCTGGACTGACTTGGATCTTACCATCTCGAAGATAGTTTTGAGTTCCGTCTTGGATGTAGGCTCGAATTTTCTTGATATCCCGTTGGCTACCAAGCTTCAGGGTAATATGGCCACCTTTATGGGCATAATCTGAGAATTCAACGAAGTTATTGTAAACACCATCAAATAATTGGTCCAAATTTTTGAGCTTGCGCACGTCATTGCTTCCGTAAGTGGCATCAATTCCCATAGAAGTCGAATCTAGTGTGGTTGGTTCTACTTCTTTGGTCTTAACGAGTAGAGAAGTTACTGTCACTGCTTGTTCTTGGTCGGTTTGATTGACCAAACGAGCATAGCGGACCAAGGACTGATCGGTCACTTGGCTAGCCGGATACCACTCTTGAGCATTTGGAGAGTACTCGACGCGGAGGGCTGGATTTTCGATTCCGATTGCTTGGATACTTTCGGCTTGATGAAGGCGATCCAGTTTCATTCCCAAATAGCTATGGGCTGGTAGTTTGGTACCACTTGGAATTTGCAGGTCATAACGGCCGAGGCTATCATATACCGGAATGGATTTCAAATTTTCAACGTTGGTATCTGTTAATTCGCTGTTGCCAGAACGGGTTTCAAGGGAGAAGTCTGCAATTCGCCACCACAGATTGGTACTCTTGGTGTTCCGAACACGGACATAGCGAGCTGAAATCGGAGTTTCGATTTCTTTGGTTTGCTCACCTGATAAACGATCCAATTCTTGCCATGTATGACCATCTGTAGAATATTCCAAAAGACCACTAGCTAATTTATCGCTTGAACCTTGAACGAGACGCACCTTAGTCACTGGTTTGACTTCACCCAAGTCGAGCTGAACCCAAGCATCCACTGGAGTGGTATCTGTCCGATCAGCATTGGCAAACATGGCTTCTGTATTGTCACGGCCATCTGTGATCTGAGCAACTGTCGTATTGTACTTGTACATGAGATTTGGACTAATCGTCACTGTAGCACTCTGTTTGCTACGATGCACTTCGACTGGTCGGTTAACTGCAATTTCACGCACAGCAAACCAAGTATTGTCTCGATCGGAAGTAGCGACCATCCGGACAGCCTTGGCATTGAGATTGAGATTCTCAAATTGAAGGAGAGGCTCATTACCAGTGTAGCGAGGATCTGTCAGTGCTACCCATTGGTCATTTTCATTGAGATACTCAACCTTGGCATCGTTGAAGGTATCACGTGGATTTGCTTGAGTTCCCATTGCAAAGGTCAAGGTATGAATTGGCACAGCCTTGTTGAATTTCAGACCAATGTAATCGCCAGTTTGGATACTATTTGGTGATTTGATCAAGGCATGTGTGCTTAGATCTCCATCTGTCACTTCTGCTAGTCCACCTTCTACACCTGTACGATTAGTGATAAAGGTACTCATTACTTGGTCAGGGTGCAGAGCTTTTTGAACTTCTGATGCCAAGATTTCACGGAGGCCAAGCAAGAATGGACGGATATGTTGAACACCTAACTCTGCTCTTTCATCATGGTCAACATAGTGGAAGGTATAGGTTTGGGATTGTTCATAGAGCTTCAAGCCCTTGTAGTAACTATCCCAAAGTTTTGCAGCATCATTTTTTGAAATGGCTTCTGTTCCATCAAGGAAGGCACCCAGAGCATCCATCTGATCAATTGTATTATCCAACCAATAATGGATTTGAGTTACCATCTTTTTATCACCAGAGGCTTTATACAGTTGCGCTGCGGCTTTTAGTTTGGCAAATTCTCCACGCAATTCCTCCCGTTCTGCACGAACATCTTGCCCTGCTTGTAACTTGGTCATAAAGGCAGTTAGTTTTGGTGCCAACTCTACAGATTCTTCCAATTTCACAACACGACCATCCATATTTTGATTGATCATGTGTTTTCCGAGTTCACGGAAGGCTTTAGAGGTATCACTCTCTGTAAACTGACCAGTTTCAACAAAGTTAAAGGCCATATCGTTTACTTTCTTCGCTTCTTCTTCAGACTTCCATTGTTTCCATGCGTATTGCGCTGCAGAGAAGAGGGCAATCTTAGAAGGCTCAGATTGTTGCATTGGATTCAACATAATGCCGGAAAGGAGACTAGGATCTACATTTGGATGTAGGAATTTCTCACCGCCACCTAAAATCAAGTGTTGTTTCGAGTTGTCTGTACATGGCCAGTTGATCCATAGAGCCACTGGACGATAGGTCTTGCCACCCGCTGTGAGGTTGTTCTTGAGGTTGGATAGAAAAGCTTCTGATACTTCTCCCCAAACCTTACCTCCAGTAAGGGTCATGGTGGTGGAGGCAGGAAGGTTTTCATTGAGTGAATGCAACTCCGCTTCACGGCCATTGCCCCAGTATTGAGCAGGTACGAAGATCATATCCTTACGAAGGCCTGCATACCGCGCTTGCTTTTCAGTCAACCAGTCAGTCATGTCCTTCATCAAGCGGTTGTAGCTATTGTAGCCTCCTACTGGACTTGGCGCATCATCGGCCAAAATACCGAATTCACGAACACCGACATCCATCAGCTGGGTGAACTTGGCCTTAATGGTTTCCAGATCTTTTTGGTAGTCAGCATCATTTCCGAAGCGAATCCGGTTGTTCATAAATGGGTGGATGGTCCAAACATAACGTGTCTTGTTTTGGTTTCCGACACGCGCCAATTCACGGATTTCAGCTAGTTTTTCTTCTGGATACAGTTCACGCCATTTCTTGTTGTGGTATGGATCGTCTTTTGGTGCAAAGAAGTATTGGGTCAACTTCAAGTCACCACCATAGCGCATGAGTTCTGCACGATCAGCGTTCGACCATGGATTTCCGTAGTAGCCTTCGATAAAGCCACGATTCTTAATGTCAGCATAGTCTTCGACGGTTACATTGCGCAAGACTGGTGCTGTACTTTCATTCAGCATGTGTTTGAGAGTCGTCAAACCATAGAAGACAGCATCTGTATCTTTACCGACGATCGAGATGCTATTTCCTTTGATAGACAAGGCATAGGCATCAATCTTATCAAAGAGTCCTTGAGACAGATTTGGCATTTCTTTTTCGGCTTGGGAATTTTGCCCATGCACACCAAGGTAGATGTTCGTTGCACCTGCCACTGCTGCTGGACTACTTGTGTAAGAGATTTGATGAGTTTGCAAGACACTCTTCAAGCGGTTGCGCGTATAGATATCCAATTGATCCCCCATGACAAGATTGACTTGTTGATGAAGCTTGGTAACGCCTTCACCATAAGTAACTTTTTGTGGGGTTGGAAAGACCTTGTATTCTTTCTTGAGATAGTCTTGACTTTGGGCAGCAGCAGCAATCGCTTCATCACTAGCCGGTTTCTCAGCAACAAAACTATCCGCGAGTTCGGTTGTACCATCACCCATTTCCTCAACTTTAGGCTTTTCTGGAGTTTCAGGTTTTTCTGGGCTAGCGGGCTCTTCTGGTTTGCTACTAGAAAGTGGCTTGAGCAAATGGATTTCAGCAGCACTGCCAAATCCTGCAACACCTGCTAGGACCTTAAATTCTACCTTATCAGTATCAACTGCTTCAAATGAGACTGTTTTTTCTTTGGCATTGGTGTCCCAAGTTCCTGAAGCCACCTTGACCATTTGTCCATCTTTTTGGGCATAGATTTCATAGGACGTGACAACCCCATTGCCCCCGCCTGAACGTGGAAGATAGGTCAAGCCATTCACCATTTCAGCTGTTTTCAGCTTCATTGTAACCGTATATGGAGCTTGAGATCCGGTCCATTTCGAATGCCAGAAGGTCGTTGGATCATTGTCAAAGGCTTTTTCAATAGCCCCTTCTGTTTCAGTACCAGGCAATTCTTGACTGCTTGCAGTCACTGTCAAGTGATCATTTGGAATCAAGCGTGGATTGACAAAGGCTTCATCCGTCAACTCTGCACTGTGCAAGATGCCCTTAAAGCCACCAATGGTGTCAAGAGGAAGGACCAAGCTATTGTAAGCTAAGCGAGGTGCAGCTGGATCAGCCAAGCGTTCTACCTGTTCACCATTTACATATACTTCGGTCAATTGAGGTTTGGTAACCACAGCGATCTGGTAACGTTTATTCTTTTCCAGTTTTTTGTTGAATTGAATATGGAATTGCTCAAAGGTATAAGCCAGATAGCCATCCTTGTCTGCGAGGTAGATCTTATTGTCCCCACTGCTTGAGAAGGTTTGCTCACCATCTCCTGTCACTGTCACATCGAATTTCAAGACATGACTAGGACCAACATCCCCAGCTAAACCATTGATCCGACTATCTTTTTCAAAGGCTAAGCCATCATTATGGGTCGACACTTTCTTACTGGCATAGTTTTCAATCGTTTCTGGTGTGATGTTAAAGAGGGCATCTGCTTCTACGGTCTTATCAGGATTGGTTTGTGGTGCATAGATACTGGCTGGTAGGACTCGTTCAGCATAGCTTGCACTCGCACGATCGGATCCCCACGTACGCTCTGCAGTAGTTTGCATGCTCTTGAAGAAGCGTTTAAAGAGATCGTAAGACGTGAGACCTGTTTCACGAAGGTCAATATTGTCATTCCAAAGCGCATGACCTCCACCAAGAATGCTTGGATTTGAGGCCTCTAACAATGGGCCATGGCCAGTCCTGAAGTCACTTGGTGTCCAGCTGTTGTATTGGAGTTCATAGTTGGCATAATCTCCATAAGCTCCTTGCTGGTTGTTCCCATTTGGGACACTGTAAGTTGGAATATCTGTGATATTAATCACCTTGGCACCTTGGGCAATCGCTTCTTTCGGTTGTTGCCAACCGATGCTCCAAATGTCCACTTCAACACCATTTAAGTCTATTGGCGTGTGTCCTCTCTTGGCACTGAGAGATCCCCAAATTCGTGGGGTATAGCCTTTAGATTTGATGTATTGGATCAAATCATTGACATACCGACGATAACTTTCTCGATTTCCGTAATATTCATCTGTCCCGATATGAACGGTCGACACCCCGTGAAGTGGTGCATCTTCTCCATCCAGCAACTTGTCATAGACGGATTTGACAAAAGCTAGGGTTTCATCATATTTGCTATCCAAATCCAACATAGCCACACGTTCTACATTGTGCTTGCCCCTGTAATCACTCAAACTACCCTTATACATGAGGTCTGGCCGAACCTTGACAAAGGACAAAGCATGACCGGGCGTGTCAATTTCGGGTACGAGGTTGATATGCAAGGCTTTGGCCAGTTGAATCAACTGTTGCATCTCTTCTTTGGTATAGTGCTGGTCTGAAGTGAGTTTTTCCCCATTGGCACCTACAATATCTGTCTCAACTCGGAAACCTGTCTTAGCAGTTTTTAAGACATAGTTCAACTCTTCTTCTGGGCTCAGATGTTTACCAGCCAGATGATCTTTTAGGAAAATATAGTTGTCATTCAAGTGCAATTGCAAGTCGTTCATCTTGTAGTAGGCCATGTTGAGCATGATATCTACTACTGTATCATAAGGGATAAATTTTCGACCTGTATCCAGCATAAAACCACGGTAGCTGTAGCTTGGAAAGTCACGGATTTCCCCATTTTGCAGGTCTTTTTCCCCCATTTGAAGCAGTGTCCGAGTGGCGTAAAAAGCTCCTGCCTTGTCGGCAGCTTCTACGGTGATCACACCATCCTGGATAGTGATGCCATAGCCTTCCTTGCCATAGCCCTTATCTTCTACTTTTTTAAAGACAATGCGCTTGGAAGCTTCTTGATCGCCTGTTGCCAGTTCAAGTCCTCGACTTTCAAGGTCTGCTTGATAGAATTTTACTTCCTCAGCAAATCCAGAATCCCCCACTGAGATCACCGTATCTGCTGTAATAGACGTTTTTCCTTCTCTACCAAACCATTGTTGTACTGCTGGTGCTACCGTCGGTTTTACACCCACACCTTCATTTTGATGCAAGCCTTTAACAACGACTTCAAATTCTTTGGTCAGGGTACGTCCTTCGTTTGTTTGTTCCACCATCACTTTGACGTGTTGATCTGTCAATGGTGTATAGATCTTATTTTCAAGATCAATCACTCCCTGCTTGTTACTACCAATCAGGCGAACTTGGCCTGGAAGGGTTGGCAAAACCAAGGAATGACCATTTTCTGCTAGGCTAAGTTCATTTACTTGCCGAATACTGGTTGGCCTGCTTTGGTCAGGAATATTGGAATAGGCACGAATTTCTTGGATCCCTACATTTTTCCATTGCATACTACCAGCTTGGTAATCCGTCACTTCCAGTTTGAGATACTTGGCCAAAATCGGTGTTTTCAAATCTACCTTTTCATCTAAGACAGGATTCCCTGTTTTTTGATGGGCCAGTTGCCAGCGTTTTTCACCATGATCATTGACATCATCAACACCAGCATAGTAGAGATTCCAAGAAGTGATATTTGGATCGTTTTGTCCTCCTCTGAGGCGCCGGTCCCAGTCAATTTCCACATGCTTGATCAAACTTGTCTTAGGAAGGGTAAGCTCGATACTTGGATTTTTTGCATCTCGGTCGGTAGCCCAGCGTGTATCGCTATTGCCATCGACTGCCTTATCCGCTGTGAAGTTGGTTCCAGTTTCGTGATTGCTAGCAGTTGCCCGCGCCCCTTCTAGATGATTCCGGTCTGGACGATCTTCTAGATCTGTGACAGTTGGCTGACTTGGGCTCACTACCGGAGGGGTAACAGGTGCTGCTACAGGTGCTACTGGGCTAACTGTTTCAGTTGGTTTCACCACAGGTTTTGGTGTTTCTTGTGGCGTTTCCGTTGTTGGACTGTCAGCCTGCTCTTTAGTTTCAGAAGACGTGGGATTCCCCTGAGTTGCCTCAGAATCAGCTTTTTTTAGTAAGTTAGCGACTTCAGAAGGCAACGTCTCCATCGGTTGAACCTGTGTGATCGTCCCTTCTGTTTCAGGACTGGCTTGAGTTTCTGCTGCCTCTACCACACCAACACCAAAGAAACTAGCCCCAATCATCACAGAGGCTGCACCGATTGCAAATTTGCGAATACTATAATAGCATCGTTTTTCAAATCCCTTTTTACTCATGTTTCCATCACCTTTCATCAGAATAGCAAGGTATCGTAAGCGCTATCATTTTCATATTTCAAAAAGGGAGCGGGACAGAACGAATCGAGATCTGGATTCGCCTCGCTCCCTGTTTCGAATCCTAGATTCTCCTAAGATTCTTTTTTCGTCTTGGCCATAAAGAGGGCCGTTGCTCCTAGACTCAGGCCTGCTAGGAAGAGGGCAGAGGAGACTGCTTCACCTGTTGCTGGAAGCATCGCCTTGTCTTCTCCTTTCATCTCTGGTGAAGCTTCACCTGTCATGGAGGTCGTCATTTCTTTATAGACCACCGCATAAGTTCCTAAATGAGTCGTTGTAAATTCCAGCCAATCACCTTTCAGCGTGAAGCCCACAGTCTCGTTTGTTGTCAGATCGTAAAGGGCTTCAACAGCTCCAGTAAGAGGCAAACGGACTAGAACAGCACCAGTTGGTTCCACACGGGTATGCGTTGGGTCAAGCAGTTGGATCGCATAGGCATCATAGCGTTTGCCTTGTAAGGCTTGATCCATCACTCTTTGTACATGGACTTTAGTAGCTGTTCCTAATTCACTGTCTCGACCAATCACCATCACACCTGTTGCAGGATCATTCAACAAGTGCAAGTTTTGTTGAGGGGATGTGAGATTGCTTGAACTAGACTCAGTTTCAGGTAACTTGTAAGCTGGCAAGTCAAGGACGGCTGCTTCAAGACCATTGGCACCACCTGTGTAGGCCGGAAGATCATTTTGCGCTGCTTGGACCGCATTCACGCCTCCCTTAAACTCTGGGACTTCAAGGACGGCTGCTTCAACAGCGTTGACTCCTCCTGTGAAATCAGGGATCTCAACGACTGGTGCTGCTTCGTCTCCCACTGTTCCAACTGCTTCTGTATAGGCTGGGACTTCAAGGACGGCTGCTTCAGCACCATTGACTCCGCCCGTGAATGCTGGGATCTCAACCACTGGTGCTGCTTCGTCTCCCTTACTGCTCATAGGAGCTTGCAATTGATTGAGGTAAGTTGCAAAATAGTCTACCATTCGACTGGTTAAGAGATGGTGCTCTCTTGCAAATGCCATGCTCGCAACGACACTGGCTACTTCTTCTTGCTTGCTTTTATCCGTCAAGGTTTGGGCCTTGGCTAGAGCAGCATCATAAGGTGCTGTATCTAAAGGTGTTTCTGCAACTTGAGGACGCATGAAGACCAGTTCCGCTGCTGATTGGTACTGATTGCCACCATCACCATAGGTTCTCGTTCCCGTCAAGACAATTTTCTTTGCTTTAATGGTCTGACCAAAGGTGATTTCTTTCGGCTTGTTCGTATCAGCCCAATTACTAGCTGTGAAAGAATGTTCCTTGCCAGTTTCATCTGTTACCACAAGTGTTAAATCTCTCAAGTTTCCATTTGAACCAGAAGCGCGTGGAATATAACGGAAGCCCGTAATGTCTGTAGCTTCTCTCAAAACCATAGTCGCTGGTTTTCCAACATCTCCACCACTCCAAGAAGTATGCCAGAGACTTGATAAATTGCCATCAAAGGCATTTTCAAGACCCTCACCATCTTGGGCTGGACCTGTTAGGCTTTCAAAATCCTCTGCAACAAGAGATGTCTTCTTCATGACCAAGGCATCCTTCAGAGCCTGAACTTTGGCAATTTCACTCTTAGCTTCTGTAAGACTAATCTCATCATCTGCTTGACTGAGGTTGAAGACTGCCTCTTTCAAAGCATCCATGCTTTCTTTGGTATAGTTCGTCATAGCCACCGTTGGCAGATAGTTCTTGAGAGCATTGTCTGTCAGCATCTTACCTGTCAAAGTAATTTCTTCGATTTGAAGATTATCCATTATAAAGTCATTGTAGCTACGGAAGTTGGCATTGCCCCCAGCATCTCCGTGAGTATTACTTGGATTTCCAGTTGAGTAAATACCGACCCAAGTATCGCCTGTTTCTGCACCAGTGACAAGGAAGGTAGCCCGTTTCGCTTTCTTTGAATCCGTCCAAGAATTGGCTAGTTCATGGAGTTCCAACTCACTAGCTTTAGTACCACGACGACCCGATTGGAATTCACCGTGACCGATGACAAAGGCATAGGTATTATCAGAGCCCGCTTCGTAATCAAAGCTAACCCGGTAAGTCTTACCAGCTTCAAAGCGATAGTTTTGAGGAATGGTTTGATAGACCAAGTTGCGTCGGCTGACCAGGCCATTTGTCTTGAGAGACCAGTGACCTTCGATGACGTCATCTATTTTCTTACCATTCCAACCACGTTGGGTATATGGTTCATGTTTTTCAGATAAGTGGGTCCGGTTATCTTCGACCCCTTCGATTCCTCCAATGACAAATGGGAAGATTCCTTGAGCTACATTTTCAAAGTCTTGCTTGAAGACACCTGTCGCCGTATCATGACCATCCCCATACATACTGGATTGATTTTCAAAGGTCCGGATTTCATCGAAGTAAGTCGCTTCGCTACCAGCTTCACGACTCAGTGTCAAGGTCACGTGGGAGACATCCTTACCTGTGGTGAAGAAGACATACATGTTTTGGAAATAGCTGGTATCATTCACAGTGGCATTGTCCCTGCGAGTGTTATGAGCGTAGGCCTTCACATAGTTGAGGGCGAGTGACTTGTTGGTGTAGTTTGTGACCACTTTTTCACCCGTATTGACTGTGAGACTGGCTTTGGCATCACTCCGGTTGTCCACACCGACATACACGGCATATCTCGTATTTGGTTTTAAGTCGGTCAATGTTTGCGTTAGACTCACTGTTTTCGTATTGCCCTCTATGCGCAGCATTTGATTGGCCCCTTGAGACTTGACAATGGCAGCCTTAGAAGCATCGCCAGTGATCTTCCAATGATCCAATGATTCACTGTTAAATCCTTGGTCATAGATATGCATTCCTTCACTCCAAGACATTTCTGGATTGGTTTGTTTGGATCGGTAGAGGACATAAGGCTGATTGGCCAGTAGATCGAGGGTAATCTTGCCATCTTTCACAGCCAGTTCTTGTTCTTCAGTTTTACCTTGGTCCGTGAGTTTGTAAAGGTAAACTTTGCCATTTGCCCAATCACTCGGAAGTGCCCAGGTTGTTGCACCATTTTCTGTATTGAAGTAGTACATCTTTTCCTTATCAGCAGGAAGCTTCTGACCATTTGCATCCCAGTTCCAAGGCGTTAAATAAGCTGAACCATCTTGAATCACACGACCATTGAGGGTGACCGTCCGTTCACGGTAGAGCGGGCTATTGACATCATTTGATTTGCGCGTGATCACGACTTGATGACCATCCGCGTCAACCAAGGAAATTTTCATTTCTGGAGTCCACTTGTAAGTCGCACCATTATCCGTCATCGTCACCGGTGTTCCATTTTCCCATTGGTTAACAGTGAAATGTTGGAAGTATTTGGTCATGACATCGTGAGCAAACAAATTGGTCACATAGCCATTGTAATCACTCCGTCCTTGCCAACCTTCAAAATCTTTCATGCTGTAGCCACCTAAAAGTGGATAATCTGCAGCACCGCCATAACTCCTGTAATCCCCCACCCAAGAGTCTTTTTGATGGTTGCGGATAAAGCGAGTAATCGCACTGTTGATTCCTTTATTGGTATAGCCACCATAAGTCAAATCCGCTGCCCAGTGTTGGAAGGTCGAGTCGTATTCGCCACCATGGCCCCACTCAATCGCAAAGCGCCAGCCTTGCTTGTTAATTTCTTTTGCAAGCACATGGGTTGCCCAGGCACCATTATCACCAGATTGACCATTGCCCCAGACATCCACATAGATAAAGTCTAGACCGTCACCTAATTCTTTCTTCAACTCTTCCCAGCGGGCCAAACGACCATGGGCTAAGTCATAAGCAGCATCAATATTAATCCCTTGGTCTAACCAGTTCCAACCATAGCTATAGCTACCATCAGGATTCTTACGAAGGATATTTTCACTAAAGTACTTCGACTCAGGATAGGTTTCAGAAGCATTCACATGGATACCCAAATGAGCTCCATATTTCTTTGCTTTCTCAATCAAGGCTTTGAAATCCTCAACCCCACCGATCCGCTTTCCAACATCCGCATAATTCAAATGCCCCGAATCATGGCCTTCACTACCATACCCTTTCAACAGTACACCTTGTCCGAGACCATCTGTGTTTAGATTGATTTTCTTGATGCCATCAAGTGTCATTAAAAATGGGTTTTGAGCCTGTGAACCGAAGTTCATGGCAATCCGATAAGCTGTAATATCTTTAACTTTTTCCCAACCTTGAGGGTTGTTCATAATACTCCGATAAGCAATCGCTCCGTCTTGCCAGTCTACCTTCTGATCCCCATTGACATCTTCAGTGATGACAACCCTTGCGCTAGGTAATTCCTTGGTATATTCTGGATAAACAATGCCCTTATAAGCTTTTTCCCATTGCCACTCTGAACTTTGAATTCCAACATAATTGGCCGTTCCAACCGTCTGTTTAAAGGCTGTTAAACGGGTCCAGTCGCTGGATCCACCACCATAACTATTTTGAGAATTGCTCCAGACACCTGCAGCTAGCTTATCCGTCGAAACAAAGCCATACATGTACCCCTTAGCCAGAGCTTTCATCGGATTTGTAACAGCAATATGGTCATCTCCACTGATGTGGGTGTTATTTGACATGGTTGCCCCGTCAAACTTAGCTCCAGCTTGATCGCTCGACACAGAGACCAAGGCATCCCCAAGGAAATTGATGGAAGAAAGGAGTTTTCGTTCATCATCAATTGCTTGACCTGGCGTCACTGAGTTGTGGTTCACAATCTTTGTCACATCAAAATGCAACTGATTGTCCACCACTTGCAAACGAACGGTCAGATCCGCATTGATCAGGTTCTCCTCATCCCGGAGCTTCATATCGTATTCAGCAGTCTCTGCATTGATCTTCTTATACGTTACCTCTGGGGTCACTTCATGATTGTTGATCAAGACTTTCTTGAGTTGTTGGACTTGACCTGGAAGTGTGTGACCATTCAGTGTGTATTCTTTCACCCGTGGAAAGGCTTGGTCGATCACTGCCTTCAGCACACTTGAAGCAATGGTATCATATGCTACATGCTGATCATCAACCGGATCACCCGTTTCCTTTTTGGCCGGAGCCTGGTCTGATTTCACTCCTTCTTGATTGTCTGTCTTGACGCTAACAATCGTTCTCTCACTTGCGTTATAAGTCCCAGCCTTTAGCAGAATCTTCTTCTCACTCTTTAGCTTGTCATTGACAGCAGAAGGCAAGGTCACCGTATCAAACAATTTCACATCGTTGTTGCTTGCATTGAGCTGGCCGTCTGACTTAAGACTGATGGTCAAATGGTTGCTAGAACCATTGACTGGAGCAGCTACACGGCTTCCTTGGTACCAAAGACCACTCCCATTCGTCTTGTACTCCCAGAACCATCCGCCCTGGTCATAACCGACAAATACGTTGTTTTCCGTATCTTTGAACTTCATAAAGACTCCAAAACGTGCTTTCCCAGTTTCAGATTCTTCTTTGAAGTTCAAATCAACCGTCGCATTGCCATTGGCATCCACTGAGAGGCCTTCTTTTTCAAACAAGGCTGGTTTTTTCGCATTGTCATTATGTGCTGTAGAAGCAAGCTGATTGTAGCGAACACCATTTTCTTCCCGAATGGTAACGGTTCCTTGTTGCTCTTTCTTTTCGACCGTCTTCCACTCGGGTGTCACTACCTTAGATGGAGTTGGTTGGTTCGTCACAGGCTTCGACTCACTCGGTTTTTCTTCCGTTGGCTTGTCCACTTTTGGTTTGTTATTCTTATCCTCAACCTGTTTATCCATAGCGTCTAGACCCGCTGGTTTACTAGTTTCAATTCCCTTGATAAAATTGTGGATCCATTCAAGCTGGGCTGGTGAAAAGAGAATTCCTCCACTACGAATCCCAACCACACCATTTTGGTGAACACCGATCAATTTTCCATTTTCATCAAAGATACCACCGCCACTCGCACCTGGTTCACTACCTTGATAGCTGATTCCACGAACTCCTTCTCCATAATCATTCAACGCTTCAACCGTCGTATTCAAGATTGGAGAGAGTTTCCCAGTAGGATAGCCAAAGACGTGAACCTTATCTCCGACTTTTGTCTTTGCCGGTTGGTCTGTGACTTCCACAGGCGCATTGGCTAGAGGCGAACGGAGCTTAACGATTGCCAAGTCATTCTTATAGCCCTTTAGGAAACCTTCACGATCCCAGTGATGGACATCATTTTTGCTAAATGCGACGTCTGGCACTCCTTCATAGGAAATGCGATACACATCCCCATCCCGATCGATATTATCGGCTACCTTACGATTATTTCCATCCGGAACATCCTTGATAAAGTTATGCGAAACAGTCAAAACAAGATTTTTACCAATGACAATTCCACTTCCTGTCCCAGCAGCACTCTTGATTTCAACGGTTGCTCCGTAGTTTAATTCCCCATTCTTGGTTCTTGCGACATCGTCTGGCACTAACCCCTTGTCCTCTTTTGCCAAATCCTCTTTGGAGGTTGTTCGGCCATGGTCTTCTACATTCTCTAGCTTTCCACGAACTTCTTCGGGGAGTTTGTCTAAAGCAGGTGTTGGTGTAGCTTCCTTTTCAGCTATGTTTTCCGTTTTTGGAGCTTCCACCACCTCAGGAGAAGCTTGAGGCTCCTCAGCTTTTGGTATTTCAACTTCTCGTCCATGATCCTCGGCACTTGCCAAAGCAGACGCCAAGTCAGGCGGTAAGTTGTCAATAGAACCCGACGTAGGCGTATCCGCAAGTGCTGTTCCTGCTCCAAATAGAGCCACACCAATCATTACAGATGCAACACCCAACGAAAATTTACGAATGCTGTATTTGCATCTTCTTTCAAAAAAACATTTTTTCATTAGCTTTCCCTTTCATTTCAAAAGTAAGCGGTTGCATTTTCTGCCGCAGCCATACTCCTTCCTCACACATGGCACCACTTACATGATAAAACATCCAAATACATTAGCACCATTAATATATCAAAATATTGTATATCTTGCAAGAACTAAATGGTATAAAAAAAGAGAAATCGATCAATCGATAGAAAGTCCCACCCAGTAGAAAAATCCGAGCAAGCTGAATCCCTTCACTTGCTATCCCAGATAACAAAAAAGGCCTAGTTGACTCCAACTAAACCTTCCAAAAATGGTTAATGTTATAAAGAACATGTTCTCAGTCCAGATTCCTATTGTTATAAGCAACCCCAAACTTGATCCAATCCTGTTTCTTTCAACTCCCTCTCTTCCACCAATCTTTTATTCTCTCTATCATACCGAATTTTCTTGCCAATCGCAAATCCCTTACTATTTGGTGAGATTACAACAAAAAAGCCATCTAGATTCTTTCATCCAAATGGCTAGCATACACTTATTCAATTCCTTCAAAGGCTAGGCTTGGTTTGGCATTGAGATCCCAGCCTGCGAAGTTTTCTTTGTTCCATTCGCTGACGCTGGCATAGGCAATCATCCCTGCATTGTCCCCGCAGAGGCGCAGAGGGGGAATGATGACCTTGACATCCGTGATTTCAGAAGCCAAGCGTTCACGAAGGCCTTGGTTGGCTGCGACTCCACCTGCAACGACTAGGGTTTTGACCGGATAGTTTCCCAGAGCCTTCTTGGTCTTGGCCATGAGAATGTCTAAGACGGCGGCCTGAAAGCTCGCTGACAGGTCTGCATTTGAGAGGCTTTCTCCTTTTTGTTGCGCATTATGGTGCAGATTGATAAAGGCTGATTTGAGCCCTGAGAAAGAAAATTCCAGATTGTCTTCTTTGATCATGGCTCGTGGGAAATCGTAGATATCAGATCCTTGGTGGGCTAGCTGATCGATCTCACGACCTGCTGGATAGGTCAAGCCCATCACGCGCCCTACCTTATCATAAGCCTCTCCTACAGCGTCATCACGGGTCTCTCCGACGATCTTATAATCCCCCGCTTCACTGACATAGACCAACTCGGTATGTCCTCCACTCACTAGCAAAGCTAAGAGCGGAAATTCTAAGGGCTCGACGCTTTGAGCAGCCATCAAGTGCCCCGCCATATGATTGACTGGAATCAAAGGGACATCATGGGCCCAGGCAAAGGCCTTAGCTGCAGCCAAGCCGACTAAAAGAGCACCAACCAGGCCTGGGCCGTAAGTAACAGCTACAGCCGTGACCTCATCTTCTGTAATCCCTGCTTCTTCTAGGGCTTCTTCGATACAAGCGGTGATGACTTCTACATGGTGACGGGAAGCTACCTCAGGTACCACTCCACCAAAACGCTTGTGACTTTCGATTTGACTGGCAATGACATTGGACAAGAGTTGGTCGTCATTTTTCAAGACAGCCACACTGGTCTCATCACACGATGTCTCAAAAGCCAAAATATATCTATCTTTCATTTGAGTTCCTCTTCATGATCACGGCATCCTCTATGGGATCGTGATAGTAATTTTTCCTCCGCGCAATTTCTTCAAAATGCATTTTTTTGTATAGGCCTTGGGCCGGTTGATTGGACACGCGCACTTCTAAGAAAATCTCTTTTTGATCCGGTAACTGCGCGAGTAACTGCTGGGCTAGGCCTTGCCCCTGAAAAGCGCGCTTGACCGCAATCTGCAAGACCTCGGCTTCATAGAGTGTCTCTTGAAGAGCGACAAACCCAAGGACTTGTCCTTCATCCATAGCTAGGGAATAGGAGATCGATTCCTTCTCTATATCGGCTTCAATCTGCTCTAACTTCCAGGGGCTAATTTCGTAGACATCTTCCATCACAGCAAGAATGGCGGCTGCATCCTGACCTCGCCCCTTTTTGATTTCTACTTTGATCATAGACGCTTGATATAAGAGGTCGTCGTTTCCGTGTGGTCTTTGAGCCAATTTTCCTCTGCTTCAACCCGTTTCAGATAATTGGGAACAAAATCATAGAGGCTAGCAGGTGCTTGTTTGAGGCCGAGACGTCCGATTTTCACAGCATCTGGCAGAGTTTCAGAGAAAGTAGCCTTTGGCAGATGAGCTTGGATCTGTCCCTCAAAGGCTGTGACCTCTCCGACAAAGGTAACCTTGTCACTCGTCGCTGCACGCTCTAAGACCTCTTCAAACGGGAAATGCCCTTCTGGTGCGACCAGTTGATCTCCTTGGTAAAAGCCTGCATAGACATTGTTCCGACGAGCATCCATAATGGGTACGACCAAGCCTTCCAGATCTTCCGGCACGAGAGCTAAGAGACTTGAGACCCCAACCAAGTCAATCTTTAAGGTATGAGCCAGCGTCTTTGCAGTTGCGACCGCAATGCGTAGCCCAGTGTAACTCCCAGGACCTTCTGCCACCACGATCCGATCCAAATCCTTGGGCTTTAGATCAATTTGCTGCATCAAAAAATCAATGGTTGGCATCAAGGTCATACTATGGTTTTTCTTAATGGTGAGTGTTGTTTCTGCAAGTAGAGTCTCATCTTCTAAAATCGCTACAGAAAGAGCCTTACTCGAGGTATCAAATGCTAATAATTTCATTTCCTACTCCTCTTGAACTGGATTATATTATACTACAAATCCCCTTCAAATCCCAGTGAAACTATTCCCGACAGGAAGGATCGCGTCACAGAAAAACCCATCGAAATGCCAAGCTATTATAGGGATGCCCCTTCCTCGTCTTGACGGGTGGATCTTTTACTTACAGGCGAATTTATGATATAATAATAATTAATTGTATCGAATCAGGTCTGCTAGTTGCGAGTAGGAAACTCTAGTGATTGCACTCCTTCGCAACCAACAAAATGGACCGAAATAATGAAAGGAAAATTACTTCATGATTTACAAAGTTTTTTATCAGGAAACAAAAGACCGGAACCCTCGTCGTGAAACGACACATGCACTGTATCTTGACATCGACGCACCAAACGAACGCGAAGGTCGCATCCAAGCCCGTCAATTGGTCGAAAAAAATACCGACTTCAATATCGAATTTATCACACCACTTTCTGAGCAACACCTTGCTTATGAGAAAGAGTCAGGTGCCTTTGAACTAACGGAGTACTAATCCATGGCTTATACCTTAAAACCTGAAGAAGTTGGTGTATTTGCCATTGGTGGACTTGGAGAAATCGGGAAAAATACCTACGGGATCGAATACCAAGATGAAATTATCATTGTTGATGCCGGGATCAAATTTCCAGAAGATGACCTCCTTGGGATCGACTATGTCATTCCGGATTACTCTTATATCGTAGACAATATCGATCGCGTCAAAGCGGTCCTCATTACCCACGGACACGAAGACCACATCGGTGGGATTCCTTTCCTTTTGAAGCAAGCCAATGTTCCGATCTATGCTGGACCTTTGGCCCTTGCCTTGATCCGTGGAAAATTGGAAGAGCATGGCCTCCTTCGCAATGCCAAACTCTACGAAATCAATCAAAACACTGAACTTCAATTTAAAAACCTGAAAGCAACCTTCTTCCGTACGACTCACTCGATTCCAGAACCTTTGGGGATTGTGATTCACACCCCTCAAGGAAAGATTGTCTGTACCGGAGACTTCAAATTTGACTTCACGCCCGTTGGGGAACCGGCTGACCTCCATCGTATGGCAGCTCTTGGAGAAGAAGGCGTTCTCTGTCTGCTCTCAGACTCAACCAACGCGGAAATTCCAACCTTTACCAACTCTGAAAAAGTGGTTGGCCAATCCATCATGAAGATCATCGAAGGCATCCATGGGCGCATCATCTTTGCCTCCTTTGCCTCGAATATCTTCCGTCTCCAACAGGCAGCGGAGGCCGCTGTCAAGACAGGTCGCAAGATCGTCGTCTTTGGACGCTCCATGGAAAAGGCCATCGTCAATGGAATCGAGCTTGGCTACATCAAGGTCCCTCCTGGAACCATTATCGAGCCAAATGAGATCAAAGACTATGCGGCCAATGAAATCCTGATCATGTGTACAGGAAGCCAAGGAGAGCCAATGGCAGCCCTCTCTCGGATTGCTAATGGAACCCACCGCCAAGTGCAACTCCAACCAGGAGATACTGTGATTTTCTCTTCTAGTCCAATTCCTGGAAATACAACCAGTGTCAATAAATTGATCAATACGATTGCCGAAGCAGGTGTCGATGTCATTCACGGGAAGATCAACAACATCCATACCTCTGGACACGGGGGGCAACAAGAACAAAAACTCATGCTCCGCTTGATCAAACCAAAATACTTCATGCCTGTCCATGGTGAATACCGGATGCAAAAAATCCATGCAGGACTTGCCCAAGATACGGGTGTTGAAAAAGACAATATCTTTATCATGAGCAATGGTGATGTCCTCGCTCTTACAGCCAACTCTGCCCGGATCGCTGGAAGCTTTAACGCCCAAGACATCTATGTTGATGGAAATCGTATCGGTGAAATCGGTGCTGCAGTCCTTCGTGACCGCAAAGACCTTTCAGAAGATGGGGTTGTCTTGGCTGTCGCAACGGTCGACTTTAAGTCTAAGATGATCCTAGCAGGACCAGATATCTTGAGCCGTGGGTTCATCTACATGCGTGAATCAGGAGACCTGATCCGTGAAAGCCAGCGCCTACTCTTTAACGCGATCCGCATCGCCTTGAAGAACAAAGATGCCAATATCCAAACCGTTAATGGTGCGATTGTCAATGCCCTTCGTCCATTTCTTTACGAAAGCACAGAGCGTGAACCCATCATTATCCCAATGATTCTCACACCTGATGACGAACATTAAAAAACAACCAGTTGAGACCCTGAGCTCAACTGGTTTTATTGTGACGTTTTTAAGAACGAAAAGAGAGTAGGACAGAAATCGGTCATTCGTTAGAATTCGATTTCGTCGTCCCACCTCCGCACAGCTTCAACAGTCTGGGAGACTGTTGAAGGTTGCAGATAAAGGAAACATAGTTTCCGTCAACATAGGGCATCTTTGAAGCTTAAAAAGCGAACAAAGACTTAGGATACTTGCTTCGCAAGTTCTATCCGCCACCTCAAAGCAGTGCTTTGAGCACTCAACCACTGCGTCTTACTAGACAATCCAAAAACAAGAAGAGGCTAGTACTTTTGTCCCAGCCTCCTTACTGTTGTTGCTTAATAAAGGTCTAGATAGTGATCTACTTCCCATTGCGATACGAAGGTTGCATAGCTAGCCCATTCGATTCGTTTGGCTTCAAGGAAGCTGGTGTAGATATGTTCACCCAAGGCTGCTTTGACGACTTCATCTTCTGTCAAAGCTTTCAAAGCATTATGAAGGGTTGAAGGAAGATCTGTAATTCCAGCAGCTCTGCGTTCTTCTGGTGTCATCACATAGATGTTTTCTTCGATCGGAGCTGGTGCTTCGATTTTATTTTCAACACCATGAAGTCCAACTTCAAGAAGGACAGCCAAGGCTACATATGGATTGGCCATTGGGTCTACTGAGCGCAATTCCAAACGAGTCCCCATTCCACGTGACGCTGGTACACGCACAAGTGGAGAACGGTTGCGTCCTGCCCAGGCAATGTAGACTGGTGCTTCATATCCTGGCACCAAACGCTTATAAGAGTTAACCGTTGGGTTGGTAATCGCCGTAAAGTTGTATGCATGCTTGATCAAACCACCAAGGAAGTGGTAAGCTGTTTCTGACAATTGCATGCCTTTTGGATCTTCTGGATCAAAGAAGGCATTATTGCCATCTTGGTCAAAGAGAGACATATTACAGTGCATCCCTGAACCAGCGATACCAAATTTTGGTTTGGCCATAAAGGTAGCATACAAACCGTGTTTACGGGCAATGGTTTTCACGACAAGTTTGAAGATTTGAATCTTATCACAAGCGCGAAGCACTTCGTCATACTTAAAGTCGATTTCATGCTGACCAACGGCTACTTCGTGGTGACTGGCTTCCACTTCAAATCCCATCTTTGTCAAGACATTGACGATTTCACGACGAGTATTGTCGGCAAGGTCTGTGGGAGCAAGGTCAAAATAGCCACCCTTATCATTTACTTCAAGTGTTGGATCCCCATTTTCGTCTAACTTGAAGAGGAAGAATTCAGGTTCTGGACCAAGGTTAAAGGACTTGAATCCAAGTTCTTCCATATGACGAAGGGCACGTTTCAAATTCCCACGAGGGTCCCCTGCAAATGGTTTACCTTCCGTTGTATAGACATCACAGATCAAACCAGCTACACTACCATTTTCATCACCCCATGGAAAGACTGTCCAAGTATCCAAATCTGGGTACAAATACATATCTGACTCATTGATACGAACAAATCCTTCGATCGAAGAACCATCAAACATAGCTTTGTTTGAAAGAACCTTGTCCAGTTGCTCATCGGTAGCTGGAATTTCGACGTTTTTCATCGTTCCCAAAATATCAGAGAACATTAAACGAATAAAAGTAACATTTTTTTCTTTTACTTCACGGCGAATATCTGCAGCAGTAATTGACATTTTTGTCTCCTTAAAATAAAATGCAAAGAAATGAAATGATCAACGAAATGGATCATATGGCGATGGGGATGATGTGAAGCGACTTTGCTGAACAATGTCACGATGAAGGGCCTTACGGATATCTTCTTGACTGACAGCTTTGGTAGTTACCTGCTCTTTTTCCGCATATCTTCTCTTGATATCCGCAATGTTCAAGCCGTCAGAGATATAATCCTTAATCTCTAAGAGCCGGTCCATATTGTCCAACGAATACATACGGCGATTGCCTTCTGTACGATCAGGAAAAATCAAGCCCTGATCTTCATAATAGCGAATCTGGCGTGCTGTCAAATCAGTCAGTTTCATCACGCTCCCAATCGGAAAGACCGCAAGCGAGCGTCGTAATTCCTTTTCCTTCATACCATTCCTCTTTCTATTCTATTATAACCCAAAAAAAATCTATGTCAAGATTAAATGTCATATAATCTTACATAGGTTTTTTACGTTTCCTGAGGGCGTCCCGTATCCGATCGACATCCGAATTGACCAAAATGGCTACAAACACACCCACAAAGGTCTCAAAGATGCGGGCAAAAACATACAAGAAGGTCTCTCCATCAGGAATGGAGAGGGTGATGATCAGCATGGCCGCAACTCCCCCAATGATCCCAGCCTTATTATTCATCGCAACATTGGTCATAATGGTTAACATGGTCGCAATGGGTATAAAAATCAGAGTTACCCAATACGCCCCATGAAAGAACGTTTTTAAAAGGAAGAACAATACAGCATAAAAACCTCCGATACTATTGCCCATGACACGAGAAGCCCCAAAATGGACACTCTTATCAAAGTCTTCCCTCAAACTAAAAACAGCTGTCAAAGTCCCGATCTGAAGACCTTTCCAACCAAATACCCCAAAAATCAGGAGCACAATAAAAACGGCAATCCCAGTTTTAAAGGTTCTCATTCCCAAACGGAATTTGGACCAATCAAATTTGTGTCGTTTAAAGTAATCCATGGTCACCTATCTTTCTATTTCTACTATTCTACCATATTTTCAGAAAGGATAGAACCAGTAAAAATAGAAAGGTAGCAAAAAGAGAGTGGGACAGAAATCGGTCATTCGTTAGAATTCGATTTCGTCGTCCCACCTCCGCACAGCTTCAACAGTCTGGGAGACTGTTGAAGGTTGCAGATAAAGGAAACATAGTTTCCGTCAACATAGGGCATCTTTGAAGCTTAAAAAGCGAACAAAGACTTAGGATACTTGCTTCGCAAGTTCTATCCGCCACCTCAAAGCAGTGCTTTGAGCACTCAACCACTGCGTCTTGCTCGACAATCCAAAAATAATTGAGAGGCTAGGACTTTTGTCCCAGCCTCTTCATTTATTCAAATTGACTTATTTATCAGTAAGAGCAGCCAATCCTGGAAGTTCTTTCCCTTCAAGGAGTTCCATAGATGCACCACCACCAGTAGAGATCCATGAGAATTTGTCTGCACGTCCAAGGTTGATGGCTGCTGCTGCTGAGTCACCACCACCGATGATTGATTTAACGCCTGGTTGTTTCACGATAGCGTCCATCACACCGATTGTACCTGCTTGGAAGTCAGGGTTTTCAAATACACCCATAGGACCATTCCATACAACTGTTTTCGCACCAGTCAAGGCTTTGTCGAATTCAGCGATAGATTTTGGACCGATATCAAGGCCAAGGAATCCTGGATCTACTGCTTCACCTTCAGTGTCTTTCACTTCAGTGTAGTCAGCAAATGCGTTTGCTTCTTTTGAGTCAACTGGCAAGATCAATTTACCGTTTGCTTTTTCAAGAAGAGCTTTCGCTACATCCAATTTGTCTTCTTCTACAAGTGAGTTACCGATTTCGATACCTTGAGCTTTGTAGAATGTGTAAGTCATCCCACCACCGATAAGGACTTTATCAGCTTTCGCAAGAAGGTTTTCGATAACACCAATCTTATCAGATACTTTAGATCCACCAAGGATAGCCACGAATGGACGTTCTGGAGCTTCAACTGCTTCTTTGATGTAGGCAATTTCGTTTTCAAGAAGGAAACCAGCAACTGCTTTTTCAACGTTTGCTGAAATACCAACGTTAGATGCGTGTGCACGGTGAGCTGTACCGAATGCATCGTTTACGAAGATACCATCTCCAAGTGATGCCCAGTATTTACCAAGTTCAGGATCATTTTTAGATTCTTTCTTGCCATCAACATCTTCGAAACGAGTGTTTTCAACCAAGAGAACTTGTCCATCTTCAAGAGCGTTAACAGCTGCTTCCAATTCAGCACCACGTGTAACACCTGGGATAAATTTCACTTCTTGACCCAATTTAGCAGCCAAGTCAGCAGCTACAGGAGCAAGTGATTTACCTTCTTTGTCAGCTTCTTCTTTTACACGTCCAAGGTGAGAGAAGAGGATTGCACGTCCACCTTGTTCAAGGATATACTTGATTGTTGGAAGAGCAGCAGTGATACGGTTATCATTAGTGATCACACCGTCTTTTACAGGAACGTTGAAGTCAACACGAACGAGAACTTTTTTCCCTTTCAAGTCAACATCTTTAACAGTCAATTTTGCCATTAGATATGACTCCTTCTTTTTTTATTACATGATAATTATATCACAAAAGCTGTAAAAGAGATAGCAAAATTCGATGATTTCCCCCTCTTATTGAGCAGGATTCCCTATGCTTTACCTGATTGGTATCCCCATTAGTAGAAAAAAAGGTACAAAAAAGAGGAGGTTGCCCTCCTCTCATCATACGCCTGAATTATTTAGCAATTTTTGCGAAGTATTCAAGAGTACGAACAAGTTGTGAAGTGTAAGACATTTCGTTGTCATACCATGAAACAACTTTAACCAATTGTTTACCATCAACGTCAAGAACTTTAGTTTGAGTTGCGTCAAACAATGAACCGTAAGACATACCTAGGATATCTGAAGATACGATTGGATCTTCAGTGTATCCGTATGATTCGTTTGAAGCTGCTTTCATAGCTGCGTTCACTTCATCAACAGTAACTTTCTTGTCAAGAACTGCTACCAATTCAGTTACTGAACCAGTTGGAACAGGAACACGTTGAGCAGCTCCGTCCAATTTACCGTTCAATTCAGGGATAACCAAACCGATTGCTTTAGCAGCACCAGTTGAGTTAGGAACGATGTTAGCTGCAGCAGCACGAGCACGGCGAAGGTCACCTTTACGGTGTGGTCCGTCAAGAACCATTTGGTCACCAGTGTAACCGTGGATAGTAGTCATCAAACCTTCAACGATACCGAAGTTGTCATGAAGAGCTTTAGCCATTGGAGCCAAACAGTTTGTAGTACATGAAGCACCTGAGATAACTGTTTCAGTACCATCAAGAATATCGTGGTTAGTGTTAAATACGACTGTTTTAACATCTGATCCACCAGGAGCAGTGATAACAACTTTCTTAGCACCACCAGCATGCAAGTGTTTTTCAGCAGCATCTTTCTTAGCAAAGAAACCAGTTGCTTCAAGGACGATTTCTACACCGTCGTTAGCCCAGTCGATTTGTTCTGGATCACGTTCAGCAGAAACTTTAACGAATTTACCGTTAACTTCGAATCCACCTTCTTTAACTTCCACAGTACCGTCGAAACGACCTTGAGTTGTATCGTATTTCAACAAGTGTGCAAGCATAACTGGATCTGTAAGGTCGTTGATGCGAGTAACTTCAACACCTTCTACGTTTTGGATACGACGGAAAGCAAGACGTCCGATACGACCGAAACCGTTAATACCAACTTTAACTACCATTCGTGATTTCCTCCTTATGAAAATCAAAAAATTTTTATGTGAAAAGAGTAACTTGACACAGCGCCAAACATCTTTTAACAGTTCCTATTATATACTTTATTGCATTAAAAAGCAACTATTTCCCAACGAAAAGAAAGAGAAAATCCCTCAAGTTTTCCTTTTCTATCCTTGTATTTCACAAAGTTCTTATTTAGATGACAGTATTTTGTCTCTTTTTCATTCACAAAGTTCCATAAAAAAGAAGAGAGTGGGACAGAAATCGGTCATTCGTTAGAATTCGATTTCGTCGTCCCACCTCCGCACAGCTTCAACAGTCTGGGAGACTGTTGAAGGTTGCAGATAAAGGAAACATAGTTTCCGTCAACATAGGGCATCTTTGAAGCTTAAAAAGCGAACAAAGACTTAGGATACTTGCTTCGCAAGTTCTATCCGCCACCTCAAAGCAGTGCTTTGAGCACTCAACCACTGCGTCTTGCTCGACAATCCAAAAACAAGAAGAGGCTAGGACTTTTGTCCCAGCCTCTTCTGTAGATGAGTGAATTAAGCTTCACCTTTCGCTTTTTTAATGATTTCTTCTTGTACTGATTTTGGTACATCTTCGTAGTGGTCAAATACCATCATGAAGGTACCACGTCCTTGAGTTGCAGAACGAAGAACAGTAGCGTAACCGAACATTTCAGCAAGTGGTACATAAGCACGAACGATTTGGCTTGCACCATGTGCTTCCATACCATCTACACGTCCACGACGAGCAGTTACGTGACCCATAACATCCCCAAGGTTTTCTTCAGGAACTGTGATGGTTACAAGCATCATTGGTTCAAGGATAGCTGGTTGTGCAGTCTTAGCAGCTTCTTTAAGTGCAAGAGATGCAGCGATCTTGAAGGCTGTTTCAGATGAGTCGACATCGTGGTATGAACCATCGTAAAGCTTCGCTTTCACGTCAACCATTGGGTAACCAGCAAGAACACCATTTGCCATAGATTCTTGAAGTCCTTTTTCTACTGCAGGGATGAATTCACGCGGAACCACACCACCGACGATCGCATTTTCGAACTCGAATCCTTTACCTTCTTCGTTTGGAGTAAATTCAATCCAAACATCACCAAACTGACCTTTACCACCAGATTGACGTTTGAAGAATCCACGTGCTTGTGTAGAAGCGCGGAATGTTTCACGGTATGATACTTGAGGTGCACCAACGTTTGCTTCAACCTTGAATTCACGTTTCATACGGTCAACAAGGACATCCAAGTGCAACTCACCCATACCAGAGATAACTGTTTCACCAGTTTCTGGGTTTGTTTCAACACGGAAAGTTGGATCTTCTTCAGCCAATTTTTGAAGGGCAATCGCCATCTTATCTTGGTCAGCTTTAGATTTAGGTTCAACCATCAATTGGATAACTGGTTCTGGAACTTCGATTGATTCAAGGATGATTTTAGCTTTTTCATCTGTCAATGAGTCACCAGTTGTTGTATCTTTCAAACCAACGGCAGCAGCGATATCTCCAGAGTAAACTGTTTCGATTTCTTTACGAGTGTTGGCGTGCATTTGAAGGATACGTCCGATACGTTCACGTTTACCTTTAGAAGTGTTCAAGACGTATGAACCTGAGTTCAAGACACCTGAGTAAACACGGAAGAAGGTCAAACGACCTACGAATGGGTCCGTCATAATCTTGAAGGCAAGCGCTGCAAATGGCTCTTCATCAGATGCTGGACGTTCTTCTTCTTCGTCTGTATCTGGGTTTACACCCTTGATTGCAGGGATGTCAAGTGGGCTTGGAAGGTAGTCAAGGACTGCATCCAACATCAATTGAACCCCTTTGTTCTTGAAGGCAGAACCACACAATACTGGGAAGAATTCAACGTTGATCGTCGCTTTACGGATACCAGCTTTCAATTCTTCATTTGTGATTTCTTCACCTTCAAGGTATTTCATCATCAAATCTTCATCAGTTTCAGCAACTGCTTCGATCAATTTTTCACGGTATTCTTGCGCTTGGTCAAGGTATTCAGCTGGAATATCTTCTTCAAGGATGTCTGTACCAAGGTCGTTAGTATAGATTTCAGCTTTCATCTTGATCAAGTCGATGATTCCACGGAAGTCATCTTCAGCACCAATTGGCAATTGAATTGGGTGAGCGTTTGCTTGAAGACGGTCATGAAGTGTGCTTACTGAGTAAAGGAAGTCAGCACCGATTTTATCCATCTTGTTGGCAAATACGATACGTGGAACTCTGTATTCAGTTGCTTGACGCCAAACTGTTTCTGTTTGAGGTTCTACACCTGATTGAGAGTCAAGAACGGTAACCGCACCGTCCAATACACGAAGAGAACGTTGTACTTCGATCGTGAAGTCCACGTGTCCTGGTGTGTCGATGATGTTTACACGAGTGTCTTTCCATTGAGCTGTTGTTGCAGCAGATGTGATCGTGATCCCACGTTCTTGTTCTTGCTCCATCCAGTCCATTTGTGACGCACCTTCGTGAGTTTCACCGATTTTGTGAATCTTACCAGTGTAGTAAAGGATACGCTCAGTTGTAGTTGTTTTACCAGCATCGACGTGAGCCATGATACCGATATTACGAGTTTTTTCAAGTGAAAATTCGCGTGCCATGAGGTTTGTTTCTCCTATATTTTTTATTTCTATTCTATTATAACACGATTTCAATAAAAACGGATAGGCAGGACCCACCCGTTCTCATTGGTTTCTTGATTTGTTGGTTTCAACTTGTAGATGAGTTGAATTGAAGCTGAAACTATATGTTTAGCTAACTTGAACCCGAGCGAGGCCCGGCGCAAAAAAGATAAACTGCTTTGTGTTCACGGAACACTGCATCAGTTTCCTATTTTTGCCTTGGGCCTTTAGCGCTCTTGGTATCATAATTGAACCCGGGCTAAAAGCTAATTAGCCGATTTGAGCCGGAACGGGATGCTGTGTGAAAAAGATAAACTTCCTTGTATTCGTCGAATACTGCGTCAGTTTCCTATTTTCACTTTGCATCCTTACCGTTCCTAGCATCATGATATTACCAACGGAAGTGTGCGAAGGCACGGTTGGCTTCTGCCATACGGTGAGTGTCTTCACGTTTCTTAACGGCTGCACCAGTGTTGTTTGCTGCATCCAAGATTTCTTTTGCAAGGCGATCCACCATAGTGTGTTCACCACGTTGACGAGCGATGGTTACCAACCAACGAAGTCCAAGTGTTGTACGACGTTCTGGACGAACTTCAACTGGGACTTGGTAGTTAGATCCACCGACACGGCGTGCACGTACTTCAAGTACAGGCATGATGTTTTCCATAGCTGTTTCGAATACTTCAAGAGCATCGTTTCCAGTAGCTTCTTTGATTTGTTCGAAAGCTCCGTAAACGATTGAAGCAGCTGTACCACGTTTACCATCAAGCATAACGCGGTTGATAAGACGAGTAACTAATTGTGAATTGTAAAGCGGATCTGGCAATACATCGCGTTTAGGCGCACGGTTTTTACGACTCATTTCTCTTTATCCCCTTTCCTTATGCTTTTGGTTTTTTAGTACCGTATTTAGAACGGCCTTGTTTACGATCGTTAACACCTGCAGTATCAAGTGCACCACGGACGATATGGTAACGTACCCCTGGAAGGTCTTTTACACGTCCACCACGAAGAAGAACCACGCTGTGTTCTTGCAAGTTGTGTCCGATACCTGGGATATAAGCAGTCACTTCAATAAGGTTGCTCAAACGTACACGAGCGAATTTACGAAGGGCTGAGTTAGGTTTCTTAGGTGTCATTGTTCCAACACGAGTTGCAACACCACGTTTTTGTGGTGAAGAAACGTTTGTTTGAACTTTTTTATGACTGTTGTAACCAACGTTCAAAGCTGGTGATTTAGATTTTTCTACTTTTGATTTACGCGGTTTGCGAACCAATTGGTTAATTGTAGGCATCTACATTCTCCTGTGAAATTTTTTATTTTTGGTGATGGTACACTTGGTGACAGCTACCATCCGTGTGTACTTTTGCAACATTTGTCAGCACGTCCCTGTACACTCTTGAGAGACCAAAAGTAAAAAGTACCGTCTATTATTATAACACGACGGCACTTTGATTGCAAGATCTTTTTTTATATTTTCCCTAACTTCAAAAACTCTATTGTTGAGCTGTTTCAGCCGGCGCTTGTGCTCCTCCATCTACTGCTGGAGTTGACTGTTGCTGCTGAGCAGGGACTGTTGCAACACCTGCCCCACCATTTGCATTGGCGTTAGCATTGGCATTGGCACCCGTTTGATTTTGTTGGGTAGCTGTAGCATCCCCTTCATAGGTCAAACCATAATAATTGGCAATGTATTGGATACGGGCTGTGAGCGATTGTTTTTGAGTCTCATCCTTTACTTTTTTGACGGCAGTTTGAGCCGCGTTCACAGTGTCTTGACTAGGATTGGTCTCCATTTGCACAACTGCTTTTTCTGCAGCTTCCGTATTTTTCTTTTCTTCCTTTTTCTCTTTCTCTTCTTTTGTTTCTTTTTTGACGGGAAGAGAACCTGTTTTTTTAGCAGGCTGGATTTCTGTTGTTACTTGAGCAGCTGTATTCTTTTTCACCGTATACATACCCGCCACCAAAATAAAGGTCAGGGCCAGAACAGTCAGCAAACGGATCCATAAAGGACTGTTATCAAATCGGTCTAAGATTCTTTTCACTTTTTGCTTCTCCTTTCTCGCCTCTTAATCAAAGATATTCCCTACTTCGACATTTAATTTATTTTCTTTGACATCGATATTTGTCACGCGGAGCAAGGATTTGTGTTCAAAAAATTCGCGCTCAGTCGAGGCATTGTCCGCGAAGACAGCCACTCCTGCCAATTCGGAATCAAACTCAGATAAGAGACTGACCATTCCGTTGATGGTTCCACCACCTTTGAGGAAGTCATCGACAATCAAGACGCGGCTTCCTGCTTTGAGGCTACGTTTTGATAGGAACATTTTTTCGATACGATCCCCGCTGGAGCCGGAAACATAATTGACACTGACGGTTGAACCTTCTGTGATTTTTAAATCACGGCGAACAATGACAAATGGTACATTCAAAACGTTGGCTACGGCATTGGCCAAAGGGACGCCCTTGGTAGCAACGGTCATAACGGCATCGATCTTTTTATTGCGGAAAGCTTTGGCAATGATGCGTCCGATGCTGTTTAAAATTTTCGGATTGCTTAACAAATCAGATAAGTAAATATAGCCCCCTGGAAGAATCCGGTTGCTTTCTGATAATTGTTGGCAAAGTTCCTCAACGATTTCTTTGGATTCCTCATCTGAGATGGAGGGTGTAAAGACGACGCCTCCGCCTGCTCCTGTGATCGTCTCAATATGGCCGATTTCCATCTCTTCAAAAGCACGCTTGATGATCACGATATCTTCTGAAATAGAGGATTTAGCAGACTCATACTTTTCCGCAAAGGTATTGAGACTGGTCAATTCATAAGGATGATTGATCAGGTAATTTGAAATCACAACCATCCGTTCACTTCTTCTTAATTTCATATTTTCACCATGTAGTTTTTTTATCATTATACCATAAGAACAGAAAAAAACGAACATTCTGATTGGAAGAAGGTCGTTTTTTCGTGATTTTTTTCTTTTTGATCCTCGATTCCCCGTAGAAATCGCTGTCTTTACTGATCGAGATTCGGTTTATAGAAGGATCTGTTTTCCATGGCGAAGATTTTATTAGTCATCTCTCCTGGACCGACCAAGCCAAGAGCAGTTGTCATCATCATCATTTCCGCATCTAGATTGTCAATCATGTGAATAATCTCTGCTTCCATGATCTTGGGGCGAACAGGGCTTCCATATTCTAGCAAACCATGGTGGCTCAAGACCACATGGCGAAGAACAATGACTTCTTCTTTTTGGTCATCGATTTTTAATTCTTGAAGGACTTTGGTAATTTCTTCGTCGATCAAAGCAATATGGCCAATGAGGTTGCCTCGAACGGTGTATTCGGTGTTTTCAGGGCCACTAAGTTCCAGTACTTTTGCTAAGTCATGCAACATAATTCCCGCAAAGAGCAGACTCTTATTTAACTGCGGGTAGATGTCGCCAATGCGATCTGCCAAGCGAACCATGGTCGCTGTGTGATAAGCGAGGCCTGCTTCAAAGGCATGGTGATTGGTTTTTGCGGCTGGATAGCTATAGAACTCCTTGTCGTATTTGCTATAGAGGGCCCGAACAACTCGTTGCCAGATTGGATTTTCAATTTTGAAAAGGACATTTGAAAGATAATCTTGTAGTTCCTTGGGATCTACAGGCGGTTTTTCCTTGAAGTCAGCTGGATTACTTGGTTCTCCTGCTTGGGGCAAACGCATGGTTAATTGATTAACCTGCGGGGTATTGTTGTAAACTTCTCGGCGGCCAGTCATATGGACGACGCGTCCCGCTATGAAGCTCTCTACATTATGAGGTTGGGCATCCCATAGCTTGCCTTCGATGGTTCCGGTCTCATCTTGGAATACAAAGGCTAAGTAGTTCTTCCCTGCACGGGTCTGGCGAACCTCTGCTGTTTTGATCAAATAGAATCCTTCAAACAGTTCATCCTTTTTCATTTGGCTAATTTTGATCATTCTCGTCTCCCTCTGTTGTCTCTTCATCTAGTTCTAGCAGGTCCTCGTTGCTTTCGATTTGGCGGAGCGTCCGCTCGATCGCATTGGTCCGTCTGGTTAGTAAATCATCAATGTTATTAGAAGCATTCTTTAAATGGCGCTGAGTCTTGGCTAGAATCCCTCCAAACTTATGGAATTCTGATTTGACCGATCCCAACACCTTGCTAATGTCATCTGCACTCTTTTGGATGTTGAGTGTTTTAAAGCCAACAGATAAGGAGTTCAAGAGGGCAGATAGCGTGCTTGGACCAGCTACTAAAATTTGTTCTTCCCGACGCAAACGATCGAAGAATTCTGGATTGCGAACGACTTCGGAATAGAGGCCTTCTGTTGGTAAAAAGAGAATCCCGAAATTGGTCGTTGCAGGTGGGAAGAGATATTTTTGCTGGATGTCTTTTGCAAAGCGTTGGAGTCTGTTCAAAAGGGCTTTGCGGTAACGCTCGATCTCTTCTTTATCGCCAGATTCATAAGCCTCTTCCAGACGATAGTAGTCTTCCAGTGGGAATTTAGAGTCAATCGGCAGATAGACTGGCTCCTCTCCTTGTCCTGGAAGCTTAATGGCGTATTCCACGCGCTCACTGGACTGGGGAACAGTAACAAACTCTCGTTCATATTGGGCTGGGGTTAAGATATCTTCAATGATCTGTCCCAGCTGCAATTCGCCCATAATCCCACGGGTCTTGGTATTGGAGAGAACTTTATTGAGAGTTCCAACATCCCGAGCCACCGTCTGCATTTCGCCCAAGCCTTTGTTGACCGACTCCAATTGTTTTGAAACAGTCTCAAAGGAAGTCTGCAAGCGATGTTGCAAGGTTTTCTCCAATTTTTCTTCCACCGTTTGCCGCATCTGCTCTAGGCGCACTTCATTGGACTCTTGGATTTGGCGCATGCGCTCATCCGTCTTATCTCGATTTTTGGTAAAGTGCTCATTCATCTCAGCGCGCAAAGCCGTCGTCTGCTGGTGGATCTCTACTCGCATCTCTGTCAAGCGATCTGTCAAGGCGATCTCTAACTGCTGATTGGCAATCTGGCTTGCTTGTCTTTCTTTTTCAAAACGGTAGTCCAACTGGTCTGTCAAATGATCCTCGTGGTCTTCCAGCATCTCACCAATATTTGGCTTTGTATCATCTGACCGTTGCAAGAGATAGATGAGGAGACCCAGATTGAGCAGGCCAATCAGAAGCAGCATGATATTCATATTAACCTCTGTCTTTACTATAAACAATGACGAGATAGCCACGATCAAGACTCACTTGAATCGGTTGATCCAAAAATTCATTGGAGCCATACATGGCCTTCAAAAAATAATTCTCTGGATGTAAGGGGTATTTGGCACCTGTGATTTCTAAGTGACCCCCTCCAACAGGCATGAAACCCACGTAGGACATAGCAGGATCGGGCAGGATCTCGTGGCAACCGGCCGGACGATAAAGCAGCCGATTTCGCCCATCGACTAATTGGATCTGCTCCATATAGGGAGCCAGGTCTGGATCAGTCGGCAAAAAAATATTAGACAAGAAATGATCCAAGCGACCACCAAAGGCACCATAAACGCTCACTCTAGCAGTGGGGTCCTCCTCAAAGACAGCCTTTAAGGCCAACTCCATATCTGTATCGTTCTTTTCAGGAACAGACTGCACCACTTGCTTGGCTTGGGATTTGATGTTGTTCAAATCGGTCTCAGAGACGGAATCAAAATCTCCAACAGCCATATCCAGAGGCAGGCCTTGTTCCAATAACTTCAAACAGCCACCATCAACGCCTACATATGCGTCATGATCTCTTGGCAAGAGCGTGCAGTCACCTCCTGCCAGTATTGCAATGTTACCCATTGACAGCATCTCTAAGTGTTTGCACACGCTCATTGACATCTCCGTTGAAGACATAAGAACCTGCCACAAAGACATTGGCTCCAGCTTCTTTTGCTTGGAAGATGCTTTGACCATCGATACCACCATCGACTTCAATATCAAAAGCCAAACCTTTTTCCTCACGAAGGGTCGCTAATTCACGGACCTTATCCAATGTTTCAGGAAGGAAGGCTTGCCCACCGAATCCTGGGTTAACGGTCATGACCAAGACTTGATCCACCAAGTTTAAGACATGCTTGATACTGTCGACAGGGGTTCCTGGATTAATGACAACACTGGCTTTTACACCCGCTTGACGGATTTTTTGAAGAGCCCCGTGGATATGAGGGGTTGCTTCTACGTGGATGCTGATGATATCTGCACCGGCACGGGCAAATTCTTCAATATGGTGTTCTGGATTGGTTACCATCAAGTGGCAATCAAAGACCAATTTGCTGTGTGGACGCATGCTGGCTACGACACCGGCACCAAAGCTAATATTGGGTACAAAATGACCATCCATCACATCAATATGGGCGTAGTCTGCTCCAGCGGCTTCAAGGCGTTTCAATTCGCTTTCAAAATTGGCATAATCTGCACTTAAAATTGAGGGTGCTAATTTCATTGTTTTCATAGTTGTCTCCTATTTGGGTATTTTTTTAGAAACCTTTTTGTAGGTTTCACGACGGTTTTCGATTTCACTGAGAAATTGCAGGTAATCCTCATAACGAAAGGCCGCAATTTCCTTAGCTTCAACAGCTGGTTTGACTGCACAAGCTGGTTCATGGGTATGGCTACAGGTACGAAATTTGCAAGCGTGGCTCACATCCGCAATCTCTGGAAAGGCTTGGTTGAGATCTTCGCTACTTGCCACTTCATAATCGAGGGAGGAAAAACCAGGCGTATCGGCGATTTTGCCACCATTCAGATGGTAAAAGCTAACTGCACGCGTCGTATGACGTCCACGCCCTAAACTATCTGAGATTTCACCGGTTTCCAGCTCCAGATCCGGAGCGATTTTATTGAGCAGAGTGGATTTCCCCACCCCAGTCTGTCCCATAAAGACCGTGGTTTTTGCCGTCAACAGTGGCAAAAGTTCCTCAATCGACAAGACAAAATCATAGCCAATGGCTTGGTAGATTCCTTGGTAATAACGGATATCTTCTAGATCTTCTAGCAAGTCTAGCTTGGAGATATAGATAATCGGATGAATGCCCTTGTGCTCCAAAAGGACCAAAAAGCGATCCAGCAGGTTGGCATTGAAATCGGGCTCCTTGGCTGACATGATGACCACTGCTTGGTCGATATTGACGATCGGAGGCCGCACCAGGCTATTTTTGCGAGGTGCGATGCTCAAGATGTAGCCTTCTGAATTCTCTTCAGCGGAGAATTCTACCTGATCTCCCACATAAGGAGTCTGTCCTTTTTTTCTAAAATTTCCACGAGCACGTGTCTGGTAGATAGAGCCCTCTGACTCCACATAGTAGAAACCGGCCAGGGCTTTGACGATTGTTCCTTGCAAATCGTACTCCTTTTTGCTTAATAGTTTTATTATATCAAAAAATATGAAATAAGGTTGGTTTGCCCGTAAGAAAAACGAAATGGGAAGATCCCATTTGGATAAAGACGCAAACCAACGGGCCTGGTATGGGATATCTTAGAGCAGAACAGGGAAGAAGGAGTCTCCTTTTTTTCCTTGGCATTTTTCCTAAAAAGTGTATAATAGAACTATGCGGAGGTGGTGGAACGGCAGACACGCATGCTTCAGGCGCATGTGCCCATTCGGGCGTGAGGGTTCAAATCCCTTTCTCCGCATCTTGGAAAGGTGGCTCAGCTTGGTACGGCACCGGACTCGAAATCCGGCAAGTGGATTTTCTTCACGCGCGGGTTCAAATCCCGTCCTTTCCTTTTAGAACTCAAAAGAGAGTGGGACAGAAATCGGTCATTCGCTAGAATTCGATTTCGTCGTCCCACCTCCGCACAGTTGAGTAGGGCTGTAAAAGCTGATGAAATCAGCCTAGTAGAGCCCACTCAATCACTGCGTCTTGCTCGACAATCCAAAAATAATTGGCTCTTTGTCAACTGTAGTGGGTTGATGAAAAGCTATACCCTGGAGAGGACCAAATTGGTTCTCTCCTTTTTGATGTTCAAAGTGATGAGAATTCTCGTTTTAAAGTTTTCAAAGTTTCGGAAGCCAAAAGCATTTCGCTTGATGACTTTGATGAGGTTATTGGTAGCCTCTAGTTTTGCGTTTGAGTAGGGAAGTTCCAGTGCATTCATGATCTTGTCCTTATCTTTCAAAAAGGTCTTAAAAACAGTTTGAAAAATAGGATTTACAGAAGAAACTGTTTCGTCAATAAGACTAAAGAAATGGTCTGTTTGTTTCTCTTGAAAATGAAAGAGTAGGAGTTGATAGAGATTATAGTGCTGTCTAAGTTCTTGAGAGTATGAAAGCAGCTTTTCTAGAACCTCTTTATTGGTCAAGTGTGACCGAAAAGTTGGTCGATAAAATCGTTTATCACTGAGTTTACGGCTATCCTGTTGGATGAGTTTCCAGTAACGTTTCAGTGCTTTATATTCGTGCGATCTCCGATCAAACTGATTCATAATTTGTATGCGTACGCGATTCATTGCTCGACTGAGATGCTAGACAATGTAAAAGCGGTCGAGTACGATTTTAGCATTTGGGAGTGAAACAGTCTGGGTGACTGTTTCAGCCTGAGCCTAGAAATTCGAAAGCGAAGTTTTCTAGCAATATCGTAGTAGGGACTAAACATGTCCATGGTAGTGACTTTCATACGACTTCTCACCTGTCTAGAATAACGAAGGAAATGATTGCGAATAGTTGCTTGAGTCCGTCCATCTAGGATAGCTACAATCTTTCTTGTATCGTAGTCCTGTGCAATAAAGCTCATCTTACCTGCCATTCGACTCATTGCTATTTACACCTTTGAATCATCATTGACAATTTGACCTGTTTTGTATACCATAAAAATAGTTAACTAATATAATTTAATAAGTTTACAAATAATCTTTTGCTGGAGAATGATGATGAGAAAATTATTTTCATTATTGATATCATCTAATGCAGATTTACCCAAAGATAGTTTACTCCTAAAACTAAGATGGAAAGAAACGAATGCAGTAGATCAAACTCTCATTTTAAGACATCAAAAAAGATTGCGGCAGATGTTACTCGTACAAGGTGGAGAGGAATTAAGAGCAACCTTTTTATTGAAGAGGCCCTCGTCTTTTGGAAGGAAATCACATGATAAACTAGATCTAACCTCAGCTACTTTTCTATCGAACGTGCAATTTACCAAGGCAGATATTCTGCAGTTTGTAAGAGCTATTGGAGATCACAATCCTTTGCACCAGCAAGCTCCCTTCTTAATTCCAGCCTGTCTTTATTTAGACTATTTAAGACAGGTCTTACCACAAAGAGCTTCTGCCTTATCCTTACGTTTTTTAGCTCCAGCTTATGCGCAAGATAGATTATCACTTTATTGTCATCAAAAGAATTTTTATCTGTGCAAAGGGAATATTATCATCGTGAAAGGAGAGATTGTTTAATGGTAGATGTTTATATTCAAGCGGGATTAAGGACACCCATTGGACTGTTTCAAAAGCAATACGCTAATACGCGACCAGAATATTTAGGTGCTGCGATTTTAAATGCCTTAAAGAAGCGTTATCCAGAAAGTCAAATTGATGACATTATTTGTGGAAATGCTGTTGGAACAGGTGGCAATATTGGTCGACTAACTGGTCTCTTGTCTGATTATTCTGAAGCTGTTCCTGCGACTACTATTGATATGCAGTGCGCTTCAGCAAGTGCCGCCTTGGGTTTTGCGTTTGCTAAGATAAAAGCTGGTTTATCAGAAAATATTATTGCAGGCGGCATTGAAAGTTCATCCTTGCAACCATTGCGGACTTATGCTGACAAGGATAATCGTTCAGGGAGTTACTACGTTGCTCAGTTTTCACCCGATAGTACGGATTCTCTAGCTATGATAAGAGGGGCCGAGCGAGTCGCTCAAAAATATCAGGTGAGTCAAAAAGAATTGTATCAATGGACTTTAAAGAGCCATTCTAAAGCTCAGAAAGCCTTGGAGGTAGGGGCTCTATCTCCTATTATCCTAGAAATGCCTGGAAAAAAAGATGAGGGTATCCGATCTAAGATTTCGGAAAAATTGTTAAGTCGAATTCCTCCAATCTTAGGTCCAGGCAGTCTGACAAGTGCTGCAAACTCTTGTTTAACGCATGACGGTGCTGCTTTTCTTTTATTGAGCCATCAAGTTGGGGAGTTTAAGATTTGTGACATGGCTCAAGTGGCAGGAGATCCTCGTTTCAGTCCCGAATTAGTTTATAAAGCAACTCTAAAATTATTGAAGAAAGTCAATTTTTCAATGTCAGATATAGATGCTGTTGAATGGAATGAAGCATTTTCAGTGATTGATTGTATCTTTGAAAGGCATTTCCCAGAAGCTGTCAATCACTACAATCTATTTGGTGGTGCCTTAGCTTATGGCCACCCTTATGGTTGTTCGGGGGCGATCAATCTTTTACATGTAATGCAGGCGCTCCGTTTACAAAAGGGACGATATGGACTTTGTGCTATTGCCGGTGCTGGAGGAGTTGGTATTTCTTTTCTCATTGAGAGGGTGGAAGCTTAATATGATTCAAAAAATAAAAGCTTGGGCTCAAGAGGCTCCTCATCGGCAGGCTTTAGTTATTGATGACAAATCTTACACTTACTGTGATTTATTAAGGATGATGAATCAAATAAGACTTGATTCAAAGTCATCTGATGTTTGCTTTATCGTAAAACACCGTCCGCTTGAACAGTTGATGACATTTTTAGTAGCTGTATCATTAGGCATAAAACCTATTATTTGCCATCCTAATTTGTCTCCAGAGATCCAACAGGCCTTAGCGTCTGAAGCAGGTGCCTCCGATTTACGTTTAGAAGCAGATTTCGGAATCTTGACTTCGGGAACAAGTGGAAAACCCAAGATTTTGTGGCGAACCATGTCCTCGTGGGTAGATTTTTTTGCTGAGCAAAATCGAATTTTCCATATTAATCAGAAAACGGCTTTATTCTTAAAAGGCAATTTTAGTTTTTCAGGGAACCTTAACATGGCCTTGGCTGTCCTTTATGAAGGTGGGCAATTGATTATAAGTGATAAACCATCTCCGAGAAGTTGGGTGCAATTATGCCAGATCTGCCAAGTTAGTCACATGTATCTCTTACCAAGCCTTCTACAAGTTCTAGCAAGTCATTTAAACAGTAGGGAGATTAACTTGTCTTATATCATCAGTTCTTCTCAAGCCTTGCCAGTTCCTCTGATTCGTGAGCTTTACGACAGGCAACCGAATTGCGAGATTATTGTTTTTTATGGCGCTAGTGAATTAAGTTTCATCAGCTGGTGTAAGGGCAGAGAGGTTTTAGAGTATCCCAATTTGGTTGGTCGAGCTTTTAAAAATGTCCAAATAAAGCTGAGAAACAATAAAATTTATGTTACAACTCCTTATGCAGCTGTCGGAGTAAGATGCCCCTTTACGGTAGAAGACTATGGTCATTTTTCAAAAGCAGGATTAATTTTAGAAGGGCGACCATCTGATTGGGCTAATTATGCAGGCACCAAGTTGTACTTGCCAAGGATCAGACAAAAACTACTCTCTTGTTCTTTCGTCAAGGACGCCTTTTGTCTCAAGTTAAGTAGTCATCTGGCTGGTGATGAAGTGCATGCCTTTCTTGTACTAAAAGACGGAATATCTTTACCAGAAGCTAAGAAGTCGATTTCTAGTGTTTTACTAGCCACTGAACAGCCCAAATACTGGCATACTATAGATGCCATTCCCTTGATGGATAGTTCTAAAGTGGATGTCCAGTATTTGAAAGAGCTCTGTCAAAAAAGGATTCATTAATCTCAAGTTGCATAGAGCACTTGGGATTTTTTTGTAGTTTCTCTTGTGGTGACATCAATTCTATACTAAAATAGATAAGTACAACCACAAAAGGAGAAGGCCATGCCGACAGAATATGAAAAAATGATTGCGGGGGAGTTTTATAAACCTAGCGACCCTGAGTTACGTGCCCTAGCAGCTAGATCCAGAAAAAAGCAAATGGCCTTTAATGCGGAACCTTACCGTCTCAAGAGGGCTGAAATTGTCAAATCTTGGTTTGGTTCGACTGGGGAAAATGTTGCCATGAACCCTCAGTTCGTTACCGATTACGGTGTTAATATTCATATTGGTGAAAATTTTTACTCTAACTGGAACTTGACTATGCTGGATATTTGTCCCATCACGATTGGCGATAATGCCAATTTAATTGTTCCATAAGTTCTTCCTAATGATGGTTTTGTCGCTTTTCATTATAGTTCTTATGGGGCTTTTTTTCTACAACAAAATCGGCTCCATAATTCTGAACTGCACCCCAAAAGTTAGACAGAAAAAATCTAACTTTTGGGGTGCAGTTCATTCCTATGGTAGTTTTACCCACTACAGAAATTATAGAGCCAAATAATTGAGAGGCTAGGACTTTTGTCCCAGCCTCTTTTCATTATTTAATTCCTGCTTCTAGAAGACCGTCAGCTAGACGGGCGAAGTCTTCTAAGCTAAGAGCTTCTCCACGTACAGATGGCTGCAGGCCGGCTGCTTGGATTCCTGCTTCTAGTTTTGCCTTCACTTCTTCAGTCTTGCCAAAGCGACTGGTCAAGTTGTTCCAAAGGGTTTTGCGGCGGTGGACAAAGCTGGCCTTGCTGACAGAGAAGAAGAAATCTTCATCCTTGACGGTTACTGCTGGTTCTTCGCGGCGCACCATCTTGAGGATGGCAGAGTCGACATTTGGTGCTGGCACAAAGACGGTCCGAGGCACGATAAAGGCTACCTTAGCCGTCATATAATATTGGACTGCAATGGATAAAGACCCGTAAGCCTTGGTATTGGGCTCTGCTGAAATGCGGTCTGCCACTTCCTTTTGCATCATGACCACAAATTCTTGGAAAGGAATCTTAGACTCGATCAAGTGCATGAGGATCGGAGTCGTGATGTAATATGGAAGGTTAGCCACTACCTTGATCGGAAGCTCTGGATTTTTAAACTCAGCGATATACTGATTGAGATCCACCTTGAGAATGTCTTGATTGACAACGGTCACATTGTCAAAATCACGCAAGGTATCCGCTAATATAGGAACCAAGCGGTCATCAATCTCAAAGGCCATGACTTCAGCGGCATTTTCTGCCAAAAACTCAGTCAGAGCTCCAATTCCAGGACCGATTTCGATGACATTGACCTGCTTATCAATCTCAGCCGTATCCACAATTTTTTGAAGGATATTGGTATCGGTCAGAAAGTTCTGACCGAAGGATTTTTTAAAGGTAAAACCGTGACGCTCCAGCACTGCCTTGGTCACGCTATAATCTGCAATTCTCATCTCTTCTCTTTTCTAATCAGTTTAGGGGTAAAGGGTCCCCTCTACTTCCGTCTTAATAACTGGCCATCGCCTCTTCGACTTGTGCCAAACAAATCCCAAACAACTCCAAGCGTTTGAGCAGTTGTTTGCCATTGCAGTAGCCGATGCGCAAGGCTTCGCCAAGATATTCCCGGCGTTTACGGCTGTCCTTACCCATCAAAAGACCCAATCGCATCAAGTCAAACTTTGTAATATCAAAGAACGTTTCATCTTCATAGGAGCCCACGAGTCCAGCCAGGGCCTTTTCTAAATCTTCAAAGCTGGCATGCTCTACTCCCAAGGAACGTCCCTTGGTCTTGGATTTGGGAACTGCCTCACCACGGTTTAAAAAAGCATGCTTGGCTTGCGGAATTTCTTGCATAATGATCTTGCGAATCCGCTCGCCATTGTAATCTGGATCGGTAAAAACAATGACTCCACGCAATTCTTGCAAGGTAGCAATTCGTTCCAAGTCATCTTGATCGATCGCAGAGCCTCGTGTTTCATAGGTATCCACCTCATAATAGCGTTTCAGATTAGCCGTATCGTCCTTGCCTTCCACAACAATCACTTCTGGTATTTTTCTTTTCTCAGTCAAGTCCAAATACCTTTCTCGCATTGTCATAGGTTGCCTGAGCCACTTCTTCTGTTGTTAAGCCACGAAGCCCTGCAATAAAGTCCACCACATAACGGGTATAGGCTGTTTTATTTTCACGGCCACGCTTAGGAACTGGTGCCAGATAAGGGGCATCTGTCTCAACCAAGATCTTGTCTAGCGGAAGTCCTGCTGCAGCTTCTTGAACATCTGTGGCTTTCTTAAAAGTGACCACTCCTGAGAAGGAGATCATCATTCCCAGATCCATAAAGCGTTTGGCATCTTCTAGACTTCCTGAGAAAGAATGCATGATCCCACCGCGTGGGCCCACTCCTTCACTCTTGATAATGGCATAAGTATCTTCCAGCGCATCACGCGTATGGACCACAAAAGGCAAGTCCAACTCTTTCGACAATTGGATCTGGCGACGAAAAACCTTTTCTTGAACCTCTTTTGATGCTGTCATCCAGTGGTAGTCTAGGCCGATTTCTCCTAGGGCAACGACTTTGGGATGTTTCAACCGTTCAAGAAGATAGGCTTCCACTTCAGGACTATAATCGCCCGCCTCAGTGGGATGCCAACCAAGCGTGAGATAGAGTTCTGGGTATTGATCTGCCAACTCCACAGCTCGCTCAATGGTTGGTTTGTCAAAACCAACGATATTGTGGGCTACAAGACCCATTTCCTTGGCCAAGTCCAGCTCTTCTTGTTCTTTTCCTGCGAATTCTTCCACATTGAGATGGGTGTGGGTATCAAAAATCTGCATGATCTTCCTTTTCTTCCGAGTTTTTCTTCTTTCTATTATAGCAGAAAGCGCCTCTAAATTCACTTTCAGACAAAACAAAAACCAGTAGTCTCGAGTTTCTACTGGTTTTTAGCTTTTTATCTGAATTAAGCAGCCAAAACTTTGCGTCCTTTACGACGACGAGCTGCCAATACGCGGCGACCATTTTTAGTTGCCATACGGTGACGGAAACCATGCTTGCGCGCACGACGGATTTTACTTGGTTGATAAGTACGTTTCACGATGAATACCTCCTCATAGATTTTGTATTCGTTTAGCCGGCTAGTTGTGATCAGTTACTAAACATACTTTACTATTCTATCGGATTCGGCTCTATTTGTCAATAGCTATCAAAAAATTGTTGCAAATATAGGCTAGACAAGACCTTCTCATTCTTGACGCGTCGCTAGATAATAGGGTTCTAGTGCTGTCATCGCGCTCTGGAGTTGATCCAAGACTTCCTCGAGAGATCCTGCCTCAACTAGGGGAATATCGTATTTGACCAGAACCTTGCGGACGACCCCATCTGCTACGGCTCGGAGAAGAGACTGGCGATTTTTTTCTGTTCCTTCAACCCTTCGACTCTCTCCATTTTCTTGAGCAAGATAATAGATTGGCTGAGAAATGGGAAGGGCGAGAACCTTGAGTTGCTTTTGAAGGCTCTGATCATCTTTTTTTCGTTCAATAAAGCTCACCTCTAAAGAAACACCGAAATCAACTGGATCTCCATAAAGTCTCAAGGCAAACATGGGCTCTGCCAGAGCCCCTTCACCTTTTAAATAGGCCCAAAAATGAGGTCGTAAGACCTGGCCCTGGTTCATCCACTGACTGGTTCGCTCCTGCTCTAAGTATGAGTACCGTTTTTGAAAGGCTGAGACTAAATCCGTAAATTCCATACGGGCTGCCTGCCCCATTGCGCGGTACTGTTCCATCTCTTGGGCTAGCGCTCCCGCCTTCGCTGGTGACTGGTATTTGATTCCTTGAAGCTTTAAAAACTCTCGAATCACTGCAAATGCCATCTGTATCCTTTCTACTCTCAAGAAAAAGAGAGAGCGACTCTGTCCCGTCTCTCCCTCATGGGTAATAATCGCTAGATTATCCTTCAATGTCCACAACTACATAACGGTTAGGTTCTTCACCTTCAGAGTAGCTAGTAACCCCCTCCATCTTAGAAACAATCCGGTGAATGATCTTGCGTTCACTGTTTGACATTGGATCGGTCTGTTGGGCTTGCCCATCTTCTAGTACACGACTGGCTAATTTTTGTGCATAGCTTTGGAGAACCTCAGCCCGATGTTCTACATAGTCATTGACATTAATGGTAATGTAGAAATTCTTAGAATAACGGTTGTAAAGATAGTTTTGCGCCAAGAGTTGCAAAGCTTTCAAGACTTTTCCGTGGTAACCAATCACGCGCCCTGGCTCATTGGTATCAATCTGCATGTTGACCGTGCGGCGGTTATGTCCGCTTGAGATCATCGCATCGACATCCATCTCATCGACGACTTTTTGAACATAATCTGTCACATCTGCGACAACTTCTTCAATATTGTAGTTTTCTTCGACTTCGATGCCAAGGTCTGCAAAACCTGAATCTTTGCTTGCAGGCTCTTTAACTTTTTCAAGGATATGTTCATGCCCTTGTTCTTCGAGGACCGTACCAGCTTCTTTGTCGTGCTTGAGGATTTCTGTCTTAATCTCTTCAGAAACGACTTCGCCTTCTTCTTCGACTTTTTTAATCGCTGCAACGACACGGCCAAGATCTACCGTTGCTTCGCTAACGGTTTTGACGGGTTCGTTTTGTGCATTGATTTCTTCAGGTACACCTTTGACAGCTTTTTGATTGGCTTTGACCACTGTTGTTTCTGCGATCGGTTCAATCTCTACTTGGGCTGGCTTTTTGCCAAACAAACCAAGGAAACCTTTCTTTTCACGCGCTACAACCGTAATATGCGCCTTCATACGGGGAATATCTAATTCGTTCAAGCCATGTTGGATGGCTTCTTCTACAGTTGCTCCGGTATATAGGACCATATGTCCACCTCTTTCTTATTTTCTCTTTTTCTGTGCTTTGTTGAAGGCACGACGTTTTTGTTTTTCAATGTCTCGAGAAGCTTGTTCTTTGGCTTCACGCTCTGCAATAATCTTGAAGGGGTTATTGAGTAAGTATGTTTGCCCGACTTGGTAAGCATTGGAAGTCACCCAGTACAAAGCAACCCCGCTGGCTGAAAACAAGGCAAAGAAGAAAATCATCACTGGCATGACATACATCATGGTCGTGGCACTACCATTACGCTCTGGCATAGCTTTGTTGGTCAACCAACTGCTGAAAAATGTGAACAGGGCCGCAAGAAGAGGCAAGACATAAGTCGGGTCAATCGCTCCTAGGTCCATCCAAAGGAAGTGGCCGACTTTAAGAAATTCCACACGGCTCAGAGCTTGAAACAGCGCCATCAAAACTGGCATCTGAATCAAGAGAGGAAGGAAAGCAGAGGACGTTTTGACCCCTTTTTCTTTGTAGAGGGCCCGCATTTCTTCAGAGAGTTTGGCCCGGCTATCCAGATCTTTCCCTGGGTACTTAGCCTGTAATTCCTTCAGTAAGGGTTGTATTTCCTGCATTTTGCGGGTTGAATTCATTTGGTATTGGAACAGCGGCAAGAGGACGGTCCGAATGACCAAGGTGAAGACGATAATCCCGATTCCGATATTGCCCCCGATGGAGAAGAAGCGGATCGATTCCGCAAAGAAATAGACGAAGCGTTCCCAGCCACCTGTTGATTCGGCCGTCACTTGAGAGGTCCCGCAGGCTGACAAGAAGAGCAGGGCCGCTCCTAATAATCCAGTTAATTTCAGTTTCTTTTTCACATTAATCCCTTTCTTGGTAGATATGCGCTAATTTCAAGACGTGTAGGAGATTCTTCTCTACTTGATGGAAGTCGAGCTCTTCGACGCCTTTACGAGCAATGACGACAAAATCATCGGTCGTAAGGAATCCTTGGTGTTTGATCAAAACATGGCGTATCAAACGTTTAATCCGATTTCGGGTGACAGCGTTGCCGAGTTTTTTGCTCACAGACAGGCCAACACGAAAGTGTGGCTGGTCTTTGTCCAAGCGGTAAACCACGAATTTCCGGTTGGCAACATTCTGGCCACTTTTAAAAACAGCATTGAAATCTTGGTCACGTTTGACGCGGTAGCTCTTTTTCAAACCTCAACTCCCTCTTTTAAATTTATTCTATTATACCATATTTTCAAAAAAAGCCAATCTCACTCAGGAGATCGGTTACTTTTTGAGAATCGTAAGGAGAAAGGGAAGGGTGTAATAGAGATTGAGCAAGATGTGACCCAACATAGGATAGAAGAGGCTAGTACTCCTGTAATAAAGGAGGCCAAAAATCAGGCTGGGCATAAGGTAGATAATGCTGGCTCCTAGCGAAAATGGACTGTGTACAAAATGCAGGCCACTATAGATAAGGGCAGGTAGCCAAATCTCAGCGTAAAGGGACCAGCCCTTGAAATAGGCATTCACCAAGGCGCCCCGAAAGATCAGCTCCTCTGTCACTGGGCGCACAACCACCATCATGACAAGGAGGATCACAAGCCCAGTTGGCGTAATTTCACGAGGAAAGAGACTCCAAACCGCTCCTCGACCTTGGACAAAGCCACTGACGAAGTAATCCAGCCAGTAGATCAAACAAGCTGCAAAGACAGCTTCTATCAATGATTGCAGAGGCTTCTTACCGAGTTTAAAAGAAACCTTTTTGGAAAATCGATAGACCAAAAAGCCCGCAAAAGCCGCATAGAATCCCTCTAGCATCAACAAGGCCAAATAATAACTATCAGCGCTTGCTAGGACATTGGATAGGTACTGCGCTAAGGGAGGAAATTGAGGGCGGATGTAAAAGTAAAACAAGAGAAGAAAAAGAGGATAGAGGAAGGATAGCTTTCTTTTGATAAATTTCATAGTTTCCTTTCTGAAGAATCAACACTTATCCCTGAGATAGGCTACATAACATCCTAACACAGCCAGCAATATCACGAGACAAAGCAGGGTTTCAGCCCCTACCAGATAGTCCAAAAGGGGCTGGTGCAAGAGGCCTTGGGCCATTTTCAGAGAAGTGGCTGTGATGACAGTTGGAAAGGTCAAGGCTGAAAAAGCAGGTTGGAAGCCTGCTTTGACCATCCTTGGGAGACGTGTCAAAACAAAGAAATAAAAAGCTTGCGAAGCGAGCACCATGATCCATAAGAACCAAGTAGGAAGACTGGCTCCACCAACCCGCACTAAGGCCGCTAAAAGAAGGGAAAAGGGAGCACAATAGATCCCTTCTTGGCCCAACAAGTGAGCAGGCAGGGGATTTTTCTTTAAATCAGTATAGATAACCGGGTAAAGTAGGAAGGTCAAGCCAAAACCAACCACTAATGCAAGATAGGCAATGAGCCGCTGACCGACAACTGGGTAGGTCAAGGCTGCCACTGCGATCCCCACATAGAGAACGGTCCAACTTGGAGTGGCTGTGACTCTTGGACGGACCAGGACATGGGTCTTGGTAAAATAGAGGATCAAGCAGACATCTAGAAGAAAAGCAGACCACCAGACCACTTGAGAAAGGCCTTCAACTGCTGGGAAAAGCCGCAAGAGATAGGTAGAGAGAATCATTCCAGCCATGGGAAAGGTCGCCATTCCAGATAAAAGAGCAGGTTGTTGCAGTTCCATCTTTGTTTCTTGCCAGCGAATCAGGTGATAGGCTAGAAAGAAAAACCATAAGAATAGGCCTGTCAGACTAAAGAGATGAGAAAGAGCTGGTAGGCTATCTGCCGTCAGATTTCCAGCACCTACTAACCCCAAAAGACAGCCCGAAAATACCAAGGGAATCTTTTTCATTGCAACCTCCATCATTTCTATTGCTATCAGTATAACATAAAATCAAGAGGAAAAAAAAGAGAGTAGGACAGAAATCGGTCATTCGTTAGAATTCGATTTCGTCGTCCCACCTCCGCAAAGTTGAGTGGGGCTGTAAAAGCTGATGAAATCAGCCTAGTAGAGCCCATTCAACCACTGCGTCTTATTCTACACTCCAAAGAAAATTGAGAGGCTAGGACTTTTGTCCCAACCTCTTCTATCTGTTTTACGAACAACTAAGCCTGCACCATCAGCATATAGAGAAACAAGGATAGCAGAAAGACAATACTAACCGCAAGGGTCGCAAGCTTAAGTCCGCGGTGAGACCGCCAATAGCTGGGTTTCCCGAGGTTGCTGGTTGCATCCGTTGAGAGCGATTGTTGTTGGCGAGGCTGCAGGGTGATAAGGACCACCAAAGCAAGTGACAAGAGGGCGATCCCGATCGCAAATACTATTTCCATATCAGGATCCTCCCAAAACTCTAAAAAGTGTAAAAATAACTCCTAGTAAGATCACCAAGCCGATGACCACATTAAAGGTAACATTGATCTTTTCAGAACGGGTTGTTTTTTCTTTCTCGACAGGACGGCGTTTGAGCGACTCCATCCGTCCTTCAACTTCTTTGTAAAATAAATCTTTCTTTTGATCACTCACCTTGTCCACCGATCCCTTCTAGTAAGTAGGCCTTGAACTCAGCTGGGTCGATGCTACTAGATTGGCTAATTTGTTGGGCCACTGCTTCTTTATAGCGATCGACTGATTGGTAAATTTCTTTGATACGAGCGACTAGATCTGCTTCTTTTTCTTGCTCAAAGATATTGGCCTGTGCCAGGTAAGTGCGGTCATGCACGGTATGGCTAAAGGCAAGGATGACTTGCTGGTGCTCGAAAGCCTTACGGACAATACCTTGAACCTCTGCATAGTGATTGATATCCAGATAAATACTGGAGATCTTGAGCAACTCTTGGATCCGCTCTTGGCTGATATTTTGGTAAAGAACGACATTTGGGTAACGGACCATAGACAAGAGGCTGGCAGACATTTCTGTCAAGGCCGCCACACGGAAGGTCACATCTGGCAAGGATTCTACTAGATAGGTCAAGGCTTCGATCTGATCCGAATTGGTCAAGACAAAGGCATCTTTGCGGATATCATCCTTGACCTTGAAATCATACAAGTAGCCAAGAGGACCAAAGGAGGCGTGCTGGTCTTGCGAGGTCAACTGGAGAGCACGATGGTAGGTCGCATTTTGCGGAATCAAGATCTTCTTGGTCCTGATTTCTGGGCTCTTTAGAATCAACTGCATATTGCCTGGAAGGCTGTCATGAAGAGGTTCTTGCCATACCAAGACATCGCGCCCTTTGATGCCTTTATTGCCCAACTGAAGGCTAAGGCTAAAGGAGGTAGCAAGGGTATTGTAGACCAAACCATCCAGATTAAAACCACGATACTCTAGATAAAAAACGAAGTAATCTAAGCGATTCTTGAAAATCCGCATGGGTTGATGTTCCAAGGTCAAGATCAAATCCCCTGTTTGATGATTTTCTGTCAAGCGCTCGGTATCCCCTTCAAAGTATGTCGTCACTAAGGGGTGGCCTTGTGCATCACAGGTTGTGACGGCGATCTTGCGGCCGTATTGGTCATAGCGCTCGATCATCACCACTTGCCCCTTATCATCCAACCACTCCACGCTTTCAACAATGCGCTTATAAGAAGCTGCATGGTAAGCAATCCGAGCCTTTTCTTGGCCGTAATAATTCACTTTACCGCTACTATTATCACCAGAAATTTCCCAAAAATCAGGAACTGGAACTTCATTGAAGTAGCGACCGCGCTTCTCCCCTTTTGGCTGGCCTAAAAAATAGAGAAAGGGCGATTCGACCCCGTCGGGCAAGAAACCATTTGGCTCCAAAACAACGGTTGGATGGTCAAAACCAGACTCCTGCATGGAGTGGAGCAAGTCTTGGCTTTCACGAGAATAAGTATCAAATACGTTCAGCATGTGTCACCTCTTCTATCAATTGCATCCAAGCTTCTTCCACTCGGCTAGTCAAAAAGTCTTCTGCACGCGCATAAGATGCTTGACGCATGCTGGCTAGATCATCTTTCTTGTAGAGCTGAATGATTTTTTCAGCAAAGGCAGCAGCAATATGGTCCACCACTTGGTCAGCTGAAGGTGGGATGAGATAGCCATTTTCCCCTTCTGTGACAAAGGTTTGGTTGCCATAAGGAACGTCAAAACCGATAATCGGAAGACCAGAACCAATCGCCTCCATCAAGGTTAAACCAAAGCCCTCGCTGGTCGATGCGGACAGATAAACCTCATAGTTCTTATAAATTTCCTCGAGGTTGGCATGCCCTTTGAGACGGATATAGTCTGCCGCCCCCAATTCATCAATCAGAGAGCGCAACTTGCCTTCTTCTCCACCTTTTCCATAGATGTCAAAGAACAATTCTGGCAATTCTTTTTTGGCCCGAACCACTGCTCGTACCAACCAGTCAATATGCTTTTCTGTTGCCAAACGAGAGGCTGTAATCATAGAAAATGGGGTGCGATTTTCGTTTTGTGGCAAGCTGGCAAGACTTCCTACTGGGATAGTATAGATAGCCGGCCGATGCTTGGTATATTTAGCAAACTGCTCTGTTAAGATTTCTTTTTGACGATCAGTCGCAACAATAAAGAAGTCCACCTTATCGGCATTGGTGAATTGGTAGTCATAGTAATTGTTCCACAAGATATACTGATCATCGACACTATTGGCACTAAAGTGTTCGGCATGGACCACCACGCCCAGACGGGCCTTTTGCGCCTCTTCAAAGATGGGCTGACCGATATTGGTTTCGCGATCCAAAATCACCAAGTCCTGTTTGGTCAGTTGCAGGGTCTGCATGAAGTAGCGGACCAATTCTTGGCGCCCAACAATGTAGCGATCTTTAAAACGATAGATTTCGCGCCCATCTGCCATCTGCATGCTGTAGGCAACGGTCCCATCTTCATTGTAAAAACGGCGCTCAATCAAGTTGGCTTGGTTGTTCTTAGGAATGAAATACTCCGTACAATAGCGGGTATAGGAGAAATAATCCTTTCTTACCAAGATTCCTCTAGACACATACTCACACCGTTCCACATAGGGACTGTTTTCAGCACGCAAATAGCAGGTCAAAAAATTGTCCTGGTCTTCATAAAAGAAGCGCTTGATCTTGCCATCCACTTCTTCACGCGTTGGTTTTCCGGCAAAACCTGCTAAGACCTGATCAAGGGTATAGGTCGTTGGTGCAATCTTTAGATCTGTGAAATAGCTGTAAAGCCAAATGATTTCATCGTTTTTAAAGCCGATATTTTCCGTTAAATGTTGGATATTATCGGCTAAAATCATATCCATAAAGACGAACTTAGCTGGTTGATGGATATTGCGTAACAACTGGGCACGGTAGGCCTGGGCATACTCAACACCACTGCTGGCCCAACCGATTCCAAGGTTGATATTGTATACTGTCATAATGTCCTCTTTTATGGGAAATGCAAGACGATTTCCCCTTTAGTATTGATTTCGACGCGGCTTAGTAGAAGATTGCGGACCATTTGTCTTTTGGCTGCCTCTTTCATCCGTTCAAAGGATTGGTAGGCTTCTTGGAAAAATTCTACCAAAGGATTTTTCTGACTGGTGTATTGACCAGACAGAGCCATCCGCAACTGTTGCAAATAGTCGACCTGCTCGACCCAGTTTTCATCGATGGCTTTTAGGATGGCCATCCGTTGGAATTGCGCGATCACCTCATCGGTCCCTAAGACCTCATACTTGGCTTCCAGTTCGCTTTTAGCAAGTTCCCACAAGAAATTTGCCTTCATATTTTTACTTCTAAAGGTTTGGCGCGCTTTTTGAGCATCGACTTGGTAACTAATATTGTCCAAAATATAGCGGTAAAAGGCTACAGGATCCTTGTAATCTTTCTCATTGACTATACTAGCAAATACAGAACGAAGCGCTTTTTCAACGATAGCATCCAAGCGTCCTTCTTGCTTAATCAAGCGGTCACGTTCTTCGTAGACAATCGCTCGCTGAATGTTCATACTTTCCGCAAATTCCAGCGTCATCCGACGACTGGCTTGCCCTGAACTTTCACTAGCATTTTGCGCCCGTTCGACCAAATTTTTATACTTGCGTTTGGTCAGGGCCTTAGTAGCCCCAATGCGCTCTTCCACATCATAGTCTTGATAGGTATCCTGGATCCAGTCTGGCCCCCAGTTTTTCATCAAATCGTCTTCTAAAGAGACGAAGAACTTGGTCAAACCGGGATCTCCTTGGCGGCCTGAACGTCCCCGAATTTGAAGGTCAATCCGCTGGTTCATCATCCGCTCGGTTCCGACAACCACTAGGCCTCCTAACTCAGCTACTCCTGGTCCCAACTTGATATCGGTTCCCCGACCGGCCATTGAGGTCGCAACCGTCACGGCTCCTTTTCGACCAGATTCCTTAATGATTTGGGCCTCACGAGGAGCATTGTTAGCATTAAGAAGATTGTGAGGGATCCCTTCGCGCAAGAGAAGATTCGAATAAAGAATTGACATCTCAACCGACCCGGCAAAGACCAGAATTGGATTGCCCTTTTCGTGGACTTTCTTCACATAGTCCAAGGAAGCCACGATTTTTTCCGGCAAGGTTTGGTAGATTTCATCCGGCAAATCCTTACGGATTTTCTTGCGATTGGTTGGGATCTTGATCACTGACATGGCATAGGTATCAAGAAACTCAGCCTCGGCGACCTTCCCAGTCCCTGTCATGCCTCCTAACTTTCGAAACATCTTAAAGAGGTTTTGATAGGTAATGGAAGCCATGGCCCGTGTTTCCTGGGTTAACTTGAGACCTTCTTTGGCCTCAATCGCCTGGTGGAGCCCTCCTTGCAAGCGAGTCATTTCCATCAGACGCCCCGTTGCCTGGTCTAGCAAGACAATCTCATCTTGCCCTTCGACATTGGGGTGGATAACATAGTCCTTGTCCTTAATAAAGTTTTTATTGGCCTGCAAGGCTAGGCTGATATGGCGGACCAAATCGCGGTATTGAGGATCATAGAGATTGGGAATGGCAAGAAAAGCTTCTGCTGCATGAGCCCCTTTTCGAGTCAACCAAACCCGTTTCTTTTCTTCGTCAAACTTGAAATCTTCCCCCTCCTTGAAAGTCTGGATCAGGGTATCGATAATTCCATACAGGTTGGATTGAACTCGAGGAGAACCAGAAATAATCAAGGGAGTCTGAGCACTATCTAGTAACACCGAATCAATCTCATCGACAATGGCGTAATTAAAGTCAGCTAAAAATTGGCCATCGACAGAAGCCGTCAAGTTTTCTGTTAGATAGTCAAAGCCTAGGCTAGTATTGGTTGTATAAATGACGTCTGATTGGTAGATCTCGCGTTTGACTTCTGGATCCAATTCTTCGTCTTCGGATTGTTTTAAAGGGACCCCAACAGTCAAACCTAAGAAACGATAAACCTGTCCCATTTCTTCTGCATCCCGGGTTGCCAGATAAGTATTGGTCGTAATGACCATAACCCCTTTGCCCTCTAAGGCATTGAGATAAACAGGCATGGTCGCCGTTAAGGTCTTTCCTTCACCGGTATTCATCTCAGCGACATTGCCCTGGTGCAGGACGATTCCTCCCATGACTTGGACGTCATAAGGAAACATACCCAAGACCCGTTTATCCGCTTCCCGCGCAACCGCAAATGCTTCTGGCAAGAGATCATCCAAGGTCTCGCCCTCTGCTAAACGTTCCCGAAATTCTACAGTCTTCTCCTGCAGTTGCTGATCCGTCAAGCGGGCGATCGCATCCTTCCAGCTATTGACTTTTTTTAAGATTTTCTTGATGTTTCTTAATTTAACGTAATCCAATGTGATCCTCTTTTTTGCAGTTTTGTTCGTCTATTCGAGAACTTCTGCTCCCTCAGACGATATTGGTTGAATAGTGAAATAGTGGAAGGTGAATTCTTGTAAGCCGGCACTAAGTAAGCGTACTTCATAGGCGTAGGCTTGATCTGGATAGATAAAGGACAAGCGTCCTTCTCCAGTTACGCGACGGCCTACAACCTCTCCAAAGCGATCTTTGAAGATGATTTCTACCATCACGGTATGAGAAGGAGTCGCTTCCATCGTGATCACCAGCTCATACTCTTGCTCTCTTTTGAGCAGCGGTAGACTAGGAATTTGGCGGTTCTTCCCGAAATTTGTTTGCGAATACCAGGTTTTCAGCACTTGACCAGACGGCATAAGGGAATTTTGAAACTGAACGCTTCCTTGGGCAGTCGCCTGAATGGTCGACCCCCAGAGATAATCAGCTAACACGAGATCTCCCCAGTAGATGCGTCTACTGTCATTTTGTTTGATGTTTATCATTGGTTTCTTCCAAAGTCTCTTTCCATGATTTCTTTGTACTGGGTCACAAACCATTCAATGATAGGACCACTCGCATCGTTGTGGCGACCGGCACGGCTAGTACTGATAATACGAACCGGCAATGCATATAAGGCCTCTAAAATATCGGGATAGGCTTTTTGATCATAGTCATCATCCCGCATATAAGCAAGAGCTAAAATCGTATTCTTGAAGTCTGCTTGATGGAAGCGATCCCAGAAGCGTTGATTGAGCTGTCTGATCCCTTCTTGTGACACTTGACCGATGATCAACTGCATCATATCTAGAGACGTTCCAAACTCATCTGGACGTCTAAATTTCAGGTTGGCAGCGACATCCCCCAGGTTGACAATGGGTTTTCCAACCAAGATGGCATGAGGAGAATAGAGAGCGCCATAATAGAGTGCCCCAAAGGTCCCCATGGATAAACCTGAAAAATTCATCTCTTTGGGTTCAAAGCCAAGCAAGTCCAACTGCTGATCAATAAAGGCAGTAATCTGATCTTCCAGCTCTTTTGAGCCCATATAGAAGGAACCTCCTTCTAGTCTTGGGTCAGAAAAGAGAATAAAGGGGCTGCCCATATCCCGCATCATTTTAAAGCCTTCGAACCCTTCGGCCGGACGATACCCGGAAAAGTAAATATTTAAAGGTGGCTTCATATCACCTGGATGAAAATAGGCAAAAATTTCTTGGCGCTTGTGGTCCCGCAGCGTCTGAGCGCCTACCGTCATGCCTCCTAAAGGGCCATGGGACAGGCGCTTGTGTAGAGCTCCAATCGTAAGAGCCCCCTCTCCTTTTGCTTCCAACGAGAAGGCAAGGTAATAAGGTTCTGCTCCGTCTAATTCAAGCGGAGTCTGCATCTCTTCTTCTGAAAAGACGGCATCTTTGACCCAATCCCCTAGACCTCCCCTGCGGTAAAATTGAATCCGCAATTGCAGCTGACAGCTAGGGTCTTTTTCGTATTCCAACCAAAAATTGATTGGGCGACTAGCGTCGTACACATAGTTATAGACCCACTGGGCAATCGGCGTAAACTCTTCCCCGTTTGCTCCATCAAGCTTAAGGAAATGTTGCCCCAAGACTGTTTGCCGGCCAGCAAAGTCAGGTCTCACCTGCAGATCACCAACCATAAAGGAATCCCCATATTGATTGTCATATAAAAAGCGCTCTATAACATAAAGAAACTGGGGCTTGTTTGAGAAATCCCACGGCCTTGCTTGCTTAAGGGTTAAGAGGTGGGCCAACTCTTCAGAAGGCGTCTCTAGCTGATGGCTGTCATCATAAAACACAGTATAAGGCTGAAAATAGGTCAAGTCTTCTCCTAAAGCCAACAAGTCTTCTGGCTTCTCCAGAATCAGGGCTTTAAATTTTGAGATTTCCTCTTCTTCCATATAGTCTTTGAGCGATGGAAGAGCCGTCACCTGAAAAAAGTGCCAGCCAAGTCCAGCCGGAAGGTCCACTTGATCTTGCCAGTTGCTCGAGCCGATTTGGAGAATATGGGTTAATTGTTGTTTCCTATCCATGACGTTCTCTCATCCATCCTTCCCACTTCTCGATCAAGCGTTGACCGGTGTATTCTTGAATTTTTTCGATTGAGTAGATCAAGGCTTCATTCCAAGGCTTTAATTCCAGTAAAAAGTGCGTCAATGCCTTGTTCAATTCCTTGTCGCCTTTGGATAAGACATAGCCATTTTTCAAGTGATCCACATATTCCGTCTGGACACAGTTGACCTGTGGAATCCCCGCAGAGATCCCTGCGATCTGCGTGTAGAGATTAGGTTCCTCACTTAAATCGACAATCAAGCGTGTTTTTTCTAATTCCTGAATAATGTCATTTTCATTTGAAAAATTCTTGACCACAAAACGGTAGTCTGGTGCGTCTTGTACAGACTGCTCATCAATGATCTGGTTTTCCCCGAGGCCTGCTGGCTGAGTTGGAGTTTGAACGGTATGCAAGGCCATCTCGCTTGACACGAGCTCTTCTAATTGTTGCTCCAGTTCCTTCACTCTTTCAGCAGCCCCATTGTAAAATGCAAAGACCACTTCAAACAAGGGGTGTTGCGCCAACACTTCCAAGATTTTCTTTAGTTGTTTTCGAGTTGGCAGGGCCTGTGCATCCACATAATAGTAGATCTTTGACTCCTTTCGCTCCTGACTAGAACCCAATCGAAGCCGAGAATCAAACGAAGTGATTCGGTGTGTCTTTCGAGCCAGGCTGGGCGATAAGGCTACGATCGCTTTCTTGGTCTTTTCACTATCCGTAATCAAAAGCTGGGCATCAATCATGTCAAAATAGAGTGCAAAGTCTTCGGCTGACAAGGGCTGGCGATCTCCATAAAAAGAAAGAACTTTCTTAACGCTACTGGCTGTATCTTGGATAAAGGCGAGATTAGCTGGATGAGCTGCAAGGACCAATTGGTCGCGTCCAGGTACCAAGTTCGCCAACCGCTCCTTCATCTTTTCAGCGACAACTTCGCCCATATTGGCATAGCTTTCTTTTTTGAAGGCATTGAAAAAGATTTCATTGACCATGACAGCCTGACTTTCTTCTGTCAGCATTTCTCTTAAGATCCATTGTCCATCAAAACGCAGGTACTCTTGGAAATAAGGCCGTCCTTCATGGTAGTAGATCCTACTGGAGACAAAACCACGGTCATCTAGGTACTCGATATAGAGGATCTTGTCCTCTTTATAACGGGTTAGCGAGAGGATATTCCCATCGATCCCCATCTCCATCGACGCAAGATGCTTGCCATTTTTAAAAGCAAGGGCCAAAAAAGGAGTATAAGAAAAAATCGTCTCTGGGGGCCATTCCATATCCTGTAACTGGACAGGACACATGGCTAAATCGGACGGGACCCCTTGCAGGTCATCAAAAATCGAGAGCACATCTGTCTCAAGTAAATCTTGACGGTGTAAAAAATAGCGCAACTGAGGACTATAGTGAGGCAACAATAAGATCCGATCCATTCCTGCTTCTTGAAAAATACGAACTTGATTAATGGTATCGTCAAATTCAATGGACTCTCGCATCCAGTACCAAGGGGTAGCTGTTTGCTGCCAGATGCGGTCCGTTCCATACCAGGCTGGTACAAAATAATACATGGTGACTCCTAGAATATTCTTGTATAACGTTGATTGACACGAAGGGCACGGATTTCTTCTCGAATATTGTAAATCATTCCGACAAACATAAGAAAAGTCCCTGGGATCATGGTCAGGCGCAAGAGTTCCTTATCCCATAACAAGACAGAAAAAGGAAGGGCAGTAAAAAGGATCAAATACAGGGTTCCAAAAACCGTCAAACGCAGCACAATTCCATTGATATAGTGGCGGGTATCTGCTCCAGGATAGATATGGTCGATATACTCTGAAGCCTTCATCATTTTATCCGCAATTTCTTCACCATTGACATTGACAAAAGCAAAGGCAAAAGAGAGAATCCCAATCATGAGAATGTAGAGAAGAATCCACATGGGATCTCCCATCACCAAATGCTTGGCTAACTGAGCAGCCCATTTAGCATTGGAATTCATAGACAAGATCAAGAGCATGGCATACTGTGGAATGGACACCAGAGTCATGGCATACATGAAAGGCATGCCACCAGCCGGGTTGAGCTTGATATCCAAAAAGGTATAACTCTTGAGATCATTATGGATCCCTAATTTATTGACAGGGATTTGATACTTGGCGTACTCTACAAGGACAGCGACAAACACAAATACGAAGAGGAAAATCACAGCAACAAGATAGGCGATAGGTGGGATATTATTGACATTTGAAAGGGTCTGCATCACGTCTTCTGGAAGGTAGAGGACCATACCAGCCATCATGATAACCACCGAACTTCCAAGTCCCAAGGCCGCATTTAGATCGGATAGCCAAACCAAAAAGAAGGCACCTGCTACCATAATCATGGTATTGACCGTAATGACAAGTCCAGAGTGCAAGCCTGTCTTCAAAGGCAAATACATGGCCACAGCCAGGGACTGGACAATCGCAAGCGCCAAGGTCACGTACATCTTTCGACGCTCCACAATCTCTGAGCTGGTTTTTTCGAGGTTAAAGCGTTTTGAAACGGTAAACATCCGCCATAAAATCATAGAGGACATCCAAGGAGAAAGGCCGATCGAAAAGATAGACATGCCACGGAGATTTCCTCCCATCACAGCACTTGAGAGCTGCAAGCCAGTTGCCGTCCCTTCGTTGAGTCTCAAGGCCTTAGACAGGTCCACAAAAGGCAGGGAAATTTTACTTCCCAAAACATAAATAAAGACGAAAAAAATCGTCCAACAAAATCGCTTTCCTATTTCAGATCGTTTTAACATTTCTTTTTAAACTTTCTCTTCCACTCGTTGACTCCTCCATCTCGGAAATGAGCCTCTAAATCTATGCTGTACAGGCATTTTATCTCAACTTATTTTACCATAATTTGCGACGTTTCCAAACTCATTTGTCACTAATCTTTGATAATATTTCAAATGAACCATTTGGTACCGATTTCAACAAAAAATTCTCCAGATCATGATCTGAAGAATCTTGTTTGAGATGATCTTATTCCCCTAAAGCCATCAAGGCATCGACAAATAATTTCTTTGTAAAATAGCCATTGCGAATCAAGTAAGAAGTGTATTGGGCTTTTTGAACCATTTGAGCGTACTCTTCTTCTGTACATTCTTGAACTAAACGATCGGCTTCTTCGAGACTAGACGCTACAAATCCCAGCCCTTTTTCTCGGATATAGTCGACATTTGATACATAGTCTGGCACGACTACCGGAAGACCGGCCGATAGATAGGTCGATAATTTGTAGGAAATATTTTCCTTGTAGTAATCCCTCTCATCCTCCGGATGCTCTGAATTTCCCCAGACAAGACCGAAACCACCTTTGGAAAGCTCTAAAAGCAACTCCTGCTTGGTCCGCCAGCCTTCCATATGAACCTTAGTATAATCGACTCCTTCAACTGGCTCTGCATAGACATGAAGCGGTGTATCATATTTCCAGTCAATAATATGGGGGAAGCGTGAAGGATTGCCTGAAAAGATTAGTTTTTTCTCAAATTGGGGAGTATAGAGATCCAAACTGTGGGTCAAGTCCCATAATTTTTGTACAACAAATTTCTTCACAATCAGGCCTTCTGACACCAGGTGGCGGTACATCTGCTCTGACGGGACGATCACCAGATCACTCTGATTGTACATGTCGATGTATGCAGGCAGAAGATCGTAATTGCTTTCAAACATGAGTGGTGGGACATCATGGATGAACATGACTAGCTTGGTTTGAAGAAGTTTTAACTTATCAACTAAACGGCGATCCCACTCAATCCCATTCCATGAAGGAGATTGCACAAAGACAATATCTCCAAAAGCAACACTCGCCAAAATCCCATCCATTCGCGAATTCAGTTCGCCCTCTGGTTCATTGCTATGATCATAGAAATAAATCCCTAATTCGTTCACTCCCAATTCACGCACCACATTCATGATATCGTTTTGGGCCATCAAGGCTACGCTCTGAGGAGACTGCCCGAATAAATTTGTAAAATGGATTTTCATCTCTTTCCTCTAACTGTTCGTTCAATTTCAAATTTCGTGAAATCACGAGGAGAAAAGGGCTCCGATCCTCTTTGGCCTGTATTCTTCTCCATCTATTTCGCGAAAACTTCCTCATTCATTATAACACATCCCTCTCTTCTTTCACATCTCCAACAACTAAAAGACCATCTCTCGGCGATGAGAGACAGTCTTTTTAGTTCACATGGACTAGTGGCTATCTTTTTTACGGAAGCCTAGGAGAGCGAATCCTGATAAGAGGATGGAAACTCCTGTGGCAAAAATACCAGATGAAGTCCTTCCTCCTGTCTCTGGTAGAGAAGGAGCAACCTTGTCTTGACTAGAAGCCAGACGTGCTGGTTCAGTCTCGGTCTCAGAAACTGAGTGAGACAAGCTAGAGGAAGCCATTACCGGTTCCGTAGCAGACCTTCCGCTTGAGAAGTTTCTCGCATAAGACACCTTGACAGATCTTGAAACAGGCTGTGATTCGGATTGGTTAGCAGACATTGAAGCTTGAGATTGCGATTCAGACTGACTTGCTGAAATTGAAGCTTGGAGCAAGGACTCAGATTGACTTGCTGAAGCCGAAGCTTGGGCTTGTGACTCAGATTGACTTACGGAAGCTGAAGCTTGGACTTGTGACTCTGACTGGCTTACCGAAACTGATTCTTGAACCTGTGACTCAGATTGGCTTGCTGAAGCTGATTCTCGAACCTGTGATTCAGATTGGCTCGCTAAAATCGAGGCTTGAACCAACGATTCTGATTGACTCGCGGAAATCGATTCTTTAACCAACGATTCTGATTCGCTTACCGAAGTCGAGGCTTGAACTTGAGATTCGGATTGACTCGCTGAAGTCGAAGCTTGAACTTGCGACTCTGACTGACTCGCTAAAATCGAGGCTTGAACCAACGATTCTGATTGGCTCGCTAAAACCGAGGCTTGAACCAACAATTCTGATTGACTCGCCAAAATTGATTCTTGAACCAACGATTCGGATTGACTCGCTGAAGTCAAGGCTTGAACTTGCGATTCGGACTGGCTGGCAGAGATTGAAGCTTGTACTTGGGAGTCAGATTCGCTTGCGAAAATTGAAGCTTGAACTTGTGACTCTGACTGACTTGTCGAAGTCGAAGCTTGAACTTGGGATTCAGACTGGCTTGCTGAAGTTGATGCTTGAACCAAGGATTCAGATTGGCTTGCTGAAGTTGATGCTTGAACCAAGGATTCAGATTGGCTCACTAAGGCTGATTCAGAAATTTTCTCGCTCATCGAAGTAGATTGAGGCAAAGAAACAAGTTGAGAAACTACTTCCTTCGATCCAACAGCGGATGTTGACTGCGATTGGGACAAGGAAGTTGATTTGGACGCCACATCAGATAATGATTCTGACTGACTTGCCGAAACCGATTCTTTAATTGATGATTCGGACTGGCTTACTGAAGTCGAAGCTTGAACTTGCGATTCGGACTGGCTCGCTGAAGTTGAGGCTTGAACCTGTGACTCAGATTGACTTACCGAAGTCGAAGCTTGGACTTGGGATTCAGATTGACTTGCTGAAATCGATGATTGGACTTGGGATTCAGATTGGCTTACCGAAATCGATTCTCGTACTTGCGATTCGGACTGGCTCGCTGAAGTTGAGGCTTGAACTTGTGATTCTGATTGGCTTGCGGAAATTGAGGCTTGAACTTGCAATTCGGATTGGCTCGCTGAAGTTGAGGCTTGAACCTGTGACTCAGATTGACTTACCGAAATCGAAGCTTGGACTTGCAATTCGGACTGGCTCGCTGAAGTTGAGGCTTGAACCTGTGACTCAGATTGACTTACCGAAATCGAAGCTTGGCCTTGGGATTCAGATTGACTTGCTGAGATTGAAGCTTGGACTAAGGACTCTGACTGACTTGCAGAGATTGAAGCTTGAACTAACGATTCTGATTGACTTGCTGAAGTCGAGGCTTGAACTTGAGATTCGGACTGACTTGCGGAAGTCGAGGCTTGGACTTGTGAGTCTGATTGACTCGCGGAAATCGATTCTTTAACCAACGATTCTGATTCGCTTACCGAAGTCGAGGCTTGAACTTGAGATTCGGATTGACTCGCTGAAGTCGAAGCTTGAACTTGCGACTCTGACTGACTCGCTAAAATCGAGGCTTGAACCAACGATTCTGATTGGCTCGCTAAAACCGAGGCTTGAACCAACAATTCTGATTGACTCGCCAAAATTGATTCTTGAACCAACGATTCGGATTGACTCGCTGAAGTCAAGGCTTGAACTTGCGATTCGGACTGGCTGGCAGAGATTGAAGCTTGGATTTGGGAGTCAGATTCGCTTGCGAAAATTGAAGCTTGAACTTGTGAATCAGATTGACTTGCGGAAATTGAAGCTTGTACCAACGACTCAGATTGACTTACCGAAATCGAAGCTTGGACTTGCAATTCGGATTGGCTCGCTGAAGTTGAGGCTTGAACTTGCGATTCGGACTGGCTCGCTGAAGTTGAGGCTTGTACTTGTGATTCTGATTGGCTTGCGGAAATTGAGGCTTGAACTTGCAATTCGGATTGGCTCGCTGAAGTTGAGGCTTGAACTTGCGATTCGGACTGGCTTGCTGAAATCGATGCTTGTACTTGTGATTCAGATTGGCTTACCGAAATCGAAGCTTGAACTTGCGATTCGGACTGGCTCGCTGAAGTCGAAGCTTGTACTTGTGACTCAGATTGGCTCGCAGAAACCGATGCTTGTACTTGTGACTCAGATTGGCTCGCTGAAGTCGAAGCTTGTACTTGTGATTCAGATTGGCTTGCTGAGATTGAAGCTTGAATCTGTGACTCAGACTGGCTTGCAGAGATCGAAGCTTGTACTTGTGACTCTGATTGGCTTGCCGAAATCGATTCTCGGACTTGCAATTCGGATTGACTCGCTGAAGTCGAAGCTTGTACTTGTGACTCTGATTGGCTCGCAGAAACCGATGCTTGTACTTGTGACTCTGATTGGCTCGCAGAAACTGAAGCTTGGACCATCGATTCTGATCGACTAGCTGAGATTGAAGATTGAACCAACGACTCAGCCTGACTTGCTGAAACCGAAACTTTAATTAACGATTCAGATTCGCTTGCAGAAACCAATTCTTTAACCAACGATTCGGACTGACTTGCCGAAACTGATTCTTTAACCTGCGATTCAGATTGGCTTGCGGAAATTGAAGATTGAACTTGTGATTCTGACTGGCTTGCGGAAATTGAAGATTGAACTTGTGATTCAGATTGACTTGCCGAAATCGAAGTTTGAACTTGTGACTCTGATTGGCTTGCTGAAATTGAAGCTTGGACTTGCGATTCGGACTGACTTGCGGAAATTGAAGCTTGGACTTGGGATTCAGATTTGCTTGCCGAAACTGAGGCTTTAACCAACGATTCTGATTGACTCGCTGAAACCGAAGCTTGAACTTGCGATTCGGATTGACTCGCAGAAACCGAAGCTTGTACTTGTGACTCTGATTGGCTCGCAGAAACCGAAGCTTGTACTTGTGACTCTGATTGGCTCGCAGAAACTGAAGCTTGGACCATCGATTCTGATCGACTAGCTGAGATTGAAGATTGAACCAACGACTCAGCCTGACTTGCTGAAACCGAAACTTTAATTAACGATTCAGATTCGCTTGCAGAAACCAATTCTTTAACCAACGATTCGGACTGACTTGCCGAAACTGATTCTTTAACCTGCGATTCAGATTGACTCGCCGAAACCGAAGCTTGTACTTGTGACTCTGATTGGCTCGCAGAAAGCGAAGCTTGCACCATCGATTCTGATCGACTAGCTGAGATTGAAGCTTGCACCAACGACTCAGATTGACTTACGGAAGCTGAAGCTTGTACCAAGGACTCCGATTGGCTCATAGAAATAGATCGTGATACGAGCACTGTAGATTCGCTTGTAGAGACAGATAGCGATAAGGATTCAGAAGATTCACTCACTGCCAGCGACTGATTTTTTGAATTAGCTTCTGACTGTGATCGAGAGGCAGACTCAGAGGTTGGTGACTCACTCTCTGAGATAGACGCTGAAGTCGAGAAACTTTGCGATTGTGAGGCAGATTCTGACGGTGTCATTCTCCGATAATAATAAGTGGTACTGATTAATGGGTATGGGACTACATATTTTTTGATTGTTTGTTTGAAGTTAGAGAAGCCGTCTGCTCCGTGAGGCGTCGCATCCTCTCCTACAATCATGGTTGAATTATTACTAACAGACGGTGAGCTTGGAAGTTCCGTGAATGGTTTTGGAACTGTATATTCAATCCCTGTTTTCTCATCTGTATAAGTAACCGTCTCCTTAGTAGAGAACCATCCCGTAATATCCAACTCTAAATGTTGTTCATCTATCCGTCTTGGTGTCACATTCAGGAAGTAATCCTTGTTTTGACTTTCAACCCTACGGGTTCCACCTAAATCAGTAAGATTATCCGTACGATCCTGATTAAAGTCTTTTTCATAAACAAGTGTATAAACATTAGTCACTTGAGTATTGCCTAAATCGCCACTACTAACATCATGAATTTTAGAAGGATCTAAAACATAGTAGCGAAGTGAATAATCACCATTCTGATTCAACTGGACAACTTCACTTTTAATGAAATGCTCACGCGCATCACCTAGTAATTCAATTGTTGACTTTCCATTCTTACTATTATCAAATATCCCACTTTTCCAATTTGGAGATATATTTCTTGCTGCAACTTGTACGTAACCTGGGAATTCGCGCGGATTTGAAGCCGTATAGTGTTGGCCTTCCAACCCATAGATTTTATATTCCATTAACGCTCTTTCTCTTCCCGTTGGTTGGTACTCTGTAGTGTAGGGATCAGCATAGGGATCAACTTCTCTATAAAATGTTGATTGTTGCCCTACCATAGAGGGAATTTTGATACGAGGATACGTTAGAATTAATTTTCCTTGATTCGAAGGCTCCATGACATCATAAATACTGCGGAACAAGACAGCTTGATCCGGAATAACTTGCGTCACAATTCCAAATGTCGCGTTATCTTCAGAAGGTATCGAATTGTAAACCCAGTTTCCAAGTGGAGCTTCACCAATCAATACTTCTTTTGGTAGTTGGATCTCTTCTCCCGTTCTACTTGGAGATACTGTTTGTGAAAAAATCTCTGCCCCATCTGATTTCCGAACAATACGGAAATAAACATCCATTCCTTTTCGTTTGTCTGGGGCTATTTCACTGGTATCAATCGACATGGTCGCATAGTAACCGAGCGAGTTTCCTTGTTTATTTACAAATTCCCAAATTCCAAATGTATAGCGATGCAAGTAGGGGTTATCTGCATACATTTTAAGTTCTTCAGGTGTAAGCTTTAAAGCATCTTTATCAAGATGAGGATCTTTAAGATAACCTGGTGTATCAAGAGTGGGGTCTTCTACACTGGCACCGTTTGGATCATCTGGATTGGGTTTTATATCTAAAACATCAGGTGCAGTATAGACTTCCTCATAAATTGGAGACAATTGAGCTGAGATAGCTGGCTTCCCATTTACATTGGAGTTTCCTACAAATCCTGCAGCTGTTAAGGTGGTCATCATCTCATCAACTGCTTTGCCCAAGCGATCGCGTTGTTCGGCATAAGCTTGCGCACTGGTATTTGTATGGACCAAACGATAGCTAGTCGCTACTTCCGATTGTAGCTTATTGATGACTGCTTCCAAAGCTGCCTTACGCTCAGGCACTGGTATCTGAGCAGCGTATTTCCCTGCGATTTGTTGGAGCAGATCTGCTTCAGAAGCGTTTTGTTCCAGTAGGGGAGCTTCATCTGTAGTCGCTGGTTCATCTACCGCAGATTCTGAAGCTAGAACTTGTGTGGATTCACTAGAAACACTTACCAAACTGGTAGATTCTTGCCCACTGATGGAAATAGAAGTCGATTCACTCATAGAGAGCGAATGGCTTGCCGATTCAGAAAGACTTGTAGAGGTTGATAGAGAAGCGGAGGCAGAATCTAGCGAGGATGTCTTAGAAAGAATGACGCTATCTGCTTCTACCAATGTCTCTTGTTTAGTTTCAGACACAGTCGGGGCAAGAGAGGCCACTTCTTCTGCTTGAGCCGTCGTAGCCACAGCAGCTCCTCCAAATACAGTCCCTACAGCAACCAAGCCTTTTAATAACTGTTGTCCGTCCTTATGAAGACGACCGCCATCTTCTGGAACTTCGGCAACGATCATCTCCTCTACTTGCCCCCGAACCACACGAAAGAGTCCTAGAGCAGCAGTTGATGCCCGAAGCCAATTTTTACCTGATTTGATTAATTTAAAGCGAACGACACGATCCGTTTCCCGAAAGTTTCCCTTTGCACGCTTAAATTGCATGATATACCCCTTGTACTCATATAATCTAGTTACTATTATTATACAAGAATGCTATGTAGATTCAAGTAATTTGTTACCAAAAGCAAGTATATTTCTGCATCCGTTTTCACATTTCATGAAAAAGTTTCATCATTCTTTCAATTTCTTTTGCAAGGCACTCAAAAAGGCTGGACAAATGTCCAACCTTCGCTAGATAATTGGAGTTACTTACCCACTAGATTACTCATCTTTTTGTTTTCGTAGGCCTAGAAGGGATAGACCAGCAAGAAAGGCAACTGCTCCTGTTACAAAGTGAGTCGTCTCTACTGTCCCCGTTTTTGGAAGCAGGGCTTCTGAGTGCTGATGGTGCAGTTCTTCACCCGCTTGATTTGTTGATAAAGATAGGTTCCCTGAAGCACTGGTATCCGAGCTACGAGACACTGATTCACTAGAAGAGACAACATTGCTCGATGATTCGATCACTAGTTGTGATTGGCTAAGTGACTGAGAAGCACTAACTGTGTCAGAGGTTGAGGTCAATTCAGACAACGGTAAAGATTCTGAAATTGACATAGAATGGCTTGTTGAGTCTGAGACTGAAGTACTGGCCGATGTTGAGGCCGATTCAAATAAGGACAATGACGCAGAATTTGAAGCGAATTTAGAGATCAAAATGGACTCTGAGGTGCTCACTGAGACTGAATCATTGACTGAGGCTGAAGCCCGGACAGATTCAACCATTGACTCTGAGACAGACAAAGACTCCGAGACTCTTTCAGAAAACGATGCACTTCTAGATTCAGATGTTGAAACCGATTCTAAAGTTGAGGTTGAGACCGAATCAGAGCTGCTCACTGAAGCAGATGTACTTGCTGAATCTGAATAAGAGAGCGATTCTGACAACGATAATGATGCTGAGGCAGAACTTGAAATTGACTCTGAGGTGCTTACAAATACAGATATGCTGACTGATTCAGATAGGGATTCTGAGTCTGAAGTAGAAAGGGATTCGCTCCTAGATTCAGACACTGAGACCGATTCGGAATGCGAGATCGAGCCTGAAACAGACTCACTTTTCTGAACAGAAGTGCTCTGAGACTCTGAAACCGATGAGCTTACTGAGGTTGAAGCACTAACCGAAACGAATTCACTTCCAGATTCAGATACTGAGACGGATTCGGAATGCGAGATTGAGCCTGAAGCAGAGACGCTCACTGAAGCCGAAACACTGGCTGATTCTGAGTAAGAAATTGATTCTGACGATGAAAATGACACAGAACTTGAAACGGATTCAGAATTTGAAATCGACTCTGAGGTACTTACTAATACTGATGTACTGACCGATTCAGACAGATATTCTGAGACTGACGCAGAATGGGATTCACTTCCAGATTCAGATAATGAGACTGACTCGGAATACGAAATCAAACCTGAAATAGATGCGCTTACTGAATCTGAAACTGAGATTGAACTAGACTCACTCTCCTGAACAGAAGTGCTCTCAGATTCAAAAAATGAAGAGCTTACTGAGGTTGAAGTACTATCCGAAGCGGATTCACTTACTGATTCCGATACGGAGACCGACTCAGAGTGCGAAATCGATCTTGAAACAGAGATACTTGCTGAATCTGAAACACTGGCTGATCCTGAATAAGAAATCGATTCAGACGATGAAAATGATGCCGAGGCAGAACTTGAAATCAACTCTGAGGCACTTACTGATTCAGATGTACTTGCCGATTCAGAGAAGGATTCAGATACTGAAACAGAAAGGGTTTCACTCCTAGATTCAGACACTGAGACTAACTCGGAGTGCGAGATCGAGACTGAAACAGATTCGCTTACTGATTCTGAAACACTGACTGATCCTGAATAAGAAATCGATTCAGATGATGACAATGATGCTGAGGCAGAACTTGAAATCAACTCTGAGGCACTTACTGATTCAGATGTACTTGCCGATTCAGAGAAGGATCTAGATACTGAAACAGAAAGGGATTCACTCCTAGATTCAGACACTGAGACCGATTCGGAGTGCGAAATCATTCCTGAAACAGAGATACTTACCGAATCTGAAACCGAGGTCGAACTAGACTCACTTTCCTGAACAGAAGTACTCTGAGACTCTGAATCTGAAGAGCTTGCTGAGGTTGAAGCACTAATCGAAACAGATACACTTGCTGATTCAGAGATTGATGCGGAATGTGATTCACTCCATGATTCCGACACTGAGACCGATTCAGAGTGCAAGATCGAGGCTGAAACCGATTCGCTTACTGAATCTGAAACACTGACTAATTCTGAGTAAGAGAGCGATTCTGACGATGACAATGACACAGAACTTGAAACGGATTCAGAATTTGAAATCGACTCTGAGGTACTTGATGTGCTGACCGATTCAGACAAGGATTCCGAAACTGAAGAGCTTGCTGAAGTTGAAGCACTAATCGAAACAGATACACTTGCTGATTCAGAGACTGAGGCAGATTCAGAACCAGACTGGCTGTTCAACAGGGACGCTCTCACTGACTCAGAAATGAATACAGATTCTGAGGCAGAAAGAGAAACAATGGCACTGGTTGAAGCCGACTGGGATGTAGCAACCGATTCCAATTGACTAGTAGAAAGAGAGACGGATTGACTGAATTCCGACGAATCCATGGTCACCGCTACATAATTACTGGCAGCTGAATAGACGAGACGATTCCCATATAAGACCTGAATTTTCGCATTCACTCCTCCTGACTGCAAGGGAACGGTGGGAACCACTATCGCCCGACCTGAAGCGTCAGCCACTGCTGTTCCGACTGCTTCCTCATTGTTGTACAAAACAACGGTTGATCCAGGCTTCGCTCCCGTTACAGTTACAGGCGTTTGGGTATTAGCTTTTTCCAACAATCTTGTCATGACTGTTGGCGCTGGTAAGCCTTTCACAGGCACCGGCATATCACTAGCCGTGTTGTCTTTAAAAGTAATCCTCACCACACCTGATGCTGAAACTGAATAACTCTTGAAATCTTTTGAGCCTACGATTCTCGGATTGGAAGATCGAAACGCTTCCCACACCTGATCTTTTTCAGCCTGGTCCAGATTGTTGGGATCATTGACAACGACTTCTGTCGTCACAGCCCTAATTGGGTTACGAATTCCATCATTTTGGGGCAAAACTTTAATACGGAAAGAGCGATCAATAAACTGATTATTGGAGTTCGTGAAACGAACAGTAATCCGATAGGTTTTCCTAGGCTCCACAATTTCGGTACTACCTACTCTCCCTTCAATCAACATAGGTGCAAAGGCAGACTTCAAGGTCGCATTTGGCACCAAGACACCATCGACCCGCTCACTATTAGGAGCATAGCCCATATAAGTCAGGATAAGGCCACCATTACGCTCTCTCACAATATATTGCAGCTTGATAGGATCTGAATTATAAGCTGTGATCACATGATCATTTCCCGGTCCACTCATGAAAAATGGTGCACGAAAAGCATGTTCATTCGTTATCACGCTACCTGTCCGAGGGTCACGCTGACCAGATGTCGCACGCAGCACCGCATTGGCTAAGCGATTGCGAGCGATCTTTGCTTGGCTTTCCACTGCATCCATTTGAATTGCTGGATTGGACAAACCTGTTCGAATAGCTTCTAAAGCCAGATCGCCATTCTCAATCGCAGTTTCCGTCCCAGGGATTTCCAAAGCTTGCTCACGATAGGTGTACAAATCCAAGGCCAAGGCTTGGAGACGCTGCACTTGCTCATCTGAACGCTGAGTTGGTGCTTCAGCCACGTTCTCAATCGGTTCCGTAGGCAATTCAGATGAAAATTGACTGGTAACATGAGATTCACTCAAAGAAATTGACTGAGTTGAAGAACCACTTTCGCTAGTTGTCTCTAAAAGCGAGACAGATGCACTCATTGATTGACCCGCTGACAATGACTCCGAAGTGGCAGTCGTCCCCAAGACAAGGCTATCAGAACCAACTAGACCAGTTGATAAATTGGTCTCAGATTCAACCACTGCTTCCCCACCATTTTCCTCAGCCGCTACCGGATTAGCAAGAGTCATCGCCCCTGTAAGGGCACCCAGAGCCACAATTCCTTTCAAGAAAGAACTAGGAGCAGGCTGGCATACTGATTCGAAAGGTTCCACGATTTTTTCACACGTAGTAGCGTGAGGAACATGAAAAAGCCCTAACTGCGAGATGGACGCCCGCACCCAAGTTTTTCCCGATTTGATCAATTTAAAACGTGTGATCCGCTCCGTTTCGCGAAACTCCCCTTTCAAACGTTTAAAAAACATGCCTGCTCCTTAAAAATAAGATATCGAGTTATTATACACCAATTTTGACAAAAAAGTAACTAATTAAGACTAATTTTTTATTTGAAAAAAGCCAAAAAGAGAACCCGAAGGCTCTCTTTCTGGAATCCTTTTTCATGTCCCACATACATGAAATGACCGGATGAAATGATAGTCGAAGATTATTTTTCTTCTTTTTTGCGACGTCCAAGTGCTGCAACGCCAGCAACCCCTGCAACTGCTCCAAGAATAGCTGTTGCTACAGATCCAGTTTCACCAGTATTTGGAAGTTGTTCAAGAGCTGGAGCTGATTGAGCTGGTTGCTCAGGAACTGGGTTCACTGGTGTATTTGGTGTTGGATCCATTGGTTTATTAGGTGTTGGATCTACAGGAGTATTTGGTGTTGGAGTTGGTGGTACTGGAGTGTTTGGAGTTGGTGGTACTGGAGTATTTGGTGTTGGAACGTTTGGAGTTTTCACAAGTTTGTAGACGTAAGTGACGTTCTTATCACCTTCGATCACTTTACCTGTAGTTGGATCAGTTGTCGTTAAGTGACCTTGTCCATCAACTTTACCTACTGGGTAGTTACCTTGTGGTACCAATTCGTAAACTTTACCATCTGGAGTCACAATTGTCTTAGGACGATTATCCACAACTGTATCGTAATCTTTACCTACTGGTTGGTTAGATTCGTCTGTAACAGAACGTTTGATCGTGTTACCATTTTCATCTACGTAGTGAACGTAAACATTACCCTTAGGTTGTGCTGGTTGTTCTTTGAGCTTGTAGATGTATGTAACATCTTTACGTCCTTCGATAACTTTACCTGTTGTAGCGTCTGATGACTCAAGGTGACCTTGTCCATCAACTTTACCTACAGTGTAGCTACCTGCTGGTACCAATTCATAGGTCTTACCATTGTATTGGATTTCTTTTGGACGGTTGTCTACAACTGTATCGTAGTCTTTGTCGACTGGTTGATCTTTTTCGTCAGTGACATCAGACTTGATTGTGTTACCTTCCGTATCTTTATAGTGAACGTAAACGTCACCTTTCACTTCTTTGTAGACGTAAGTGATGATTGAACGTGGTTTATCAACTTTACCCTTAGTTGGATCAGAAGATTCCAAGTGTCCATCCTTATCAACTTTACCTACTGGGTAGTCACCTTTTGGTACGATCTTGTATGTCTTACCATCTGGTGTCTTGATTGTCTTAGGTTTTTCACCTTCCTCAGTTGTGTTATATGGAGTGTCATATGGTGAGTTTGGCGTATCTTGACGAGGTTTCTTGATTTCTTTACCTTTTTCGTCTACATAAGTGATGATAACGTCACCTTCTTTAGGTTTCGTTGGATCTTCTTTCAGTTTGTAAACGTAAGTAACATTCTTATCACCTTCGATGACTTTACCTGTTGTAGCATCATCACCATTCCAGTGACCTTGTTCGTCGACTTGACCTACTGGGTAGTTACCAGCTGGTACCAATTCGTATGTCTTACCTTGGAATTCGATTGTTTGTGGACGGTTGTCTACGACTGTATCGTAGTCTTTATCAACTGGTTGATCTTTTTCATCAGTGACATCGTCTTTAATCTTGTTACCATTAACATCAACATAGTGAACGTAAACATTACCCTTCACTTCTTTGTAAACGTAAGTAATGGTTGATTTAGGTTTATCAACTTTACCTTTAATTGGGTCAGAAGATTCAAGGTGTCCGTCACCGTCAACTTTACCTACTGGATAGTCACCTTTCGGAACGATCTTGTATGTCTTACCATCTGGTGTCTTGATCGTGTTAGGTTTTTCACCTTCCTCAGTTGTGTTATATGGTGTGTCATATGGTGAGTTTGGTGTATCTTGACGAGGTTTTTGGATTTCTTTACCATCATTTTCACGGATGTAAGTGATGATAACTTCACCTTGTTTAGGTGTTTCACTTTCAGACATTGATGAAGAATTTGAAGCTGAAACAGATACAGATGTAGAAAGTGAGTTTGATACTGATTCAGATGCTGACACTGATTGACTTACTGAGGTCGAAGTTGATTCAGATGCTGACACTGATTGACTTACTGAGGTCGAAGTTGATTCAGATGCTGACACTGATTGACTTACTGAGGTTGAAGTTGATTCAGATGCAGATACTGATTGACTTACTGAGGTTGAAGTTGATTCAGACGCTGATACTGATTGACTTACTGAGGTTGAAGCTGATTCAGATGCTGACACTGATTGACTTACTGAGGTTGAAGTTGATTCAGACGCTGATACTGATTGACTTACTGAGGTTGAAGCTGATTCAGATGCTGACACTGATTGACTTACTGAGGTTGAAGTTGATTCAGACGCTGATACTGATTGGCTTGCTGATGCTGAAGTTGATTCAGACGCTGATACTGATTGACTTACCGATACAGAAGTTGAAGCAGATGCTGATTGACTTGCTGATACTGAAGCTGATTCAGATGTTGATACTGACTGGCTTGCTGATACTGAAGCTGATTCAGATGTTGATACTGACTCGCTTGCTGATACTGAAGCTGATTCAGATGTTGATACTGATTGGCTTACTGATACTGAAGCTGACGCAGATGTTGATGCTGATTGACTTTCTGATACTGAAGCTGAGGCAGACGATGACGCTGATTGGCTTGCTGATGCTGAAGCTGATTCAGACGCTGATACTGATTGGCTTGCTGATGCGCTTGCTGATTCTGATGCTGAGGCACTCTTTGATTCAGATAATGATGCACTTGCTGATTCAGATGTCGATGCACTCTCTGAGGCAGATGTTGACGCACTTTCTGACTCAGATACTGACGTACTTGCTGACTCAGATGTTGATGCACTTGCTGATTCAGATGTTGACGCACTTGCTGACTCAGATGTTGATGCTGACTCAGACGCTGATGCTGATACAGATTCTGATGTGCTTGCTGACTCAGATGCTGATAATGATGCTGATTCTGATTGTGACTCAGATACACTTGCTGATTCTGATGCTGATTCTGATGCTGATTCTGATGTTGACGCACTTGCTGACTCAGATGTTGATGCTGACTCAGACGCTGATGCTGATACAGATCCTGATGTGCTTGCTGACTCAGATGCTGATGTGCTTGCTGATTCTGATTGTGACTCAGATACACTTGCTGATTCAACTTCTGATTGGCTTAATGAAGCAGATACGGATTCTGATGCAGATTTAGAAGCTGATGTTGTATCAGATTGAGATTGTGACACTGATTGTGACTTAGAAACAACCTCTGATTGTGATACAGATTGTGACTTAGACACTACTGCTGATGTTGATTGTGACACTGATTGTGACTTAGACACTACTTCAGACTGTGATACAGATTGTGACTTAGACACTACTTCTGATGTTGATTGTGACACTGATTGTGACTTAGACACTACTTCTGACTGCGATACTGATTGTGATTTAGACACTACTTCTGACTCTGATCCAGATTGTGACTTAGACACTACTTCTGACTCAGATTGTGATTTTGAAGCAGAGGTAGAGAATGATTGTGATTGAGATGCAGACTCAGAATCACCCATTTTCTCGAAGTAATAGTTCACATCAGTTGATGGTTTAATCGCAGTTGGAATTGAGTAGTTGTTAGAGAATGATGAATAACCCTTCAAATTAGAGTATACTTTACCATTTGGTGCTGTTGGGTCATTCGCAACAGATCCTTCTGCTTGGATTTCTGGAACTTTACCAGCAATGACGTTATAACTGTTATTACCAGCTCCGGCAGGTGTCAATGATGTGCTTGGAGCACCTTTGAATGGACGTGGATAAGTATGTAGAGTTCCGTCCATTTGTTTATATGTATCTGTCTCAGTAGCAGACTGCCAACCAGTGATAATGAGTGATTTACTTCCAGCTGTTTCGTTGACTTCAATATAGTAGTCACCATTTTTGCTGTTTACTTTTGTAACTTTAGTCTCATCAGCCTTCCACTCTTCACCAGCCTTATTCACTTTACTTGTGTAGATGAGTGTGTACTTAGATACATCTTCAGTACCAATATCAGATGTAGCGAAATTGTTCACTTGAGATGGATCAAGAGCGTAGAATTTCGTTACAGTCGAACCATTTGTATCCACGATTTCAGAAATACGTTTCACGTAGTAATGGTTAGCTCCACCTTGAAGTTCGACCAATTTTTGACCAACAACACCTTTACCAAGGATACCAGATGTTTTTTGAGTAGAATCTGTTGTAGCAGCTACATGTTTGTAACCAGGGATATCACGGTTGTTTGAAGCTGTAAATTGTTGTCCTGCAAGACCTGTTTGCGTGTAGCTTGCTAGATCTGTTTCAGTTCCAGTAGGTTTGTAAAGTTGACCTGGAGTAGAACTTCCTTGAATAAGCTTATAGTGAGTTGTTTGATCAACTGTTGCATAAGGAACAGAAGTTTGAACGTTTTGTTTGTCTTCGTTTTCATTACCTGGGTAGTTGGTATCACGAATTTGAAGTGTTTCATACTCAAGTTTCGCGTTTACCAATGAGAAGGTAACGTTTCCTGGATCCGTTCCGTTAGCACCTGTGTACGTCAAAGTGTTGGTTACATCAGAGTTGTTATTAGTGATGTAGCTTGGAAGCGAGATGTTGCTTTCGCCAGCATGGATGGTACGTGTAAACATTTCTGAACCATCAGATTTCTTCACAATACGCAAGTAAACATCTGGGTTAGCTGAAAGACTACCAGTGATGGCAGAACGATCTACTGCAAGAGTAGCATAGTAGTCAAAGTTTGTTTTAGCCCCAGTTGAATGATCTGTCTTAAGGAATTGCCATACACCGAAAGTGAAACGATTAGCGTTTGGATCCAAAGCATAACCAGATTTGCTGAAGGCAGTATCTTCAATTGTTGCGCCGTTTGCATCTGTAATAACTGGAACTGTCGTTCCATTAGTTCTTGTTGAAATTGGTGCCAACTGTGCAGTAACTGCTGGAGCACCATCTACAGTAGCATTTCCAGTAAAGCCTGCTGCAGTCAAAGTTGCCATCATGTCATCTACTGACTTGCTCAAGCGTTCGCGTTGGTCTGCGTATGATTGAGCTGAAGCATTGGCATTGATCAAGCTGTTGCTTGCTGTCAATTCTGTTTGAACTTTAGCAATTGCGGCATCAAGAGCTGCTTTCTTTTCAGGGACTGAAACTGTCGCTGAGTAGTCGCTTGCGATCTTGTTCAACAAGACTGCTTCTGAAGCATTTTGTTCCAAAATAACTTTGTCTTCAGTCTTTACAGGTGCAGTAGTTTCTGAAGCAGATTCAGATCCAGCTACGACAGCTGATTCACTAGAAGCTGTTGAAACTTCTGTTGAAGCATGTTCCTTCAATGAAGCTGAGTGAGAAGCGGATACACTAACAGAAGTTGAAGCGCTCACTGAAGCAGAAGCACTTGCTGATTCTGTTGTAGATTCAGTAGTTGATTCTGTAGTTGATTCAGATTGAGATTCAGTTGTTGAAGTTGTACCAAGGACTGTACTTCCTTGCTCTACAAGTGCTTGGCTAGAAAGCTCAGAAGCAGTCACTACGTCTGATCCAGTTTCATCAGCCTTTGCAGTGTTGGCAACAGTAGCTGCACCAAAAATAGCTCCTGCTGCTACAATCCCTTTCAACAAGCCACGACTAGTCATTTCTGTAGCAGAAACTTCGTCTTCACGAACTTCAGCCACGACAGTCTTTTCAACTTGACCACGGATCACTTTCAAAAGACCAAAGTTAGAAGTAGCCGCGCGCAACCAGTTCTTACCTGATTTAATCAATTTAAAACGAGTGACACGATCGGTTTCACGGAATTCACCGTTTGAACGTTTAAAAAACATGTTGTCTCCTTATTTACATTTTTTATTGCCCTACTATTATAGACTACCATGGAGGTTTTTGGAAGCAATTATCATTAGTTATTGCTATTTTTTTATAATCTTACCTTTAATTAGTAATGAAATCGCTTTCATAGTAGTATTTTTGTCAAACCGGGGCAAATTTTTGAAAAAAAATGAGCTTTTTAAAAGGACGAAAAAAAGACTGGAAAAATGATTTCCAGTCTCTGATAAATTACATACAAATCCCGGCATAGAGAGGCTTACGCAATCTTCTTCAACATCCGTTCAATGTGCTCAATTGATTTTTCACGGCCAAGTAAGAAAATGGTTTCTGGCAATTCTGGACCATGCATTTCTCCAGAAACTGCAATCCGAATTGGCATAAAGAGATTCTTCCCTTTGATGCCTGTTTCTTTTTGAACCGCTTTAATTTGTGGGAAGATATTTTCTACCACAAACTCTTCATCAGACATAGCCTCCAATTTCGCTTTGAAAGATTCCAATACTGTTGGTACTGTTTCACCTGCCATGACTTCTTTTTCTGCATCTGTCAACTCTGGGAAGTCTGCAAAGAAGAGGTCTGTCAATGGAACGATTTCATCGACCGATTTCATTTGTGGTTTGTATAGTTCTACAAACTTCTCAGCCTTATCAGTTAAACGACCTGCTTTTTCTAAGAATGGTTTAGCCATTGCTACGATTGTTTCAAGATCTGCATTCTTGATGTAGTCATTGCTCATCCAGTCCAATTTCTTTTGGTCAAAGGCCGCAGGAGATTTGCTGAGGCGGTGTTCATCAAAGAGTTTGATAAGTTCCTCACGAGAGAAGATTTCGTCTTCTCCACCAGGGTTCCAACCAAGAAGAGCGATAAAGTTAAAGACTGCTTCTGGAAGGTAACCTTTTTTACGATAGTCTTCGATAAATTGAAGAGTATTGGTATCGCGTTTAGACAACTTTTTACCCGTTTCAGAGTTAATGATCAAAGTCATGTGGCCGAATTCTGGTACTTCCCATCCAAGAGCTTCATACACCATGAGCTGTTTTGGGGTATTGGCAATATGGTCATCTCCACGGATAACATGAGAAATCTTCATTTCATGGTCATCGATGACAACGGCAAAGTTATAAGTTGGATAGCCATCTTTCTTTTGGATGACCCAATCTCCACCAACATTGGCCCCTTCAAACTCGATATCGCCCTTAACAATGTCATGCCACTTGTAGATACCAGCTTCATTGACCACCAAACGAACGGTTGGAACAATCCCTGCAGCTTCACGTTCTGCTACATAGGCTGCTTTTTCTTCTTCGCTCATTCCGAGGTATTCATTGACGTATCGAGGTGTTTCTCCAGCTGCTTCTTGGCGTTCACGTTCTGCTGCCAATTCTTCTTCTGTTACATAAGATTTATAGGCTTTCCCTTCCGCCAAGAGTTGGTCAATGTATTTCTGGTAAAGAGGCAACCGTTCTGATTGGCGATAGTTTTCGTGCGTTTCAGGGCTTTCATCCCAATCCATCCCCAACCAACGAAGGTTTTCAAGCTGTGAACGTTCCCCGTCTTCGACGTGGCGCTTGCGGTCCGTATCTTCAATCCGAATAATAAAGGTACCGCCATAATGACGAGCATAAAGGTAGTTAAACAATGCAGTACGCGCATTTCCGATGTGTAATAATCCCGTTGGACTTGGTGCATAACGCACACGAATATCTTTTGCCATGTTTCTCTCCTATAATCTTGTTCGCTATCACTAGCGCATTTATTCAATCGTTCTTATTATACCACAAAGACAGCCAGACTAAAATGAATAAGTGACCTTTTAGAAAGTCCTTGTTGATTCAGAACCCTATAGAGTAACATACAAGCCCCTCTACCTTCTCAGCATGGAGCACCTCATCACGGAAGACCTTATCACGCGCCCCGCAAAAAAGGGACCGAGAGCTATTTTAAAAATAGATCTCAGTCCCCCATTCGCCTGGATCCTCTTCAAGCGAACTAGCTATTCTTTATTGATTAATGGAATTGCATACCACCATCTACGATGATAGTTTGACCAGTGATGTAATTTGAATCTGGGCCAGCAAGGAAGCTAACTGCAGCAGCCACATCTTCAGGTTCAGACAGACGTTTCAAAGTGATGTCTTTTGCGAATGTTTGCATACCCCATTCGTCGTCTTTACCTGCATTTTTACCAACTTCATGAGCAATATCAAACATCATTGGAGTCTTAACGATACCTGGTGCGTACGCATTGACAGTAATACCTGAGTCAGCCAAGTCACGCGCCAAAGTTTGTGTAATCCCACGAACTGCAAATTTAGTACCACCATAGACAGTCAAGTTCGGGTTCCCAACGACACCAGCTTGAGAAGTGGCGTTGATGATTTTACCACCGTGACCAAGGGCTTTAAATTGCGCTTGCGCAGCTTGAGCACCCCAGATCACACCACCAACATTGATATTAAATGTACGATGGAATTGTTCTTCTGTGATAGTAGCAAGTGGAGTAGTTGGTGCTACACCGGCATTGTTGACAACAACATTCAAATCACCAAAGTGATCAACAACTTTTTGGAAGGCCGCAGCAACTTCTGCTTGTTTAGATACATCTGCTACAACAGCAAAAGCATTTTCAGCTGACAATTCTGCAACAGCTTTTTCAGCTGTTTCTGCATTGTAGTCCAAGATTCCGACTTTAAAGCCGTCTTGAACCAAACGTTTTGCAATTGCAAAACCAATCCCTTGACCTGCACCTGTAACAATAGCAACTTTAGACATATTTGTACCTCCAATTGCACTATAAAAGTTAGTAACTTCAATGGCCTAACTCACCATACAACAAAAAATCATTTTCACGATTTCGCTATCATTCTAAAACTTTGTGAAGAAAAAGTCAAGCAAAATCCTTGACTTTTATAGGTAAATAGATTAGGAAAAATTAATTCCCTTTGTTGGATCAAAAAAGCAGGATAGAGACCTGCTTCCATTCAAAAGCTTCTATCCTGCACCCTTTTTGACTATATCCGCTACGCCCTTTGTATCTTATTCTAACCGTTCTTCTAGTTCAAAGTCGATTGGTAGGGTTTGTAAGAAGTGCTCCAACTCACGTTCCCAATAGAACCATTCGTGCTTGCCTGGGCTGTGCCTATAAGTGACATCCAAGCCCAATTTTTCCAATTCCTTAGCCTCAAATTGATTGGCTTCATAGAGAAAGTCCTGCTCTCCACACCAGATCCAAAGCTTGGTCTTCTTATCGGAGAATTTTTTAGTAACCGACTCCAGTGAGTAAGGGCTCGTCGTCCAATCATTTACCTCTCCAAAGATTCCCTTCCAAAAGGCCGGCTTTTCTAGATCATTCTTTTCAAAGGTCTTCCCATGGAAACTCAGAGCACCGGAAAAACTCGCCGCATGAGAAAAGCGATTGGTCTTGAGAGCCAAGAGCATTGAGCCGTAGCCTCCCATCGACAAGCCTGCGATAAAAGTTTTCTCCCGTTTTTTAGTCATATGAGGGAAGAAGCGGGCTAATGTCTCTGGCAACTCGTCCGCAATGGCCGTGTAATAGTTGTATCCATACTGCGTATCTGTGTAAAAACCATTATTGGTATTGGGTAGGACCACGATCAGATTGGTATTTCGCAAAATGCGCTCCACATGGGTTCGCTTCAGCCAAGAATGATGATTGCCGTTCATTCCGTGTAAGAGATAAAGAACTGGAATATCCTTATCTGCTGGATTTTCCACGCGCGACGCATCAGGATAAAGAACGGACACACCCCACTCCATCTTCAAGGCCTCTGAATAATACTCAATCTGCATAACTGCCATTTACTTTCCTCTTTCTACTGTCAAAAACACTCGGCAAGCCTCTGGCCACCAAGTGTTTCAATCTCATTTATTATTTCACTTCCATCACGACTGGTAAAATCGCCGGACGACATTTGGTCTGTTCAAATAAGAATTTAGACAAATGATCACGTACCAATCCTTTTAATTCACCCCAGTCAAAGTTGTCCTGTGCAAGGTAGTCTTCAACGCTTTGGTTGACCAATTCACAACTTTCACGGAGAATATCCCGACTCTTCTTGACATAGACAAATCCACGAGTGTGCACGTGCGCTTTGGAAATAATCTTCTTTTCTTTGCGGTTTACCGTAATGGCTACAATAAAGATTCCATCTTCTGACAAGACTTTACGGTCACGAAGGACGATATTGCCCACATCCCCAATGGCATTCCCATCGATCATAACATCTCCAGCTGAGATGCTCCCTGCAGGGACGAAATCTCCCTTTTCATACTCCATGACTGTACCGCGCTTTGGAATGAAGATATTTTCAGGCAAAATCCCAACTTCCATGGCAATCCGCGCATGGGCATCCAACTCCCGGTACTCTCCTTGAATTGGGAAGAGATACTTCGGACGAAGCAGATTGATCATCAACTGCAAATCCCGCGCATTTCCGTGGCCAGACACGCGCAAGCTAGACGTAATCAATTTAACAATCCCACCTGCTTGGTAGACCATATTTTCCACACGAGCCACCACGGCTTCTTTGGCAATAGAAGGTGTTGTAACGATGTAGACCAAATCCCCATCTTTGATTTCCACATACCGGTGACGACCAATCGACATCTTGCGCAACCCATTAATGGGCTCACCCATCCGGCCTGTTTCCAAAATGATCAATTCATGATCCTCAAACCGGCTCATTTCTTTCGGCTTGATCAAGAGTTTTTCATTGGCAAGGGACAACTTGTTCAAGCGAATAGCTGTCCGGACGATGTTTTCCACATCAAACCCTGTCAAGACAACACGGCGACCAGTCTCAGCTGCGGCATCAAAGACCTGCTGGATCCGAGAAAGGTTGCTGGCAACGGCTGCAACGATCACACGCCCATCCCAGTTGGAAATCGTATCTAAGATTTCATCGCCGACTTCTTGCTCACTAGCGACCTGTACCTTGCTATCCGCATTGGCCGAATCACTCAAAAGCGCAAGGACCCCTTCACGCCCGATTTCAGCTAGACGGGCAAAGTCTGTCGCGTAAGACTCACTCGCTGTTTGGTCAAATTTAAAGTCGCCTGTATAGACGATATTTCCCTCAGAAGTTCCAATGACAACACCGATACTTTCAGGAATGGAGTGGGTCGTTTGAAAGAAGGATACAACCGCATCTCCAAATTCAATCTCAGAATTTTGATCAATCACATGGAAGTCATTGTATTTCTTAACACTATCATTTCCTTTGACAAAGAGCTTGGCTAACTCAATCGTCAGCTCCGTTCCAAACACAGGAACTTTTGCCTCAGCCAAAAGATAAGGCAAGGCACCGATGGCATCCGCATGCCCATGGGTTAAGAAAACGCCTGCAATACGGTCTTTGTTTTCAAAAAGATAATCCATATTTGGGATGACAACGTCCACCCCAAGTTGTTCATTTTCTGGATACTTCAGTCCTGCATCTAGGACAAAAATTGAATCGTTTACTTCAGCGATGTAGAGATTTTTCCCATTTTCTCGAACACCACCGAGAGTGACTAATTTAATACTCACTGTTTTCTCCTTTAATTGATAGATTTTTTAATACTTACGGTCCTTGGCTGCCCAAGTCGAATTACAGCTTTGCAAATTCTTGCATATCTATTCTATTATACAATTTTTTTCTATTTTTTTCAAAAACACACCCTAGCAAAAAGCCCCCTCATCTGAAACAGATGAAAGGGCTTCTAGGCGCCAATTTTTAGGGGGAAAAGACCCTCTAAAGATGATAATCTCCCCGCTTATTTTCAATGATCCGCATCGCAGCCTTGATCACATGAAACTTACTGAGCAATTCTTCAAGACGCTTAAAATTGCGCTCACTCAATTGACCCATCTTCACCGCTTGAGAGAGATGATAAAAGTCATCTAAATCATCCTCAATATTCTCAAACAGCTCCTTAGCTTCCTTGAGTCGATAGCGATTGAGCAAATGGGTGAGATCCTTTTTAAAGTCAGAGACATTGCTTTCATGAATGTCTGTATAAGCCTCGTCTTCCTCACTGTTTTCCTGGTAATTCACTGCCTTAAAACAAGTGATAAATTCTCGGCTTTTGATGTTACAGACAAAAATAACACCATCACTCGATACATAAGTTTTTGTATCAGCAGGTTGGAGCACATCACTCTCATAAGGCGAGAGAGAGGGCAGGTGTTGATTGATCCAACGTTTCAGGTGTTGATCATCCACTCCAAAGCGCTCCAACGCTCTCTTTCTAAAATGATCTCTGCAACTGTAGTCTTGTGCATACGACAACCCCATCCTCTCACCTCCTTTTTGAGTTTGCGAATAGGAAGGGCCTCCAGTCTTACGGGACTAGAGGCCAGGTCTGTTTTTCCGACATGGTGCCATTAACCTTTCGGCTAATACAACAATGTTTTTTGACGTTTATTTCATGTAATAGTATTTTTGTAAAATACCAGAGGTTTTCTTTGCAATCCTACATTTCAATGAATGTTCGATTGGACACATTGAAGTTTGAAAACCTTCACAAAAGCTTCTACCAACTATTTCCACGTTTTCTCATATGATCCGACAAACTTAGCAGGCTTGCCCGACTGTCCAATCGATTCGATACACAGCCCAACAACTCTTTTAGAAAAGAGCATCAACAAATGTCAGAAAAACAGACCTAAAACGAAGTAACCACTAATAATCTTGATTAGTCATGGTGACCAGTCCCTTCTTTATCCTTCTATTTATATTATACGTCTCCTTCTTCTCTTTAGCAAGCGATTCCACCTGAAACTAGTTTCTATTTTTATTCGGTTTTTTAAAGCACTATTTATAAGAATTCCCCCTTTTATAAAGCACCCGTTCAATCCATATAGTATATTTATAAGCTATCATTTGTTTTTTAGAAAATAAAAAGGAAGTAGGACGACGAAGCGTTCATAAATCATATCGCTTCTGTCCTACTCCCTATTTTGACTGTATCCGCTACGCCCTTTGTATCTTAGTCTTTCTCAAACAATTGATAGTAGTCTGCGATGCTCATTTGGGCTTTTTCTTCTTGGTTGAGGTCTTGGACGATGTGCCCGTCTTTCATGACAATCAAGCGATTGCCATATTTCAATGCATCTTCCATATGGTGGGTGATCATAAGGGCTGTGAGGGCGTCTTGTTTCACAAATTCATCTGTCAAAGCCATCAGAGCCTGACTCGTTTTTGGATCCAAGGCGGCTGTGTGTTCGTCTAGCAATAAGAGTTCTGGACGTTTCAAGGTAGCCATCAACAGACTCAAGGCCTGGCGTTGTCCCCCTGAAAGAAATTCAACCGCTGTATCGATATGCTTTTCTAAGCCATTGCCGATCTTAGCAAGAACTGTTTGAAACTCTTCTTTATAGCTTGCCAAGTGACGCGGAATCAAGCCCCGTTTTTCTCCACGGAACTTGGCAACCAAGAGGTTTTCAGCTACTGTCATCCGAGGTGCTGTTCCCATTTTTGGATCTTGAAAGACCCGTGATAGATACTTGGCTCTCTTTTCAGGAGAGTAATTGGTCACATCTTCCCCCAAAATATAGATCTTGCCACTGCTCACTGGAAGGGTCCCTGCAATCGTATTAAAAAGGGTTGATTTTCCAGCTCCATTACCCCCCAAAATCGTGATAAAATCATGCTCTCGAATTTCCAAGGAGACATCATCCAGAATGACCTTTTCTTCGTTCATCCCATTGCTCACAGCCTTGGTTACATTTTTTAATTCTACAATCGCTGTCATTTACTGAGTTTCGCTCCTTTCATGATTTTTCCTTTAAAGGTTGGAATCATCAGGCAGATAGCCAAGATCAAGGCACTGAAGATTCGAATGTAGCTGGTATTGATGCCAAGGGCGATCACAGCCCAGATCAAAAATTGGTAGGCGATGGAACCAATTGCAATACTGAGCAGGCGCTCCGTCAAGGTGACATTTGAAAAGAGGACCTCTCCAATAATGAGGCTAGCAAGTCCAATAACGATGACCCCGATCCCACGTGATGCATCCGCATAGCCTTCTTGCTGGGCCATCAGCGCACCAGAAAGGGCAATAATTCCATTTGAAATCACCAAACCCATCAGTTCCATTCGGTCCGTATTGATCCCAAAACTTTTCGCCATATCAGGATTGTCTCCCGTCGCGATATAAGCTTGGCCCAAGCGTGTATCCAAGAAGAAAATCAAACCGAGAATCACGAGACCCACAAAGATCAAACCAACCAGGATTTCATTGAGGCCACTAGCAAGGGGAAGAAAGTCTTGGATTTTTTTATAACCCAAAAGCCCCAGATTGGCCCGTTGCATGACAAAGAGAATAACTGAGTTACACGATGTCATCACGAGGATCCCCGATAAAAGTGTTGGAATTTTTCCCTTGGTGTAGAGAAGACCGGTCGCAAGTCCTGCCAAGCACCCTGCTCCAATGGCAGCCAAGGTTGCCACCAAGGGATTGACCCCCTTGGTAATCAAGGTCACTGCCACCGCTCCTCCCAGTGGGAAGGAACCTTCTGTTGTCATATCCGGGAAGTCTAGAATTCGGAAGGTCATAAAGATCCCCAAACCGAGAATGGCCCAGATCAAGCCTTGTGAAACAATTGAATTAATCATAGTGTCTCCCTTCGATAATAATAGTTTTATTGTAACACAAATATGGAAGAGAGCCTATAAAAAATTCACAATATTTCTTGAATCATCTGCTTTTTCGAAATCAAGAGAATCTTACTGAGAAACTAAAGGAAAAAGGATTTTTCGAACATTTATAATTATGCAAAAAACAAAGGCCTGCGTTTGTATCACAGACCTTTATTTAATAGGGTAACTGACGACAATAAGGGTGTGAAGTTCTTCCACTCCAAACCCTACTCTTTTCCAATTCAAAGTGGATTCATTCCCCTTGTTGCCGGCAGTTTGAAAGTTCAAATTGCTTTTCTAGTATACTGTTTTATCGCCTGCAAGTCAATGAAAATTTTCTGAAACTAGTTACAGAATTTCTAAAAAATTTCACTATTTACCTGTATATTTTTTTATTTTCAACAACAAAGAGGCCCTGCTCTTTCGAGCAAAGCCTCTTCATCTTAGATCTAAAATTGTCGCCTCATCTACAAAACTGTCGATGTCTCCTCAATTTTAGTCTTCACGTTTCTTGCGTTTTGCAAGTCCAGCGAGTCCAACCATACCAAGTGCAGCACCTAACAATGCAGCTGATACTGATTGTTCTTCACCAGTGTTAGGAAGTCCTGGAGCCGGTGGTGTTGGTGGTGTTGGTGGTGTTGGTGGTGTTGGCGGTGTTGGAGGAGTCGTTGGTGGTGTTGTTGGTGGTGTTGGAGGAGTTGGTGGTGTTGTTGGTGGTGTTGGTGGTGTTGTTGGTGGTGTTGGTGGTGTTGGCGGTGTATTAGGCGGTGTTGTTGGCGGTGTTGTTGGCGGAATAACAGTGTTGTTAAACTCTGTATCTTCTGGCAACTTAGTAGTAGCCACTAATACCTTACCTTCTTTATTCACCACGATACCAACGGTCGCAACCATCTTATCGTAAACAACGCTAGAATCTGTACCACGAATTTCTTCTACATGGTAGAGGTGAGTTCCTTCTTCACCACGTTTGAACTCAAGATTTGAGAAGGTAATCTTACCATCTGCGTCATTCTTCACAGTTTCGATCACATTGCCTTTTTCGTCTTTTAGAACGAAGCTGAATTCACCAGCTTTCAATGTGCGTCCTTCCAATTTCTTAGTGAATTGGAATTGTACCTTAACTGGAAGATTTACAACACGTTTTTCAGTTGGTTTGTTTGGTTTGTTCACTGTCTTATGAGTTGGATCATATTGGTGAACTGTTTGAGATGCAGTATTTTCAATGTCCACACCATCTTGTGCACTTTGTTTAATTTCTGCAGGAATTTCAAACTTGTAGTAACGTCCAAAGGCCAACTTAGTTGTGTCGATGACTTGGGTATTTTCTGCGTCACCAAGAGACTTAGTAAGATCTGCTTTAGATGTTGCAGTGATTAGACCGTTTTCAAGCTTGATGTCAAACTTAGCTGTTACATCTTCTCCTGTTACAGAGTCGTATGCTTTAATATCTGCTACGTTGATATTCAAGTTTTCGCTATCATATTTATCTGTCACACCAACAGATTGAATATTGTGTGCTTCGGTGAATTTAGTTGTATCCAACCATACTTGGTAGTATACTTTATCACCTTTCTTGAGTGTCTTCGTATTGATATTTTGAGCTTCGTTGTTGGCAGTACCGTCCGCATATGGGTTGGCATTTGTGTCCGCAACTTTGTGTTTCAACTCGCTATCATCATCGAGAAGTTTCACACCTGTAAGATCGAATTTAGATTCGTTCAAGATGTATTTCTCTGGATTGAAATCAGGAGTTTCTGGAGGACGAACAGTATTGTTGAATTCTTTATCCGCAATATCGCCAACTTTCGCTACGAGAAGTTTAGCAGTTCCGTCATGTGAAACAGTTACTGTTACATTCGCTTTCATCGTATCGTAAGTGACAGTTGCGTCTGTTCCTTTGACTTCTTCTACTGTGTACTTGTGAACGCCTTCTTGACCCTTCTTGAATTCAAGTTTAGAGAATTTAACGTTACCAGATGCATCGTTGCTTACTGTTTCAACAACTTTACCTTCTGAATCTTTAAGCACGAAGCTGAATTCGTTAGCTTTCAGTTCACGACCTTCCAAACGTTTAGTGAAGTTGAATTCGATGTCAACTGGAACACTATTTACACGTTTTTCAGTTGGTTTGTTTGGTTTTTCAACCTTCTTAGTTGTTGGGTTGTAGTAGTTCACAACTTGAGCTGCTGTATTTTCGATATCTGCACCACCAGGAACGTCTGCATTCACTGTTGCTGGAATATCAAATTTATAGTAGCGTCCAAACTCGAACTTAGTCGTGTCAATGATTTGAGTATTTTCAGCGTCGCCAAGTGACTTCGTGAAGCCATCTTTCAGGTTAGCTGTAATCACACCGTTAGCGATTGAGATATCGAACTTAGATGTAACATCTGCGCCTGATACTGAATCGTAAGCTTTGATTTCTGATGCATTCACAGTCAACTTAGTTTCATCGAAGTCATCTGTGATACCAACTGTTTGGATATTATCCTTGTTGTTTGCGTCAAATTGAGTAGTATCCAACCATACTTGGTAGTAAAGTTTTTGACCACGTTTCACGGACTTAGTATTCAAGTTTTCCAATTCGTTGTTTGATGCATCATCGGCGTATGGGTTAGCATTTGTATCCGCAACCTTGTTAGCCAATTCTTTATCATCATCAACGAGTTTCGTACCTGTTACGTCAAATTTCGCTTCAGAAACAACATATTTTTCAGGGTTGAACTTAGGTGTTTCTGGAGGACGAACAGTATTGTTGAATTCTTTGTCCGCGATTTCGCCAACTTTTGCTACGAGAAGTTTAGCAGTTCCGTCATGTGAAACGGTTACTGTTACATTCGCTTTCATCGTATCGTAAGTGACAGTTGCGTCTGTTCCCTTCACTTCCTCTACAGTGTACTTGTGTACGCCTTCTTGACCCTTCTTGAATTCAAGTTTAGAGAATTTAACGTTACCAGATGCATCGTTGCTTACTGTTTCAACAACTTTACCTTCTGAATCTTTAAGCACGAAGCTGAATTCGTTAGCTTTCAGTTCACGACCTTCCAAACGTTTAGTGAAGTTGAATTCGATGTCAACTGGAACACTATTTACACGTTTTTCAGTTGGTTTGTTTGGTTTTTCAACCTTCTTAGTTGTTGGGTTGTAGTAGTTCACAACTTGAGCTGCTGTATTTTCGATATCTGCACCACCAGGAACGTCTGCATTCACTGTTGCTGGAATATCAAATTTATAGTAGCGTCCAAACTCGAACTTAGTCGTGTCAATGATTTGAGTATTTTCAGCGTCGCCAAGTGACTTCGTGAAGCCATCTTTCAGGTTAGCTGTAATCACACCGTTAGCGATTGAGATATCGAACTTAGATGTAACATCTGCGCCTGATACTGAATCGTAAGCTTTGATTTCTGATGCATTCACAGTCAACTTAGTTTCATCGAAGTCATCTGTGATACCAACTGTTTGGATATTATCCTTGTTGTTTGCGTCAAATTGAGTAGTATCCAACCATACTTGGTAGTAAAGTTTTTGACCACGTTTCACTGACTTAGTATTCAAGTTTTCCAATTCGTTGTTTGATGCATCATCAGCGTAAGGGTTAGCGTTTGTATCCGCAACCTTGTTTGCCAATTCTTTATCATCGTCAACGAGTTTTGTACCTGTTACGTCGAATTTCGCTTCAGAAACAACATATTTTTCAGGGTTGAACTTAGGTTCTTCCGGAGGAGTGACACGGTTGTTGAACTCTTTATCAGCGATTGCACCTACAGTTGCTACAAGGGCTTTAGCTGTACCGTCGTGTGATACTGTGATTGCTACAGTTGCTTTCATTGTATCGTATGTAACGGTTGCGTCTGTTCCCTTCACTTCTTCTACAGTGTAGTTGTGTACGCCTTCTTCACCTTTCTTGAAGCTAAGTGGTGAGAATGAAACGTTACCAGATGCATCATTGCTTACTGTTTGAACAACTTTACCTGAAGCATCTTTAAGCACGAAGTTGAATTCGTTGGCTTTCAGTTCACGACCTTCCAAACGTTTAGTGAAGTTGAATGACACTTCAACCGGAACGTTGTTCACACGTTTTTCAGTTGGTTTGCTTGGTTTTTCAACTTTCTTAGTTGTTGGGTTGTAGTAGTTCACAACTTGAGCTGCAGTATTTTCAATGTCTGCCCCACCAGGAACATCAGCTTTAACTGTTGTTGGGATGTCGAACTTGTAGTAACGTCCAAATGCGAACTTCGTTGTATCAATGATTTGAGTGTTTTCAGAGTCGCCAAGTGACTTAGTGAAGCCATCTTTCAGGTTAGCTGTAATCACACCATTGTTCACAGTGATATCGAATTTAGTTGTTACATCTGCACCTGTTACAGAGTCATACGCTTTAATCTTAGTAGAATCAAGATTCAACTTAGCTTCATCGTAGTCATCTGAGATTCCTACTGATTGGATGTTATCCTTGTTGTTAGCGTCAAATTTAGTTGTATCCAACCACACTTGGTAAACCAACTTGTCGCCACGGTTAACAGTCTTCGTATTGATGTTTTCAGCTTCGTTGTTTGCAGTACCATCCACATATGGGTTGGCATTTGTATCTGCGTACTTGTCAGCCAATTCAGAATCGTCATCAAGAAGCTTGTTATCAGTGATTGAGAATTTCTCTGCATTCAATACATACTTCTCTGGTTGGAACTTAGGTTCTTCCGGAGGAGTGACACGGTTGTTGAACTCTTTATCAGCAGCATCTGTTACATTCGCAACGATTGCTTTCGCTGTACCGTCGTGAGAAACCACAACTTTCACAGTCGCAACCATTGGGTCGTAAGAAACGGTGCTATCTGTACCACGAACTTCTTCTACAGTGTAGTTGTAAGTCTTACCAAGATCATCTTTACCAAACTTAAGTTGAGTGAAGTTAACCTTACCAGTCGCATCATTCTTCACTGTTTCGACAACATTGCCATCTTTCTTAAGAACGAATGTGAATTCTTGATCTTTCAATTGACGACCTTCAAGAGATTTCGTGAATTTAAGATCAAGTGGAACTGGAACACTGTTGACACGTTTTTCAGTTGGTTTGTTTGGTTTTTCAACTCTCTTG